>Ga0136634_10000405_pt1 | contig 19796 bp, 15 predicted proteins | sample AntDrymUQ8332106_2_FD_104654 | JGI IMG/M metagenome (GOLD analysis project Ga0136634, IMG submission 104654) | Polar desert sand microbial communities from Dry Valleys, Antarctica - metaG UQ833 (21.06) | ecosystem: Environmental > Terrestrial > Soil > Desert | place: Antarctica: Dry Valley... | reverse complement strand
GTGTGCTTGACCAGTGTCGGCAGGGCCAGGATGTGGTCGCGCTTCACGAGGGCTGGATGGTCTGCGGCGTTGACCACCGTCAGGTCCACCCGGCCGGCCAGGTCCTCGTCACAGATCTGCCGCACCGCGAGGATCGCCTCGGCCGAGCGGGGTGAGGCGCCGTTGACGTAGAGGGTCAGTGTCCACCTCGGCTCGGCGAGGTCCGCGGTCATGAAGGGCGCTCTCCCGCAGGCCGCACCTGGAGACCGACGTCGGGGAGGGGCCGGTCCCCGGAGCGTTCTCGTCCCTGCAAGGCGCGCACGGCGACACCGGAGGCACGGTCCTCCGCCTCGGAGGCGACGAAGCGCTCGAACTCGGCCGTCTCGGCCGTGAGCTGTGCCTGGAGTGCTGCGATCTGGGCCTCGAAGGCGGCCGAGCGCTGCACCAGCTCCTGGCGCCGTCGCTCGGTCTCGTCTGCGCGCGTCGCCTGTGCCAGGTGTTCCCACGAGATCTGCTCGACGCGCTCAGACCCGGTGAGCACGCCGTTGGGACCGACGTACACATCGAGCAGCTCGGGTCCGTCGTCGGTGAGCACGAACTCGCGCACCTGGTTGGAGTGCGCCGAGCCACGGCTCTTGATCACGAACAGCAGGCGGTTGCGCTCCCCGTTGCTCTCCTGGTTGCGCAGCAGCAGCCACGTGTCGACGAGCGAGGAGACGTCGACCTCGCTGGACTCCTGGCTCTCACCGTGGGTGAGGGTCGTCATGACGGTGGTGATGCCGCGCCCCTTCAGCAGGTCGAGGTCGCGGGAGATGGCCGAGGTCGTGTCGCTGCGGGCACCTGCATGGGTGAGGCTGGCGACGGCGTCGAGCACCACCAGCCGCGGTTCGTGGTCGTCGAGCAGCCGGTGCAGCATCGCGAGGTGCTCCTCGAACCCGAACGCGGTCGGGCGAACCGCCCGGACCTGCAGCAGCCCGGCGTCGATCCACCGCTCCAGGTCGATCCCGATCGAGCGCATGTTGCGGACGAGCTGTTCCGGGGACTCCTCGAAGGAGAAGAACAGCGCCTTCTCGCCCCGGGCGCAGGATGCGTCGGCCATCACCGCGCCGATGCTGGTCTTGCCCGTGCCGGCGGTGCCGCTGATCATCACCGAGGAACCCCGGTAGACGCCGCCGACCAGCATCTCGTCGAGCCGCGGGATGCCGGTCGACACACGTTCTCCCGAAGCCTCGTAGGTCAGCCCCACGGAGGTGATCGGTACGACGACCAGGCCCTGCTCGGTGATCAGGAACGGGTACTCGTTGGTGCCGTGCAGGGAGCCGCGGTACTTGACCACGCGCAGCCTCCGGGTGGAGATCTCGTCGTCGACGCGGTGGTCCAGGGTGACCACGCAGTCGGAGACGTACTCCTCGATGCCGAACCGGGTCAGGTTCCCGAGCTTTCCCCGCTCGCCGGTGATCACGACGGTCAGTCCGCGCTCCTTGAGCCAGCGGAACAGCCGCCCGAGCTCGCCGCGGATGATGGCCTCGTTGGGCAGGGCGCTGAACAGCAGCTCGATCGTGTCGAGGACGACGCGCTTGGCCCCGACCTCCTCGACCGCCATGGCCAGCCGGATGAACAGTCCTTCGAGGTCGAAGGAGCCTGTCTCGATGATCTCCGACGGATCGAGGCGGAAGGCGTCGATGGAGAGCATCCCGTCGCGCTCGAGCTGCTTGAGGTCGAAGCCCAGCGACGCCACGTTGGTGACCAGGTCGTCCTGGGCTTCCTCGAAGGCGAACAGCACGCCGGGCTCGCCGTGGTCGCGGGCGCCGCGCACCAGGAACTCGATGCCGAACAGGGTCTTGCCCGAGCCGGCAGCTCCGGTCACCAGGGTGGGTCGGCCCCGAGGGAGGCCGCCGTTGGTGATCTCGTCGAAGCCCTTGATGCCGGTGGCGGCCTTCGCCGGACCTGCGAGCGCGCTCGGCCCTGGGGCCACGGAATCCACCCGAGTTGTCATTCGTCTGCCACCTTCACGTCCGCAGTCTCTACCGGCGACCCACCCTTTTGGGGGGCTTCGCAGAGACGCGCCGCGGAGAACGGGGACAAAAGGGAAAAGAGGACCCCCGTGAGCAACTCACCCGCTTGCCTTCCCCTTGCGAACGCGTGAGTGGCTCAACGAGGGCCCCTTGTGCGCGGCCACGGTAGTGAGCCAACCCAGCCCGGTCAATGCGTGGAGCAGACCGGCCACCGACGGGGTTACGCACCGGCTGTGGATAACCCTGTGGAAAGCTTGTGGAGGACGGACCCTGTGCTGTGGATCACAGTGGGCCCAGCACAATGGGACCCGTGACAGGCGCAGGTGATTCGACAACACCCGGCGGCCCGGCGGAGGCGTACGCGGGCGGCCCGGTCGGCGCCCTGCGCAGGATCGCGTTCCTGCTCGAACGGAGCCGGGCGGAGACCTACAAGGTCAAGGCGTTCAGAGCCGCCGCCGAGACCATCCTGCCGCTGGGCGAGGAAGTGCTGGAGCGGGTTCGCGAGGCGACGCTGCGCGAGCTCCAGGGCATCGGGGCCTCCACCGCCGAGGTGATCGAGGCAGCCGTGGAGGGTCGTACGCCGGACCGGCTGGCCCGCCTCGAACGCGAGACGGCCGGTCCGCTCGTCGAGGGCGGCGAGGCGATCCGCAGCCGGCTCCGAGGCGACCTGCACTCCCACAGTGACTGGTCCGACGGTGGGTCACCTATCGAGGAGATGGCCTTCACCGCCATCGAGCTCGGCCACGAGTACCTCGTGCTGACCGACCACTCGCCCCGGCTCACGGTCGCCAACGGGCTCTCCGTGGCCAGGTTGACCCGCCAGCTCGAGGTCGTCGAGGCGGTCAACGAGCACCTCGGCACGGGCGGCTTCCGGCTGCTCAAGGGCATCGAGGTCGACATCCTCGACGACGGCTCGCTCGACCAGACCGAGGAGATGCTCGCGCGGCTCGACGTACGCGTTGCCTCGGTGCACTCCAAGCTGGCCATGGATGCTGCCGCGATGACCCGGCGGATGGTCGCCGCCGTGCACAGCCCGTTCGCCAACGTCCTGGGTCACTGCACCGGGCGGCTGGTGACGGGCAACCGGGGCATCCGCAAGCAGTCGGAGTTCGATGCCGATGCCGTCTTCGAGGCGTGCCGGGAGACCGGCACCGCCGTCGAGATCAACTCCCGTCCCGAGCGGCGCGACCCGCCCACCAAGCTCCTGCGACGTGCCATCGACCTGGGTTGCCTGTTCTCGATCGACAGCGATGCCCACGCACCCGGCCAGCTCGACTTCCTGTCCTACGGAGCCGCCCGGGCCGAGGAGCTCGGCCTGGACCCGGACCGGATCGTGAACACCTGGCCGGGCGACCGGCTGTTGGACTGGGCTCGCCCCTGACGCCTGTTGTGACCCACCCGTTGAGGACCGCCCGTTGTGGTGCTGGCACCACAACGACCTCGGGTGCTGGCGCCACTGACTCCGGGCGAGGGACTCGCGAGGATCGAAGGACAGTCGCCTCAACCCCTTCAGGAGACGCCATGTCCAGCAGCAGCCACAACCCGCTCACCGCGATCCCGCTCCGCGCCGCCCGCTGGAGCGCCACCCATCCCTGGCGCGCGATCCTGGCCTGGCTCGCCTTCGTGATGGTCGCCGTCGGGCTGGCCGTGGCTGTGCCAACGGTGGAGACCACCGACGCCGACTACCGGCTCGGCGAGTCCGGTCGGGCCGACGCCCTCGTGGACCATGCGGGCCTGGAGACCCCCACGACCGAGAACGTGCTGGTCAACCCGCGTGGTGACGGGCCGCTCGACCAGGCGGACGCGACCGTGGCTGCGAACCAGATCCGCGCCGGGATGCGCGACCTAGCCGGGGTCGAGGCGATCTCCGAGCCGCAGTGGAACCCCGACCGCTCGGCACTGCTGATCGCGGTCCAGCTCGCGCGGGCCCAGGAAGGCGCCACCGCGCTCCAGGACGTGACCGAGCGGGTCCAGTCGAAGCACCCCGACCTGCAGATCCGTGAGGCAGGCGACCTGTCGATCGACGCGAGCATCGACGAGCGGGTCGCCGACGACCTCGCCGCGGCCGAGGGGATCAGTCTGCCGGTGACCCTGGTGCTGATGCTGCTGGCGTTCGGCGCCCTGATCGCTGCGGGGATCCCGGTGCTGCTCGCGGCCACCAGCGTCGCGGCCACGATCGGGATCATCGCGCCCCTGTCGCACCTGGTCCACGCCGAGGGGACCGTCAGCAGCATGATCGTGCTGATCGGGATGGCGGTCGGAGTCGACTACTCGTTGTTCTACCTCAAGCGCGAGCGCGAGGAACGGGCCGCGGGACGCAGCACCCTCGATGCCGTCGAGATCGCGGCGCAGACCTCAGGGCACTCGATCGTGGTGTCCGGCAGCGCGGTCATCGCCTCGATGGCCGGCCTGTTCGTGATCAACGACGCGACGTTCAACTCCCTAGCCGTCGGCGCGATCCTGGTGGTCGCGGTCGCCGTGCTCGGGTCGATCACAGTGCTGCCTGCGCTGCTGGTCAAGCTCGGTGGCTGGGTCGACCGGCCACGGGTGCCGCTCCTGTGGCGGCTCAACCGGCGCATCGGCCGGGGAGGCGTCAGCAGCCGGATCCTCGCGCCCGTCGTCCGCCGTCCGGTCGTGGCGCTGCTCGTCTCCGGCGTCGCCCTGTTGCTCCTGGCGCTGCCCGCCCTCGGCATGAAGATCCACTCGGGCAACCTCGAGACGCTGCCCGACTCGATCCCCGAGGTGCAGACCTTCCAGCGGCTGACCGAGGAGTTCCCGGTGGAAGGCACCACCGCCCTGCTCGTGGTCAACGCCCCCGGCGTCGATCGTGCCGAGGTGGCCGACGCCTTGGCGAGGGTGGATCGAGCGGCGCTCGACACCTCCGGCTTCGTCCCGTCGGGGAGGAACCCGGTCCGGGTCTCCGAGGACGGGACCACCTCGGTGCTCCAGCTGGCCATTCCCTACGACGAGTCGGACCCGATGGTCGACCGGGCCATCGAGTCGCTGAGGAACGTCCTCGCCCCGTCGGCCCTCGACGGCCTCGACGTCGAGTACGCCGTGGGTGGCGGTGCCGCGGAGTCGCTCGACTTCGTGAACAAGCAGAACGACGGCTTGCCGATCGTGATCGGGGTGGTGCTGCTCCTGACCCTGCTGATGATGGCATTCGCCTTCCGCAGCCTGCCGATCGCGCTGATCTCGACCGTGCTGAACCTGGTCTCCGTGGGGGTGGCGTTCGGCATCCTGACGCTGGTCTTCCAGCACGGTTGGGGGGCGGGGGCACTCGACTTCACCAGCCCCGGGTTCGTGATCGACTGGATCCCGCTGTTCGTGATGGTGGTGCTGGTGGGCCTCTCCATGGACTACCAGGTGTTCGTACTCAGCCGGGTCCGCGAGCACGTCGAACAGGGACTGCCCACCCGACTCGCGGTGGAGCAGGGCATCCGGGACACCGCTGGCGTCGTGACCAGCGCTGCCGCCGTGATGGTGTCCGTGTTCGCGATCTTCGCCACCCTGTCGATGATGGAGATGAAGATGATGGGCGTCGGTCTCTCGGCCGCGATCCTCGTCGACGCGACCCTTATCCGGCTGGTGATGCTGCCCGCGATGCTCGTGATGCTGGGAGAACGGGCCTGGTGGCCCTCGCGACCCGCAGCACCCGTCCGCGAGGCGGCTCAAGAGCCCGAGCTGGTCTCCCTGGCGGGCCGGTGACTGGACATCTGGCCGGCACCGATGACCGGTGTCGGCACGCGGCGCTAGTTTTCTTCCATGCGCAGTCCCGTGGACACGGAGGTTGAGGCCCCACCCGTCGAGGTGCGGAGGTCCCGCCGGCGCAAGCGCACGGTGTCGGCCTACCGCCGCGACGGCAAGGTCATCGTGATGATCCCGGACCGGTTCACCCGGGCCGAGGAGGCCGAGTGGGTGACCACGATGCTCGACCGGCTGGACCGTTCCGAGAAGCGACGGCGGCGCACCGACGACCAGCTGGTCCGGCGTGCGCGGGAGCTGTGCCACGAGTACCTCCACGACAAGGTCGAGCCCACGTCGGTTCGCTGGGTCGACAACATGACCACCCGCTGGGGGTCGTGCACCACGACCAGTGGCGAGATCCGGCTCTCCGAGAGGCTGCAGCCGATGCCGGCGTGGGTCGTCGACTACGTCCTGCTCCATGAGCTCGCCCACCTGATCGAGCCGAGCCACAACCGGCGCTTCTGGCACTGGGTTGACCGCTATCCCAAGGCGGAGCGGGCCAAGGGCTACCTCGACGGGGTGGCGCACGCGATGGCACTCGACCTCGAACCCTGCCCGGAGCCGGACTGACCGGTCAGCGACGCAGCGCCAGCCCGATCATCTCCACCATGTCGGGCTCGTCGGTGGGCAGCTCGTCGACCGGCCACCAGCGCACCTCGAGCGACTCCTCGCTCACCACCGGCTCGGCCCCGGACCCGTGCAGCGCCAGGAACCGAACGTCGAGGTGGTCCACCGGTCCGCGGGGGTCGCAGAACTCCACCACGTGCCGTGAGAGGTGCAGCGGTTCCGCCTCGACCACCAGGTCCCGAAGGCCGGACTCCTCGGTCGCCTCCCGAAGGGCGGCTCCGGCGAGGGTCACGTCCGCGGGTTCGAGGTGGCCACCGAAGTGGAACCAGCGCCGGGCCTTGCGGTGCAGGTTGAGAAGCACGTGGCCACGGTCGTGGCTGAGCACGAGGGCACCGGCGGTCAGGTGGGCCGGGTAGCAGGTGCGCCGATGACCGTCATCGTGCGCGCCCAGGTGGTCGGCGTACGACCCGCGGAGGTGGTCCTGCTCGACGGTCGGTGCCTGCCAGTGGGTGAGTAGGTCGAGCGCGTCGGCGTGCAGGCTCACCCGTGGTCGGGCTTGTGGTCGGGCTGGTCGTCGATCTGGGGGTCGGTCCCGCTGCCGGACTCCTTGTCCAGGAGTTGGCCGATGGCCTGGTCGAAGTCCTCATCACTGAGCTCGTCGACCTCGGGGAGGTCCTCGCGGAACCCGAGCGGGTCGTCGAGATCCGCCGGGGTCGGCAACAGGTCCGGGTGCGCCCACACGGCGTCGCGTGCCTCCTTGCCCTGTCGCGAGCGCAGCGAGCCCCACAGCGTCGAGGCGTCGCGCAGCCTGCGGGGCCGAAGCTCCAGCCCGACCAGGGCGGCGAACGTCTCCTCGGCGGGTCCACCCGCCGCGCGGCGCCGGCGGATGGCCTCCTGCATCCTGCCGGCAGCCGGCATCCGCTCGGCGGTGGCCTGACCGACCACCTCGTCGACCCAGCCCTCGACCAGCGCCAGGGTCGTCTCCAGGCGAGAGAGAGCGGCGGTCTGCTCGGGCGTCTGCTGCGGCTCGAACAGGCCGCCCTGGAGGGCCTCCTGGATCGCCTCCAGGTTGCTCGGGTCGAGCTGACCCATGGCCTGCTCGATGCCGGACATGTCGATGGTCACCCCGCGGCCGAAGTCCTCCACCGAGGAGATCAGGTGCTGGCGCAGCCACGGGACGTGGGCGAAGAGTCGCTGGTGGGCCGCCTCGCGCAGCGAGAGGTAGAGCAGCACGTCGTCGGCCGAGACGTCGAGCCCCTCGGCGAACGCCTCGATGTTGTGGGGCACCAGGGCGGCCTTGCCAGAGGGGCCCAGGGGCAGGCCCACGTCGCTGGCGGTGAGCACCTCGCCGGCCAGCCCGCCGAGCGCGGCCCCGACCTGGCTGCCGAACATCGCGCCACCGGCCTTGCCGAGCATGCCGATGAGCGGCCCGGCCATGGCGCGGGCCTCCTCGGGCATGGCGTTGCCCATCGCGGCGACGACATGCTCGGCCACCGGCTCGACCAGGACGCGCCACACCTCGGTGGTCTGCTCGATCCACTCGGCCCGGCTCCAGGCCGCGGTGGTGGTCACCCCGGAGGGGAGCACGGTCGCGTCGTCAAGCCAGTGGTCGGCGAGCCGGATCGCGTCGGCGACGCGGGTCTGGTCGTTGCGGTCCGGGCTCGGGTCAGGTTTCTGGGCGGAGGTGCGCCGGGCGATGTCGGTCGCAAGGGCCCAGTTCACCGGGCCGTCGTAGGGCGCCATCATGGCCTGCATCTGGCCCATCAGCCCGGACAGGTCCGGCATCGCGGCACCGCCCTGGGCGCCGAGCCCGCCGGGGCCGCCGGTTCCACCGAGCGCCTTGAAGATCTGCTCGAAGGGGGTCCCCCTGAAGGGGTTGTTGTCTTCCGGTCGGTCGTCCATGCACTCCAAATTACCCGCAACGACCAATCATGCTCTCCACCCCCTGCTTCTCTGGTCGTAGGCTCGGCGGGTGACCCTCACACCCACTCCAGGGACAACCACTTCCGGACTACCAGCCGCGATCAGGCTGCTCGACCTGCGTGAGGTCCCCCTCGATGCGGCCGAGGTGCTCGCGGCGGTCGACGATCCCGCGGCCGGGGGAGTGAACCTGTTCGTGGGGGTGGTCCGCGACCACGTTATCGGTGAGACGGCCGACCCCCACAACTACACCGCGCACCCGAGCGCGCTGCAGCGCCTCGAGGAGGTGGCCACCGGCGTCGCCGAGGAGTTCGAGGTGATCGCGCTCGCTGCCGTGCACCGGACCGGTCACCTCAAGATCGGTGACATCGCCGTGCTCGTCGCTGCCTCGGCAGCACATCGCGGCCAGGCGTACGACGCCTCCCGCGCGCTGATCGACCGCCTGAAGGCGACGGTCCCGGTCTGGAAGCACCAGGTCTTCGACGACGGCCGCGAGGAGTGGGTGAACTCGCCGTAGGCGCGCACACCCAACGGGTGCCGAAGGTGTGTTGCTGGCCGGTCCTTCCGGTGCCCGTCGGCATCATGGAGGCGTGGAGATCCTGTTGTGGTGGCTGCCGCCCGCCATCGTGACGCTGATCGCGATGATGTGGGTCAGCTGGCTGGGACGTGCCCGAGACCTCAGCCCGGACCGGTCCGACGCCGCCCAGGAGCGGTTCGCGGCCGCGATCATGCGGGACCTGCCCAGCGAGGTCACCAGCCGGGGGAGTGCGCCCCGGCCCCTGCGCGAGCGCAGCACCGGGATCGCCGTACGTCCCTCGCAGAAGCCGGTCGACCCGCAGGACGAGCCGCGGCGCTCGGCCTGAGGACCGGCGAGCCGGGCCGCGAGCCCACGGTTCGTCGGGTTTCTCGCAGTGAGCTCGTCGGTTTTCTCTCAGTGAGAGGGTGGCGCCATGACCAGCCCCTCGGACGCTCGCGCATGAAGCGCGCGACGTGGGCCGGGTTGTTGGCCGTCGTGACGGTGATCGGGCTCTTCTACTTCGCACTGCTCGAGCCGGTGCCCTACGTGACGTTCTCGCCCGGGCCGACGGTCAACGTGCTCGGGAAGTATGACAAGAAGGACATCATCACCATCTCTGGTCGCCAGTCCTACCGTGACGACGGCGGTCTGCGTCTGACCACGGTGATCCCGAGCGGCCCGGACAAGGTCGAGGACAAGGTGAGCGTCCTGCAGCTGGTCACCGCGTGGCTGGATCCGGACCGGTCTGTCTACCCGCGTGCCGCGATCTACCCCGAGACCGCGACGAAGCAGAGCATCAAGCAGGAGTCCACGGCCCAGATGACGTCCTCCCAGGACGACGCGGTGGCGGCAGCGCTGGGGGCACTGGACATCTCGTTCAAGACCGGGGTCCAGGTCTCCCAGATCGAGAAGGGTGGGCCGGCCGAGGGCAAGCTGCGAGCGGGCGACATCGTGCTCTCGGTCGACGGCAACGAGGTGCGCACCCTCGAGCCGATGACCCGCTACATCCGTCGCCAGCCCGTCGGGTCTGACGTCGTCTTCGAGGTGAGGCGCAAGGACAAGGTCCTCGAGCGCACCCTCACAACGACGACGTCCACGGTGGAGGCGACGGACAGCGCCGTCAGGATCGGGGTCGAACCGTGCTGCCATGAGTTCCCCTTCGACGTAGACCTCAACCTGGACGAGAACATCGGCGGACCCTCGGGTGGGCTGATGTTCGCCCTGGGCATCTATGACGTGCTGACGCCGGGCTCGCTGACCGACGGCAAGGTGATCGCCGGGACCGGCGAGATCGACGACCAGGGCAACGTCGGGCAGATCGGCGGCATCCAGCAGAAGCTGGTCGGTGCGCAGTCCGACGGAGCCCGGTTGTTCCTGGTGCCGGCCGGCAACTGTGCCGAGGCTCTCGACGGGCACTACGACCCCGACAAGATGCGGCTGGTGAAGGTGACCACGCTCGAGGAGGCCCTCGAGGACGTCAAGGCCTGGGTCAAGGACCCGGACGCGAAGATGGCGAGGTGCACCAGGTGAGCCCGGATGATGCGGCCTCGACCGCGCTCGCTGACGCCGTCCGCGAGGTGGAGGTGCACGCCTCCCGATCCGGGTGGGACCACCCGGCGCAGCTGTTCGCCCTGGTGGAGACCTCGGCCCTGCTGCAGCGCGAGCCGCACCTGGCTGAGCTGCTCGGGGTGGAGGCGAAGGACCAGGGCCTGACGCCCGTCGAGCAGGAGACCACCTCCGGGAACCTCGAGGAGCTGCTGGCGAGCATCGTCTGGCCGCCCGAGGTGGCCGGCTGCGCGGTCGTGGTGGAGGCCCTGACGGTGCCACCGCACTCGGGCCCGGTCCCGACCGATGCCGAGGCCGAGGCCGACGCCGCGACCCACCCGGACCGCCAGGAAGCACGCATCGTCGCCGGTGCCCTGCGCTCCGGCGAGAGCTACTGCGCCATCCGCCAGCGTGCCCATGACGAGGACGACATGGTGCTCGCCGGGCCGGATCTTGTGCCTGCCCTTCTACAGTTGTTGCACACCACCCTCGAACCAGATGTCGGAGACCCCCGAGACGATGAGTGACTTCTTCGCACAAGGACCCGCTGGCGCCCCGGCCGGTGGCGGACCCGAGGGCCGGCCGCCCGCACCGGTCGCGACCGGCCCTCGTCGCCCCCGCCCGCTGCTGCTCACGGTCGTCGTCGTCGGCGTCGTGGTCGTCGGTTTCTCGCTGTTCGCGGGCATCTGGACCGACAAGCTCTGGTTCAGCAGCATCGGCTTCAGCGAGGTCTTCGGAAAGCTGATCTGGACGCGGGTGCTGCTGTTCTCGGCGTTCGGTGGGTTCATGGCCTTCGTGGTGGGCATCAACCTGTTCCTCGCGTTCCGGCTGCGCCCGATGTTCCGGCCGCACTCGCCGGAGCAGGCCAACCTTGAGCGCTACCGCGAGGTCGTCACCCCGATCAGGCGGCTGCTGCTGGTCGGCGTCAGTTTGATCTTCGGCATCTTCGCCGGGGTGTCGGCGACCGGGAAGTGGCGCACGTTCCTGCTCTGGTCCAACCGGGAGGAGTTCGGCAAGGCCGACCCCTACTTCGGCAAGGACATCGGCTTCTACGTGTTCAGCCTGCCGTGGCTGCACTTCCTGGTCGACTTCGCGATGACAGCGGTGTTCATCGCCATGCTGCTCGCTGCGGTGGTGCACTACCTCTACGGCGGCATCCGGCTCCAGTCCGCGACCGAAAAGGTGTCCGGGGCGGCGCAGGCGCAGCTCTCCGCGCTGTTCGGGGTGTTCCTGCTGCTCAAGGGACTCGACTACTGGCTGGACCGGTTCGACCTCACCTCGCAGACCGGTGGTCTGGTCACCGGTATGACCTACACCCGCGACCATGCGGTGCTGCCCTCGAAGAACATCTTGATGTTCATCGCGGTGATCTGCGCGGTGCTGTTCTTCGCCAACATCTTGCGACGCACCTGGTTGCTGCCCGGTGTCGGACTCGCCCTGTTCGCGATCTCCGCAGTGCTGCTCGGCGCGGTGTGGCCGGGCCTGATGCAGCGGTTCCAGGTCAAGCCCGACGAGCCGGACAAGGAGGCGTCGTACATCGGCAAGAACATCCAGGCCACCCGGTCCGCCTTCGGGCTCGAGGACACCTCTGTCAAGAACTACGACGCCCAGACGAAGCTGTCCCAGGCCCAGCTCAGCACCGACGCCGCTTCGCTGCCGGGCATCCGCCTGGTCGACCCGCAGCTGGTCTCGCGCACCTTCGAGCAGCTCCAGCAGGTCCGTGGCTACTACAGCGTCCCGGGCGTGCTCGATGTCGACCGCTACCCGGTCAACGGCCAGGAGCGCGACGTCGTCATCGCCGCGCGCGAGATGCACCTCGAGGGCCTGCCGGATGCGCAGAAGCAGTGGGCCAACGAGAAGACGGTCTACACCCACGGCTTCGGCCTGATCGCCGCCTTCGGCAACCAGCGCAACACCGCCGACCAGCCGGTCGGCAACGACGGTGAGCCGGTGTGGGCCGAGGAGGACCTGCCACCCCGGGGTGCGATCAGTGACGCCGCGGGCGACGAAGGCTACCGGCCGCAGATCTACTTCGGCGAGCAGAGCCCGCCCTACTCGATCGTTGGCAAGGCGCCCGGCGGCAGCGACATCGAGCTCGACATCCCGCAGGGTGACGGCGACCCCGGTCAGTCGAAGACCAACACCTACGAGGGCCAGGACGGCGTCGGGGTCGGCAGCATCTTTCGCAAGCTGCTCTATGCCGTGCACTTCGGCGACGCCAACATCGTGCTGTCCTCACGGGTCAACGAGAACAGCAAGATCCTCTACGACCGCTCGCCGCGCGAGCGTGTCCAGAAGGTCGCGCCGTGGCTGACCGTCGACTCCGACGCGTTGCCCGCCGTGGTCGACGGCAAGATCGTCTGGATCCTCGACGGCTACACCACCAGCGACAAGTACCCCCTGGCCGAGAAGAAGTCGCTGCAGGAGATGACCTCCGACGCGGTCAACCCGCGCTCGGCGTACGCCACCTTGCCGACCGACCAGATCAACTACATGCGCAACGCGGTCAAGGCCACGGTCGACGCGTACGACGGCACCGTGACCCTCTACGAGTGGGACACCAAGGACCCGATCCTCAAGGTGTGGCAGAAGGCGTTCCCGGGCGTCGTGGAGAGCAAGTCCGACATCCCCGAGGCGCTCCTCGACCACATGCGCTACCCCGAGGACCTGTTCAAGGTGCAGCGGGAGATGCTCGCGTCCTACCACGTGCTCGACCCGAAGACCTTCTACGAGGGCAACGACAAGTGGGACGTCCCGCAGGACACCTCGGAGTCGACCCGCAAGCAGCCGCCCTACCGGCTCTCGGTGGCGACCACGACCGGCGACGAGCCGGAGTTCTCGCTGACCAGCGTCTTCGTGCCGCAGAAGAAGCAGAACCTGGCGGCCTACATGTCGGTCGGTGCCGATGCCGCCAAGCCGGACACCTACGGGAAGTTCCAGATCCTGCGGCTCCCCGACAACACCCAGGTGCCCGGCCCCGGCCAGATAGCCAACCAGTTCCAGCGTGACGACAAGGTCGCACAGCAGTTGCTCGCCTTCAAGCGCGCGGATGTCACGGCGGAGTACGGCAACCTGCTGACCCTCCCGGTCGGCAACGGGCTGCTCTACGTGCAGCCGCTCTACACCGTGCGTGAGGGGGGTGCCGGTAACTATCCGGGCCTGACCTTCGTCCTCGTCTCCTTCGGCAAGGAGGTCGGGATCGGGCCGACGCTCTCGGCCGCGCTGCAGGACGTGGTCTCGCGTGCGGCCGGCGACGGCTCCACGCCGATCGACTCCGGTGGCACCCCGGACCCGGACACCGGCACCGGCGACGGCGACGGCGACGGCGACACCCAGGACCTCCCGGTTGCTGCGCTCAGGCTGCTGGAGCAGGCCGACCGGAAGTTCACCGAGGCCGACACGGCGCTGAAGGCCGGCGACCTGGAGGGCTACGCCAAGGCGGTCGATGAGGCCAAGGCCCTGGTCCAGCGGGCGCTGACCGCCAAGCCGCCGGCCGGCGGCTGAGACCGGAGCTCAGCCGGGGGGGAGCGCGAAACCCCTCAGATGGGACTCTCCGCGGTCACGGGCCAGCTCGGCGAGCCTGGCCAGTGCCTTCGGGAAGATCTCGGCGGGCGGGGTGACCAGTCCGGCCCCGACCTGGCCCACACCGGCCAGGCGTCCGGCCATGCCGGTGTTGATCTGCGGGAGGATCCCGGTCCGGCAAATCCGGGTGACGTCGATGCCGCTCGGCACCCCCTGGAACTCCAGGGCCGGCACCGACCAGCGCGGGTTCTCGCCGAGGGTGATCTCGTGCATCCGCCGGGTGGTGGCGAGCGCGTCCGGCACCGAGCCACCAACCAGGCGCACGATCGCCGGTGCGGTGGCCATTGCGAATCCGCCGATCCCCGCGGTCTCGGTGATCGCTGAGTCGCCGATGTCCGGGTTGGCGTCGTCGGGGCCGTAGTCGCCGAGGTAGAGGCCGTCGGCCACCTGGGCCGGTCCGGTGAACCACTCGTCGCCGGTGCCGGCTGTCTGGATCCCGAACTCGGTGCCGTTGCGGGACATCGCCACGACGATCGTCGACCCCGTGGTGCCGCGGGCGGCGTCGAGCGCGAGCTTGCAGGCAGGCATCGCGAGGTTGAGGAAGAAGTGGTCGTTCCCGCCGACGAACTTCAGGCCGGCAGCGATGTCGCGCGGATCCGCCCCGCTGGTGACCATCGCTGGCCCCAGGTCGCGCAGGATCATCAGGGTGCCGGCGCGGTTGCGGTTGTGCGCCTCGTCGCCCATCTGCAGCATCTGGGTGAGGATGCCGGTCACGTCGACCGGTCCCGTGTCCTCCACCGTCGTCCGGACAGCTTTCTGGAGCAGCGGGCCGAGGACCTCACTCATCCAGCGCAACCGGGTGAGCACCTCGGGCCCGTAGGCGCCGTAGCGCAGCACCTTGCCCAGGCCCTCGTTCAGCGAGCAGTGCGTACGACGCCCGGTCGCCGGGTCCTCCAGGACGAACATCCACATGCTCGGCGTCACGACGCCGGCCATGGGTCCGACCGTGCTGCGGTGATGGCAGGGCTCCAGCCAGACGGAGGTGCCCGACTCGAAGAGGGCGACCGCGTCCTCCGGGTCGGCGACCAGGTCTTCAAGGGCGGCTCCACCCATCAGCGCACCCCGGAGAGGTCCGGAGGCCATCGCCCACTCGATCGGCGGCCCGGCGTGCAGGAACTCCCCGCGCTGCAGACCGAGAACCTCGGATGCGGGCGCGACGTCGACGAGCTGGGCGGTCGTTCGCAGCAGGGCGGCGAGGGCACGCACGTTGGCGTCCCGGCGGATCGGGTCGACGGCCAGGGTCGCGAGATCGCCTTCTGTTCCCGGCATCGGGGGGCGCCAGTCGACCCTGGTGACCTCGACGGCCTGGGCGGAGACCGCCTCGGCGAGGAGATCGGCGCCGACGTTGACGACGTGTGCGGTCATCACGGCTGCCCGATCAGGTCGATGGCTCGTCGGGTTGCCCCGGCGTTGGAGAGATGCACCTCGGCGCCGGCGTCGGCCAGCAGCCGCACCTGTTGGGCCAGGTCCTGGGGATCTGCGCGGGTGCCGACCACTGCCACCACCACGGGCCGACGCGCCGACCCGATCATCCTGGCGAGGGCGGACGCCGGGTCGGGTTCGGCGCCATGGCCCAGCACCACGTCGAGCAGGATCACGGCCGTCTCGTCGTCGGCCGCCACCTGCGCGAGGTGCTCCAGGCGCAGGCTCGGGTCGATCAGCGGGTGCGCGCGGCCCGCGGTCAGCGCGTCGTCACCGAAGTCGACCATGGTGTGCTTCCCCGGCAGCGGCCGGTGCGGGTCCAAGGCGAGGTTGGAGTCCAGGGGGATGTTGCTGTGCACCGGACCGAGTCGGGTCGCCGCGATCAGCATCGCCTCGTCACACAGGGTGCCACCGACGAACAGGCCACGGAGCCAGCGGCCCGCGCCGGCCGTCAGCGGGGTGGTCGGGGCGACCACCTGCCACTGGGGGACTGCCCGGCCGAGGCGGGCGAGGACGGACTCCGCTGCGGCGGTGAGGTCGGGTTGTCCTGGCCCGAGCAGGGCGAACTCGACCGGCGTGGAAAGCTCGGACGCCCGGGACCGGACTTTCTCGGCGACGGTCTCGGCGGGCGGCTTGGAGACCATCACGACCAGCTCCACGCCGGGGTCGGCGTCCAGTCGGTGGAGCGCAGCGAGGGTCGAGACCCCACCGACCGCCGTGGAGAGGTCGCGTCCACCCACGCCGAGGGCGGAGGTCACGCCCACGTCGGCGTGGTCGAGCAGGGCCAGCAGCTGCTGGCAGCCGGTCCCGGAGGCGGCGACGATGCCCACCGGCCCGGGCTGCACGACGTTGGCGAAGCCGAGGCCGATGCCGTCGACCACCGCCGTGCCGCAGTCGGGACCCATGACCAGCAGCCCGCGACCGGACGCGACGCGCTTCAGCTCCACCTCCTGCTCGACCGGCACGTTGTCGCTGAATACCATCACGTCACATCCCGCATCCAGGGCGTCCATGGCCTCGACCATCGCGTTCGCACCGGGCACGGAGACCAGCACGATCCCGTCCGTGACCCCACGCAGCCCGGTGGCGGTGGTCCTCGGTGGGGCCAGGTCACGGGGTCCGGCTGCGGGCCTGTTCACCGCGAGCAGTGCCGCGTCGACGCCGGCCAGGGCCTGGTCGAGACCCTCCGCGTCGTCCAGGTGCAGGGCGAGCACCATGTCGTTGGGGGTGGCCTCCGGCGGCACGGCGAACCCCATCTGGGTCAGCACCTCGAGGTTGAGCGTGGTGCCCATCGCCACCTGGGCAGCGGTGACACCGGCGATCCCCTGCACGGTCCTGCTGACCTGGAGCAGCGTGACCGAGTCGGCATACGCACCGGGGCGGAGCTCGACGTGCGTCAACCCGTCGCTGCTCACGCGGCTCCCCCAATCGGCGGCCCGACCGATGCGCCGATCTCGACAGCGGCCCACTGGGCGCCCTCGAGCAGCCCGGCGCCGGTCGAGTGCCCGACGGCGAGCAGGGCCTTCTCGGCAGCTGCCTGTCGGGTCGTCCCGAGCGCGGTGACATAGGCCGCGACCGGCGGCATCACCTCCCCGCGCATCGCGCACTCGAGCAGCGTCGCGGACAGCATGGTCGTGTGCTCGCTCCGTGTCCGGATCGCCTCGTTGATGGCAGGGGTGAGGATCCCCGCGGCGCGGTGCAGAGCGAGCCAGCCGCAGAGCACGTCGTCACCCCAGGGGGTCAGGCCGTCACCGGCACCCACCAGGCGCACGACGGTCTCAGGGCTCAGTGGGGCAACAGTCCCGGGCTGGGGGGTCGTGAGCGCCGCGCGCAGGACCGGCACGCTCACCTCACGCAGCCTGCCGACCACCAGCGGGACCCCCGAGAGGTGCAGCACGCCGTCCTGGACGTACGCCGGCCCGGCGCCGAGCGCCGCGAGGTCCTCGGTGCGGGTGCCGAGAGCGCACGGGACCTGCGTGGCGTGCTGGTCGACGACCCCGACGCACCAGCCGCCCACGTCGAGGTACACCGCGTGCGCGCCGTGGTGGACGACACGCACCGGACCCGACGGGCCAGCGCGCAGCCGCTCGCGGACGCGGGGCGGAGCGCTGACGGGGATCACGACCTGACGCTAGATCATCGAGTCCTTCGGGCGAACCCGTGGCTGGTCTGCACCGAAGGAATCGGTCTCACAACAGTTGCCGGCCGGAGCGGCGTTCCTTCCGCATCGAGCACCGGCGTCGCGGTGTGATGTCAGCAGGTCCTGTTTTCGCGGAACCACCGAGCGATGAGGAGTAGTGCCATGGCATCGATGTTCAAGTGGGACCTGGTCCACCCCGAGCCGGGCGAGGCGGTCGCGCCGCACCAGCGACTGACCTGGGGACGAACGGCCGGGCTCGGCGCCCAGCACGTCGTCGCCATGTTCGGGGCCACGTTCGTCTTCCCGATCGTCATGGGTCTCGACCCGAACCTCGCGATCATGTTCTCCGGGATCTGCACGATCCTGTTCCTGGTCATGTGCAACAACCTGGTGCCGAGCTACCTGGGCACCAGCGCCTCCTTCGTGGCCAGCGTGGCCGCGATCCGCTCCCAGGGCGGTGACTCATCGGACGTCACCGGTGCGATCATGGTTGCCGGCATCGTGCTGCTGCTGGTCGGTGTCGGGGTGCACTTCTCGGGTCCCGGGCTGATCCACAAGATCCTGCCGCCCGCCGTCACCGGCGCCGTGGTCATGCTGATCGGCTTCAACCTCGCCCCGGTGGTCGCCGAGATCTACTGGCCACAGGACCAGTGGGTCGCGCTGCTGACGGCTGCCTTCATGGTCTGTGCCGCCGTGCTGTTCCCGGGATTCTGGGCGCGGATCGCGGTGTTCCTGGCGTTGGTCTTCGGCTACCTGCTCTCCTGGCTCTTCGACGTGGTCCTCGGCCAGGTCAACTCGCCGAACTCGTTGAACGGCTTCAAGGTGGAGGACCACGACCGGGTCACCTGGGCCGGGGTCAAGGCGGCCGACTGGATCGGCTTCCCCAGCGGCACCCTGGCCGACGGTGTCTCCGTGGTGCACGGGCCGAGCTTCTCGATGACCTTCATCCTGCTCGTCCTGCCCGGCGTGATCGCCCTTCTCGCCGAGAACACTGGACACGTGAAGGCGGTCGCCGAGATGACCGGTGAGGACCTCGACCCCTACATGGGCAGGGCGATCGGAGCGGACGGGTTCGCGACCGCACTGGCGTCGGCGTTCGGCGGCTCGCCGACCACGACGTACGCCGAGAACATCGGGGTCATGGGTGCCACCCGGGTCTACTCCACGGCCGCCTACTACGTAGCCGCTGCTGTGGCCGTCCTGCTCGGCCTGTGTCCCAAGTTCGGGGCGATCGTCAGTGCGACCCCGGGTGGTGTGCTCGGTGGGATCACCGTGGTGCTGTACGGCATGATCGGACTCGTGGGCGCCAAGATCTGGGTCGAGAACAGGGTGGACTTCGGCAGTCCGGTCAACCTGGTCGGACTTGCCGCAGGCATCATCGCCGGGATCGGCGGCGTCACCCTGCAGATCACCGACGACTTCGAGCTCAGCGGGATCGCGCTGGGGACGATCCTGGTGATCGTCCTCTACCACCTCGTGGGTTCTCGCCGAGCCCCTGGCAGCGACCGCGGTGCCGATCAGGTGACCAAGGCCCTGTGAAGCCGGCACCGTTCGACTATCTCCGTCCGGGGTCGCTCGCCGAGGCGACGGCGGCCCTGGCGGAGGAGCCGAACGCGAAGGTGCTGGCCGGCGGCCAGAGCCTGGTCCCGCTGCTGTCCATGCGACTCGCGGCGCCCACCCTGCTCGTGGACATCAACGGGGTGCCTGGCCTCTCCGGCATCGAGGTGACCGAAGCGGGCGTGCGGATCGGCGCCCTGGCCCGGCACGCCGAGGTGCTGGCCTCGGATGACCTACGTCGGGTGCAGCCGCTGGTGCCGATGGCGCTGGCCCACGTGGCGCACGCCACGATCCGCAACCGGGGCACGACGGTCGGCTCGATCGTGCACGCCGACGCAGCAGCCGAGATGCCGGTCGTGCTCTTGTTGCTGGGCGGCTCGGTCGAGGCGGAGTCCAGTTCTGGGACGCGCACCGTCGAGGCGGCCGACCTGTTCGTCGGCCCGCTGGAGACCTCCCTGCATCACGACGAGATCGCGGTCTCTGCCTTCTTCCCCGCCCTCGAGGACGGGACCGGCGTCGCGTTCGACGAGATCGCTCGACGGCACGGGGACTACGCACTCTGCGGGGTCGCGGCGATCGTGCGTCCGTTGGGTGGTGCCGTCGTGGAGGCGAGGGTCGGCTATCTCTCGGTCAACGACGTCCCGGCCGTGGTCGACCTGACCTCCACACTCGAACGCGGGCTGGACGACGGATCTCTCGCCGAGGCGGGCGAACGCGCACTGGGCTCGCTCGAACCGGCCGCCGACATCCACGTGACGGCTGAGTATCGCGCCCACCTCGTGCGAGTGCTGACGGCCCGGGTGCT
>Ga0136634_10000403_pt1 | contig 19848 bp, 19 predicted proteins | sample AntDrymUQ8332106_2_FD_104654 | JGI IMG/M metagenome (GOLD analysis project Ga0136634, IMG submission 104654) | Polar desert sand microbial communities from Dry Valleys, Antarctica - metaG UQ833 (21.06) | ecosystem: Environmental > Terrestrial > Soil > Desert | place: Antarctica: Dry Valley... | reverse complement strand
GAACACACGCCCTGATGTCCGGGCACGCCACAAAAGGACGTGGTCGACCGATCCAGTGCTTGAGCCAGTAGTACAGCGGCAGACTCAACAAGCCTGCAAGTACCATTTGCGCCGCAACGTCACGCCCCTGCGTGCCGCCAACCAAGGCGAGGCCGGCAATCAGCACGTACCAGAAGAGCCCATCGCCGAGCTTGCTGACGACAACGAGCGCCTTGACCGGGCTCTGATATTGCGCGACGCGGTGCAACCACTGTGCCCACACCAGGTCGCGCGCTATCCAGACATCGCGCCGGGTGTTACGCAGGGCACGATTCAATAGTAGGTACTTCGATTGCATGCGCTGCGTCCGAGAGGCAAACTTCAAATCGATTGATTACAGAATCCCAACTTGCCGCCAGCGCCGCGCGACGTGCACCCGAACGAATCATTTCCAGATTTCGGAATTGATGAGCCGCGGCACACGCGCCTGCGATGAAACCCTGCGGGTCGTCCGGTGAAATTAAGATGCCACTGGTGCAGTCTTCTATGTGTACAGCCGCAGCGCCCGACCGGAACGCAACAACGAGCAGTCCGGACGCGAGCGCCTCGAGCGTGACGTTGCCAAACGTTTCCGTGAGACTTGGAAACAGAAAGACATCGGCCGAAGCGAAGTGCTTTGCGAGCGCTGCTCCACGCTGAGATCCGGTGAAGATTGCATCAGGATGATCCCGCTCGAGCCTCTTGCGCAACGGTCCATCGCCTACAACAACAAACCGAGCCGCGGGCACCCGTGCGCGCACCGCTTCATACGCTTGGAACGCTAGGGGTACATTTTTTTCGGATGCCAGCCGGCCGACATACAAAAGAACCGGAGACAGCGGGCCTGCTCCCCAACTGGCCCGCAACTCTGCGCTCGCATGCTGCGGCGAAAAACCTGATGTGTCGACGCCGCGGCCGACCACTTCAGTGCGCAGGAAACCCTGATCCGACAGCGTTCGACTCATCGCCGGCGTAGGAACGAACGTCCGGTCGGTGCCGTTATGAAAATGTTTAAGGTACCCGCCCACGAACCCACTCAACCAGCCGAGCCCATAGTGTTCACTGTACTGATCAAAATTGGTACGAAAGTCGGAAGTCACCGCCAGCCCATTTGCCCGCGCAGCACGAATTGCAGCCCAACCGAGTGGTCCCTCGGTGGCCACGTGTACGAGATCTGGACGGTCAGCTTTCCACCGCTTGGTTAACTTGGAAACGACGGGTAAGCCCATGCGCAAGTCGCGGTACATCGGAATCGGGACGCCAGGAACCCGCCACTCGGTGCGGCGATCGCAAGCTTCCTCGTGTGATTGTCTCGGACGCACTAGCTCAACCGCGTGTCCCTTGGCGCGCAGGCCTCGAACGAAACGGGCCGCTGTGAGCGCGACGCCATTTATTTCAGGCGGATAGGTCTCGGTGACGTAAGTGATGCGCACGGTGATTCGTCTAAAGCAACATCAATGCCGGTGACTCATTGCCGATGTGTTAATGCGCGGAATGCCAACCTGCGCGGAATGCCAAGCGCAGTGCAGATGCTCTTAGTTTAGCAATGACGCAAAGCAGCGCCCGGCGTTGAACTTGAACGCCGGGAAGACAAACGTCCTCGCTCAGTGCGGCCGTTCGCTCAGGCTGCGACGCACGAGAACGCGCAGGCGTCGAGTAATAGGATCGGCACGTTGGTCTGCCGGAACCCTGTCGGGGTGATCGGCCGGTTCGCGCGAAACCTTGTCGGTCGTCGGAATCAACGAATATGGAAGCCGATGAGGAAGATCGTCCATCGCATCTCTCGCAAAATTTCTCTAGCTTTAGCAAATCCCGTACCCGCCCGAATGCCGCGGCTGTGATGGTACGCGCCCAAAATGACCCCTCTGTAACCCTGCTCGATACCTAGCGCAGCAACACCTTTCTGCCGAGGGATCGAGGACCGGGGTCAGGCACCTGTTTAGCGGAAGTGGAAATGGGCTCTGCAGCCCGACGCTTGCGACGCCTGAGCCCGAGCCCAAGCAAGGACCGCATCGTCGGAAGCTCCGGCCGTCCACGGTCCAGGTAGACGCACCACAACCGCAAGCTCTTTGACCTGCGAGCAGCGCTGCGAATAATCACCAGTAACGGGACAGCTAGGAATGCGCCGGCGACTCCCCACATCCATGCACAAACCATTACCGCCAGAAATACGAACAGCGGACTCATCTCAAGCCGCCTGCCGACAATCCATGGAGCGATGAAATTACTTTCGACGATGTTGATGACGCCATAGGCAACTGCTGGCGCCACGATGTCACCGAAGTTGCTGAACGTAATAGTCCCTGCCAGAAGCAGTAACGCGATGAAGACCAGCGGCCCCAGGTACGGAATGAACCCAAGCACCGCAATGATCACTCCCCAGAGCACGGGACTCGGCAACCCGACAGCCGTCATCGCGACGGCTGTCGCAAGGCCGACACCCGCATTGATCATTGCTTGGGTACCAAGATATCTCGCGATGTCGCGTTGCGCAGCGCGAAATCCTCCAAGCACCGCAACTCGAGCGCGGCGCCGAGGAATGGCCTCGACTGTGCGGGCCAATAACCACCGTTCAGAGGCAAGAAAGAAAAAAAGCAGAATAATCGTAGCAACGATCGACACCGTCACCCAGGTGGCCTGTTTGATCAACGAACCGGTCAATGCAATCCCTTCGACCGTAATCTTTTCCTTGATCGCATCCGGCGCGGGCGCCGGCTGCGCCGCTACGGGCTCCATTGCGCGCCCTTTAACCACGACCGCCGGCCGGATTGCAACTTGAGGCGGCGCCAGAAACGGAACGGATTTACGAAACGTTTCGTACGAATCGATCAATTGCTGCACAGACGTCGGTGCGCGTGCGACCCATGCACTCGCCGGAGCGACTAATCGGCTGCCTAGCAAGCCAAGCACGAACAGCAAGCCAAAGACGACGACGGCTGAGCCCAACGCGTCATTGACACCGCGGCTGCGCAGTGCGCGCACAACAGGTGCCAACAGGAAAGTAAGAATGATTGCAATAGCGACCGGCAAGATGACTTGGCGCGCGCTCTGCAGCAGGAAAATCAACGCGACAACTGCGATTACTTTGACCGCGAACGGTGCGCGGACGCGTTCCGGTGATGCCGAATTCACCGGCATATCTGAGCGATAAGGTTCAAGCCGTCTCTGCAGCGCGCGCGGCTTCGAAATGATCCCGCTGCGCGTAGCTTTCGAGACGGTTGTACAGTGTTTTCAGACTGATTCCGAGGGTTTCAGCGGCCCGTTTTTTAACATTGCCGCAACGCGCAAGCGTCGCCATTGTTACCCTCTGCTCGATTTCATTCAAGGGCGTACCGATTCGAACCGTTATCACGTCATCGTCTTCAGTGTTGAACGGTGGGGAGTCAAGCTCGGTACCATCGTCAATTACCGTGTCGGCGAGAAGATACGCACGTTGGACGTAATTTCTCAGCTCGCGCACGTTGCCCGGCCACGAGTGCTGAAACAAAGCTGAAATTGCACGCGGCGAAAACCTCTTCGCCGTATTTTCGGTTGTGTTTAGTTCGCTCAGAAAATGCTCAGCCAGCATTTCGAGGTCGCCCGCCCGCTCTCTCAAAGGAGGCAATTGAATCGGAAAAACATTCAACCGATGAAACAGATCCTCGCGAAACTTTCCTTCTGCAACCGCTTTCATCGGCTGCTTGTTGGTTGCAGCAATGATGCGCACATCCGAAGCTAGAGGCTGCGAGGTGCCCACTCTAACGAATGTCCCCGTCTCGAGTACACGCAACAACTTGACCTGCAAAGCAAGCGACATCTCGGTAATTTCATCGAGCAACACAGTTCCGCCCCGGGCCCGATCGAAAAAGCCCTTGTGCTGCTGGTCCGCGCCGGGAAAGCTGCCTTTTTCATGCCCAAAGAGCTCGCTCTCAATCAGCTGCATAGGTATCGCGCCGCAGTTGACAGCCAAAAACGGAGCCTTTTTGCGCTTGGATAGATCGTGCAAAGTGCGCGCTGCGAGTTCTTTGCCGGTGCCGCTTTCACCTACCAGCAAAACCGTTGCTGACGTGGGCGCGACGCGCGCCAGCTTGTCGTAGAGCGCCTGCATTGGGGACGACGAACCGTAAAGGTGCCCAAAGCGTCCGGCCTTACGCAATTCGTCGCGCAACTCCCCGATCTCATGCTTTAAATCGAGCGTGCGCGGCTGCCGCCGCAGCATGTTGGTCAATCGATCCAGGTCAATCGGCTTCGTCAAGTAATCCGTGGCTCCTGCGCGCAACGCTCCGACTGCGCTGTCGATTGACGCGTGCCCCGTCACAACGATGATCTCGGTTTCTGCGACCTTGTCGAGGTCACCCACAAGATCGATTCCGTTGCCGTCGGGCAGCTGCAAATCGGTTAACAGAAGATCGGGTTGTTGCCGCTCAAGTAGCGCCCGAGCGGACCGCAGGCTTTCAGCGGAGGCGACCGTGAACCCTTCCTGAGTCGCGACCTCAGTCAACCAGTCGCGGGTATCGCGGTCGTCGTCGACGATTAGAGCGTGTGGCACGGGCCGTCCTCGGTAACAACACACCAATGGAGTAGCACGAAGCGCGCCGATGTACGCAAAATCTTCAAGTGCTGGTCGCGCTGGGTCGCCAGCATATAGTCGTTACCAATTCACCGGCAACGCGAAATTGTTTGCAAAGCCGGCGACCCTACGACGGGCCGCCAGCCTGACAAGGGCTTAGGTGGCGGGCTTGACCGCAATCGAGTTCTGCACCTGCTTTACGCCCGGCACCGCGGCAGCAATCTGCGCAGCGCGCACACGCTCACTTTCGCTGGTTGCAAAGCCAGAGAGCTGAACCACGCCTTTAAGGGTTTCGACGCTAATACGCGTCGCAGCCACATCCTTGGCCTCGGCAAACCGCGCCTTCACCCGAGTGGTGATGGTCGAATCATCAATAGCCTCGCCCATTGTGCTTTGGCCGGTAGCAACCGAGCAACCCGAGCTGTAAAAGGCCGCCAGCGCAATCATTGCGGCAATTAGCACGTTCTTCATTTTATGTTCCCTTCGTGGTTATTAAACGAACTCGGGCGGCAATACGCCGCCGTGTTCTTACCCGTTGCAACATGCGTGCCTGTAGTCCACGCCGGGTCACGGCGGCCACCCCAAGCGAGCATCAGCCGGCCTGAAGCAAACCCTCGCGGACCACCGGCGCGTTCGAAACCCGCGGCCGATTTTGCGCCTCGACCGGCATACTCCCCGGATTGCGCAGAACCGATTCGATCTCCGCATGAATCGCTCGTGCGGTTCGATTCCACGTCAGCTCTGTCACGTGCGTGCGCATCCGTTGTACGCGCGCTTTTCGCTGGACGTCGGTTTCAGCCAGCGCGGAGGCGCACGCTGAGACAAGTTCTCCGGGCGTAGTGACAATCGAAACGGAATCGCCGTACAAGCTCACAACATCGTTGACCGCGGTGCTCACGATTGGCTTCTCGGCGGCCATGTATTCAAGGGTCTTTGTAGGGCTAATGAACCGAGTCGAAGCGTTTAGCGCAAACGGGAGCAGGCAAACGTCCCACTGGGCTACCAAGTGCGGAAGCGAGTCATATGACTGTTGTCCGAGCCAATGAATGTTTGAACGCCTTGGCACGAGCTCGGATGGAATCTTGACGACAGGACCCACCAGAACAATATTCCAGTCCGGCTTGGCATCGGCCAGCGCGGCAATGAGCTCAATGTCGAACCGCTCGTCGATCACGCCAAAGAATCCAAGCCGCGGGCGCGCGATGGCCGCTTGCTGGAGCTCCGCGTCAACCGCACGTTCGCGTCGCTTCTCATCCAGTGGTGTCGATGGTGAATAGTGTTCGGCGTCCACTGCGCTTGGAAAGCACCGGACATTCGGGTGCAACGCTCGCTTTGCCTGGTACAGACTCGGCCCGCCCGTCAGCATCAGTTGCGCTCGCTTAATCAGTGCGGTCTCTCGTTGAATCATCTGCCGAGGGGCGCCTTTGAACGCAGACAACTCATCCATACAGTCGTAAATCACGGCGCGCGGAGACAGTTCTGCGAGCAACGGAAGGGCCATCGGCGTGTAGAACCACACGAGGTAATCGCTGATCCCAAAGTCCCTTAGATATTCCGCAAGCAGGGGCTTTAGTTCCGGCAGCTGGTCATCGTGAAATCCAGGGGCATCAACGGCGGTATGCGGCCTCAACACCTCAATGTTCTGGCACGGCGCAAAGCGTTCAAGGAATGGAGTTAACTTGCCGCGCACAGGCTCTTCAAAAAACAGGACGCGATAGTGCTGAGCTAGCCGTGACAAAACATGCTGAGGACGCTGATAGACGAAATCCCAGCGAAGGTGCGAGAACACAATCAAGGTTTGCATCGAAATTATGTTTCCTATGTTTTTCGGAATCTGTAGTTCCAGCTCGAATCGTTATCGCAGCGCCTTGACCGCATCAAGCTGAATGTCCAACAGGGATTGCCCTGAGCAAGCTCCGTACCGCACAGCAGTGGCGAATATTGGGCGGGATTCCCCATGTATCGCCGGCACGCAAAGTGCTTTGCAACAGCTCACCCTTCAAGCGAGGAATGCAATGCCACTTCGAGGCGATCGTCTGCGCTGGCCACCGCGGCCGGGCAAAAAATCACCTACAGCTGCCGGGCAATCGGGGACACGTCGCTCGCTGTTGACCGATGAGCACCCTGCTCATCCCGATCAGCCGATGCGCCAGCCCAATGAGCGGGATGAATCGGCCGATCAGCATTCCACCGCGCCTCGTGATGTGATCAAGCAGGCTCACGCTGATCTTGAAAATGGGCAGATGGACACCGACTGCCGAAACAACGCGCCAACAGTCATCGACCAGACAGTTAAACCCGCTCCGGGAGGGAAGAATGAAGGTTCTTGATAACTATCGATCCGGAGAATCGCGCGAGATAGGGCGAGTGCGTCGGGCAATTTTTCCTGTAGCCGGATTGGGTACGCGGTTCCTGCCTGCAACAAAGGCGATCCCAAAGGAAATGTTGCCAATCATTGATCGGCCGCTGATTCAATATGCGGTCGATGAGGCTGTCGCCGCAGGGATTGAAGAAATAATTTTCGTTACTCATCGCAGCAAGCGCGCGATCGAAGACCACTTTGACCGCGCTGTTGAACTCGAACAGGAGCTCGAACGAAACGGAAAGCACGGACCTTTGTCCGAGCTCCGTAAGCTGGTACCCCATCACGTCCGTTTCAGCTATGCGCGCCAGGGTGCACCACTGGGGCTTGGTCACGCCGTCTGGTCGGCCCGGCATCTTGTTGGCGACGAGCCATTTGCAGTTGTGTTGCCGGACGATCTGATCGATGCAACGCCGGGTGCGCTGAAGCAATTGATCGACGCGTTTCGTGTGGCGGGTCATTCACAACTGGCTGTCCAGAATGTCTCGCGCGAAGAGACGTCTAAATACGGCATCGTGAAACCCGCGGCAGACGGTTCATTGCGCTTGAGCGGAATCGTTGAGAAGCCGCAGCCCGAGAGCGCACCCTCGACGATGGCTGTCGTGGGGCGCTACGTATTCTCGCCGCGCATCATTGACTGCCTGGAGGATCTCGCGCCGGGCGCCGGCAACGAAGTGCAGTTGACGGATGGAATTGCAATGTTGCTGAGGGTTGAACCCGTATTTGCTTGTCGCTTCAGCGGCCGTCGCTATGACTGCGGCAGTAAATTGGGTTTCCTTGAAGCGACGGTTGCCTACGCGCTGAAGGATCCACAACTCACGTCAGAGTTCATCGGTGTTATGAATCGGGCCATGCAAGTCGCCACGCGTGAGGCACCCCCCGCGCCGGTCCCTCGCACGCCCGCCCGTCATCTGCAGATTGTCCCGCGTTCGATTGCGGTCACTGAGGCCACGGTTTAAACATCGACGCAGCGATGAGTAATGTTGTAGAAAATTCCTTGGCATAGATTGTCGGTTAGCTGCGGCACGCGACTTGCTTTAGATAGTGACGGATGAACGCACCGGTTATTCGCCACGAGCAGCGGCAACATCAAACCCTGACGCCTCGTTTGCAGCAAGCGGTGCGACTGCTGCAATTGTCATCACTCGATTTTGCGCAAGAGGTAAACCAGGCAATGGGCAACAACCCTTTCCTGGAGCCCGACGAAGCCGAGCCCGAAGCGGCATTGGCTGATAACGATAACGACACCAGACAGGGCGCCGAAAACGATGCGCCCACAGCTTCGGAAACCACGGAATCCGCAGAGCGCCCGACCGACAATGCGTGGGAGGGCGAGACGTGGTCGCACGCCGGGACAACGCGCCAGACTAACGGGGCGGACAGTGACTTTGATTTTTCCGACATTACCCCGGCTAGTCAGTCCTTGCGTGACCATTTGCTCGCGCAGTCGAAATGGCTGACCTCTTCTGCACGCGACAGGACATTGATGGCCACGATCATCGACGGCCTGGACGATGATGGCTTCTTGCGGATGGAACTTGAGGAACTGAAGACTTTATCCGGCCTCACTCCAACCCCCGACGATGACGAGATGGCGATCGCGCTCAAGCTCGTCCAATCGCTCGAGCCCGCCGGCATCGGCGCGCGCGATCTGCGGGAATGTCTGCTTCTGCAGCTGCGTGATGACACCGATCCCGACAAAATCGCAATTCACGGGCTCGCGCAACGAATCGTTGTCGAGCATCTGGACCGCCTGGCGATGCGCGACCTCACCGGCCTTGCGAAGTCTCTTAGTCTTCCAGAGCAGACAGTTTCTCAGGCCGCTGATTGCATCCGGCGTCTACAGCCGCGTCCAGGTTGGAAGTTTGGTGCGGCCAACACGCGCTTTGTCACGCCCGATGTCGTTGTACGCAAGGTGCGGGGTGATTGGACTGTTGTGCTGAATCCGGCGGTCGTGCCAAAAGTTCGGCTGAACAGGATGTACGCCGATCTGTTCCAGAGTCACCGCGACGCCCGGCACTCCGATCTTGCTGCGCAGTTGCAGGAAGCGCGCTGGACCGTGCGCAACGTGGAGCAGCGCTTCGCAACGATCTTGCGAGTGGCGCAGGCAATCGTGCAACGTCAGCGTCACTTTCTCGACTACGGCGAGTTGGCGATGAAGCCGCTCGGACTGCGTGAAATTGCGGACGAGCTTGGACTGCACGAATCTACCGTGTCTCGCGTCACCAATAACAAGTACATGGCTACCGCGCTCGGCGTGTTCGAGTTGAAGTATTTTTTCTCTCGTGCGCTGGCTACTACGAGCGGCGGAACGTGCTCAGCTACCGCAATTCGCGGCGCCATTAAAGACATGATTCAAGAGGAGAGCCCGCAAGAGCCACTGTCTGATGCCCATATTGCTCGGTTGCTCGCGCGCCAGGGACTGCAGGTCGCGCGTCGCACTGTTACCAAGTATCGTCAGATGATGCGCGTCCCCGCTTACGAAATGCGACGTCGCAAGGCTTAGCGCGTAATGTATCCAGTGCCGGTGGACCCCGCATTTCCCGAAGTACAGCCGCCAGTTGACGTGCCAACCGAGCCGCGCCGCGAGGACCCGCCAAGTCCAGACCCCGACCGACACGCGCCGATCAATGAGCCGGGAAAAGTGCCTCCCGAGATACCACCACTCGACGATCGGCCTACACCGGCGCCAGTGGACGACCCAGCACCCGCGGTGCCGCCGCTGCAAGACCCGCGCGTGGACCCACCGGTCGGAGACCCACCAAAGTAACAACGTCGAGCGGTTCGTTGGGGTGGCTGACGGGATTCGAACCCGCAACAACTGGAATCACAATCCAGGACTCTACCGTTGAGCTACAGCCACCACTAAGTCTTTGGCCTGCCCGACAGGACTCGAACCTGTGGCCCCCAGCTTAGAAGGCTGGTGCTCTATCCAGCTGAGCTACGGGCAGATCCTGTGCCGGCAGACTACTGCGAGCCAATCAATGGTCGGGGTGGGGGGATTCGAACTCCCGACATCCTGCTCCCAAAGCAGGCGCGCTACCAGGCTGCGCTACACCCCGAGGGCGACAAATAATACACGGGCGTTTACAGACACGCTTCGTGCCGCGCTTGTCGATGGAATAAAAGCGGCGCTATGTAACCACTTCTGCCGCTTCCGGCTGATTCAACAGCCTGTCGGCAGGTAAGACGGCAGAAAAAGTCGTTCCATGTCCAACCTCAGACTGCACGTCAAGATAACCGCCATGACGAAGCAGCACGTGCTTGACGATCGCAAGCCCAAGACCCGTTCCACCCGTTTCGCGTGACCTGCTCTTGTCGACTCGATAGAACCGCTCGGTGAGTCGCGGGATATGTTCGGGCGCGATCCCCGGGCCAGTATCGGTCACGTCCAGCCTGCCTCCGTTTACGTCTTCGTGCCACGACAGCGAAATCACGCCGCCGCCCGGCGTGTAACGCACGGCGTTGGACACCATGTTGCCGAAGGCGCTGCGAAGTTCCTCGCGACTACCGCGCACAAAACCACGCGTTGGCTCTACCTGGATTTGGTGCCGCCCAAGCGACAGTGCGCGCGCCTCGTCCGCAACTTCACGCAACAGTTGGGTTACATCGACCACTTCGTCATAAAGAGGGCTCTCGCGCGATTCGAGCCGCGACAGTGTGAGCAGATCTTCGACGAGCCGATGCATGCGCTCTGCCTGTTCGTGCATCAACTGCAGGTGATGTTGCCCCGTGGTTCCGTCCTTGGGCTGGGCATCAACCAGCATTTCAAGAAAGCCTTTAACGACCGTCAGCGGCGTGCGCAACTCGTGCGAGACGTTAGCAATGAAGTCGCGGCGCACCGCGTCAACCCGCTCGCGTTGCGTAATGTCGCGCGTGATGACAATCGAGCGGGCCATCTCGTACTCGACTACACGCACTTCAAGCGAAAGCCCCGGACGCGACATCGGCTGAAAGACGAGCGCTTGATCAAAGCGCGCCGACGTCATGTAACTGACAAACTCCGGGTCTCGCACCAGATTGGTCACGCGCAATCCCTGATCGGCTCGCAACGAAATGCCGAGGTGCTGTTCTGCCACGGGGTTGCACCAATCGATCTGCAACGTGACGTCAACCAATACAATGCCTTCGGGCAACGCGCTGATTGTGCGTCTGAAACGTTCTTCATTTTCCAGCAACTGCTGCTCGTTCTGTTCTGTCGAGCGGCGCGTGCGATACAACCGCGCGAAGACATCGCTCCAGATGCCCCACCCTTCCGGTATCCGGTCCAGGTCTGGACGCTCAAGCCACGCGGCGAGCAGGCTTGCATACATCAGGTGAATGACCAGCAGTGTTGCCAGCCCGCCTACCGCAACTGACAATCCGGCGACAGCGCCGAACAAGAGTCCTACGATCAACGCAACAACGCCTAGGAATGCGAGGCGAGCCGCCGCTAGCGCTAATACCGCAAGACGATGGGGATCCGCCGCAGACATCCGCGGAGTCTAGCGCCGGCCTTTCGCGAATGAAGCGGCGGGCACTCCGACGTACCCGGCACTTACGGGGCCACGCAGATTGATCGACCCGATGATTGGAACTTGCAGATCAACGAATTGACGCGATACAGCCGCCCAGCTGTGATCAAGCGCGAAGCGACGGCACGCGCCACGATCGATCCTCAGCGCGCGCAGTGCGGCCCGCTGCAGGTTCTCATCGAGCACTGCCACACGTGTTCCGTCCAACACATCCAGTGGACCTTGGACCGGATAGGCCGCTACCGGCGTACCGCATGCAAGTGCCTCAAGCATGACGAGTCCGAATGTGTCGGTTCGGCTTGGGAACACGAACACATCCGCGGTGCAATACAGCCGCGTCAGTTGGGTCCGATCCAGCACCCCGAGGAAAGCCACTTCGGGAAAGCGGCGCTTCAAAGCTGCAAGCGCTGGACCCACTCCGGCAACAACGCGTGTCCCAGGCAAATCGCACCGCAGAAATGCTTCGATATTCTTCTCGATGGAAACGCGGCCGACATACAGGAATATCGGGCGCTTGATGCCGAGTGGCAGTGCTTCCGTCGGCTGGAACACCTCGGTGTCCACTCCACGTGTCCAGCGAGCAACGTTGGTGATACCCGCCGCGCGCAGCTCGCGCTCCACACTTGCTGTAGGCGTCATCACATACTTCGCGCCCTGGTGAAAGCGCCGCAGAAACGCGTACGTCCAACGTTGGGGAAGTCGAAACATTGCGTTTAAATATTGCGGAAATCGTGTGTGATAAGCCGTCGTGAACGGCAGACGATGCCTGCGACAGAACCTCGCTGCCGCCATTCCAAGCGGGCCTTCGGTCGCAATATGAATCGCCGTCTCGCCAGGCAGCTCGAGCTCATCGATCAGAAGGCGAGCCAGGCGGCGATACGGCAGCAGTGACAGATCGATTCCCGCGTACCCTGGGCAAGGAAGGGTAACGAATTCTCGCGGGCCAATCACGCGCACCGTGTGTCCAAGTTTTTCCAGCTCCTCATTGGTTGCCTGAATTGTTCGCACGACTCCATTGACCTGCGGCTCCCACGCGTCCGAAACGGTGACAACCTTCATGGCTTCGCCTCTGACATCGCGTTACTGAAGCTCGGTGCAAAATTGGATCTGCAAGCAACGTCGGTTACCTCAGGCTCATCCCAGCGCAGTACCGGCGTACCCGGCGCCAGCCGATCGTTCCAGCGAACGATCTTCAGTTCGCCTGCATGTGTTTCGACCAACGCAGTCAGGCTCTCGACCCAATCGCCGTCATTGCAATAGAGCAAGCCATCCAGCATCCGTATTTCGGGCTTGTGAATATGGCCGCACACGACGCCGTCAAATCCACGGCGGCGCGCTTCACGCAACAGAACACGCTCGAAGTCGGTGATGAAGCTAACAGCGTTCTTTACCTTGTGTTTGAGGTACTGCGACAGCGACCAATAGTTCAAGCCGAGCCGGCTGCGCACACGGTTGAAATGGCTGTTGAGCAGCAAAATAAATTCGTACAACGAGTCGCCGATCGTCGCAAGCCATTTTGCGTGTTGAATGACGCCGTCTGCGAAATCGCCGTGCACGACCCACAGCCGGCGTCCGTCGAGCAACGTGTGCACGGCGTCACTGCGAATTGCAATGTCTCCAAAGTTGAGCCCCACAAACTGGCGACCCGCCTCGTCGTGATTGCCGGGAACGTAAGTGACCTGCGTCCCCTTGCGCGCCTTGCGCAGTACTTTCTGCAAGACATCGTTATGCGACTGCTGCCAGTAAAAAGTTTTTTTGAGCGCCCAACCATCGATGATGTCGCCGACCAGGTATAGGCGATCTGATTCGGTGTGCCGCAGGAAATGCAGTAGGTAGTCCGCCTTGCAGCCGCGCGTGCCGAGGTGAATATCGGAAATGAAGATTGCACGGTAGTGATGCTCGGACGCAGCCGCGTTGTAATCGAACATCGCAGGGGTGACGGGCACAAGTGTTTGCGTCGGCGCAATTGAAGCAGCCCTCGCCCAACCTTCCCATGCAGCAAACGGTGTTAATAACCAATGCACCATGGGAAAGGCAGCTTACGAGCCGCGAGTGACCCGGCCGTGACACGCCGCGAGTCAAAGCTTCTTATTCAACGGCTTATTACAGCTTGTTCGTTCTACTGCTCAGGTCGTGTGGACAACCGGTATCCCAAGCCGCGAACAGTTTGCACCAGATGGTGTGCGTTGACCGGCGCAAGCACTTTGCGCAAGCGCAGAACATGTACATCGACCGTGCGTTCCTCGATGAAGACGTGATCACCCCAAACGCTGTCGAGTAACTGCGTACGCGAGAACACGCGATCAGGATGGCTGATAAGAAACTTCAGCAGCTTGAATTCCGCCAGACCCATCTTGATCGAAGTTCCGCTGACGGAAATTTCGTGGCGCGCCGGGTCTACGGTCAAGGGCCCGTACTCCAACGGTTCGCCACTGTGTTCGGGCGCGCGGCGCCGAAAAACCGCGCGCATGCGCGACAGCAACTCGCGTGGTGAAAAAGGCTTCACCACGTAGTCGTCGGCGCCTGTATCGAGCCCGACGACCTTGTCTGCTTCACTTCCCTTCGCGGTCAGCATGATCACCGGCAGGACTCGCGTACGCTCGTGCGCGCGCAACTCCTTCAGCATCTCGATACCCGACCTGTCCGGCAGCATCCAGTCGAGCAGCACCATGTCTGGCAGCTCGCGATCAATCGCTTCTCGTCCAGCGCCCACCGATTCGGCACGTCGGACCGTGTAGCCCTGGGTGCTGCAGGTATAGGCAACCAATTCCTGGATTGCCGGCTCGTCCTCGATCACCAGGATCGATGCAGCCGTCATGCCCTTGCCACTGCGCGCTCAACGTCCTCGAGCGACTGATGGCGCGCGTCCCAACCGTGCGAGATGAAGATCACGTGCTCGGCAACATTCTTTGCGTGATCGCCAATCCGCTCAATAGCCTTGGCGACCCATACGCAATCCAGCGATGCCGAGATCGTGCGTGGGTCTTCCATCATGAACGTGATTAGCTGCCGCAGCACAGCGCGGAAACTGTCATCGACGCCCAGATCATCTTTGATGATTGTCGCTGCCGCCTGCGGATCCATGCGCGCAAACGCGTCTAGCGTTCGGCGCAGCATCGACGCCGCCGCCTCACCCGAATGCTTGATGTCCGGAATGCGATTCAACCTTGAATTGTCGTGTTTCTCATGCAACCACTTGACCGCCCGTGCAATCTTGCAAGACTCGTCGCCAATCCGCTCGAGGTCCGTGATCACTTTTGCGACGCCGGTGATCATCCGAAGGTCCCCGGCGGTTGGCTGGCGACGCGCGATCACGTGGTTAACCATCTGATCGACGCCCATCTCGAGTTCGTTGACACGCTTGTCAGCGTCGATTGCCTGTTGCGCGAGCCCTAAGTCGGCGCGCTCGAAAGCGTCTAACGCAGTGCGCACCTGGGACTCGACCAGGCCACCCATCTGCAGAACGCGCGAGCGTATCGCTTCGAGTTCCTCGTCGTACCTGCGCATCGAATGATCGGCGCTCACCATACTGACTCCTGATCGTTGAGCCGGCGCATTAGCCAAACCTGCCGGTAATGTAATCCTCTGTTTCCTTGCGTCCCGGTTTGATGAAGATCTGGTCGGTTTCGCCGAACTCGATCAGATCGCCGAGATACATGTACGCGGTGTAATCGGATACGCGCGCCGCCTGCTGCATGTTGTGCGTAACAATTGCCACGGTGTAGTCGCTTTTCAGCTCGTCGATCAGCTCTTCTATTTTCGATGTAGAAATCGGGTCGAGCGCAGAACAGGGCTCGTCCAGCAAAATGATTTCCGGCTTGACGGCAATGCCGCGTGCGATGCAAAGCCGTTGCTGCTGTCCACCCGACAGGCTGGTGCCGGTTTGCTGCAATTTGTCTTTCGCTTCATTCCATAGGGCTGCCTTGCGTAATGCCCATTCGACGCGCTCGTCCATCGCCGAGCGCGACAGCTTCTCGAACAGGCGAACGCCAAACGCAATATTGTCGTAAATCGACATTGGAAAAGGCGTCGGCTTCTGGAAGATCATGCCGATCTTGGCGCGTACCAGTGCCACATCCTCCTTCGACGTCAGGATATTTTCCCCGTCGACATTGACCTCGCCCTCGGCACGTTGTTCCGGGTACAGCTCGAACATCCTATTAAAAACGCGCAGCAGGGTTGACTTGCCGCAGCCAGACGGGCCAATGAACGCCGTGACTTTCTTCTCGGGGATCTGCAGGTTGATGCCCTTCAGCGCCTTGAACTTTCCGTAGTAAAAATTCAGGTCGCGCACCGTTATCTTGATTCGCTCGCTGGCGAGCTTGCCGCCGGCAGGCACCATCGAACCGACCGGTGCAGCCGGTTCAAAACTCTTTACCGCGGTCGCGCCTTCCATCGTCATCAGTCCTTATGCCGGAACAGCACACGCGCGGCAATGTTGAGCGCCAGCACGCCGATCGTAATCAGAAAAACGCCCGCCCACGCCATCTGCTGCCAGTTCGAGAATGGGCTCAACGCAAACTTGAAAATCGTGACTGGGAGATTCGCCATCGGCTCGCCGAGATCAAGGCTGAAAAACTGGTTTGATAAAGCCGTGAACAACAACGGCGCCGTTTCTCCGGCGATGCGCGCAAGCGCCAGCAGAACGCCTGTGACGACTCCAGCAGTTGCTGCCTTGAGCGTCACCTGCATGATCATCACGCGCTTCGAGGAGCCCAGTGCCATCGCTGCTTCACGCAGCGAATTCGGAATCAGCTGCAGCATGTTCTCGGTGGTGCGAACCACCACCGGAATGACAATCAACGTCAGTGCGATCACGCCCGCGTATCCCGAATAGGTCCTCGTCGTCGCTACCACGATGGTGTACACGAACAAACCGATGACGATCGACGGCGCAGATAACAGAATGTCGTTGATGAACCGGGTGGTGTTGCCGAGCCAGGTGCGTTGCCCGTACTCAGCGAGGTAAATGCCCGCCAGGATGCCGATCGGCGTACCGACCGCGGTGGCTGAGAGCACCATCATCAACGAGCCAACAATCGCGTTCGAAAGCCCGCCTCCCTCGCCATTCGGGGGCGGGGTCGACTCGGTAAAGGTCGCTGCATTGATTCCCTGCACGCCCAGTATCAGTGTGTCCCACAGAATCCAAATCAGCCATACAAGCCCGAACGCCATTGCGGCAAGCGATAGCACCAACGCGATCGAATTGATCAGCTTGCGGCGCCGATGCAGTGGCAATCGGTAGTCAGCGGGCCTGGCCAATTGAACCGCGCTCATGTTCCTTTGCCTTCGGAACGTCGCATTTGAAGCAGCAGCAGCTTGGACAGCGAAAGCACCACGAGCGTGATGAAAAACAGCACTAGTCCGAGATAAATCAGCGACGCCTCGTGCAGTCCCGGCGTCGCTTCGGCAAATTCATTCGCAAGCGCCGACGTGATCGAATTCGCCGCCTGGAACAACGACAGCGTGTCGAGTTGATTGAAGTTGCCGATCACAAACGTGACGGCCATCGTTTCTCCGAGCGCGCGGCCAAGCCCGAGCATGATCCCGCCGACTACACCCGCCTTGGTGTAAGGCAATACGACCCGCGAAACGACCTCCCAGGTAGTCGAGCCCAGTCCATAGGCCGATTCCTTCAGTAGCGCGGGCGTTACTTCAAACACATCGCGCATCACCGCCGCGATGAACGGAATGATCATGATCGCCAGGATGATCCCGGCCGAGAGAATCCCGATTCCAACCGGAGGTCCCGACAGCAGGCTGCCGATGATTGGAACGTTGCCGAACACCGACTGCAAAGGTTGCTGTACGTACTGCGCAAGAATCGGAGCGAAAACCAGTAGGCCCCACATTCCGTACACGATGGACGGAATCGCTGCTAGCAATTCGATCGCGGTCCCCAAAGGCCGCTTGAGCCACTTGGGCGACAGTTCGGTCAGAAAGACAGCGATTCCAAAACTGACAGGGACCGCAATAAGCAAAGCAATGATCGACGTGGCTACCGTGCCATAGATCATCACCAAACCACCGAACTTCTCCTGCACTGGATCCCATTCGGCAGTCCACAGAAACGGCAGGCCGAAATGGCGAATCGAAGGCCAGGCGCCGATGAACAGCGAAACGATGATCGCAACCAGCAGCGATAGCGTAATGATCGCTGCGAACCGCGTCAGGTTGGCGAACACAGCGTCGCCGAGTCGTCCGGAGGGCCGCAGCGCAGGCACGTCAGCAGACCGCATGTCGACAGACGACAGCCCAGTCGTTGCAAGGGTGCTCATCGTAACGCGAGGAATTGACTGCACCGCCAGGGCCGTCATAGACGGCCCTGCGAGCAAAGGCTAGTTAACTACCGATTTCCCTGCGCCGTCAGTGATCTTGCGCCATTGAGTTCGGATAATGCCCTCGACGGCGTCGGGCATCGGCACGTAATCAAGCTCATCGGCCATCTTGTCACCGTTGCTGTACGCCCAATCGAAGAACTTCAACGCGGCGGCCGCCTGCTGCGGCTTATCCTGCTTGACATGCATCATGATGAATGTCGCGCCGGTAATCGGCCATGCATCCTTGCCGGGCTGATCGGTCAACACCTGGTTGAAGCTCTTGGACCATTCCGCACTCGCGGCGGCGGCCTTGAAGGTTGTGTCGTCCGGCGATACGAAAACGCCGGCCTGATTACGGACCTGGACGTAGGACATCTTGTTTTGCTTTGCGTACGCATACTCAACGTACCCGATCGAGTTCGGTAGCCGCTGCACGAAGGCCGATACACCTTCATTGCCCTTGCCTCCCGCCCCGGTCGGCCAATTCACCGCGGTGCCCTCGCCAACTTTCGCCTTCCAGTCCGGGCTCGTCTTCGATAAATAGTTGGTGAAGAGAAAGCTCGTACCGGAACCATCGGCTCGGCGGACAACCGCAATCGCCGCATCGGGAAGTGGAACGCCTGGGTTCAGGGCCGCAAGGGCTGGATCGTTCCACTTGGTGATCTTGCCAAGATAGATGTCACCCAGAACGCTGCCGGTGATCTTCATCTGACCGGGTGTGATGCCCTTAATGTTGACAACAGGTACGACGCCACCGATTACAGTCGGAAACTGCATCAGGCCGTCCTTGGCAAGATCGGCATCGGACAGCGGCGCATCCGATGCGCCGAAATCGACGGTCTTGCCCCGAATCTGCCGCATACCTGCGCCAGAACCCACTGATTGATAGTTGATGCGCACACCCGTCGCCTTGTTATAGGCATCCGCCCACTTGGCGTAGACCGGTGCCGGGAAAGACGCGCCTGCTCCTGTAACTTCCTGCGCTACAGCCACCGAAAAAGATCCGGCTAAAACGGCCCCAGCGATCATCGATCTGAACAAAGAAACTCTCATCTAATACCTCGCCGCAGAATTAGCGGGCAGGTTGCCCGACAATTCGGCAGTCTATGAACTGCGTGTGACAGCGGGGTGACATGCCTCCCGGGTGGACGCCACTTCGCCGGGATGGTCCGCTCTCGCCAGCCGCCTTGGCTGTCACGCCCTGCCGTATTTGTCACGCTACTGTCATGCCACACGCCTAGCTTCTGCTCCCAAACTTGAGGAGATGTTTGATGAATCGTCGTAATCGCTTGTTGGGTTTGCTTGTCGTTTCACTTGCCGGCTGCGCGTCGATGCAACCGCAAAATGTGGTGCATGTCATCGGATCCGATCCCAATCTTTCTACCCTGTCCAAGCTGATCAGCGACGCCGGATTGAACGACGCTCTGTCCGCAGCGGGACCGTTCACGGTGTTCGCACCCACCAACGACGCGTTCAAGGCGGTGCCCGCCAAGACCATGAGTGAGCTGGCTGGCAACAAGGAGCTGATGAAACAGGTTCTCACGTTCCACGTCGTTCCGGTCAAGGCTGCTGCGGCTGACGTGAAGGCGGGGAATGTTAAGACGGTCAACGGGGCGAACATCGCTTTGGCGAAAACCGCTAGCTTTGTTACGGTCGAAGAAGCCCTCGTGACAAGCGCCGACAAGACAGCCACCAACGGCGTGGTCCACGTGATCGATCGCGTGCTGCTTCCGCCCTTGAAGAAGTAGCTAAGCACGAGTTCGAAAATGGCGCGTCAAGCGCCATTTTTTAGCGGGCAGGGCGATCTCGGGTCGACAGCAGCCAGGACACGACCAGCATCGCGGCGAGCGCGCCGCAAAGCTGCGCAGTGATGAAGGCCGGTGCATCGATCGGGCGGATGCCGGCGAACGTGTCGCTGACTGAGCGTGCCAGAGTGACTGCCGGATTGGCGAACGATGTCGACGCAGTGAACCAGTAGGCCGCTGTGATGTAGCTGGCGACCACGGCCGCAATCCGCGACGGCGCGAAGCGAACCGTGGCGAGAATGCACGCAATCAAACCGAACGTCGCAATGAACTCGCTGAG
>Ga0136634_10000402_pt1 | contig 19928 bp, 20 predicted proteins | sample AntDrymUQ8332106_2_FD_104654 | JGI IMG/M metagenome (GOLD analysis project Ga0136634, IMG submission 104654) | Polar desert sand microbial communities from Dry Valleys, Antarctica - metaG UQ833 (21.06) | ecosystem: Environmental > Terrestrial > Soil > Desert | place: Antarctica: Dry Valley... | reverse complement strand
TGCGCTTAACCACAGCGCCAAAAATGTCGCTTCGGAAAGCGCGATAGCGTTTATCGGGGTCCCATCGCTTTACCGCCTCGCATATGGTGCTCGATGCGCTCCGGGTTGTCCGCGTCGCCCAACGGCCGTCCGGAACGACAACAAGGGTAAGTTACATGATTTGCGAAAAAGGAACGCCGCTCGCGTCCGGAGAACGCGGGTAATGGCTGAGGACGGTGGCGCGCTCATTTGGGATCGCGATGGACGCGATTGGCCGAACCGGGAGGCGAGCCGCTTCGTCGACGCGGGCGGCATCGCCTGGCATGTGCAGCAATTCGGTCAGGGACCGCCGGCGCTGCTCGTGCATGGAACGGGTGCTTCGACGCATAGCTGGGCGTGGATCGCGCCGTACCTCAAGGACAACTTCACCCTCATCGCCGTGGATTTGCCGGGACACGCCTTCAGCGGGTCCTTGCCAGGCGCGCGCATGTCGCTGCCGGGCATCGCCGCCGCGCTTGGCGCGCTTTTGGCGGAGTTGCACGTCAGCCCCGTCCTGGTGGTGGGCCATTCGGCGGGCGCGGCGATCATCGCGCGCATGGCGCTCGACCGGGCGATAGCGCCGCATCTTCTCGTCTCGATCAATGGCGCGCTGATGCCGTTTCAAGGCGCGGCCTCGCATATCTTTCCGGCGCTGGCCAAGGCCCTCTTCGTCAATCCGCTCGCGAGCCGCTTCTTCACCTGGCGGGCAAGTCAGGAGGGCGCCGTCGAACGGCTGATCGCCAACACGGGCTCGCGCATTCCAGCGCAAAGCCTGGGGCACTATCAGCGGCTTTTCCGCTCACCCACGCATGTCGCGGGGGCTCTGGCGATGATGGCAAACTGGAATCTCAGCGCGCTCGCCGGCGAATTGCCCCGGCTTGGGCCTCGCCTGCTGCAAATCGTGGGCAGCAATGACCGCGCGATTCCGCCGGATCAGGCCTTCCAACTGGCGCGGCGCATTCCCGATGCCAAGGTGGAGGTGCTGCGCGGTCCGGGTCATTTGGCGCATGAGGAAGAGCCGCGCCGCGTGGCTGCGCCGATCCTAGAAGCCGCTACGACGATGGAGATAGTGGCAAGGTTGACCTAGGCCCCCCGCTTTCGAGCCTGCCGGCGCGCGGTTTTGTGCGACATCCAAACCCTTCGCCAATGGGTACAGTGGAGGTAAGCTGCTGCTCATCAAGGCCGGAGACGATCGCAATGGATCCGCATATTTACGCCATTATCGAACTGGTTCTCGTCTTCGGCGCGGTGCTGGGCTTCGGCCTTTGGGAGCTGTACAGTCTGCGGCGCGACAAAAAGCGTTCGCAGCAAGCCCAAGCGCTAGATGCGCCCGGCCCCGCGTCTGGGGATAGGGGCGTCTAAAGCCAAGTTCTTTGGCTGTCATTTGCCTTGCCCTTTGTGACGGAGCGTTAGCGGCGCGGCATTCTGTAAGGCAGCATCATCTTCACCAAAGTGCTACGGAACCGGTCGAGCGACAGGGTTTCATGGATGGCGAGCGCGCTTTGCCCGAATAGGTTGGTCGAAAGCAGCGAGCGCGAGTAAAACGGCGTGTCCTCGAGCGTGGCGTTTACGGAAGCACCGCCCTCAGCGTCGGCCCGGGTGGCGCGGCGCATCTGCCACAGCGTCCGCGGCAACCGCACGGGTTTGAGCGGCTGCACCTCGTCGATGCGCCCGCTGGCGTCGGTATGCAGGGCCAGGCTCATCTTCCGTCCGCGCCGGTCGGTCAGGTCGTAAAGCAGCGCCGCCTCCTTGCCCTGACCGAGGCAGGCCCTGGCCCAATCCCAATGCGAAAAGCACGATTCCAAGGGCTCGTCGCCATCGTTGGTGTCGAAGTAACCGCTGCCGCTCCAGGAAAGCCCCGGGCGGTCCAGCTCCACTTCGATGCGTGAACATGGCGCGACCGGCCACCAGCGGTGCCGTCCGGCTTGATCCAGCATGAAAGTGCGGCCGGTGAGCGCGGCGGGATACAGCCGGACCTTGCCGCGGATGCGCGACGGCCAAGGGTGGGATGGCCAGGGCACGGTCATTTCGTCGATCCAGAAGGTCAGGCAATTGCCGTCCCAGGACATCCAGCTCGGGCCGATACGAAACGCCGACTCATCGCGCTCGACCGCGCCGCGGCCACGTTCGGTCATCGCCCAACGATGTCCCCGCTGGCCGTAGAGCGCCACGTTCATCGCGCAGTGATTGTCCGGCGCGCGGCGGCCCGCCCAATAGTAATATGGTGAGAATACACTGCCGATAAAGGCGATCAGCGTGATGCTATGCAGACCGTCATCGCTCAGGCCGTCGACATACCACCAGGCATAGCCACCGGGTAAAACGTCTTGCGCGAAGCCAAGTCGGCCCTCAGCGCTTGCGCCGCCAATCTCCCCGACAGCGCGGCCATCGGAACTCCCGTCCCCGGATGGGTGCTCCCGCCGGCGAAGTAAAGGCCCGCTATCCGGCTCCGCGCCGGGGCTCTGTGAAACGAGGCCAGCCACCCGTGCGAGGCCCGTCCGTACAGGGCTCCCCCCGTTGCCGGAAAAGCCTTGTGAAAATCCGCTGGAGTCGTGGGCACCGTCGCCTCCGGCCGCCGTTCGATCCGAAGGCCGCAGCGGCTCAGAGCCTCGAACATGGAATCCGCGCATTGGTCTATCTCCCCTCGTTCGAAGCGTTTTGTGTCCCCTGTTGCCGGGGCGTTCATCACGCAAAAAAGCCGCTCGGCGGCCCGCGCGCCGGAGCCGTCGCTATCGCCGCGGTCCTGCGCGCAGACATAGATGGTCGGGGCGCGCGGCGTGCGCCGATGTTTGAAGATGTCGTCGAATTCGCGGGCGTAATCGTCGGAAAAAAACACCGTGTGCCGCAGGAGCGGAAAGCCGGATGCCGGCGCGTGCATCGCCCAGGTCATGGCGGAGAGAGAACGGCGGTGCGGCGGCACCGGCGCCACCGCCCGCCGCGCGCCCAGGCCGAAGGCGCCGCCAGCCACAGCGTTCACATCGCCATTGCTGATGACGGCGTCAGCGTGAAGAACTTCGCCGCTGGCGAGCCGCACGCCCTGCGCGCGCCCGTCCCCGATGATGATCTCCTCGACCTGAGCGCCGTAGCGGATGGCGCAGCCGCGCTGCTGCGCGAGTCCGGCGACCGCTTCGGCGATTTTCTGCATCCCGCCCTGGACCAGCCAAACGCCCTCGCGCTCGACATGGGCGACCAGCATAAGCGTGGCGGGCGCGCGAAAGGGCGAGGAGCCGCAATAGGTGGCATAGCGCGCAAAAAGCTGCCGCAGGCGCTGATCGCGGAAATATTTGCCGAGTTTGCGCCACAGGGACGCATAGGGCTGGATGCAAAACAGCTTGTCCGGCGTTGCGGCGGCGACGCGTGCGATGAGGCCGGGCAGGCTGGGCCGCTCGCTGCGGATAAAAGGAGCCTCAAGCGTTTCGTAAATCCGCTTCGCCTCTGCCGCGAAGCGCCGGTAACCATCCGCATCGCGGGAGCCGGCGAAATGCCCAATCGCATCAGCGGAGCGGTCGATATCGGCGAAGAGATCGAGCCTGCCTCCGTCCGGCCAAGCATGGCGGGCGATGGTCGTGGTGCGCTCCAATTGCAGATGATCTTCAAGGACCGCGCCGGCGCTGGCGAAAAGCGCATCAAACACCGAGCGCATCGTAAAGACGGTCGGCCCCGCGTCGATCAGCGCATCGCCGACCGCGATCTGGCGCAGTTTGCCGCCGGGTTGGGCTGCGCGCTCGAGTACTGTGACGTCAGCGCCATGCGCAACAAGATCCAGCGCCGCCGCCAGCCCGCCGATACCGGCGCCGATGACGATGACCCGGTCGCTCCGCACGATTTGCGCCTCCCTCCGATTGCCGTTGACGCGGCCAGCGCTAAATGTCCATTTTATTTGACAGTATAGGGTGACTTAAAAAACTTACAATCCAATATCGGCAGCTGGCCGGGGAAGGTAAAGCGGTGGTTCTGGCCCGTCCTGGCAGGCTTCCCGTAAAGGCGCCGCAGGAGCGCGGCGCGCATCGCAGTGCAGCCTCAGCGCCGATGGGGGGCAGATTTACCGGGTGGCTTGACGGACTTTTTGCCTTGCGCGACCGGGTGCTCGGCAGTGCGCGTTTCCAGCGGTGGGCCGCTGATTTTCCGCTGACCCGGCGCATAGCGCACCGGCAAGCGAGCGCTCTGTTCGACATTTGCGCCGGCTTCGTCTATTCGCAGGTGCTGGCCGCCTGTATTCGCCTCGGTCTGTTCGACACGCTCAGCAAGGGGGCGGAAACGCCGGAGAATCTCGCCGCGCAGAACGGCATGCCGACCGACGCCATGCGGCGTTTGCTTGCCGCGGCAGCCGCGCTTGGCCTGGTTGCCAAGCGGCCTGGCGGACGTTACGGCCTGGGAATGCTGGGCGCGGCTTTGGTCGGCAATCCCGGCATCGCGGCGATGATCGAGCATCACGCTATGCTCTATGACGATCTGCGCGATCCAATTGCGCTGCTGCGTGGCTCTCAGGACACAACGCGTCTGGCGCGCTATTGGCCGTATGCCGCGACTGAAGCGCCTAGCGCGCTCGATGACGCAAGCATCGCGGGGTATACGCGGTTGATGGCGGCCTCGCAGGGCTTGATCGCCGAGGATATTCTTGCCGCCTATGATTTCCGCCGCCATGTGTGGCTGCTCGACATTGGCGGGGGCGACGGCGCGTTTTTGTTCGCCGCCGCCGCCCATGCGCCGGGCCTGCGCATGACAGTGTTCGATTTGCCACCGGTTGCGGAAAAAGCCGCGGCGCGGTTTAAGGCACACGGCCTGAGTGCGCGCGCTGCCGCGATCGGCGGCGATTTTCTGAGCGACGCTCTGCCGGCGGGCGCCGACCTCGTTACGCTTATCCGCATCATTCTCGATCATGACGACGCTACGGCGTTGCAAATCCTGCGCGCGGCGCGGCGCGCCATATCCGCCGATGGCGCGCTCCTGATTGCGGAGCCCATGTCCGGCCTCACCGGCTCCAAGGCGGTCAGCGACGCATATTTCGGCTTCTATCTTCTGGCCATGGGGCGCGGCCGGCCGCGGTCCTTCGGCGAACTGCGCGCCTTGCTGGAGGAAGCCGGCTTTGAACGTATCCGCGCTGTTGCCACACGCCGTCCGTTGCTGACCAATCTCGTGATTGCCTTTCCAGGCAGGCAGGGATGATCTGACAATTTGTATTGACAGTTTTGGCCGTCAAGTTAACCTGACACTTACGCAAAAAGATCAAATATCAGCAGTGCGTGGGGGATGGATGAACAGCCTGGCAGTCATTTTCGAGAAGCCAAACCAGATGGTTCTCGGCGAACTCGAATTGTCTGCGGCCAACGAAGGCGATGTCGTCGTCGACATGGAATGGACAGGGATCAGCACGGGCACTGAACGGCTGTTGTGGACGGGCCGGATGCCAGCCTTTCCCGGCATGGGCTATCCGCTCGTGCCCGGCTATGAGTCGGTCGGCCGCGTGGTCCAGGCTGGAGCGAAATCTGGTCGACGGCGCGGCGAGCGCGTGTTCGTGCCTGGCGCCAGCTGCTATGGCCCGGTGCGCGGTCTGTTCGGCGGCGCGGCTTCCCGTGTCGTGGTGGGCGGCGCCCGCGTTCTGCCGCTCGCCGAAACAATCGGTGAGGATGGCGTTCTTTTGGCGCTTGCGGCAACAGCGCAACACGCCGTCAAGACCGCAAGACGCGGCCTCCCTGACCTTATCGTGGGGCATGGCGTTCTCGGGCGCCTCATCGCACGGCTCGCGGTGGCGGCCGGCGGTCATCCTGTCGTTTGGGAGCGCGATGTCACGCGGCGCGCCGACGCGCCTGGCTATGAGGTGATCGCGCCCGAAGCGGACAGCCGCCGCGACTATCAGACGATCTGCGATGTCAGCGGCGACAGCGCGCTGCTCGATGAACTCATCGGGCGGCTCGCACGCGGCGGCGAGATCGTGCTGGCCGGCTTTTACGAGCAGCCGCTCAGCTTTGCCTTCCCGCCCGCCTTCATGCGCGAGGCGCATATCTCCGTGGCCGCCCAGTGGCAGGCGAGTGATCTGGCCTCGGTCAAAGAGATGGTCGAGAACGGCCAGCTTTGCCTGGACGGTCTTATCACCCACCGCCGGGCAGCGGCCCAAGCGGAAGGCGCCTATCACACAGCTTTTGGCGACCCGGGTTGCCTTAAAATGATTCTTGATTGGAGGCCTGCCGCATGACGACGATTTTCGACGCCAATGCCCGCCGCGAGGACAGGCACAGCGACGATTCGGCCAATGGTCACGAGCCGGACGAATCCAGCGGCGCCGAGGCGATATCCAAGCCGGTCAAAGACACGCAGATCATCGCGATCTACGGCAAGGGCGGCATCGGCAAGAGCTTCGCGCTCGCCAACCTCTCCTACATGATGGCGCAGCAGGGCAAACGCGTGCTGCTCATCGGCTGCGATCCGAAAAGCGACACCACCTCGTTGCTCTTCGGCGGGCGCGCTTGTCCGACGATTATCGAGACCTCCTCGCGCAAAAAGCTTGAGGGATCGCAAGTCGCCATCGGCGATGTGTGCTTCAAGCGCGACGGCGTGTTTGCGATGGAGCTGGGCGGCCCGGAAGTCGGGCGGGGCTGCGGCGGACGCGGCATCATTCACGGCTTCGAACTGCTGGAGAAGCTCGGCTTCCATGAATGGGGCTTCGACTACGTGCTGCTCGATTTCCTCGGCGACGTGGTTTGCGGCGGCTTCGGCCTGCCGATCGCCCGCGACATGTGCCAGAAGGTGATCGTCGTCGGGTCGAACGATTTGCAGTCGCTCTACGTCGCCAACAACGTCTGCTCGGCGGTGGATTATTTCCGCAAGCTCGGCGGCAATGTCGGCGTCGCCGGCATGGTCATCAACAAGGATGACGGGACGGGCGAAGCGGCGGCGTTCTGCGAAGTGGTGGGTATTCCCGTGCTCGCCGCCATCCCGCAGCACGACGACATCCGCCGCAAGAGCGCCAATTACGAGATCATCGGCCGGCCGGGCACGGAATGGGCGTCACTCTTCGAAGAGCTGGCCACCAACGTCGCCGAAGCGCCACCGGTGCGGCCGACGCCGCTGACGCAGGACGGGCTGCTTGGTTTGTTCAAGGGCGAGGCGGTTGGGCGCGGCGTGGTGCTGCAGCCGGCAAGCTTTGAGGATATGTGCGGCGGCACGGTGGTCGTGAAGCCCTCCCTCGAAGTCGTCTACGACACCGTTTAAAGCGAGAACCGCATAAAGATGACCGCTCATTCCGACAATCTGCCCGAGATGCCCGAACGCGGCGAGGTCGTCTATGACGACACCGCAGTGGCGGAGGTTCTGGGCGGCAATCTCGGAGAGTCTGAGGCGATCGGATCGTCCGCCCCAGTCCCTGCATCCGGCGATGGCATCGGCTGCCACGCGGGCCGCGCGGAAATGCTGAAAGCGGCGGAGGCGGCGGGCAACAGCGAAACGCTCAAGCGCTACGCCGCCGACTACCCGATGGGTCCGCACGACCAGCCGCAAAGCATGTGTCCCGCATTCGGCTCGCTGCGCGTCGGGCTGCGCATGCGGCGCACCGCGAGCGTGTTGTGCGGCTCGGCCTGCTGCGTCTATGGCCTCACCTTCACCTCGCATTTTTACGGGGCCAAACGCACCGTCGGCTATGTGCCGTTCAACTCCGAAACGTTGGTCACCGGTAAGCTTTTCGAGGATCTGCGCGAAGCCGTGTTCGCGCTCGCCGACCCCGAGCTCTACGACACCGTGATCGTCACCAATCTCTGCGTGCCGACCGCGTCCGGCGTGCCGCTGCGGCTGCTGCCGAAAGAAATCAACGGCGTGCGCATCATCGGCATCGACGTCCCGGGTTTCGGCGTGCCGACCCATGCCGAGGCCAAAGACGTGCTCGCGGGCGCAATGCTCGCTTTTGCGCGGAACGAGGCCACGCAAGGTCCTGTCGCCGCGCCGCGCGGCGGGCTCAGCGACAAGCCAACGGTCACGCTGGTCGGCGAGATGTTCCCGGCCGATCCGGTCGGCATCGGCATGATGCTGGAGCCGCTCGGCCTTGCCGCCGGGCCGGTTGTCCCGACGCGCGAATGGCGCGAGCTTTACAGCGCGCTCGACTGCGCCGTGGTGGCCGCGATCCATCCCTTTTACACCGCCAGCTTCCGTGAATTCGAGCTGGCTGGCCGCCCCATCGTGGGCTCGGCGCCCGTTGGCGTTGACGGCACGGCTGCCTGGCTCGATGCGATCAGCGCGGCGGCGGGTATCGATGCAGCCAAGCGCGACGCCGCGAAGAACCGCTTCTTGCCCGCCATCGGCGCGGCTCTCGCCAGAATGCCGATTATGGGGCGGATCACGGTCTCCGGCTATGAGGGCTCGGAGCTGATCGTGGCGCGGTTGCTCATCGAGAGCGGCGCGGAGGTGCCGTATGTCGGCACGGCGTGCCCGCGTACGCCCTGGTCGGCCAGCGACCGCGAATGGCTGGAAGCCAAGGGCGTGCATGTGCAATACCGCGCCTCGCTGGAGCAGGACCTCGCGGCGGTCGCAGAATTCAAGCCGGACCTCGCCATCGGCACGACGCCTGTCGTGCAGAAGGCGAAGGAGCAGGCAACGCCGGCGCTTTATTTCACCAACCTGATCTCCGCCCGCCCGCTCATGGGACCGGCGGGCGCGGGATCGCTGGCGCAAGTGGTCAACGCCGCGATGGCCAACCGCGACCGCTTCCTCGAAATGGACGCTTTCTTCGCCGGAACCGGCAAGGGCGACAATGCGGGTGTCTGGGAAGACACGCCGGAGCCGCAGCCAAAATTCCGCGAGCGCTACCGCAAGCGGATGGAAGCCCTCGCCAAACAGCGCAATGTCGAGGAGGCAATCTGATGCTGATCCTCGATCATGATCGCGCGGGCGGCTACTGGGGTTCGGTCTATGTCTTTGCTGCCGTCAAGGGCCTGCAGGTGATCATCGACGGCCCGGTGGGCTGCGAGAACCTGCCCGTCACCTCGGTCCTGCATTATACCGACGCGCTGCCCCCGCATGAACTCCCGATCGTCGTCACCGGACTCGGCGAGGAAGAACTCGGCCAGCACGGCACCGAAGGCGCGCTGCGCCGCGCGCACAAAACTCTCGATCCGCATCTGCCCAGCGTCGTCGTCACCGGCTCTATCGCCGAGATGATCGGCGGCGGCGTGACGCCCGAGGGCACCGGCATTCAGCGTTTTCTGCCGCGCACCATCGACGAAGACCAGTGGCAGAGCGCCGACCGCGCCATGTTTTGGCTCTGGAGCGAATACGGATCGAAGAAGATCCCCGAGCGCAAGCCGCGTAAGGAGGGGCAGAAGCCGCGCGTCAATATCATCGGCCCGGCCTACGGCACCTTCAACATGCCGTCCGACCTGGCCGAAATCCGCCGCCTCGCCGAAGGCATCGGCGCCGAGGTAAACATGGTGTTTCCTCTCGGCTCGCATTTGGCCGACGTACCGCGTCTCGTCGACGCCGATGTAAATATCTGCCTCTACCGCGAATTCGGCCGTGCGCTCTGCGAAGCGCTGGAGCGCCCCTTCCTGCAAGCCCCCATCGGCCTGCATTCGACAACGAAATTCTTGCGCAAGCTCGGCGAATTGCTGGGCATCGACCCCGAGCCCTTCATCGAGAAGGAAAAGCACACCACCATCAAGCCGCTCTGGGATCTGTGGCGCTCGGTGACGCAGGATTTCTTCGCCACCGCTAGCTTTGCCATCGTCGCCAACGAGACCTATGCGCGCGGTGTGCGCAATTTCCTCGAGACCGAAATGGGCCTGCCGTGCAGCTTCGCGGTCGCGCGGATCGCGGGCGGCAAGACCGACAATGCGGCCGTGCGCACCAAGGTTCACGAGACCAAGCCTCTGATCCTGTTCGGCAGCTACAATGAACGCATGTACGCGGCGGAAGCCGGCGGCCGCTCGATGTACATCCCCGCCTCCTTCCCCGGCGCGATCATCCGTCGCCATACGGGCACGCCCTTCATGGGCTATGCGGGCGCGACCTATCTCGTGCAGGAAGTCTGCAACGCACTGTTCGACGCGCTGTTCCACATCCTCCCGCTGGCAACCGACATGGACAAGGTCGAAGCCACACCGGCCAAGCGCGAAACGCAGCTTCCCTGGCGCGGCGATGCCATGGCGGAACTCAATCGGCTGGTCGAGGCCGAACCTATCCTCGTGCGCATCTCGGCTGCGAAGCGCCTGCGCGATGCAGCCGAAAAGACCGCCAGGTTTCGCGGCGATGAAGAAGTCACAACAGACCATCTCGCACCCGCGCGGCAAGCGCAGGGAAGAAGCGAGGCGGCATGATCAGGAAACGGACCGCCGGAACCATAATCCGGATTTGCGGTGAGGTGAGCTATGGAGGTGCAAGCCATGTCAATAGCGGACGACCCTAGAGCAAGGTTGCAGCGGGCGCGGCGCCAGCGTGACGAACGAGACTATCGCTGGGTCTTCTGGGCGGCCTTCCCGTTCTTTTTCGCCGTGACGCTGGTGTCACGGCTTATACCAGGGCGCAAGGCGCCGCTCGGCGTGGGCCGGCAAAGACCATCGATTTTCAGGGAAGCCTGGGTCGCCGCGAATTCATCTATTCCGTTCGCCTTCATGATTTGAGGCGACGCCTGACTCGCCTGGTCGCTCCAGGCGATTTGGTGCGGACGGAGCCCAGCTCCCGAAGCATCAACCTCGCCGCGCAGGCTGCGCGGTAACTGCCTGGGCCAATCATCGGAGAATGAGCTGATGGCTACTGATAAAAGCGCCTACACGGGACTAAACGAGAATGAGGCGAAGGAGTTTCACAGCATATTTGTGACCAGCTTCGTCATTTTTACAGTGGTCGCGATCGTCGCGCACATCCTTGTCTGGATGTGGCGGCCTTGGTTGCCGGGTCCGGAAGGCTACACGCTGAATGACAGCGTTACGACGGCCTTATCGTTCCTTTGCTGACACTAACTTTCTGAAAGGAATTCCAAGATGTGGAGACTGTGGCTTCTCTTCGATCCGCGCCGGACGTTGGTGGCGATATTCACCTTTTTGTTCGTGCTCGCTTTGCTGATCCATTTCATTTTGCTCAGCACGGATCGCTTCAACTGGCTCGAAGGTCCGCGCCGCGCGCCGGCGGCAGCCACCGATCTGATCCCGGCAATTCCGGGCCAGCTCGTTCTGCAAAACATTGGCTGATCGGGCTTGATGTGAGCATGGCGGACGCCGCCGCCGCGTAAGCGGCAGCGTCCGTCGGCGCATCCCCGAAGCGACAGGAGGCAGGCTTCTGCCACGAGGGATCGAACCATGGCTATGCTTAGTTTCGAGAAGAAGTATCGGGTGCGGGGAGGGACGCTCGTCGGAGGCGATTTGTTCGATTTCTGGGTGGGCCCGTTCTATGTCGGCTTTTTCGGCGTCTTGACGATCTTCTTCTCCACGCTCGGTACCGCGCTTATCGTCTACGGCGCGGCGATTGGGCCAACCTGGAACATTTGGCAAATCAACATCGCGCCGCCGGATCTGAAATACGGTTTGGCGCTGGCGCCGCTGAAAGAGGGCGGCCTTTGGCAGATCATCACCTTTTGTGCCCTCGGAGCCTTTGTTACATGGGCGATCCGGCAGGTCGAGATCAGCCGTAAGCTAGGTATGGGCTATCATGTGCCTTTCGCCTTCAGCTTCGCCATTCTCGCCTATGTGTCGCTCGTTGTCGTCCGCCCGCTGCTGCTCGGCGCCTGGGGCCATGGCTTCCCTTACGGGATCATCAGCCATCTCGATTGGGTATCGAATGTCGGCTACCAATATCTGCACTTTCACTACAATCCGGCGCATATGATCGCGGTGAGTTTCTTCTTCACCACGACGCTGGCTTTGGCGCTGCATGGCGGGCTTGTGCTCTCCGCCGTCAATCCGGGGCCTGGCCGAACAGTCAAAACGCCCGAGCACGAAAATGCCTTTTTCCGCGACACGATCGGCTACTCCATCGGTACGATCGGCATTCACCGTCTGGGACTTTTCCTTGCGGTGAGCGCCAGTTTTTGGAGCGCGGTCTGCATCGTGATCAGCGGCCCGTTTTGGACCCGAGGATGGCCGGAATGGTGGAACTGGTGGCTGAATCTACCAATCTGGAGCTAATCGCTGGGGTGTGACGTCATGGCCGAATACCAGAATATCTTCACCCGCATTCAGGTTCGCGCTGTGCCCGAGATGGGCCCAACGCGAGACGGAGACGCCTTTCCGCGCGGTGATGACGCTTTTTTCTCTTACTGGCTGGGCAAGATCGGCGACGCGCAAGTCGGCCCGATGCATCTCGGCTACACGGGCGTTGCTTCTTTAATCTGCGGCTTCATCGCCATCGAGATCATCGGCCTGAATATGTGGGCTTCGGTGAATTGGGATCCGGTGCAGTTCATACGCCAGCTTCCATGGCTGGGTCTTGAGCCGCCGCCGCCGCAATATGGCCTGCAAATCCTTCCGCCGCTGAACGAGGGCGGCTGGTGGCTGATGGCCGGCTTTTTCTTGACCACGTCGATCTTCCTCTGGTGGATCAAAGTTTATAACAATGCGCGCGCGCTCGGCATGGGTACCCATGTTGCCTGGGCCTTCGCGTCGGCCATTTTCCTGTATCTGTCGCTGGGCTTCATCCGCCCTATCCTGATGGGCAGCTGGAGCGAGGCCGTGCCTTTTGGCATCTTCCCGCACCTTGACTGGACGGCGGCCTTTTCGATCCGCTACGGCAACCTTTTCTACAATCCGTTCCACATGCTCTCCATTGTCTTCCTCTACGGCTCGACGCTGCTGTTTGCGATGCATGCGGCAACGATCCTGGCGGTCAGCCAATATGGCGGCGAGCGCGAGATCGAACAGATTGTCGATCGCGGAACGGCCTCGGAACGCGCGGCCTTGTTTTGGCGCTGGACCATGGGCTTCAACGCCTCCATGGAATCCATCCATCGCTGGGCTTGGTGGTTTGCGGTGCTGTGCACGTTGACGGGCGGCATCGGCATTCTGCTCACCGGCACGGTCGTGGAAAACTGGTTCCTTTGGGCCGTGAAGCACAATGTCGCGCCCTCTTATCCCGCGGTCTACCCGCCGATCACAGATCCAAGCTTGCTAAATGGAGCAGCGCAATGAGGACCGGCTTTAATGTCGTCGTCACGCTCGGCATCATCTTTGTGCTGTTCACCACGGTCGGGGTGTTTATCGCCGACTGGGAGCGGCCGCCCATGGAGACCAGGCAGATCGGTTATCGCGGCGTCGGCATGGAGCAGATCTCCAATCCCCGCACGCAGGGCGACATCCGCCTCGAGAACCGGCTGCCAACGGTCATCGATCCGGTCCCGCCCGGCGGCCGGCCGGCCCGGGAAGCCTATCAGAACGTGCAGATACTGGGCGATCTGACCGAAGACCAGTTCAACCGCCTGATGCTCGCCATTACGGAATGGGTCTCACCCGAACAGGGATGTGCCTATTGCCACAACGTGGAAAACTTGGCGGAGGATGTTCCGAACAAGGTCATCGCCCGCCGCATGTTCCAGATGACGAAGCATATAAATCAGAATTGGACCCAGCATGTGGCCCAGACCGGCGTCACTTGCTACACCTGTCACCGCGGCCGGCCCGTGCCCGCCGAGGTCTGGTTCCGTCAGTCCACCGGCCAGCCGAAGGGGTTGGTTGGCTATGATGGCGGGCAGAACCATCCCGCGCCATCGGCTGGCCTGAGTTCTCTGCCGATGGACCCCTTCACCGAGCAGCTCGACAGCCCCGCCGACAGCCGCGTCGTGGGTAAAACCGCGCTTCCGGTGCGTCAGGGTCCTTCGATCAAGAAGGCGGAGTACACCTACGCCTTGATGATCCAGATGTCTCAGTCGCTCGGCGTGAACTGCACCTACTGCCATAACAGCCGCGCCTTTCTGTCCTGGGATCAAAGCGTGCCGCCGCGCAATCCCGCCTGGCACGGCATCCGCATGGTTCGCGATCTGAACCAGAACTTCATCTCGCCGCTAAAGCCGATGTATACCAAGGCCAAGCTTGGACCGCTGGGCGATGTGGCGAAGGTGAATTGCACGACCTGCCATCGCGGTCAGATTAAGCCGCTCGGCGGCGCGCAATTGCTGAAAGACAATCCGGAGCTGAATGCGGCCATCCTCGAACCGGTGGCGAGCATGCCGGTCCCCGCGGCCCGGCCTGAGCAGGAACCGCAATCGCCCACGCAGCCGGTCGGGCGTCAGCCGCCTGCTGCCCCTGGGGGGGACCAAACACGGCCTGTGCCGCCAGCGGGGCAGCCGCCAGCGGGGCAGGTGCGATAAGAATTGACCGGGAGCTGTCCGCAAAAAGGTCGGCTCCCGGTGTTTGCATAAGTGAAGTTTAGGATATGAGCCGCAGGCACGGTCTCAACGAGTCGGCACCGAGTGATGCTCGTGCATGGTCGTCCAACGGTCTGCTAATTTGCGCAGCCCGACAGTCAGGCGGACGCGGAGCTCTTCAGTCTCTCCGTTCGCTTGCTTTCGGCCGCAATGGATCAAGGCGGTGGCGAACGCCATATCGCCGCTTGCGGTGACTTCAAGCTCACAGCGATTGAAAACGCCCGAGCCCTGAAACCAGGGAAAACACCTCCCAGGAGTTCTTGTAAGCTTCGATTCCTCTTGCCTGCGTCGGGGCCGGGATGTCGAACATCAAGACCTCTGGGCGTGGTCGGCTAGACCGCCTTTTAGGCTTTGGGAACGGACGGCCTGTGCCCAATTCTCGATGAGATCACCGATTTTCGGCTTCCGCGCTCGATGATCCCTGCATTGAGCAATCGTCATTCCATCTCAGTTGACCGTAAATAGACATTGTTCCAGCCTATCGAGCGCGCTATTCCGGCCTTCGCATGGCTGTCGCGCGCGTCAGCACGTGACCCTGGAGCGGCCGGGGAAGATCGCTGGCCGTCAGCCGCTGGTTGCTCAAGCCGCCGCAGGATCGCGCGCGCCGCGTAGGATCGACAAGCGCGTGGTGACGCATTCGGAGCCTGACCTGAATAGGACGTTCGCCGGATCGCGAACACTTCACCAAATAGCAAAGTTTTTGCGGTCCGTCGCGCAATGTCAACCGGCTGTTAGGAGCTGTGCCGTCAGGGCCGCAAAGCGCGGTCAACGCGAAGCGAGCTAAGCCCACAAGCGCCGATCACTAGAGTGCGTTAGGACGTCTTTGCCGCTCACCTGACTGGCAGGTGTCGCTTCAGCAGTTGGAGCCGCGCTGATATCGACGGCCCGCGAGGCTTACGAGCCGCCGAACAGCATCTTCAGTTGCACCTTGCCCGTATGGCTTTCGCCCTCGCCATCCCGGAGCGAAAGGCCGTAATCGACCGAAAGCGTCGTGGAAGGCGTGATGGCTCCGCTTGCGCCGAGTTTGAAATACAGCCCGCGCGCGGCGGGGTCGTCCACGGCGGCGGAGACGCCCCGCGCCGTATTGTTCACCAGCTTGGCATCAACTTCGTCGGATGATATGGCGAACAGATCCTCATAGCCGGCTTCCGCGTAGGCCGTGACGGCATCGCGGGTAGAACCAAGCGGCGCGGCGGCGCGCATGCCGAGCGACCAGAAGCCCGCCGAGATGTCGCGGTCCTGATATTCCAGCGCCAGCAAGGGTGCGCTCTCGCTAAACGCGTCGGTGCCAGCGGTCACATAGCCAATCCGTCCCGCAGGGATTAGCTTGAAGCCGCCCAAATCGAACACGGCGCCGAGGCTCGCCGCAGCGCTATAGTCGAAGCTTTCCGTGTCGCCCTTGGCGTAGACCGTGGGAAAGCCGGTGAACCGGGTGATGTCGTCATATTCGGTGTAGGAAAAGCCAGCCTCGGCGCCGATGAAGAACGGCCTGAAATGCAGCGAGCCGTAGGCGTCGGCTTGCGCGGTCTTCACGTCGGCGTTCAGGCCGCTCTGGTTTAGATCGCCTGTGAGGTAAGCAATGGAGCCGCCGAGCAAGGCGTTGCCGGCCTTGCCCTCCACGCCCGCGCGCACGCCATACAGATCGTAGCTGTAGCCGGGCCTGTTTCCGGAAGCGTCGCTGTCGAGGCTCGTCCCGATCACCTCGGCATAAATGCCGCCGCGCCAGTGTTCCGGAAAGGCGACGGCGTTCAGGGTGCGGTTCAACGCGGCCTGCGAGGCGTCAAGCCGGGAGTAAAGGCCAACTTCGGCAAGCGGCGAGATGGCAGGGGCGATGCTCTCGGTGGAGAGCAAAAGGCCCGCATACAGCGCCAGAAGCTGATGTCCGGCGGCTGTGGGATGGATGTCGTCCCAGAACAGGAACCTGTTCTGCTCCGCGCGCGAAGCCGTCACGCAAGATGGGGTTGAGATGCAAGCGTCGGTCACATTGATGAAGCCGAAGGCCGCCGGATTTGCGAGCACGATGTTGAACGCCGAGAACACATCCATCTGGATGATGTTCACATCCCTGGTCGCGACGACCCCTTCGATGCCCTGATCGAGGGTGCCGTTGAACGCAAGCGTGGCCAGCGTTGCAAGGCCCGCTGCGGGCGTATCGTTCACCGCCGGCGTTGCGCCAAGATTGGGCAGGTTCGGGACAAGGATGGTGCGCGCGCCTTTGTCGATCAGCTCATTAACATTATCGATCTGGTCGACCGCGGCCACGAACGGGCTGCGCCCGGCATTGATATCGTTCGCGCCGGACCACAGGATGACAAGATCGTCGGCGCCGATCGGCCCGGCAAAGGCGTCGATCTGTTCTTCCACGCCCAGTGCGCCAGGTATAAGCCCGTCGGAGACGTTTTGATCGTTCGTCAGCGCCCCGCCTTGTGCGAAGTTCAGCGCGGAAACATATCCCGGCAGCAGCTCGACCCAAACCGGGCCGTTGGAAAAGCGGCCGTCGAAATAGCCAGGAACAAAAACGCCCGGTGCGATCTGAATCGTGCTCGGCGGAAAGGTGTTGCCTGTCAGGGCGTAGATGTTGCCATCGTCCGAAAGGCTGTCACCGAACACGATGATATTGTCGAAGCTTTGCGCTGCTGCGCCGGTGACTTGCACGCAAACAACAAGCGCCGCGATTGCGCCGCCGACTCTACGCCACGACATGAACGTTCCCCCACTCGTACCCTTGAAATGTACCGTATGGGAGATGAAAGGCGCGTCAATTGCCTGCGGCGTAAGCCCGGCGAAGCCGAAATACCGAGCCCATGAACTTGCATTACATAAATTGCGAATAAAATCTGAGTGTTATGTGATTTTACTGCGCTTCATTTAAAGTTGCTAATTTATGACACATTTGAACAATTCTGAATTTCATCTCGTGTTACCGGCGAGTTGTTGGTTGGCAACCAGTCGGTGCCCTATGCGATCAGCCCTGACGCAGGCGCAATTACAGACGAAGCCGCGATGGCCGGTTCCCTTCTGCGGGCGTCCGAGGACGCTAAGCATCGCGCAATATTCTCAGTCCTAAATCGGCGCCCGCGATATCCTTCAAGGAATAGATCATCAGCAAGAAGACGCCTGTCAACGCAGCGTACCAGAGAGCGGATAGGATCAGGCCGTCGCGATTGAGCGGCGGCTTGCGCTCGATCTCTCCGCGACTAAGCCGTCTGCGCTCAAAATAAACCTCCATGATTCCGATGGCGAATAGGATCGCCACGAAATAAATCTGCATAGACACGGCCATGGCCAGCACAAGGCAGCCTGCCGCAAACAGATAGACGATTTGCGCGCTAGGACCTGCCGACACCAGCAGCGAACTCGTCAGCCGGCCGCCGTCCAGCGGATAGATCGGTAGAAGGTTGAACAGATTCACCAGGCCGATAAAACCGCACACTGCGGCCCAAAAAGGCGTTCCGGTAGCAAAATACAAAAGCGCCGGAGGTAAAGCGCTTAGCAGCCCCCATGTCGGGCCCATGGCCGTGATAAACACGTCCTGCCATTCTGATTTGGCGCGTTCGCCAATGGCGGCGCCGCCAAACAGCGGGATGAAGTAGAAGCCGGAGGTGGGCATTCCCGTTCGCCGCATGGCCCAAACATGCCCCAATTCGTGGATGCCGATCGCCCACATGACCGCCAGCGCGAACTGCCAGGTGAAAAGGTAGGAATAGGTGGCCAAGGTCGCGCCAGCCAGCAGCAGCTTGACGCTCTTGAACACCTTGAAGAGTTTGAAAAACAGAACGATCAAGCTTCCGCTTTGACCTTTGAGCTTGCTCAGCATATGCGACCGGCCCCTGGGAGATTGTCGCGGGCATCCTATTGAATTGAGCAGGCTTGGGCCAGCGGCAGATCAGCCCGCCTGCGATCGGGCGGCTGCCAGCCTGCCTGACGGCGTCTAAGACTTTGGCGTCTGCTCCACGGATGGAAAAGACCAAACACAGCTTCGCGGTCTCCGGGCTGGCCGGAATCGCGACACAAGGATTTAAAGGAGATAATTGGAGCGGGCGAAGGGATTCGAACCCTCGACCCCAACCTTGGCAAGGTTGTGCTCTACCCCTGAGCTACACCCGCATTCCATTTGCCGATTTCACGGCGGGCCATTTTTTATGCCGCAAAGCTTGGCCCTTGGCAAGAGGCGTCTTGCAAGGGAGACGAAAGCTGAAAGCAGCCCGCAAAAAGCGCGCGCGACACCGCCGCCATTGCGATGCGCCGCTGGGCCAGTTAAGGCTGAGCCAACACATGCTTGGTTTGGACATGACAGCGGCGCGCGACGAACTTTTCACCCGGCTTGATGCGCTTGGCATTGCAACGCAGACAGTGGAGCATCCCCCTCTGTTTACCGTGGAGCAATCCAAGGCGCTGCGCGGTGAAATTCCGGGCGCGCACACGAAAAGTCTTTTTCTGAAATGCAAGAAGGATCGGCTTTGGCTGCTCGTGGCTCTCGAGAGCACGCAGGTTAATCTGAAAACGCTGCATCAGCACATCGGCTCCGGCAGGCTGAGCTTCGCCAGCGCCGATATGTTGCACAAAATTCTTGGCGTCGAACCCGGATCGGTCACACCTTTCGCGATCATAAACGATAAGCAAAACCAGGTTTGCGTGATTCTGGATGAAGCTTTGCTGGATTTCGAGCGGCTCAATTTCCACCCACTTGTCAATACCGCCACCACCGGCATTTCCCGTGAAGGTTTTATGCGGTTTCTGGACGATAGCGGACATCCCGCGACCATTCTGCCTGTTGAGCAGCAAGGGAATGCGGGGACTGATAGTGTGAGGCTAATGCATTGACTTGGCAAATATCGCGTTAACCGCCATTTTAGACGCAGATTTTAGCGCGAAAAGCGCCCAAACGACTGGATCAGGCAAACCCATGGCAGTGACACTTTTCGGCAAGGCGGCTCAGAGCGAGCCTTCCCCGAATTCCGATTTGGTGAAAGAAACGACCACGCAGGCGTTTGTCCAGGACGTGATCGAGGCTTCGAAGGACGTGCCGGTGCTGGTGGACTTCTGGGCGCCCTGGTGCGGGCCATGCAAGCAGCTCACGCCACTCCTGGAAAAGGTCATTAAGGCCGCAGGCGGCACGGTGAAGCTCGTCAAAATGAATATCGACGAGCATCCGGCCGTTGCCGGGCAGCTCGGCGTGCAATCGATCCCGGCCGTTTTTGCCTTCAAGAATGGACGGCCGGTGGATGGCTTCATGGGCGCTCTGCCGGAGAGCCAGATCCGCAGCTTCATCGAGCGCGTGGCCGGCAAGGGCGCTTTCGCCGGCTCGGTGCTCGAAGCGGCGCAGGCCGCCCTCGATGAGGGTGACATCAACGCCGCGGCCGAGGGGTTCGCCGCTGCCTTGCAGCAGGACAGCGGCAATGCCGAAGCTGTCGCGGGGTTGGCGCGCTGCTATATTGAAACCGGCGATCTCAAGCGCGCTGAACAGACCTTGGCGCTCACGCCGCCGTCGAAGCAGAACTCCGCCGCGATCGCGAGCGCGCGGGCGGCGCTGGAGTTGGCGCGCAAGGGCGAAGCGAGCGCCAAGACCGACGTCCGC
>Ga0136634_10000401_pt1 | contig 19935 bp, 13 predicted proteins | sample AntDrymUQ8332106_2_FD_104654 | JGI IMG/M metagenome (GOLD analysis project Ga0136634, IMG submission 104654) | Polar desert sand microbial communities from Dry Valleys, Antarctica - metaG UQ833 (21.06) | ecosystem: Environmental > Terrestrial > Soil > Desert | place: Antarctica: Dry Valley... | reverse complement strand
TCGAGGCCGGAGACGCCGCCTTCGGGAATGAGGAAGCGCACCGGCCCCTCCATGCGGTTAAGCCGCTCGGCGATGAACATGCCCATCGCTTCGTTCTCCTCGAGCGTGGTGCGCATCAGCGTGACGTTCGCATTGTGGACGTAAAGATTGCGTCCCGAAAAGCGCGCCGGGACCGTATCGCGCGCATTAAAATTCACCATGTCGAGCGCGCCGCAGGAGCCGACATAAGGCACCCGCGTGCGGATCATCGCGCCGAAACGGTCGGGCCCCGCCGAGAACACGCCGCCGACGAGATGATCGGCCACTTCCGTGGTGGTCGCGTCGATGACGCCGGTCAGGAGATGGGAGTCGACCAGCTTCTCCATCGACTGCCCGCCCGTGCCCGTCGCGTGGAAGACGAGGCAGTCATAGCGCTCGCGCAGCGCCGCCGTGACCATCTGCACGCAAGGCGTCGTAAGCCCGAACATGGTGAGGCCGATGGCCGGCTTGGTCGAGGCGCGCTGATCGTCGCGGCGCTGATGCGCGATCATGCCGGCCAGCGCGTGCGCGGCGTTCGACAGCACCTGCTCGGAGATCGAGTTGAGGCCCTGCACGTCGGTCACCGAATACATCATGGTGATGTCGGAGGGGCCGACATAGCGGCTCACATCGCCGCTCGCCACGGTCGAGACCATGAATTTGGGAATGCCGATGGGGAGCGCGCGCATGGCGGAGGTCGCGAGCGTCGTGCCGCCGGAGCCGCCCGCCGAAATGATGCCGCCGACATCGCGGCGCGCGCGGATGAAGCGGGCGACGGCTTCGGCCATCGCTGTGACCGACGCGCCGCGATCGTTGCCGAACACGGCCTTTTCCCCGCCCGGATGATGGCGCGCGACCTCGGCCGGGCCGATATCGGCGGGGCTCGGGCGCCCGCTGGTGGAAAGGTCGACCGTGACCGTCTTGATGCCAAGCCGCTTCAGGCCGTTGTTGAGGAATGTCAGCTCGCCGCCCTTGGTGTCGAAGGTGCCCACGACATAGGCGTTGCGGCCGACCATCGCCGCAACCGGAACGGCGCCGATTTCGGGTCCACCGCGAGCAGGTTCGGGTTCCTCGCGTCCCACTGGCCGGAGAGCGGACCGGGTTACCGCATTATCGGCCGTCCAGCGATTCGGAATCGCGGTCGCGGAGTAAGCCGGCTGCGCCCCGTCCGCATAGGCTAAGGACGGCGCGCTGGCGTCGCCATGCTGCCGCTGGATCTGGATGTAGCGCACTTCGGCGACAGGCTCGGCCTCGACCGGCGCCGCTTCGTCCTCGTCACGCCCGACGCCGAGCAGGCGCAATTGCAGGCCCTCATCCGCCGCCAGTTCCCGCGAGGGCATTTCGCGCGCGATGCGCCCATGCATCATGATGGCGATGGTGTTCGAGACTTCCAGCGCCACGCCGAGATTTTGCTCGATGAGCAGGATCGACATGCCGCCCGCTTCCGCGAGCTCCTTCAGCATCGCGGAGACCTGATCGACGATGACCGGCGCCAGGCCCTCGGTCGGCTCGTCCATGATGAGCAAGCGCGGATTGGCCAGTAACGCCCGGCCGATCGCCAGCATCTGCTGCTCGCCGCCGGAAAGCTGCGAGCCGAAATTGGCGCGCCGCTCGGCGAGGCGCGGAAAGGTGGCGTAGACGCGCTCGGCCGTCCAGGCGCTGTTGCGATCGCCGATCAGGGCCATTTTCAGATGCTCATCGACCGTCAGCGAGGGCCAGACGCGGCGCCCTTGCGGCACATAGCCGACCGAGGCATGCACGATTTTATGCGTGGGCAAGGCGCTGATTTCCGTGCCATAGGCGAAGATCTTGCCGTGCGTTGGACGCACCAGCCCAATGATGGTCTTGCACAGCGTGGTCTTGCCCATGCCATTGCGCCCGACAATGCCCAGCACGCCGCGCTCCAGCGTGAGGCTCAGATCGTGCAGCGCCTCGACACGGCCGTAATGCACGGAAATTCCGCGCACCTCGAGGGCGGGCGCGGCAACGCTGCGGGCGATGACATCGCTCATCGTTTGCTCCCGAGATAAATGCGCTGCACCTCCGGGTCGGCCTCGATTTCGTTGGGGCTGCCTTCCTTGAACACACGGCCATTGTCCATGATCGTCACGCGCTCGACCACGCGCAGCGCGACGTCCAAATCATGTTCGATGATGATGTAGCCGATATGGGCGGGGAGCGCGCGCAGGATCTGGATCAGCTCGCGGCGCTCCGAGGGCGACAGCCCGGCGGCGGGTTCGTCGAACAAGATGAAACGCGGTGCGCCGGCAAGCGCCATGCCGATCTCGAGCTGGCGCTGCTGGCCATAGCTGAGCGCGCCAGCGGGGATGTCCTCGACATGGTCGAGATGCACGGTATGGGCCAATTGCTCGGCGGCCAGGCGGGCCGGTTCGCTGTCGCCGCCGCGGATCATGCTGAAACGCCCGCGCGTCACGCCCCTTGTGGCCAGACTCAGATTGTCGATCACGGAAAGGCCCTGGAAGAGGAGCGAGATCTGATAGGTCCGCCGGAGTCCGCGGCGGATGCGCTCATGCGGCTTCATGCGCGTCAGATCTTCGCCAAAGAACAGGATGCGGCCCGCTGTGGGCGGAAAATCGCCCGTCATCGCGTTGAAGAGCGTCGTTTTTCCGGCGCCATTGGCGCCAAGCACGGCGCGCCGCTCGCCCGCGCGAAGCTGCATGCTCACCGCGTCGAGGGCGACCAGGGCGCCGAAATGCCGGCTTACGCCCTCAAGAGTGAGGGCGTAAGCCGATGCGGCCTGCGCGATCCTGGTAGCGCGTTCGGACAAAAATTTTTGCCTAGTCCTTCCTTGCAATCCCCGCGAAGGCGGGGATCCAGTAATCACCGGAGTCGTTGCGGCGTACTGGGTCCCAGCTTGCGCGGGGGATCACACTGTTACCTTACTCGCATTTCGGGTTTTCGCGGCCGACCGGTCCGAGCGCGAGGAACTTGGCGCGGTCCATGCCGAGCGTCTGATTGACCGGCTCGGTGACCTTGACGACCTTGTTGACGAGATTGCCGTCCGGACCTTCCGCGACCTCGGTGACAAAATTCACAGCGATGGCCTGGCGGTTTTCATCGAGCGTGATCGGGCCGACCGGGCTGTCGATCTTGGCCGCGGACAGCCAAGCGCGGAGTGCCTTGTGATTGTCGGTCAAGTCGCCTTTCACGCCGTTCAACCCGTCGATCATGGCCTTGGTCGAGATGTAGTAGCCGGTCGCGAACAGACCTGGCGTGGGGAAACGCTGATCCGCGGGGAAGCTGGCCTGATACAGTTTTACCCATTTGTTCCAGTTGGCGTTGTCCCAGGTATCGGCTTGCGGGCCTGCCGAGGCCGTGCCCTTGAGCGCGTCGCGGGCGCGGCCCTTCGAGGTGATGATCGATTGGTCGACCGTAATCGAGGCGCCGATGAGCGGCGTGGTGCCGCCGGCCTGCTGATATTGATTGAGGAAATTCACCGCATCGCCGCCGCCAAGGCCCAGCCAGATGGCGTCGACATTGGAAGGCAGCGCCGAAATGATCGAGGCGTAGTCCTTCGTGCCCAGCGGCACCCAGAAGCGCTGGACGATTTTTCCGCCCGCATTGCAATAGGGCAGGGCGAAGCCGAAGAATTGCGTGTGCATGAAGGAATAGTCTTCGCCGATTGTGGCGACGCGCTTCCAGCCCTTATCCTTGGCGATGTACTCGCCGAGGCCGGCCATCCACTGCGCGCCCTCTGTCCAGAAACGGTAGAAATTCGGCGCCGGATCGCGCAAGGTCGTGTCCTGGGCCGCCGATGTGCCGTTGATGAAGGTCGTGCCGGGCTGGGTCTTGGCGTAGTCTTTCATCGCCAAACCTTCCGAGCCGGAGAGCGGGCCGACCAGGATGGCGACCTTGTCTTGCTCGACCAGCTTGCGCGCCGCTTGTAAGGCCTTATCCGGGCTCGCATCGGACGAGGCCTTGATGAACTCCAGCTTATAGCCGCCGGCCGTATAATTGGCTTCCTTCAGCGCCGCTTCGATGCCGCGCATCCCATCCTGCCCCGGCACGGCGAACACGCCCTCCAAGGTCGCCAGGCCGCCGATTTTGAGCGTGCCTTTGTCTTGCGCCGTGGCTGGAAGCGCGAGCGCGAGGCTCGTGGCCGCCAGCAGCAGCAATCTGTTTCGGATCTTCACCATGATCTTCCTCCCAATGACCCGCGAGCCTTTATCGGCGCGTCGGTACTCGCAAAATTCTATGCACAGTCGCGACTGACGGCCATGCGCGCGCGCAGCCTGTCCCAAAGCCCGAGAATGCCGTCCGGCGAAAACAGTACGATGACCAGGAAGCCGATGCCGATGATGAGTTTGAAGCGCTCACGGCCGATGATCGGATCGACGAGGTCCATGGCGAAGGTCGACAGCAGCGCATAGATCAGCGCGCCGATAAACGGGCCGATGGGATGGCGGATGCCGCCGATGATGGCGATCACCAGGATGTCGATGGCCGGGCCGAAGCCGACCGAGCCGGGCGAAATGCCGCCATTGAACCAGACCAGAAAAATTCCGGCGACGGCCGCGATCAGGCCGGCGAAAGCGTTGGCGGCGATGCGGTGCGCGACCACGTTGAAGCCGATCGCCTCCATGCGCCGGGCATTGTCGCGAATGCCTTGCAAGGCAAGGCCGAAGGTCGATCGCGAGACATACAAGACCGCGGCGTAGCTGAGCGTCGCGAAGGCGAGCGTGAGATAGTAGAAGGGCAGCGGCTGACGCCAGTCCACGCCGAACAGTTTCGGCGGCAGCACCAGGTTAAAGCCGTTATAGCCGTTGAAAATCGGGTAGTTCTGGCGGGCGAAGTAGAAGAACGCCGCGGCGATGGCCATCGTGATCATGATCGTGTAGATGCCGGCGGTGCGCACCGCGAGCGCGCCGATGAGCGTCGCGAAGGCAACCGCGACGGCGATCGCGGCGGGAAGCACCGTCCACCACGGCCATCCGAGCCCCGTGCCCGTGCCGTTGGTGCCGAAGATCGCGACCATATAGCCGGCAATTCCAGCGATGGTGAGCTGGGCAAGGCTGACCATGCCGCCATAGCCGGCGAGGAACATCAGCGACAGCGCCACCATGCCAAGGCAAAGCGACCAGGCAAAGATCGAGAACAGCACGAAATCGCCGACCAGCGCCGGCAGCACGAGGAGCAGCAAGCCGGCGATGAGGTAGGCCGGGTTGAGCCAGCTCAGCCACGCGGTCCGCTTCTCGCCCCGCGCCGCGCCCGTTACCGCTTCGCCCAGGGTCACGCTCATTTCGCCGCCCCCATGATGCCCTGCGGCCGGAAGGCAAGCACCGCGACCATGATGAGGAACGAGAAGGCGATGGCGTAGGTGGGCAGATAGACGGAGCCGAACTGCTCGGCCAGCCCGATCAGCAGCGCGCCGAGCGCCGCGCCGGTGATGCTGCCCATCCCGCCGACGATGACGACGACCAGCGAGGCTAGCAGGTAGCGCACGTCCTCGCCCGGCGCGAGCGAGGAGAAGATGCTTCCCACCACCCCGGCGATCCCCGCAAGGCCCGCGCCGACCGCGAACACGACCACGAACACGAACTGGATGTTAATGCCGGTCGCGGTGAGCATTTCACGGTCATCGACCCCGGCGCGGATCATCATGCCGATGCGGGTGCGGTTCAGCACGAGCCACAAACCCACGCCGATGACGATGGCGACGCCGAGAATGAAAAGCCGCACGATCGGATAGGTGAAATAGACCGGATCGCCGTTGGATTTGGCGTCGACGACGACCGGAAAGGCCGTGGCGCCAAACAACCAGTCGGGCGGATAGATTTGGTAGAATTCGCCGCCCCAAATCCACAGCGCCAGATCGGCGAAGATGATGGACAGGCCGATGGTCACCATGGTCTGGCGCAGATCCTGCCCCTCCATATGGCGGAAGATCAGCGTCTGCAAAAGCACGCCGGCAACCGCCATGGAAATGAACGCGGCGGCGAAACCGAGCAGAAACATGCCGGTCGCCTCGACGACCGAATAGGCGATGTAGCCGCCGATCAGATAGAGCGAGCCATGCGCCATATTCACGTTGCGCATCAAGCCGAACACCAATGTGAACCCGCTCGCCACGAGGAAATACAGCGCGGCGAGCGTCAGGCCGTTCAAGAAGGTGGAGATAAAAAGCTTCATGCGCTTTTCTTGGCCCCTGGCCTTTGTCTTCGCGGTTTGCCTTAAGCGACGCGGCGGATCTGGCTGTGACGCGCCGAAGGCTCTTTGTGGAACTTGCCGTCCTTCATGATGGCGAGCAGCCGCTTGCTGTCCTGCAGAATACGCACATCGGAGAGCGGATCGCCATCGACGAGCAGCATGTCGGCGAGATAGCCTTCCTTGATCATGCCGAGTTCATGGCCCATGCTCATGATCTGGCCGCCATACCGGGTTGCCGCTATGATCGCCTCCATCGGCGACATCCCGACCAGATGCACGAAATATTCCAGGTCCTTGGCGTTGGTGCCCTGCGGGGTCCAGGCAAAGCCGTAATCGCCGCCGACCAGCACGCGAATGCCGCGCCGCTGCATTTTGCGCATGGTCTCCACGGCCATCTCCAGCTCGCGCTCATACGCGATGGTCAGCGGCGACCCTGGCTTAATGCCCCAGGCGCTAGCGTGGCGCGCCGTGTTGATGAGCCAGGCCAGGCCCGGCGCGACGAAATGCTTGTCCTTGGCCGCCTCCAGCATGTCGAGCGCTTCCTCGTCGGCGAAGGAGGCGTGGTAGATGTTCTGGATGCCGTGCCGCACGCATTGCTTGACCGAACCCGATGAGCGCGCATGGGCGGCGAGCACCTTGTTGCGGCAGCGCGCCTCCGAAGCCGCCATCGCGACCTCTTCCTCCGACATCGGCGTTTCTTCCGCGCCCATGCCGGTGATCTCCTCGCCGGAGAGGTTCAGCTTGATGCTGTCCACGCCGTATTTGATCAGCAAACGCACTGTGCGGCGGACTTCCTCCGGCCCGGACACGACGAGGCCGAGATTGAGGCCGGGATGGGGGATGTGCGAGGGCGCGCTGTCGCCCAATCCGCCGACGGTCGTGATTTCCGGCCCAGCGGCGAGGTAGCGCGGACCCGGATAGCGGCCTTCGTTGATGAAGCGCTTGGCGACGACGTCGAGCCGGGGCTTGGCCGCCGCGGCGCCGCGCCCTGCGGTGAAGCCGGCGTCGAGCACGATCTTGGCCATCTCCATGGTAACGAGCATGTGCTCCTCGATCTCCATCATGTTGATGGGATCGATGCCGGGCGCGTTGTTCCAGGACAAATGCAGATGCGCGTCGATCATACCCGGCATCAAGGTGGCGCCGCCGCCGTCGATCACGGTCGCCCCGCCGCCCGGCGTCACGCGCTGGCCGCGCATCACCGAGGCGATGCGGTTGCCGTGCACCACGACCTCGCCCATGAAGGGCTGGTCGCCCGTGGCGTCGAGCACGCGGACATTGGTGAAAACCGTCGATCCATCGCCGGCGACGGGCGATCCAAAGGTTGGGCTGGTGCGATACTCACTCATTGACTCTCTCCTTGTCGTCGCCCCGTCGCCTTCGTCCGCTCAGTCATGCCGCCCGTCAATTGCGGGCTTGGCCGCCGAGAAACCGCCGCAGCTCGGCGTTGATCGCCTCCGGCCGTTCGATAGTCGCCCAATGTCCGCAGCGCGGCAAGATGATGGCCCGCGCTCCCGCGATCCGCTCCGCCAATTCGCGCGCGACGGAAGGCGGCGCGACCGCGTCCTCCTCGCCGTTGACGATCAGCACCGGGCAGCGGATGCGCTGATGGTTGGCCGCATTGGCGCCGGCGAGCGCCTCGCAGCTGCGCGCATAGCCTTCCGGCGACTGGCGCATGACCGACTCGCGCACGAAGGCAGCCGCGACGGGATTGCGCGATTTGGTCTCCGCGGCAAGAGCGCTCGCCACGATGCTATCGGCGATCTCCACCATGCCGCCGGACCGGGCCGTTTGCGCGCGCTTGCGCAAGGCCTCGCGGGTGGCCTGGGCGGGCTCGAGCAGCGCGCCAATGAGGGAAAGACTGCGCACAAGTTCGGGCCGCTCCGCCGCAAGATGCTGGCAGACGATCGTGCCCAGCGAGTGGCCGATGAAATGCGCGCTCTTGACGCCGAGAACATCCGCCAGCCTGGCGATCGCCGCCGCGAATTCGGCGATGGACGGCTTCTCGGTATTGGCGGAGCGGCCGGAGCAGGGCAGATCGGGGCAAATCACGCGCATCGTGGCAAGAGCGGGCATTTGCGGCGCGAAGCTGTTCGATGTGCCGCCTAGGCCATGGATGCAAAGGACCGGCACGCCGTCGCCGGAGACTTCCACAGCCAGCCCAGCAACGACGTTCCCGCTCATGCGCCGCGCTCCACGACGGGATTTTCCAGAGCGCCGATGCCGTCGATTTCCACGCGCACCACATCGCCCGCTTTCAGGTAGCGCGGCGGATCGAACCCCATGCCAACCCCGGCGGGCGTTCCCGTCGCGATGATGTCGCCCGGTTTCAAGGTAATGCCCGTGGAGATGATGGCGATAAGCGTGGGCACATCGAAAATGAGGTCGCGCGTGTTGGAGCTCTGGCGGAGTTCGCCGTTGACATAGGTGCGAAGGCCCGTGTCGGCGAGATCGATCTCGTCGGGCGTCACGATCCAGGGCCCCATGGGACAAAAACTGTCCTGCGACTTGCCAAGGAACCATTGCCCGTGGCGCTGCTGCAGGTCGCGCGCGGTGACGTCGTTGATGATCGTATAGCCCCAGACATGCTGCAAGGCGGCGTCCTTAGCGATATTGCGACCGCCCTTGCCGATGATGACTGTCAGCTCGCCTTCGTAATCGATGGCGGCTGACACGGCGGGGTCGATCACGATCGGCTCGCCCGTTCCGATCACCGTTTCGGGTACCTTGGAGAACACCATCGGGTGGGCTGGGTGGTCGGAATCCTTGAAAAGGCTTCCCGCCAATTCGCGCGCATGATCGGCGTAATTTTTGCCGACGCAAAAGATGTTGCGCGCCGGGCGCGGAATCGGGGCGGCCAGCTTTAGCTCAGCCAAGGCGCCGGGCGGTTCACCGGCAAACATTAAAGACGCAGCGTCCGCCGTGCTTGTGATCAAAGGGAGCAAGCCGCCAGCCTGACCGGGACCGTTCGCATGCAGGACGCTTGCCTCTTCGCCCTGAATTCTCGCGGCGAGCAGCGCGTCGCCGCGCCTTACGGTGGCAAACTTCAACGCCCGCTCCCTAAAATTCTGTCCTGGCGCTTGTGAACCAATTTTGCGCCAATGTACGCATTTGACTGATATCCTTGCATTGGCGGCTGCTTGCGTCAAACTTAATCTCGCTATCCGGCTTGAGCTACGCGCCTTCGCGCACAACGGCGTTGCGATGACGAGCCCACTTCAGTTCTGACTTAAATTGGTCTACAATTGGACCATGATAGTGATCCGCAACGCCATCGATTTGGCGCAAGAGCTGCGCCGCCGCATCGAGGGCGGCGAATGGTCGGCCGGCGGCAGGCTCCCTCCCGAGCGCCTGCTGGCGCGCAAATTCGCGGTCGCGCGCAACACGGTGCGGCGCGCGCTCGATCTGCTCGAAACAGGCGGCTATCTCAACCGCCATGTCGGCCGCGGCACCTTCATCCAACCGCGCGAAGGGCCGCCAAACCAGCGTTTGCCGCAGCTGCGCGAGGCCAGCCCGCGCGACATTCTGGAGACGCGGCTTATCATGGAGCCGCGGGCGGCCGCGCTCGCGGCCAGCCGCGCCAGCAGCGCCGATCTCGCCGCGATCTCCGAAGCGCTGGCGCAAAGCCTTGCCGCCACGTCCTTGGAGACGTTCGAGCGTTGGGACGCGCAGCTGCATCTGGCGATCTTCGTAGCGGCGAAGAACGAAATCCTCATCGACTACTGCCGCGCCATCTGCGAGGCGCGCAACCAGCCGCAATGGGTGCATTTGAAAAAGCGCTCGGTCACGCCGGAAACGCGCGCCGCCTATGACGCGCACCATCGCGCCATCGTCGCCGCGCTCATGCGGCGCGACGCGGAAACCGCGGCCGAAAGCATGCGCGAGCATCTGCGGACGGTGGAGGAGAATATCGTAGCCGTGGCTTGATGAGGTGGCGATGGGAGCAATGCCGAAGATCGCGGCCCATGCCTCACCCCGAAGGGTGATGATTGCTGGCGACACAATCGCGACTATGATTGCCGAAATACTTTGCAGGGCAACTCTGGGTCGCTAGCGTCCGCGCTTGCTGATCGGATATCATGCCAACTTAGCCCCTGGCGCTGCGGTACACCTTTCATGGACAATGATCCCTGCCAAGATTTGGGACGAATTCGCAATCAAATCTGTGAGTTTTATAACCTCTTTTGGGGCAGCGACACGCAAACCGGGGCCACGCCGGCTTATGTTTGGCTAGCCGATCAGTTCGGGCATGTCTTCGTCGGCTTCGGCGGGTTGTTCCTCATCCTGTGGGGGATCTCGTGGTATTTAGGGAAATCCACGCCAAGCTATGGATCGAAACAGCGTGGGACTGCAAGCCAGCAAGCGTTGTCGGGTCAACTGATTTGGATCGTGGCCGGCATCGGTTTGGCCGCTTACGTGGCCAAAGAACTGTGGGATCGGTCAATCGCAGGCCCGCCAACCTCCCACTGGCTCCCAAGCTGGGATACGGATCTGGTGGAAGACGTTCTCACCGACATCGCTTTCGTCGCAATTGGCATCATTCTCGCCCTTGCCCATTTCGGCGTCCTCTTCGGTCTTAGGCCAATATTCGTCTTCTTGGCGTTGCTTTTGGTGGCTGGCGGCTTGGTGCGCTATTGGGTGCCCGTCTTCGAAACTTTAGGAAAAGCAAACATTCCGCATCTCGCCAGAATGTCTCATGTCAATTTAAAGAGAGAGCCTTCACCCGCCGCCGCGCGGTCAGATGCAGAGTGCGACGCGAACCAAGCCGGTAGTGGCCCGTCCTTGCAATGCGTTCTCGACGGAAGCTGCGCCAAAACGCACCACATTATTTATGGGCTGACAAAAGAGGACACGCCAGAGCCTCCCCAGCGATCGTCATCTAACGGGGAGAGGGGAGCAGACGACGCAGTGCAGGTGGCAATTCCTAATTTTGAGGAAGGCCGCATCAAGAAAGTACTTCCAGAAGTTCGAAAGCTCGGTATTGCGCTCATTGCCGAACAGGCATTTAGAAAAAGAAACGAAGACATTTATTACACGACAATATTCGGAGCAGTAGAAGGGACCATTAAGCAAAAATTCTTAGTGATAGATAGCATCGATCGTGACATCACCCGTTACACATTGAGTTTTTCCTCGCGTATAACGTCTAGTCTGGACGAAAAATTGACGGTACTCGAGGGAATGTTCAAGGCGGAACCTGGCTCTTGGCGTAGAGATTTTTTCGACAAGTCCGTGATATGGCTGTCGCTGAGTGAGCCTTTAGCCGTTGCCCTTTGCCAAACGCTGGTGGGCAACAAGGGTGACAGCGAAGCTAAAATCGTTCTCATTCGCGCCAGCCTGCCTGAGGAAAACGCCGGTCGAGGTAAACCTGCCGTGTCGCCTCAGGTATTGAATTAGACATAGCGAGACACACCCGCTTGTCACGGCGCGGAAGGAGTGCAGGCGCAGGCTTGCCTCAGGAATCCGGCGCGGCCACTGGCGCAAGCGCGGTCGCGACGAGCCGCAAGAGGTCGGCCTGACGGCTGCTGCCGGTCTTGGCGAACAGGTTCTTCAGATGCGTCTTCACGGTATTGTCCGAGATGTTCAACGATGCGGATATTTCCTCCGTCGTCATGCCTTTCAGCAGCATCTCCAGCACGCGAAGCTCCGCCGGCGTGGCTCCGAAACGGCGCGCGAACAATTCGCCCGAGAACGCGTCCGCGTTGTGCCGGATGAATATCGCCGCGCGCCGAAAACCCTTGCCGTTTGCGGACCGTGGGAGCGGCAACACCCAGACGGTCAAGTCCGGTCCGTATTCGCTCAGGATGGGAACGGGGATGCCGAACGGATTGGCTTTCGGCAGATTGCCGGCGGCGCATTCCGATATCGCGATCCGCAGCTCCAGGGAAGATTTGGGGTTCGCGGCCGATATTCTGCCCATGCAATTGCGCAGCGATGGCCCTTGGGCCAGCAAGGTGCCGCCATGGATGTTCGTATACAGGATGCGTCCCTCGCCATCGGTCACGATGATGCTGATGGTCAAGAGATCCAAAAGATGCGGAAGCATGTCATCCCACACTGGCCCTGCCGATTTTTCTTCGCTGGAGATGCAGTAAAGTGCGCTGCTTAGCCTGGCTGTATGCGCTTTTGCTTGATTGATCATGTTGTTGCCCGCTTACCCATATCGCTCCGAGGCCGAATGCCTGTGCGAACGATCATGGGTGAGGGCGGCCACGCTGGCGTTGGTATTTGCCAAGCCGGGAAAGCCCGCGCGACCGCGCTGCGGGATTTAATGAGGTGCGTGGCCGCGCCTCATTCGCCGCGCGCTTCGCGCACCAGCTCCGAGAGGCGCGGAAGGTCGGTAATGCGCAGCGCGCCGCCGTCGCGAACGATGAGGCCAAGCGCGCCGAGCCGGCTGAGTTCGCGCGACACGGCCTCGCGATGCGTGCTGACCCGGTCGGCGATTTCGGCCAAGGGCGGGGCAGGCGACAATAGCACCTCGCCAGTGGTCGCGCCTGACGCGACGGCAAGACGCAGAAACTCAGCTTGAATGCGGTTCTGCACCGCGAGAGCCCGGAATTCGTAAACCCGGTCGGAAAGGCGCCGCACCGTGCGTGTGAGCAGTTTGAGCGTCGCAAGCGACACGTCAGGGTCGCCGCGCAAAATCTCCTCGAAGGCAGAAGCGGTCATCGCGGCGACAAGGGTCGACTCTATGGCTTCGACACCCGCGGAGCGGCGGCCTCCGTCGATAGCGGCGATCTCGCCAAAAACGTCTCCGCGGTTGAGATCCGCGAACAGCGACGCTTTGCCCTCAAACGAGTAGATAACAGCGCGCGCCCGGCCCTCGAGGACAAAGAATATGTCGGTTGAATTGTCCTGATAGGACAGGATCGTGTTTCCCGAAGCGTAACGCTGCCACCGGCTGGTCGCGGCTACGTGGGACAATGTGGGATCTGCTGCGTCCGCGAAGATGGAAACATGCCGGAGCGCAGCGCATCGGTCGATAGCGAGCATGGCGTGATGATCACGTGACTAGGCGTTGCATATCATCGCACAGCGGATGCTCTTCGCCCAGGGCCGTTCCTGAGGAAAATAAGTCACGCCTGGCTAAATTCGCGCTGCCGGCAACGTTTCCGCGTCGTTTGTGCGTAAGGTCATGTCTTCGGGTGATGCACCTTATGAACATCCGCGTTAATTTCGCGGAATGGAATGAATGCCGACCTAATTTGAACGATCCAATTTTCCGCATCCGACATTTCGGGCACCGCGCTGCCGGACATGTGAGTAAGTAAGAGCACCGCCGAGTCTATGGCGGGCGAGGGGGGAAACGGTGGCTGCCGCAGCACAGGTCCCGCGCCGCAGGACGGCCTTGGTCATTTGTGCCCATCTCCGGCCAGGACGGACCAAGCGGAGCTCGAGGCATTTCATGCAGCCGCTGTCCGGTCTGCACATCGCCTCGCTTATCGACAGGTCCAGCTTCGATGTGGAGCTGTACCATGAGGATTGGCATGGCCCTTACAACACCTTGCAGCGCAGCGACTATGATCTGGTCTTTTTAACCGGGCTGCAGGCCGATTTCGACCGCATGCGGCAGCTTTCCTTTCATTTCCGGCGTGAAGGCGCCGTCGTCATAGCCGGCGGCAGCATTTGCACCCTGTTTCCGGAATTCGCCAGCCAGTTTTTCGATGCGGTGTGCGCCGGAGGCGTCGATGCGGTGCCGCTTGTTGTCGCGGACGCGTTAAACGGAAAACTCAAACCCATCTATCGGTCCGCATCCCACCAAATTTCCAAATTTGCCCTTGATTATTCGCTGCTTGCCAAGAGCGGCATCCACCCGCCGGCGCACCTCATCGAAGCGTCCCGCGGATGCAGCTTCCGTTGCAGCTTTTGCGTCATCCCCGCTGAGGGCGCCAAGCACGCAAGCTACGATATCGAAATTCTCAAGCAGACGATCGACAATGCCATCGACACCAGCCCGCTTTGGAGTTTCCGGCGCTGGTACCCTGCGATATTCTTTTTCGACAACAATTTTGCCGACGACCGGCGCACCATGCTGCAAGTGGCAGACATGTTAAGCGAGCATCCGCGGCTGCGCGCTTGGGCGGCGCTCGTGACCCAAGATGTCCTGCACGACCGCGAATTGGTGCGCCAACTATCGCGGCGCAAATGTCGAGCGCTTTTCGTGGGCTTGGAGTCTCTGGATCGCGAATTCTTGAGGCGTTACAACAAAACGCAAAATCTGTCGCGCAGGGGCGACATCGTCGCCGACATTCTCTACGCCGAGACTCAGGGCATCTTCATCAGCTACGGCTGCTTGCTCGATCCGCGCCTAGCGACCGCCGCCGAATATCGCGATCAAGTCGAAGCTTTGCTCGATGTGCCCGGTTTTCCCGCCCCGACCTATTTCAGCTTGATCGCGCCGCTGGCGGGCACGGCGACTTTTTGGAACGACGTAGAAAATGGTGAACTCCTGCCCAATCTTACCTTGCGCGACTTGGAAGGTGAAACGATTGCCTACCGCCAGCTTAAGGACTCAATCGAGAACGTGGCGGAACTCGCGGATCACATGTCACGGCAACCCTGGCGGCTCGTGCCATGGCGTAAGATGCTGGCCTCGACGCTGCGGCGCATCGTCCGCTCCGGCCGCCTCGACCCTGTGCATTGGTACATGATCGCAGCCACCAACCTGCACAGCTACTGGTTTGCGCATGGCGCGTCGGCGCTGCGCAAACTGTATTTGCCCGGCGATCTCATGGATCCGCAATATGCGGAATTCCCCGGAGACATTTCCGCTGCAGATCGCGCCAAATACTTCGAGCCAATCCGCGTCACGGACGAAGACGGGCGGCTCGCGGAATGGCTACGTCCCTATCAAGCGCGGCGCCGAAAATCGAACTCCGAGCGGTCGACGCGCCGGTCTGCACAAGCGTCTTTGGAAAACCAGATTACGCTGGATGCAGGGCTTGGACCCGGAGCAAATTAAATGCAGCCCCATCGGGCCCGTGTCATGACACCAATTGCTTAGGGAACAAGCTGTCTTGCCGCTGCAGGCATCGCGTGACCAGGGTCGGCGAAGAGAGCGCGCGAGCCCGTTCAATCGCTCGTTGGAGCAGATTTGCCGCCTCATCGGGGCTCAGCTCACCGGAGGCAAGGCCGATATGGGCTTCGACACACAGTATTTCCGGCTCATACCAACGCTCGTCACATTCGGCCATCGTATCCTTAGCCCGTTTGCAGGCCGCGCTTGCCTCGCGTAAATGCCCCGCCGAGCGCTGAGCTTCGGCCAGCATGCACAGGAAATTGCAAACCGCGAGCCGAAACCCGCCCCTGTCGAACGTGGCCACGGCCTGTTGCATTCCGGCAATGCCCGCCTCGGTTTCGCCCCGGCGGAATTGCGCCCAGCCGATAAAAAAGTGCCCAACGGTTGCGAAAATACCCAGACCATATTCTTCGGTTATCGCCACAAGACGTTCCGCTTGCGACGACATTCCTCTGACATCATCCCCGAGGTGGAGAAGCCAGCAGCCAACATAGGTGATGGCGATAGCCATGGAATGCGGGTGTTTGAGACGATTGGCGGCTCGCAAACAGTCAGATCCGACGTCACGCGCTTTCTCGACATCCCCGAGCAAAAACAGCGTCAGGCTCAGCACGGCCTGGCTGTTCACCTTGGCATTCTGGCCGTAGAGAAAAGTGACATTCTCGTCCCGATCGGGATCGTAAAGCGCGAGCGAGGTATCCAGGGCCTCTTTTGCCGCCTTGAAGTCGCCGAGCGCCAGCAACGCCAATCCGAGGAGGCGATGGCCGATGACCACGCCGGACTCATAGCTGGCGCGTTTTGCCGTCTCGATAAATCGCCCCGCGATTGCAACGGCGTTGCGGAGCTGGCCCGTTGAGACGAGATAGGTGAAATGGCCGTAGAGGAAAGGGAAAACGTAAGGAGAGCCCGATCCCGCCGTCGCCAGTTGCAGGCCGCGCTCACAACACCGCGCAACCGCTGGAGCGCATGGTCCCTCGACGGCCACGAGAGGCCCGATCAAGGCCGCCTGCAAGGGCAGCTCCAACTCCCGGGCGAGGCTGGGGTCGGTTATTTCACCGATGAGCTCGATGCCGCGCTGCAGATGCTGAATGCCCTCCAAATCGGCGGAGGCGCGAATTTGCGATCGCCCTGCCGCCAGCCAGAACTGGATCGCCGCCGGAAAGTCGCAGGCAACGGTCAAATGATGCGCCAGAACCTCCGGTTGGCTCGCGGCAAGAGCTGGAAACTTGTCCAGGAGGGTGCGCGCGATCGCTGCGTGGATGTGCTGGCGTCGGCCCTTCAGCAAAGTGCTGTAGGCGGCGTCCTGGACGAGAGCGTGTTTGAAAACGTAGACCGCATCGGGCCCTTTTCCGCGCCGGTGGATGAGACCCGACCCCGCCAGCTTGGTGAGGCCTTCCTCGATTTCGGGAGACGGCAGGCCAGCGACGCTCTCCAACACTTTGTAAGCGAACTCGCGTCCGATGACGGCGCCGATCTGCACCAGGTTCTTCACGTTAGGGGGCTGCCGGTCGAGCCGCGCCACCAAGGAAGCGTGCAAGCTTCCGGGCAGCGCGGGCGTCGGCAATGAGCCGCGCAACGCATAGCTGTCCGCCTGCTCGATAAGGCCGCCGCTTTCCAGCACGGTCTTGGTCAGTTCCTCAATGATGAGAGGCACGCCGTCGCCGCGGTTTAGGATCTGCTCGGTTAAATTAGGGGGAAGCGTTTTCCCGCGCGCAATGCCCGAGATCATGGCCGCGCCTTCACGGAACCCAAGCCGGTTGAGAGAAAGAAGCGTGACGGCGGAATGGTCGGCCCAAGCAGGCTGATATTCAGGCCTTGCGCAGACCACCAGCAGAATTGGGTGCTCGGCGATTAGTGCGGCAAGGCGGTCCAGAAGATCCAGGGACGTCGGATCCATCCAATGCGCGTCCTCGAAGACGATGAGAACCGGGTTCTGCTTGGCCAGGATGAAGGGATAGTTAAGCAGGGCGTTGAGCAGCTTCTCCCTTTTCTGCACGGGCCCGAGTGCGTCCAGTTCCTTGCTGAATTTGGCGATCCCCAGCAGGTTCGCGATCAGCCGTACTTCGGTCTCGCTGTCACCAGAAGCGGACGAGAACAGCTGCGAGATCTTGGCCAGTTTTTCGTCGTCGCCGTCGCCCTCCGCAATGTTTGCGCTGCGCTGGATTTGCCGCGTCACGGGATGCAGCGCGCTTTGCGTATGCAGACGCGAGCCGAAAAAGCGCAAACAGCTATGCGCACTGTTGTGCAGTTCCGTGCAGACTTGATCGACGATACGGGATTTTCCGATTCCAGGATCGCCCTGCAGAAGGACGACGCGCCCTTCGCCTTGCGTTATCTGCGTCCAACGCCGCAGCAGGAGCGCAACCTCCTCCTCCCGCCCGACAAATGTGGTGCGCTCTCCAGAGCGTAGGCCCTCGTAGCGGCCGTCGACCGGCGACAATCCGGTCACAGAGAATGCCGTTATCGGATCGGCAAAGCCCTTTGCCTCGGGAATTGACACCTCGCGCAGCTCGAACGGCGTGCCGATGAGGCGCCTTGTGCTCTCCGCGATGACGACGCCGTTTTCCGGCGCAAGAGCCTGCAAACGCGCCGCGAGATTGAGCGCCTCGCCTACGGCGGACTTTTCACCGCTTTGCGGCGCGCCGTCTTGTTCCCCGACGACAACGAGGCCGGTGGCAATGCCGACGCGGACGCGGAGGTGCTGCGACAGCTGCGTTTGCAGGGCGCTTGCCTGGCGGACAACCTCCAGACCTGAGCGCACCGCGCGTTCGGCATCATCCTCATAGGCGGTGGGATAGCCGAAAAATGCCAGTATTCCGTCCCCCAAATATTGGGCGACGGTCCCACCTAAACCCGTGATCACCTCCGCGGCCGTGGTGCGGTAGGAGCTTAAGACGCTATACAAATCCTCAGGATCAAGCTGCGTCGATAGTTTCGTCGATCCCGACAGGTCGCAAAACATGACCGTCAGGTGGCGGCGTTCTGCGCGCAATTCCTTGGCGCGGGAGAGGGGGGTGTCCGCGCTCGGTAAGACGTTTGCGGCCGGTTTTTGTAAGGCGTAACCGCAGCCGGCGCAAAATTGGAAGAGGGGTAAATTGGCAGCGCCGCAAGAGGGGCAGGTTTCCGAGAAACCCGCTCCGCATTGACTGCAGAATTTGGCCTCGCCTTGGGACCGAGCGCCGCAGCTCAGACAGACGCGCTGTGAATGTTCCGGTGCAATCATGGGACCTGCGATCGAGACTTCCGATCCAGACTGCGAGCTTAGCTTTGGTGCGACGGGTTGGCCGCTCGTCCTCCGCCGTCAACGAGCCACGCGGTAACCTGCTGGTGCATTCATCCTACTGCAAGCGGAGATGCCTTAGAAGCTATTTTGGCCACGGCTGGGGGCGAAAACGGCTGAATTCTCCAATATGGTGCGTGACGACAAGCGCGGCGGCGCCAGATGAGGTAAACCTTTCATCTCGGCCGGCGGCGCATTTCGTGCCAGCAAGATGAGCCGCTAGGCCAGGTCTGGGGTGATGAGTCCGGTCACGCAGCGGATCATATTCTGTTACGGCTGATGGTGTTCCCATGGAGAATCGGCTTCCGGCCGCTGAAACCATTTGGCGTTGGCAAGAGAGGCTCAACGGCTTCGGGCCTCGGCTGACCGGTAGCGCGGCGCATCGCGGGTTCATCGAATTCCTGCAATCCGAGTTGGCAGCGCTTGGGCTCGATGTGTCGCGGGACAAGCTCGCGTTCACGCGGTGGGAGGCGAAAGGCTTCGGCCTGGGCATGCAAGCCGCCTCCGGGCCGGCCGCGCCGCTCCCTGTGACATCGTATTTCCCCTATTCCGGGCAGACCGGACCGGGCGGCGTCGAGGGCGAAATGGTCTACTACCGGTGGCCGCCACGCTCCTTTGCCAGGGCGCGCGGCAAAATCGCTGTGGTCGAAGTTCCTGTGCCCGCCATACCCGGCTTTCTCATGTCTCTGGTCCTTCGTCCCAGGTCGCGGAAGCGCAGCGCCGTACACTTCTATCCGCGCCGGTTCACCAGCCCGCTGCTGGGCATGGCATGGCCGCCAAACCTAGCCGCCGCCGCCAAGGCCGGTGTGCTCGGCGTCGTCTGCGTGTGGCGCCGATGCTCCGAGGCAAACGCCGCGCATCAATATCTGCCGTTTACCAAGCCGTTGCAGCAATGCCCCGCCTTGTGGGTCGGCGCGGAAAGCGGATCCCGCTTGCGGCAACTCGCCCGGCGAGGCGGCCGCCTCAAGCTGCGCCTGGAGGCGGAGGTGCGCCGCGATCAGGAAACCGAGACGCTGTTTGCGGTTCTGCCCGGCAGCGATCCGCGCGAGACCATCATCGTGAACACGCATACGGATGGGCCGAATGCGTGTGAGGAGAATGGCCCCATCGGGCTTCTGGCGCTGGCGCATTATTTTTCCAAACTCCCGCTGGAGCAACGGCGGCGGTCGCTCGTCTTTGCCTTCGTCACCGGGCATTTCCAGCTCCCGCAATTGGGCAGCGGCGGCCAGGCGACGCGGACATGGCTCAAGGCGCACCCGGAGTTGTGGGACGGCAAAGACGGCCACATGCGGGCCGTAGCCGGGCTTACGCTCGAACATTTGGGCGCCATGGAGTGGAAGGACGATGCGGCGCTCGATTTCCGCCCGACGGGGTTGCCGGAAATCGAATTCGTCTACACCGCGAACGCGGCCTTGGACCGCATCTATTTGGCTTGCACCGCGGGCAGACG
>Ga0136634_10000400_pt1 | contig 19994 bp, 16 predicted proteins | sample AntDrymUQ8332106_2_FD_104654 | JGI IMG/M metagenome (GOLD analysis project Ga0136634, IMG submission 104654) | Polar desert sand microbial communities from Dry Valleys, Antarctica - metaG UQ833 (21.06) | ecosystem: Environmental > Terrestrial > Soil > Desert | place: Antarctica: Dry Valley... | reverse complement strand
GAAACAGCGCGTAGATTTCGCTCAGTTCCAGGCCGCCCGGCTGCACCTGCGGCGGCAGCAGCAGGTTCTCGTTCACGTTCAGGCTCGCGAAGATGCCCCTCTCCTCGGGACAATAACCGATGCCGCGCCGCGCAATGACGTTGGAGGCAAGCCCAACCGTTTCCTGCCCGCGAAACACAATCGAGCCTTTGCGCTGGCCCAATATGCCCATGATCGCGCGCATCGTTGTCGTCTTGCCGACGCCATTGCGCCCGAGCAGGGTTGCAACCTCGCCTTCGGCCACGTCAAAGCTCATACCATGCAGGACATGAGACTCGCCATACCAGCCATGGAGATCCTTCACGGACAGCAGCGCTTCAGGCATGACCGGTCCCCATATAAGCCTCGCGGACGGCGGGATTTTTGGAGACCTCGGCGTAAGTGCCTTCCGCGAGGATTTCACCCCGCGTCAGGACCGTGATGACATCGGACAGGTCGGCCACCACGGACAGATTGTGCTCGATCATCAGCACGGTGCGGTTCTTGGCGACCTTGCGGATGAGGTCCGATATGCGCGCCACGTCCTCGCGCCCCATGCCCGCCATGGGCTCGTCGAGCAGCAGCATCTCCGGCTCCAGCGCGATCGTGGTGGCGATTTCCAGCGCCCGCTTACGCCCGTAAGGCAGCTCCGCGGCTTGCGCCTCGGCAAAGCCGGCAAGGCCGACCTGATCGAGCAATTCCCGCGCCCGCTCGTTCAGAACATCGACACTGCGCTCCGGCAGCCAGAACGCATAGGAGGTGCGCAGCTTACGCTGCAGGGCGATACGCACATTTTCCAGGAGCGTGAGGTGCGGGAAGGTCGCGGAAATCTGGAACGAGCGCACCAGCCCTTTGCCGGCGATTTCATACGGCTTGTCGCGGGTGATGTCGGCGCCGTTATAAACGATCGAGCCGCGCGTGGGATTGAGGAATTTGGTGATCAGGTTGAAGCACGTGGTCTTGCCCGCGCCGTTCGGTCCGATCAGCGCGTGGATGGAGCCGCGACGCACCTTCAAATCCACGGCGTTGACGGCGACGAAGCCCTTGAATTCTTTTGTTAGCTTTTGCGTCTCAATGATGTAGTCCATGCGCGAACTCACCTCACGCGATCAAACCGCGCATCCATTTCACTTTCCACCTGCCTCTTCGTATGTCTCTCATTCTTAGCTTCGAAATGCTATAGATTCCACGCCGCAACACAGGACGGGGGTCACGAAATGCTTTCACTATCCGCCGGCATCGTCATTCTCCTAATCGCCTGTTTCACCTTCTGGCGCGCTCTTCCGCGGGATGGCCGGACTTACCGTTTCGCCAATACCGCTTGGGAGCCCTATGTCGGTGTTGCCTTAACGACTGGCCTTGCAGTCAGCTTCGCCCTAATCCTCTCCGGCGTGTTCGAGCTCATCGGCAGCTGAACGCCAGCATCGGCAAGTCCGGCCGCCGCATTCGTCTCATTGGTAAAGGTAGTTCGGGAGGAACAGGCCGATTTGCGGAAATGTGTAAAGCATAATCATCGATAAGATGACCAGGAACAGATAGGGCATCACGCCAAGGAAGATCTGATTGATGCTCACCGAGGCCGGCGCGACGCCTTTCAGGTAGAACGGCGCCATGGCGACAGGCGGCGACAAAAACGACGTCTGGATGTTGAGCGCGACCAGCAGGCCGAAAAACAGCGGGTCGATATTGAAGGTCTGCAGGAGCGGCAGAAAAATCGGCATGAAAATGATGATGATTTCCGTCCATTCAAGCGGCCAGCCCAGGATGAAAATGATGATCTGTGCCAGAATCAGGAAGCCTAGCGGCGACAGGTCCATATACTTGACGAATTGCGCGATGGGCTCATGCCCGCCAAGATAGGCAAAGACTGCCGAGAACAGAAACGATCCCACGAAAAGCCAGCAGACCATGGCGGTAGTCCGGGCCGTCAGATAGACCGACTCCTTCAGCTTGGTGAAGGTGAGCGAGCGGTAAGCGGCAGCAAGCAGCAGAGCGCCCAAGGCCCCCATCGCAGCGGCCTCGGACGGTGTCGCCAGCCCAAACACGATGGAGCCAAGCGCGGCGAAGATGAGGGCGGCAAGCGGCAGGAACGAGGTGGCAAGACCCCATACCACTTGCGTGAAGGGCACGTTGCGCTCCTCGTCCGACAGCTTGGGGGCCAGCGAGGGATTGAGCAGCGCCATGATCATAGTAAAGATCATGTAAAGCCCGGCCAGCATGATGCCGGGCAGCAGGGCGCCGGCATAGAGCTTCACCACGGACACGCCCGCCGTGGCGCCGTAAAGGATGAGCATCACGCTGGGCGGTATCAGAATGCCAAGACACCCGCCGGCGCAAATGACGCCCGAGGACAATTTCACGTCATAGCCTGCGCGCAGCATGACTGGTAGCGCCAGCAGGCCCATCAGGGTTACGCAAGCGCCGATAATGCCCGTGGCGGTGGCGAAAATCGCGCATGTCGCCAATGTGGCGATGGCAAGCGAGCCCGGCACCGGCCCGGCGGCAAGCTGCAACGACCGGAACAGCCGGTCGAGGATGTTCGCGCGCTCGATGATATAGCCCATGAACACGAACAGCGGGATCGAGATGAGCACGTCATTCGTCATCACCGAGTAGGTGCGCTGAACGAGGAGCGGCCAGATGAAGTCGCCCATCGCCCAATAGCCGAAGAACACGCCGAGCGCCATGAGGGTAAAGGCGATCGGAAAGCCGAACATGATGAACACGACGAACAGCGCCAGCATCGCCACGCCGAGTTCGGGATTCGTCAGGCCCAGCATCAGATATCCCCCCGCGCCAGCCCGATATTTTCGGCTTTGCGCATTTCCGCTTGTTTCTTTTGCTCGGCTTCGTGAAGGAGCACTTTCTCCAGCTCTTCCACGTCATGGAGGCGTTGCGGCCATTCACCCGTACGCAGGCAGACGATGCAGCGGATGACCTCGACGATGCCTTGCAGCACCATCAGCACGCCCACGATCGGGATAAGGGATTTGAAGTGATATACAGGGGGGCCGTCCGGACTCGCGGCCGAGTGTTCTTTCATGATCCAGGACATCTGGGCGAAGTCGTAGCCGGCATAGACGAAGGCCAGCATCCCGGGAAAGAAGAACAAAACATACAGCACGAGATCATTGAAGGCCTGGCGGCGCGGCGACCATGCGCGGTAGAGAAAATCGCCCCGGACATGCCCGTTCTGCGCTAGCGCATACGGGCCGGCCATCAGGAACAGCGCTCCGTAGAGCATATAGGACGCATCGAAAGCCCAAGTGGTCGGCGCGCCGAACATATAGCGCGAGAAAACTTCGTAGCTGGTGGTCAAGGTGAGGATGAGAATGCACCAGGCAAAAACTTTGCCGGTCCAGGTGCTGAGTTCATCGACCAGGAACAAAAAGCGTTCCATGCTGCTCCCGAACGCCGCCGTCAGGCTCAAGCTTGAGATGGAAATCGGCGAAGCTGGCCCGGACGGGCATGTACCGCCCGGGCCGCAGGCCTTAGCTGAAGAAGTGCTTATAGGCGGATTCGAGCGAGGCGCTGCCTAAATTGTTGGTCTGCAGATAGGGTACGGTGCGCTTGACCCATTCCTTTTGCGACGCGATCACCTTGGCGAAAAACGGCTCCTGCGACTGATTCGCGAGCACCTTGTCCCAGGCGGCAAGCTGCGCTTCCAGCACCACATCGGGAGTTTTCGCCACGTTCACGCCCTTTGCCCGGATCGCTATGAGATCCTTGGAATAGCGGTCATAGGCCAGCGTTTCCTGATCCGCGGTCGCGGCGAAGGCGGCATATCGCAGGATCGCCTTCAACTCCGGAGCCAGCACGTCGTGCTTGGCCTTGTTGAAGATGACCTCGAAGGATTCCTGCTGCTGATGGTGACTGCCGACCATGTAATTCTTGGCCACGTCGGTGAAGCCGAGCAGGATGTCGGAGGACGGGTTGTTGAACTCGGCCGCGTCGAGAAGGCCGCGATCCAGCGCCGGGACGATTTCACCGCCCGCCATGATGGTCACCGCCGCTCCGAGTTCCTTGAACAGATCGGCGGAGAGGCCGACGGTGCGGTATTTGATGCCCTTGAGATCGTCGGCGGTCTTGACCTCTTTCTTGAACCAGCCAAGCGGCTGCGTCGGCATCGCGAAATAGAGATAGCCGACCAGGTTCAGCTTAAGGATGTCGTTGACGAGCTCCTTATACAGGGCCTCGCCGCCGCCGCGATAGAACCAGGCGAGGAAGCCATGCGCGTCCCAGCCGAAGGAAGGCGGCGTGCCGAACAGCGAATAGGCTTTGTGCTTGCCATACCAATAGGCGCACACGCCGTGACCGGCATCGAGAATGCCGGAATGGACGGCGTCGGACATTTGGAATGCCGGGACGACTGCGCCGGCGGCGAGCACGTCCAGCTTCAGCCGGCCGCCCGACATTTCATTGACCTTGGTGGCGTAATCGACCGCCATCTCATGGAAAATGTCTTTGGTGGGCCAGGTCGACTGATATTTCCAGGTCACGGTTTGCGCGCGCGACACCTGCGGAAAGCTGATCGTCGCGGCGGTCGCTGTCGCGGCGATGGCGCCGCCTTTCAAGAATTTGCGGCGGTTTACCGGCTTTTCGGTTTTGCTTGTCTCGGACATATATCTTCTCCTTGCATGGTTTCCTAAGCCGCGGCCATCTTTTTGCTGGCTCTTTTATTCGGCTTCAAAGCGAATTAAGCGCGTCTATCAATCCTATTCCGGTCCCTTCAATGATAGGACATCACATCTGAAAAATGCATTCAGGGCAAGCCATCAGTTAGTTGCAAGTCGTCCTGATCCCGTCCTCACACGACCGGATAGGGCGGTTCCCTGCCTGCCAGCACGGCGTCGATATTGTCCAACGCGGCAAAGCCCATCTCGTCGCGGGCCTCGATCGTAGCCGATCCCATATGTGGAAGCAGGAAAGTGTTCGGGAGATCGTAATAGCCGTCGTTGATGCGCGGCTCGCCCCTGAAGACGTCGAGCCCGGCATAAGCCACCCGCCCCGATTTCAAGGCGGGAATCAAATCCTCGTCAACAACCAGGTCGCCGCGCGCCGTGTTCACCACCATCGCGCCCGCCGGCAGCTTGGCGATGGCGGATGCATTCAGCAGGGATTGCGTCTCCGGCGTCGAGGGCGCGTTGAGGGACAGCACATCGCTGACGGCGAGCAGGCTGTCGAGGCTTTCATGATAGATCGCGCCCAGCTCTTCGCTTCGCGAAAGCCGGCGGCGGTTGTGATAATGAATTTCCATATCGAAGCCGCGCGCCCGCTTGGCCAGCGCCCGGCCGATCTTGCCCATACCGAAAATTCCCAGACGCTTGTTGTCAAGCCGTCGGCCCAGCAACTGCATCGAATGCCAGCCATGCCATTCGCGGTCGCGGACCATCTTCTGGCCTTCCCAGGCCCGCCGCGCCGCGCCGAGAATGAGAAGCATCGCGATTTCGGCCGTCGCGATCGTCACGGCATCCGGCGTGTTGCCGATACGCACGCCGCGCGCCTTGGCCGCTTCCACATCGATGTGATCGAGACCAACGGAAAACGTGGAAATAATCTTCACGCTCTGTGGCAAGCGCGGAAAAACATCCGCGCGGAACTTCTCGCTGGAGCAAATGAGAAGCGCGTCGGCGCCCTCGGCCAGAGCGAGCACTTCGTCGGTGCTCAGCAGCCGATCCTCGGGATTGAGCACAGCTTCGTAATCCCGGCTGGCGCGCTCTTCCACGCGTGGCGGCAATTGGCGGGTAAGAACAATCTTCCGGCGTGACGTCAAAGACAGCTCCCCGAATGCGCTTGCCAGCCTTTCCACGATGTGGAAATCATTACCGAATGCCTTCAGGTACTTAGCATGGAAGCCGGGGCGATCCCAGCGAAAAAGCCCTCGCAAACATCCCGATTGCCGGGGAAAGTCGCGCGACACGGTGCAGTCGCTTTGGCGGGCGCTAGCCTGTTCAACGCTCTCTCCGCGCGGGATTACGGCCTCGGCCTTAGCGGGCTGGCCAAACGGCTGGCTTTGCGGTTGCACCACCCACCGGCCTTGACGACGCGTCAGCAAGACCATCGCGTACGCCGAGCACGGCGCCTGAGCATAGCGGAGCAATCTTCACCGTCGGCAGCGTCATCTTATTTGCGTTGCCAACACATCGACGTCGGGCATAGCTATGCCCGACCCATTTAGGAGCTGGCTTATGACACCTGCCTTATCAGCATTCGATTCGTCGCGGCTTCCCGCCGGTGTTGAAATCAAGGGGGAAATCAAGTCAGGCTATGAGCGGGTTTTGACCCCCGAGGCGCTTGCTTTCGTGGCCGATCTGGCGCGCAGCTTCGAGGCGCCCCGCAGCGTGCTGATGGCCCGCAGGGACGAGCGGCAGGCGGCCTTCGATGCCGGCGAACTGCCGGATTTCCTGCGGGAAACGGCAGCTATTCGCGCCGGCGAATGGCAAATTCGCGGCGTGCCACGGGATCTGCTCGACCGCCGCGTGGAGATTACCGGCCCGACGACACGCAAGATGATCGTCAACGCTCTGAATTCGGGCGCGTCCGTCTTCATGGCCGATTTTGAGGATGCGCTGTCCCCCACATGGCAGAATGTGATGGAGGGGCAGATCAACCTGCTCGACCTCTGGCAGGGGCAGATCGGCTTCACCGACGCGGAAAGCGGCAAGGCCTACTCCGTCGGCGCCGATCCGGCGGTGCTGATCGTGCGCCCGCGCGGCTGGCACCTGCTGGAGGACCACATTTTGATCGATGGCGCGCCGGCCGCGGGCGCCTTGGTCGATTTCGGCCTGTATATCTTCAACAACGCCAAGCGCAGTCTGGAAAAAGGCTCCGGCCCGTATTTTTATCTACCCAAGCTCGAGAGCCATTTAGAAGCGCGGCTGTGGAACGACGTGTTCGTCAAGGCGCAGGACATGCTCGGACTACCGGTGGGGACGATTAAAGCGACGGTGCTGATCGAGACGCTGCCCGCCGCCTTCGAGATGGACGAAATCCTCTATGAGATGCGCGACCATATCGTCGGGCTGAATTGCGGCCGTTGGGATTACATCTTCTCCTTCATCAAGACCATGCGCGCCAAGCCAGACTACCTTCTGCCCGATCGCGGCCAGGTGGTGATGGGCAAATCCTTCCTGAAGGCCTATGCGGAACTGCTGGTGAAAACCTGCCACCGCCGCGGGGCCTTCGCGATGGGGGGCATGGCGGCCTTCATTCCCAACCGCCGCGACCCGGATGTTACCGAGAAGGCGCTGGCCGCCGTCCGCGAGGATAAAGAGCGCGAGGTGAAATCCGGTCATGACGGCACATGGGTGGCGCATCCCGATCTCGTCGGCGTCGCAAGGGACGTGTTCGACGCGCACATGCCGCAGGCCAACCAACTCGGCCTGATGCGCGATGACGTGACGGCCGGGCAGATGGACCTTCTCGCGGTCCATCAAGGCACGCGCAGCGAAGAAGGCTTACGCACCAACATCCGCGTCGGCGTGCAATATATCGAGGCTTGGCTGCGCGGCAATGGCGCGGTGCCGCTGTATAATCTGATGGAAGATGCCGCGACCGCGGAAATTTCGCGCACTCAGGTCTGGCAATGGATCAAATATGGCGCGGGGCTGGATGACGGCCGCACCGTCACGCTTGCGCTCTTCGCCGACCTGCTCAAGGACGAGATGGACAAACTGCGGGAGACGCTCGGCGCGGCGGCTTTCGACGGCGGACGTTTCAGCGAGGCGATCGACCTTTTCCGCCGCCTGTCCACTGCCGACAGGCTGGAGCCGTTCCTGACCTTGCCCGCCTATAAGCTCATCGCCTGAACGACAAGGGATCGCGTATTTCAAGGCGTCCGCAAGTCGTCATTTCCGCGCAAGCGGGAATCCAGTATTCCACAGAACCTGCAGTAGTTTACTGGATCCCCGCTTGAGCGGGGATGACGATAGACGACGATAAGCGGATGCCGGTTAAAGCGATCGTCCCGGGATAAGAAAGAGGGGAGCTCCTGGCAAAGGCCATTTCGCACGGGAACTCCCCCAAGCTCAGTATTTCTGCTGCGTCTTATCTTTATATTGCTGGGCACGCATGGATTTGCGCTGACGCTCCCAGTCGCCACTACTCAGTTTCTCGGCGTCATCGAGATTTTTCTTGGACAGCTCCCGCAAGGGCGCGGCAGCCGCGCCCGGCAGGCTTTCGGCTTGCCGGTTCAGATAGTCGGCGTTTTCCTTGAGAACTTTTTTAGCTTCCTCGACCTTGCCGCTGTCGCGCAACGCGACCGCTTTCTCATTGCGCTCGGTTGCGACCTGCCGGGTGACGGAGGCCATCACGTCCTTGTCGATGCTGGCTTTTGCCTCGCCGGCGTCAGCCGTAAAGCGGACCGTTGCCGTGCCGTTCAGGCTCGCCCGCTGCTTTGAGGCGAGATCGGTGTATTTTACTTCCACGCGTGCCGGTTCGGCGACGCCCTTGGCCCGGTCCTTGGCAACCTCCAACTCCAAGACGACGTATTTCTCCTGCTTGCCGTGGATCGTGTTCAGCTTGACCTTGACACTATTGCCCTGGATCGCGGCTTCGCGGCCCAGCGCGCGCATCGGGCGAAAGCCCTCCGGGCATTCGATGATGATGTCGACGTCGGAGCCGACGGCGGACAGCACGTCGCCGAATTCCTCGTTAAAAATCTCCACCAGATCCTCGGGGTCTTCGACGAAGGCATGGTTGCCGTCGCTGGCGAGCGCCAGCCGCGTCATCAAGTCTTCGTTGTAGCCCAGGCCGAGGCCGATGGTGGTGACGGTGACGCCCTCGCGCGCCGCCTCGCGCCCCAATGCCTCCAACTCGCCCGGCGAGGCTGGGCCCACATTGGCAAGCCCGTCGGAAAGCAGGATGACGCGGTTGACCTCATACGGGTCGATGAAGGGCCGCAGCTCGCGGATGCCTTGGCTCACGCCCGCATAGAGGGCGGTCCGGCCATCCGCCTGCAACCGGCGTATGTCCCGGCGGATCGCGTCCGCGTCGCGGATACGCCCGGCCGGCGAAAGCACCGATGCGGTGTCGCTATAGGCCACCACGCCGAGCACATCGTTGTCGCCGAGCCGCTCAACGGCCATGAGCGCCGCTTCCCGGGCCTGCTCTATGCGTTCGCCCTTCATCGAGCCCGACTTGTCGACGACGAGAACGACGTTTGCCGGAATGCGCCGGCCCTCGCCCTCGGGCGCCAATCCCTCCAGGCTCACGCGCAGATAGACGCGGCCGCCTTCGCCTTCTTGAAGGACAGGCTGGGCAAAACCGGTCTTCAAGGCAAGCCGCGCTGCCTGCACGGGCTGGATAATAAGAAGCGATGATAGGAAGCTGAACAGTCCAAGAAGGAAAAGTGATTGCATCGCCAAATTCCTCGCCCTGGCAGCGGCCAAGATGAAGCCAAGATCAAAGCAATCGCATGCGGAAGATGAACATAGAATAACGAACGGCGAAGCCGCGGCATTGCGGGACGGGATGGACGTTCGCCGCCGCGAGCCGTAGGCCCGGTTTATACGGCAGGTAGCGGGGCGCATCGATACGCGGAACAGGCGGGCGTCGCTACAGGATGCCAGTCGTCACTCTGATGAGAAGAGAAAGCAACAGCAACCCAGCCGCGAGAAGCGCCGCGTGCAAGGCAAATGTGAGATAGATGCGCTTGAGCGTTTCGCCGATCAGCATCTGCGCCAGAGCCGCGTTCGGGCGGCTCTCCGGCTCCAGCATCATCCAGACTTCGGTGCGCTTATACGGCAGGTTGGGCGCTTTCCAGCCCTTGATGAGCAAAATCAGACTGGTGATCAGGGTGAGGATTCCGCCGGCCTGTAAGGCGGCGGGCATATTGCCCGACATGCCGAACATGAATGTCACGATTGCGAGGGCGGCGAACCCGCATCCGCGCGCTACTGAAACCCACGCTGCTTCTTCAAGCCGATGCATGGCCTGGAGGTCCGCCATTCCAATGACCAATGCACTTATGATGCACTGCGATAATGGCTCACGCAAGTCACTCCTTATTGACCCGCGTTCTGCCCAGCGTCGAGGATCTAAAAAATAAATCCCCCGCGCGCGAGAAGCGACGGCAATGCAAGCGCCGCCGTCGCGACCAGCCAAACGCCTAGAGACGCCGCGTCGGTTTGCGTCCGCCCCGTAAGGCGCTCGAACAGCGCGGCCGGAACGCCGGCGATGATCAACGTCGCGGCGGACAACAAAAGCGAGGTAAAGTAAAACAGCAGCAAGGGCGAGGAGATGAAAAAGCCCGGCGCGAAAACGCGGAAAAGCACAAAGGCCGGATCGAAAAGCGGTGAAAAATGCATTCCGTTGAGCAAAGATAGTGCGGCAATGGCGATCAGCATTACATCCCGCTTCATAAGCGCTTCGCGCTGGTCGAGATCGTCCTGCTGCATGGATTCAGGCTCCTAGTGTGGGCCGCAGACCGGCGGCCGCAAAGGTCATGAATAGGCCGATGCGCGCCATCAACGTCCAAAGCGCGGCAAACAGAACCAAGAGATTGACATGAATGAGTTGCGGCGTGACAAAGCGCGCCGCGTTCACGAACGGGTCCGTGATTTGCACGAAGACGCGCCAGATAACCTTATCGCTATTGGGCGCGAAGAAAAGCGACAGCAAAAAGCGTCCGAGCAGCGTGTACATGATCGCCGAGAGGATCAAATTCGGAATTTGAAAAGCCCAGAAGTCCATCGGCTCGCTTGTCCCTGCCACCTTGCACCACTCGGAAGCGATCCGGGCGGCGATGTTACCCTTCATAGGCATCGCAAACAAAAAAGGCGAGGCTTTATAGCCTCGCCTTGCTGAAGTCGGACGACGTTAGGCCGTCGTTTCCTTAAGGTAAGTTTCGCCGCGCGGACGGCGGACCTGGTCGAGCAAGTCACTGATTTTTTGCGCCGGAGCCGGTGTCAGCAGGCTGACGATCCAGATCGTGGCAAAGCCGATCGGGACACCGAACAACCCCGAGGAGATGTTGTTGATGTTGTACCAGCCAACCTTGGAGGCCATGACGTGAGCGGCCGGGACCGGCGACACGTTCCACACCGCGGGATCGGCGGCGAGCTTGGCAAGATCGAGCAATGGCACCCGTGTGACGGGATTGACATTGGACGTCATGCCGAGGAACTCGACACCGAACTGCGGATAGTAGCGCGTCACGACGAGATACATCAGCGTGATGCCAAAGCCGGCGATAATGCCAGCCACAGCACCAAAAGAGTTGGCGCGCTTCCACCAGATACCCATCACCAAAGCCGGGAATAAGCCGGCTGCCGCCAGCGAAAAGGCCCAGGACACCATTGCCAGGATGTCCGAAGGTCTCGTCGAGGCGGTATAGGCCGCGAGCACGGCCACCCCCACCAGCAGCACACGCGCCACGACCAGACGCCGGCCGGTTGGCGCATTCTTGTCGAGCATCTTGTAGTAGACGTCGTGCGAGAGCGCATTGGCGATGGCAAGCAGCAGGCCGTCAGCCGTCGACAGAGCGGCAGCCAGGCCGCCGGCGGCAACCAGACCGGCGATCACATAGGGCATGCCCGCGATTTCCGGTGTAGAAAGCACGATCACGTCGGTGTTGATGTTGAAGTCTTGTAGCCGGATCACGCCCGGATGACCGGCGATCTTGCCGCAAGCCGCAATAACCGCGTCGACGTTGATCGCATCGGCGCCGCAGATCTTGATCAGGCCAAGCTGGCCATAGGTGAACAGCCATGGGCGGATCTCGGGGATAGGCCGCCCGATGACGGTGTTATAAACCTCCAGCTTCGAGAACGCGGCGTAAGCGGGCGCCGAGAAGTAAAGCAGGAAGATGAAGAACAGCGACCAGGCCACGGAGACACGCGCTTCGCGAACGCTCGGTGTCGTGAAATAGCGCATCAGGATGTGCGGCAGCGACGCCGTGCCGACCATAAGGCAGAAGATAAGCCCGAAATAGTTAAGCGGGTCATAGTTCAGGAACGGCGTCGTGTGAGGCTTGAGGGCCGCGGCCGTCGCCAGTCCTTGCGCGATCATTTGCTGTTCACGCGCCGCGATGTCCTGAAGGGCTTGGCCGTAGGTCAATTGCGGGATCGGCAGACCATATTTCTGCGACGACAGAATGATGATCGGCGTGAGATAGGCGACGATCAGCACGATATATTGGGCCACCTGCGTCCAGGTGACGGCGCGCATGCCGCCAAGCATGGCGCAGAGCAAAATGCCGATCAGGCCGACATAGACCGCGACGGTGAAGTCTATGCCGAGGAACCGCGACGCGATAAGGCCGGTGCCATAAATCTGAGCCGTCACATAAGTGAAGGAACAGCAGACAAGCACGATAACGCCGAGGAAGCGGGCAAGGTTGCCGCCGAACCGCTCGGAGAGAAAGTCAGGGACGGTATAGGCGCCGAACTTACGCAGATAGGGCGCGACGAAGATAGCCACGAGCACGTAACCGCCGGTCCAACCGAGCACGAAGGCAAGGCCATCATACCCGAGAAGGAAGAGCGAACCGGCCATGCCGACGAAAGAGGCCGCCGACATCCAGTCAGCACCCGTCGCCATGCCGTTATAGAAAGCCGGCACACGCCGTCCCGCCACGTAATACTCGGAGACCTGCTGGGTTCGAGTGATAATGCCGATGAAGGCATAAACGGCTAAAGTCAAGAAGACGAAAGCGTAGCCGATGATGTAATTCGGGACGCCGATCTGTTCCATGACCGCGAGTATCAGCACGAAGCCGAAAAAGCCTCCGGTGTAGAACCCGTAAATTTTGCCGAGGTTCGATACAAAATCGCCCGACGACTCTTCTTTGGTTGGCGTTGACATAGTATTCCTCCCCTAGCGCCTAGTCTTCAGCCACGTCGTATTTGCGGTCGATGCTATCTTGAGCCCACGCAAACCAGAACAGCATGATGACAAAGACGATGAGTGACCCTTGCGCGGCCATGTAGAAGCCGAGCGGGAAACCCAAAAATTGGATTGTATTCAAGTCTCTGACAAAGAAGTGTACGCCAAAACTGAATACAACCCAGAGAAACAGCATGAAAAACATCAACGATCTGGTCGCTGACCAGTGCCGTTCCGATTTTTCCGTCTCCAAGGCGAATCCTCCCGAATATTATCACGCGCGGTGGGCGCATGGTCACAAGGAGGGCCTTACGCGCAGGCTATCCTCCCCACTTCACATAGTAAGCGGACCCTTCCCAGGGCGAAACGAGACTTTAGACGTAACGTTATTGGCTGAATGCTTGGCAACGAATGCGCCGATTGCGCCCGTCATCGGTCCGGGATCAGACCGGCAGCGGCGCGTATCCGGCTCAGCTCCGGTTACTTGAGATCTGCCGCAGTCGCGCCTTCATTAAACGGTGCGATCTGGAGCACGGCCTTGAGCATGCGTTCACGCTCGGCCGACGGGCCGACCAGCACTTCGATAATCCCGGCTTCGAGAACAGGCCGCCCCTCCGCGTCGGGGAAAGCCACTTCCGCGCAGGACAGCGCAAAGCGGACCGTTCCGCTCGCAGCCGGAGCGAGCGCGATCTTGGCCATGCCTTTCAATTCGAGCACGGGACGGGCGATGCTGGCGAGCGGATCGCGGATGAAAAGGAAGGCCGTCTCCTCGCCCTGGGCTGGGCCATCATTTGCGATATCCACCTCCACCGTCACGCTTTCGCCCAAGGACATCTCTGCCGCGGAAAGGCGTAAGTCGCCATAGAGGAAGCGCGTATAGGACAGACCATGGCCGAAGGGAAATAGCGGCGCGACGGGTATATCCAGATATTGGCTTGTGTAACGGTTGGCCGGATCGGCGGGGCGGCCCGTCGGACGCTGGCCGTAGAAGATGGGCATCTGCCCGACAGCGACCGGCCACGAAACCGGCAGCTTACCGCCCGGATTCCACGCTCCCGTCAGCACGTCGGCAAGCGCCGATCCCGCTTCGCTGCCCAAGAACCATGTGGCGAGCACGGCATCCGCCTTCTCGAACAGCCAGGGCACGGTGAGCGGACGGCCCGCGCCGAGCGCCACGGCCACCGGCTTGCCCAAGCCGAAAACCGCTTCGGCGAGCCTGCGCTGGCAGGCGGGCAAATCCGGACGCGCCCGGCTCGCGGATTCCCCGCTCATGCCGGCGGCTTCACCAAGGCATAGGAGCACGACATCGGCGTTACGGGCGGCCTGCAAAGCGGCGGCGAACTGCCCCGCGTCCGCCGTTTCGATCCCGCAGCCGGCCTCATGGCTGATCCGCCAGCCTGGCAGCGCGTCCCGAATGCCGCTCAGAAAGCTTACCGTGTCGTCCGCTCGGCCAGCCGCGTACCACGGACCGAGCATATCCTTCTGTGCGTCGGCCAGCGGCCCGATCACCGCGAGGTGTTTGCCTTCGCCGCGCAGAGGCAGCAGATCGCCGTGGTTCTGCAGCAGCACGATCGCGCGCCGCGCGGCATCGCGGGCCAGGTCGCGGTGCGCTTGGCGCCGATCCGGCGGCGCTTTGCTGCTTCCGCGCAAGGCGTCATCCAGCAGGCCCAGACGCGCCTTGAGCGTCAGCACGCGCCTCACGGCGGCGTCGACCAGCGCCTCCGCGATAAGGCCGCTGTGCACCGCGGCCGCCAGGCCTTTGGGATAGACGTCGCTGACCATGTCGATATCCACGCCGGCCTGCATCGCCAGAGCCGCCGCCTCGGCCAGATCGGCGGCGACGCCATGCGCGATCAGCTCGGCGACCGCGCCGAAATCGCTGATCATCACGCCGTCGAACCCCCAGCGGTCGCGTACGAGGCCTTGCAGAATGGCGGCATTCGCCGTCATCGGCACGCCGGCGAGGTCGTTGAAGGCCGGCATGATGGCGGCGACCCCTGCTGCAACGGCGGCGGCGAAGGCTGGAAGATGCACCTCGTGCAGGCTGCGCGCCGAGATATCGACGGAGGCATATTCGCGCCCCGCCGTGACCGCGCCGTAGGCGCCCAGATGCTTGGCCGTGGCGGCTAGCGTATCCGGCGCCGCAAGCTCGTGCTGGAACCCGCGCACCTTTGCCTCCGCGAAACGCGCGGCCACCCATGGGTCCTCGCCCGGACTCTCCGCGATGCGGCCCCAGCGCGGATCGCGCGCGACATCGAGCATCGGCGCGTATGTGAGGGCGATGTGCGCGGCGGCTGCCTCAACGGCCGCCGCCCGCGCCGTCGCCTCCCAAAGCACCGGATCGAAGGCCGCCGCTTCGCCCAGCGGGATCGGAAAGATGGTCGTATAGCCGTGCAGCACGTCCAGCGTAACGAGCAGCGGGATGCCAAGGCGCGATTCATTCACCGCCACGTCTTGCGCGCGGCGGATGCCATCCTTGGCCCAGATGTCGAGGATGCTGCCAAGACGGCCCGCCCGCACATCGTCGAGCTGCTCTGGGGAAAGCTCCGGGCCCCCTGCACCCGCGCCGCCGCGCACCATGGTGAGCTGGCCGACCTTCTCCTCCAAGGTCATGGCCTGGAGCAAGGCCTCGATGCGCATATCGGGAGCTTCATGCGTCATGGCGCGGCCTCGATGGTCTCATCCTGTCACTCGCTTATAAGGCGCGGGATTTATCGTCAATCAGCAAGGCCTGATTCCGAGGCATCGGGCAGGCGTCGCTTGGCCACGCATTCACAGTGCTATCGCGCAACGCGATTTGACGATATTCTAGGTAAACACACTGGGTTGGGAGCGATCGTAAGCCTCTTGCTGATTGTTGGCATGGTTCAAGCTTGGCCTCACAACATGCCTAAGGTGAGGCTAAGGCCTACCGTTTTCTTCAACCAGCCCGACGAATCGCTCCGCCGACAGCACGCTCATATCCTGCCGCGAGCCACCGGCATCGGCCCAACCCTGGGCAGCGCACATTTGATGGCGCGCGCCGCCGCACCGGGTTTCCAACACATTGCCGCAGCAGGCTCGTTCAACGCGCTGACGAACCCATCTCATCGCCAGGCTCGCCGCCGCATCCGCCGGGGCTCGACCTGCCTATTAGCTTATTGGGAGCAGCATCGAAATTGGGAGCCGATCATTGGAGCGAGGACGCCCATGGATACGCCGCCGGGTAAGCGGCCACTAACCGTATCTCAGGCAGCATGGCAGAGACGAGCGGCAACGGCTTGGAAAGAGCCGGCAAGAGCGGGATGTGAAACATGCATGATATTATTGCGAAAACCTGGCAAGACGGAAAGCTAGCGCGTGTGCAAGAGATGCCGGACGAGGCGCTGCTGGACTTGGTGCAACGGCAGACATTTGCCTATTTCTGGGACTATGCCCATCTCCCCAGCGGCATGGCGCGCGACCGTGGCGGCGATGATGGCAGCCCGGATAGCGCGTTGGTTGCGGCCGGCGGCTCCGGCATCGGGGTAATGACGATCATCGTCGCGGTGGAGCGAGGCTGGATCACGCGCCGCGCCGCTCTCCGGCGGATAGCAAAGATCATCTCCTTCCTTGAAGGGGCCGACAGCTATCGCGGCATGTTCCCGCATTATTTCAATGGCGCGACAGGCGAGGAGTTCACCTTCTGGCAGGGCAATGCCGGCGGCGACATCGTCGAGACCGCGTTTCTCATGGTGGGCCTGCTCTGCGCGCGTCAATATTTCACCGAGACCGGTGAGGAGGAAGCCGGGCTGCGCCGGCGCATCGACCGCCTTTGGCATCGCGTGGAATGGAGTTGGTTCACCGACCGCGAAAATGTGCTGTTCTGGCATTGGGGCTACAAGCATGGCTGGGCGACACGGCATCGGATCGAGGGCTGGGACGAATGCCTGATCGCCTATGTGCTAGCCGCCGCCTCGCCGACCCATGCGGTCGGTCCCGAGCCTTATCATATCGGCTGGACGGCGGGGCGCACCTTCACGAACGGCGCTGAATTTTACGGCCACACTCTACCTCTCGGCACCGCCTATGGCGGCCCGCTGTTCTTCACGCATCTACCCTTCCTCGGCCTCGATCCGCGCGGGCTCAAGGATCGCTATGCGGATTATTGGCAGCAAAATGTCCGGCACAGCCTCATCAATTACGAGCATTGCGTTCGCAACCCAAACGCATTTAAAGGCTATGGACCGGATTGCTGGGGCATCACCGCCAGCGACGGCGAGCACGGCTACGCCCCCCACGCGCCGAATTTGGACAGGGGCGTCATCGCACCGACCGCCGCGCTTTCGAGCTTTCCTTACACGCCGGAGCAGTCCATGCGCGCGCTTCGGCATTTCTATTTCAATCTGGGCGACCGCATCTGGCGGAAATACGGCTTTGTCGATGCGTTCAACGAGACGACGGATTGGTACGCACCGCAGCATCTGGCGGTCGACCAGGGGCCGATCATCGTGATGATGGAAAATTACCGCACGGGGCTGCTCTGGCGGCTGTTCATGAGCTGCCCGGAGATCCAGCACGGCCTGGACGTGCTCGGCTTCGAACCGCGACCGGTGGCTTAAGGGGGCGACGATGACTGCAGATTCCACGCTCCCGCTTGACCAATGGGCGGAGGCGCAGGCGCGAACGAGCGCGGAGAAAATGGCGCTCGCCGTGTCCGCGACGTCGCTGGTCATGCATCGGCGCGGTTTCGGGCACACGATCCGGCCTGTACGGGGCTCGGTGCTGGCGGCCATCGGCAGCAGCCTCTCGGAAGAGGAGCCGGACTATTTCTTTCACTGGCTGCGCGACTCAGCCGCGATCATGGACGCCGCGCTTGTGCTTGTCCGCAACGGGATCGATGCGGAGGTCTGGCGGCGGCGATTTGCGGAGTTCGTCGCGTTCAGCCTTGATTTGCGCCAGATCGGCGGCCCGCGTTTTTTGCGCGAGGTCGATTTCCGCACGCTCACCGCGCCGGAAATGCAGCAATTCCTGCGCACGGACGCCGAGATCGCGGCCATCGAGGGCGAGCGGGTGCAAAGCGAGGTGCGCTACAATGCCGATGGCAGCCTCGATTTCCTGCGCTGGTGCCGTCCGCAGCATGACGGCCCGGCGGCCCGCGCGCTTGCCGTGCTGCGTTTTTGGCAGGCGGACGCCATCGAAGCCGACGCCCAAGGCGGTGCCGCCGAGCTGATCCGGCTCGACCTGGACTATACGGTGAATCACGCCTTCATGCCCTGCTACGACATCTGGGAAGAAGAGAGCGCCCACCACTACTATACCTGCCTGATGCAGTTTGCCGCTCTGCAAAAGGGTGCGCAGTGGGCGCAGGCGCGCGGCGAGGATGATTTCACCGCGACTTTGGAAGCAGCGGCCGCGACGATGCCGGACAAGCTCGATCGGTTTTGGTCCCCGGAGAAAGGCATCTACCTGAGCCGCATCATGCCCGCCGGACAGACAACGATGAAACCGCTGGATTTCGCCGCCATTTTGGGCGTGCTGCACGCCGGATTGGAAAGCGGGCCGCATAGCGTCGCGGATGAGGGCGTGCGCCGTACCTTGAACCATCTCGAAGACCTATTCGCGGCCGAATACGCGCTCAACCGCGAGGCGGGCGCTGGCCTGGCCTTGGGCCGCTATACGGGCGACCTATATTTCAGCGGCGGCGCTTACTTCTTCTGCACCTTGGGTGCGGCCGAATTCTATTACAAACTGGCGCTCGCCGAGGGTGATGCCGACCTGATCGCCAAGGGTGACGCAATTCTAGGCATGGCGCGCAGGTCCATCCCCGCATCGGGCGAAATCTCGGAGCAGTTCGATCAGACCACGGGGGAACAGACTTCGGCGAAAAGCCTGACCTGGAGCTATGCCGCTTTCATCACCGCATGGGACGCGCGCCGAAAGGCTGTGACGGCAGAGGACCGATGACGGAGTCGATCAGCCGCAGCTTTAGCCTGCCGCTTGAGAGCGAGCTGGGTCTTCATCACCTTACCAATGCGAGTGGCCTGAGGATCGGTATGCTGCCGAGTGGCGGCGTTTTCGCCATCGAGCATGTGCAGGGCAGCGAGCGCTTGCTCATCAACCAGGTTTTCGGCTCGCCGCTGGGTAGCGGCATCGGGCGCGTGCTTCTGCGCATAGGCGGCATCGCCGCCGTGTCGGAGATTGCGGGGCCGGGCGCGAAGGCGCGGACCGGCGCGGCGGCGGACCGCTTCATCTGGGAGGGCGAGACAGGGGCCGTGCGCCATAGGGTGACGCTCTGGCTGCACCCGAACCAGAACTTCTGGCTCTGGCGTGTCGCGCTGGAGAATACCGCGCTCGCGCCGCTCGACTGCGACGCCATCCTTATTCAGGACCTTGGCCTGGGCGCACGTGGTTTGGTTCTGTCGAACGAGGCTTACGCCTCGCAATATATCGACCATGCCATACGCCAGCATCCGCGCTGCGGACCGGTGATCATGAGCCGGCAAAACATGGCGCAATTCGGCCGCCATCCTTGGGTCGCGCATGGCTGCCTGGAAGGCGCGGCCAGCTTTGCCACCGATGCCATGCAGCTTTTCGGCCCGGCCTTCCGCGAGGCCGGCGAAGCTCTGCCCGCCTTCGGCGCCGACCTGCCCGGCGTTCGGCTGCAGCATGAAGCAGCCTGCGCCGCGATCCAATCCAACGCCATGACGCTAGCCCCCGGCGGCAGGGCGACGCGAACCTTCTTCGGCCTTTATGACCGGCACCATCCCACCGCGACCAGCGATGCCGACCTAGCCCGCCTCATCATGGTGGAGGCGGCCGCGAAAGGCTTCCGCTGCAGCGCCGCCGCGGTGTCCGCACCGCCCCGCAGTCTGCTGCAGAGGGCGGCGCCTCTTTCCGGTCTCAGCCCGAGCGCGGAGGACATCGCGGAACTCTACCCCCGGCGCGACCATGAGGAATGGCAGGACGGGGCGCTGCTGTCGTTCTTCACCCCCGATGGCGCGCATAATCGTCATATCGTGCTCGCCGCGAAAGAACGCGTTATCCGCCGCCGCCATGGATCGGTGCTGCGCAGCGGCGAGGCCATGCTGCCCGATGAAGCGGCCCTTTCCGCCACATGCTGGATGCATGGCGTGTTCGCCGCGCAGCTCACGATTGGCAACACCGCATTCCACAAGTTGTTTTCCGTCTCG
>Ga0136634_10000399_pt1 | contig 19999 bp, 24 predicted proteins | sample AntDrymUQ8332106_2_FD_104654 | JGI IMG/M metagenome (GOLD analysis project Ga0136634, IMG submission 104654) | Polar desert sand microbial communities from Dry Valleys, Antarctica - metaG UQ833 (21.06) | ecosystem: Environmental > Terrestrial > Soil > Desert | place: Antarctica: Dry Valley... | reverse complement strand
GGGCCGACCGGGTCCGGCAAGTCCACGATCACCAACCTGCTCGTACGCCTGGTGGATCCCGCGACCGGTCGGGTCACCCTCGACGGCGTCGACCTGCGTGAGCTAGAGCCGGGAGGGGTTGCCGATGCAGCTGCGCTCGTGCCCCAACAGACGTTCCTCTTCGACGACTCCGTCCGCGGCAACGTGACGCTCGGCGCCGATTTCAGCGACGCCGACGTGTGGGCGGCGTTGCGGCTGGCACAGGCCGACGGGTTCGTCGCGGCGCTTGGGTCCGGGCTCGACACCCAGGTCGGCGAGCGGGGCACATCGCTGTCCGGTGGTCAGCGGCAGCGCCTCGCCCTCGCGCGTGCCCTCGTGCGCCGGCCCCGGCTCTTGGTGCTCGACGACGCCACCTCGAGCGTCGACCCACAGGTCGAGTCCCGCATCCTTGCTGGTCTTCGCGACTCCGACGTCGCGTCCACGGTCGTCGTCGTCGCCTACCGGAAAGCCACCATCGCCCTCGCCGACGAGGTCGTCTACATCGAGCACGGCCGGGTCCTCGGCCGGGGCCACCACGAGCAGATGCTCACGACGACCCCGGGCTACGAACGGCTGATCACGGCCTACGAGCGTGAGCACGACGATCGTATGGCGAGCGCGCTCGCCGAAGAGGAGTCGTCGTGAGCGTCTCGCCTGAGCTCGAGGTCGGTCGCGGCGCCGAGCTGGGTGCGTTCGCGACGATCCGCCGTGGGCTTGTCGTGTCGCCGGAGTTCAAGCGCGGCCTGGGTGTCACGCTGGCACTCGCGGTCGTCGCGACCCTCGGTCGGGTGGTCGTCCCGCTCGCGGTCCAGCAGGTCGTCGACCGCGGGCTGTCTGGGGCAGGGGGCCTCGACCTTGGTTTCGTCCGTACGGCCGTGATCGTCTCCGTCGCCGCCATCGGGTGCACGACGATCGCGGGTTACCTCATGAACGTCCGGCTCTTCACCGTCACCGAGACCGGTCTGGCGTCACTGCGGGTCAAGACGTTCCGCCACGTGCACGACCTCTCGACGCTGATGCAGAACACGGAGCGCCGCGGCGCCCTGGTGTCCCGCGTGACGAGCGACGTCGACACGATCAGCACCTTCATGCAGTGGGGCGGGCTGATGCTCGTCGTCAGCCTGTTCCAGATCGTGGTCGCCACGGTGCTGATGGCGCTGTACTCGTGGCAGCTCACGGTCCTCGTCTGGGCGTGCTTCCTGCCGCTGTTCGTGTTGCTGCGCTTCTTCCAGCGCCGGGTCGCCGCGGCCTACACCGTCGTCCGTGAGCGTGTCGGCGAGATGCTGAGCGCGATCTCCGAGGTGGTCGTCGGCGCATCGGTCGTCCGGTCCTACGCCATCGAGAAGCGCAGCGCCGAGCGGCTGGACACGGCGATCAACGCACACCGCACGGCGGCCACCCGCGCGCAGAAGATCGTGGCGCTGACCTTCTCGACCGGTGAGGTCGTCGCGGGCGTGGCGAACGCGGCTGTGGTGATGGTCGGCGTCCTGCTGGGCATCGGGGGCGATCTGACGCTCGGTGAGCTGCTCGCGTTCCTGTTCCTGGTCACGCTGTTCGTCGGGCCGGTCCAGATCGGCACCGAGGTGCTCAATGAGGCGCAAAACGCGGTCGCGGGCTGGCGCCGGGTCATCGGCGTCCTGGACACGCCGGCCGATGTCGCCGACCCCGGCGAGGCCGGCGTCGAGCTGCCGCGCGGTCCGATCGACGTCCGCTTCGAGGGCGTGGAGTTCGCCTACCCGGGCGGGCCCCTCGTGCTGCGCGACATCGACGTCACCATCGCGCCGCGGACCCGGGTCGCGGTGGTGGGGGAGACGGGCTCGGGCAAGACGACCTTCGCCAAGCTGCTGACCCGCATCATGGACCCGGTCGCCGGCCGCGTCGTCGTCGACGGCGCCGACCTGCGTGACATCCGGTTCTCCTCGCTGCGCCAGCGGATCGTCATGGTGCCGCAGGACGGGTTCCTGTTCGACACGTCCCTGCTCGAGAACATCCGGTACGGGCGGCTCGACGCGACCGACTCGGACGTGGCGCTGGCGATGACCGAGCTCGGCCTGCAGGACTGGGTCGACGGCCTGCCGCACGGGCTGGCGACCTCCGTCGGCCAGCGCGGCGAGTCCCTGTCCGCGGGCGAGCGCCAGCTCGTCGCGCTTGCTCGCGCCTACCTCGCCGATCCGGACCTCCTGGTCCTCGACGAGGCGACGTCCGCGGTCGACCCGGCCACCGAAGTGCGCCTGCAGCGGGCGCTCGAGGGGCTCACCCGCGGCCGTACGGCCCTGACGATCGCGCACCGCCTCTCGACGGCCGAGTCCGCCGACGAGGTGCTGGTCGTCGACGCGGGACGGCTCGTCGAGCGTGGTCGCCACGCGGAGCTCGTCGCGGCGGGCGGCGTGTACGCCGACCTGCACGCGTCCTGGGTGTCGCAACGCAGCGCGACTGACTGACGCCGAAGCTTGGACGGTGCCGACGCCATCGCGGTGGCGTGAATCGACCAGCAGCACGTGATCGACCGACTCCGGATCAGGCCAGCGGCAGGCGAAAAGCGGTGGACTTGTTGACCTGGGCAAAGCCGAGGCGTTCGTAGAGACCGAGGGCGCCGGTCGGGTTGGCAGCGTCCACGTCGAGTGACGCCCGTTCGAACCCGCGGAGGCGAGCCTCCGTCAGCAGCGCGGCCAGCGCGACCCCGGCGAGCCCGCGCCCGCGGTGGGACGGCAGCGTGCCGACCTGACCGATGTAGACCTGGCGCATGCCGGCCGCCTCGCTGTCCGCCACGTACTCGTAGCCGAGGGAGTAGGACACGATCCGGTCGCGGTCGAGGACGAGTCGGCAGACCTCGCCCCGAAATGCGCGCGACCCGGTGACCCGCGCCTGCCACGACTGCTCGTCCGGCGGCGTCGACCCCCAGTGGTCGCGGAACGCCTCGGTGTGGGCCCGGAGCAGCGCGTTGTCGTACGAGGAGTCGAACGCGACGACCCGCACACCCTCCGGCGGGGCGACGTCGGGAACGGGCCGGTCGGACGTGCGGTGCATGGTGAAGAAGTACCGGCACTCCTCGAACCCGTACGAGAACAACAGGTCACGGGCGCCGGTGTTCGTGCTGACTACGCCGACGCCGATCTCGCCGGGCACCTCCGGGTGCTTCTCGGCATGCAACTCGCCGGCCCGCCGCATCACCCACGGCAGCAGCGCGGTGCCGACGCCGCGGCCTCGCCACCGCGGATGCACGGTGCCTTCAGAGCTGATCCGATGGACGTCGCGCACGTTCGCCCGCCACCCGACGACCGCGAAGCCGACCATCTCAGCACCGGACCACAGCCCGATGGTGTCCTTCCCGGCGTCCAGCTGCGGATCGCTGAGCTCCTCGACCAGGTCGTCGGCGTCGTAGTTCTCGCCTTCCCGGTCGACCTCTTCAGCGGCCGCCCGCAGCTCGGCCCACGCGCCCGCGTGCTCCTTGTCGATCGGACGCGCCTCAATGTCCGCGGGCCAAGCTCCGAGGGTTCCCATGGGTTCGACGGTAGAGCGCGGACTCTCGTGCGGCACGTCATTAATTCAGCTACCCAGGCCCCCGCGAGCAGCGCGGCGTACGGCAGCCGGGGCGGGGCCCGTCAGGGCGGTACGCCAGGGCGGCGGTGAAGCGTGCAGCGAGTGTCGAGACCGCGGCCCGAAGCTCCGGACCACCTTCGACGTGGAACGCGAACGGCACGCTCGCCAACCACTCGTGCGCGTACATCCACGGGTTGCTCGTGCTGCCGACTAGCACGCACCCGGCGCCCGATGGCTCGAGCCGTCCCATGGGCGGTCGGACCCATGGCGCCACCTCGGCCGGTGGGGCGTCGAACGCGACGCGGGTGGGAAACTCCCAACCGGCGCCCAGGTTCTCCTCCAGCGATGCGACCGGGTCGAGGCCTGCGGGCGGCTCGAACGCGTGCGTGGTCTGGTGTACCGCCTGGATCCGGTCGATGCGGTAGGTGCGGATCGCGTCCTTCCGAGGGGAGTGACTCAGCAGGTACCAGCGTCCGTAGCGCACGACGACCGCCCACGGCTCCACCTCGGTCTCCCACTCGTGACCGGACTCGCTCCGGTACGTGAGCAGCACGCGACATCGGGCCGCGACGGCAGCGACGAGAGCGCTGGTGATGGCGGGATCTGGATGTGCCGAGGTCAGGTCTGGAGCACTCGACGCATGCTCGCGCAGCGCCGCCGCTTGCCGTCCGACGTTCTCGGGCAGAGCCCTGATGACTTTGGTCAGGGCTGAGCCCAGCAGGTCCTCGGCGGCCTGCTGGCCGTTGAGCACTGCCATGACCAGACCGAGTGCCTCCGCCTCCGTGAAGACGACCGGTGGCAGCCGCGTTCCCCGTCCGAGCCGGTAGCCGCCGTAGGGACCCCTGGCCGACTCGACGGCGATGCCCGCCTCGCGGAGGATCCCGACGTAGCGACGCGCGGCCCGTTCCGTCACACCCAATCGCTTGCCGAGCTCGTCGGCCGTAGCACCGGGGCGGGTCCGCAGGATCTCGAGGGTGCGCAGAGCACGTGCGGTCGGGCTGAGATGGGTCGACACTCGATGAGAGTAGGTGCCTCCAACGCGTACCGGACGTGGATCGTCCGGAACTGGCCATAGCGTGAGGCCATGACCGAGTTTCGCGAGCAGGACCTCACCGGCGCGCGCTTCGAGCGCGTCAGCTTGAGGGGCGCCGTCTTCACCGAGGTGTACCTCACGGACGCCAGACTGCGCGACGTCGACTTCACCGGGGCAGACATCCGCAGCGCCGCCTTCCACCGGACTCGCATGCGCGGTGTCGAGCTGGTCGACGTCGACATCTACGGCGAGCTGCAGAACGTCGTGGTGAACGGCGTGGACATTGCACCGCTCGTCGACGCCGAGCTGAACCGTCGCATGCCGGAGCGGGCGAAGATGCGTCCTGATGACAGCGGTGAGTTCCGCGAAGCGTGGGCGATTATGGAGCGGTTGTGGGACGGCACCGTCGAGCGGGCCAGGGCGTTCCCGGCAGCCACGCTGCACCGCAGCGTGGACGGCGAGTGGTCGTTCATCCAGACCCTGCGGCACCTCAACTTCGCCAGCGCCTGCTGGGTGGACCGGATGATCCTCGGCGACGTGTCCCCGTGGCTCCCGCTGGACCTGCCCTGGGACGAGGCGCCGCCCTGGGACGGCTTCCGGTGGGAACGGGAAGCACGTCCCACCCTCGACGAGGTGCTCGCGCTCCGCCGTGATCGCCATGCGACGGTCGGCAACGTCATGGAGTCACTCACCGACGAGCGACTCGCCGCCACGGTGACCCGGACCGAGCCCGGCTGGCCCCAGGAGGAGGACTTTCCCGTCAAGGAGTGTCTCCGCATCGTCCTCAACGAGGAGTGGGAGCACCGGCTCTACGCCGAACGTGACCTGACAGCACTCGAGAGTGAGACGTAATCACATCGACTCAGGCCACTGGCCCATGACTACCCAGCCGACAGAGCTCGCCCGCCTCGCTGCCGCTGCGGACGAGATCTGACGTGGCGCCCGCGCCCCCGGCCGCGATCAGTTCAAGTACGCATCCCGGGGCGGGTGCCCGCAGCCGAGTCCCTGTTCGAGGTCCACCCGCTGCAGGGTGCCGACGGCCATCCGGTCGGCGTACTCCCAGACGGCCTCCGGATAGTCGCCTGCCTCGTTCATGTCGAGGAGGACCGGCCATGTCGTGGCGGATTTCACCGCCTCTACAGCCTCGGTGACACCAGCAGCGTCGCCGGCGGCGGTGGCCTCGGACCACCGCGAGTACCAACTGCACACCACCGCGCCCGCGACCTGCGCGCCGAGCTGGTACTCGTCACTGACGTCCACGCTCTGTTCCAATGCCGTCGGGTCGAACCCGTCGGGCACCGGCACCCCGGTCAGCATCTCGGCCACCGCGATGCTGCGATCACTGGGTTTGACCACGGAGTCCGGCATGGCCGACAGCCAGGTGTCGACGTCGACGCGGTGCAGCGCTCCGAGGATGTCCTCGTACGCCTCGAGATTGCCCAGGTCTCCCCGGACCTCGAGGAAGTTCGCGCCCTGCGGGGGCAGCATCGTCGCGTAGTCGGCGCTGTCCCCGTACTGGAAGCGCGCACCGGTCGTGCCGAGGACGTCCATGTCGGTCGGGTCGCTCACGTCCAAGCGGTCCACGTAGTACGACTCATACGACTCGGCGGCGTACCAGTGCACGTCCAGCCGGTGTGTGCCGTCGGTGAAGGTCATCTCGCCGTCCACGACGCCGAAGGTGTCGACGCGCTCTATCGACCAGCCCGGCTTGTCCAGCAGCAGGCGCGGGTTCGCCTCTGCCACGGCCACCGCGGCGGTCGCGAAAGCCTGGTCGCCGGACGCCTTCGGCCACCAGACGAATGCGAGCGACGCGGCCGCGACCGCGGCGACCGCGGCGACCGCGGCTCGCCGCCAGCCGCGCCGCGGGTGGTGCTCCGGGGGCTCCGAGTCGGCTCCGGACGCCAGCACTGGTGTCGCCATGATCTCCTCCATCAGCGCGCGTGCGGAGCCGGAGATCGGCAGCTCGTCGACGGCGCGGTCACTGAAACGCCGTCCCGAGACCAGGAAGCGGTCGAGTTCGTCGTCGGTCATCGCCCCTCCTCCGGCGCGAGCATGCGCTCGCCCACCCGTACATGTCCTGCGCCGCCCGGAACGTCTCCGAGGCCGGCTCGCAGCTGCGCCCGAGCTCGGTGCAGTCTGGTCCGTACGGTCGACGCGGGCAGGCCGAGGACCGAGGCGATGTCTCGAGGTGGGAGACCCTCCCACAGCGTCAGCTGGATCAGCTCGCGGTCATCGGCACTCAGCTGTGCGAGTGCGGCGTCAGCGAGCGCAACGTCAGCGACGTCGTCGGCCGGGTCGGGCATGACCGCGAAGCTCAACTGGTCGCGCAGCCGCTCAGCGAGCCGCTCCCGGCGATCCGTCGAACGGTGCTGGTTGGACAGCACCCGCCGCGCGACCCCGAAGAGCCACAGTCGCGTCTGCGACCCGCTCGGGACATCGTCGAGGCGTCGCCAGGCGACCAGCATCGTGTCCGCGACCACATCGGCGGCGTCCTCGGGCTGGTCCACCCGTCGCAGCGAGTACGCCAGCAGCGCCCGGAAGTTGGCGTCGTACAGGCTCGTGAACCGCGCCTCGCGATGAGCGCGCGCGCTCGGCGTCACGGGGACGCCCCAGGCCTCGCGCACCTCTGCACGAACTCATCATGTCCGGGAGTCACCGGATCGTTACGGCAACCGAGACGGCCAGCGGGTGGTGGCAACACGGCGGCTCGCGGCTGACACATTTGGCATAGGGAACGTCATGACTCCAGATCGGGTGCCGGCATGGTTGCTGAGGCGAGTCCGGACCAGAAGCTCACCCTCATCGTCGACGGTGCCAACGTCGTGGGCAGTCGCCCGGACGGCTGGTGGCGTGACCGCGCTGGAGCTGCGCGGCGCTTGCGGCAGCAACTGACCGCAGCGGACCTGCCGTACGACGAGGTCGTCCTGGTTGTCGAAGGAGCCGCGCGGCAGGGTGCACCGGCCGGTCGCGAGGGGCGCCTGGACACGATCCACGCACCGGCTTCCGGTGACGATGCGATCGTCGAGGTCGCCCGTACGCGCGTCGCCGATGGGCAGGATGTCACCGTGGTCACGGCCGATCGGGAGCTCCGAGCGCGCGTGGAGGAGGCAGGCGCCCGAGCTGTGGGCCCGTCGTGGCTGCTCGACCGGCTCTGACAGGCGTCCGGATGCAGCGAGCTTGATCAGCAGGCGATCTTCCGTCGGTGTAGACGCCCTCGGACCGACAGATTTTGTCTCTTGATCTTGCCCGCACCCCTTACCGGGCACCTCGGCGGCGCTGAGCCGCTCGCGGCTCGATGCTCGAGGAGTTGCTAAGCCGCATTGCGTCGTCTGACGGGGTTACCCCGCTGAAGTCGTGGGCAGCCGAGGGGTCTAGTGGGCCGACCCGCCGGGGGAGATCTCCACCTCGGACAGATCGCCGGACCACTGGGTGTGGAAGATGCCCTTGCGATCCGTGCGCGTGTAGGTGTGCGCGCCGAAGAGGTCGCGCAGGCCCTGGATCAGGGAGGCCGGGAGCCGGTCGCGCCGCACGGTGTCGTAGTAACCCAGAGCGGCCGCGAACCCGGGCGCGGGCACTCCGGAGGTTGCCGCCAGCGCGACGACCCGGCGCCATCCGTCCTGGGCCTCCGCGAGCTCGGCGGCGACATCGGGCGCGGCGAGCAGGGTGGGCAGGTCGGCGTCGTCGTACGCCCGCCGGATCCGCTCGAGCAGCCGAGCACGGATGATGCAGCCGCCCCGCCAGATCTTGGCCACCTGGGCGACGTCGACATCCCACCCGTAGAGCTCGCTGGCCGCTCTGATGTGGTCCAGGCCCTGCGCGTACGCGACGACCTTCGACGCCCACAGGGCCGAGCGGACGTCGTCGATGAGACCGTCCACGTCGTCGACCTCGGCGCCCTTGGGGCCGGTGAGTGCTGCCTGCGCGGCCTTGCGCAGCCGGCCGTGCGACGACGCGGCGCGGGCGAAGACCGACTCGGCAATCGTGTTGACCGGCACGCCCAGCTCCAGCGCCGACTGCACCGTCCACCGGCCGGTGCCCTTCTGGCCCGCCGCGTCGACGATCACGTCCACGAGCGGCTGGCCCGTCGCCGCGTCGACCTGGGCGAGCACCCGGGAGGTGATCTCGATGAGGAACGAGTCGAGGTCGCCCGTGTTCCACTGGCTGAACACCTCGCCGATGCGTGCCGGCTCGAGCCCAGCTCCGCGCAGCAGGTCGTACGCCTCGGCGATGAACTGCATGTCCGCGTACTCGATGCCGTTGTGCACCATCTTGACGAAGTGGCCGGCGCCGTCGGGACCCATGTACGCGCAGCACGGCTCGCCGTCGACCTTCGCCGAGATGTCCTCGAGCAGCGGGCCGAGTGCGGCGTACGCCTCCCGGGACCCGCCCGGCATGATGCTCGGCCCGAGCAGGGCACCTTCCTCGCCACCGGAGATGCCGGCGCCGACGAAGTGCAGGCCCTTGGTCTTCAGCTCGGACTCACGGCGGCGGGTGTCCTCGAAGTGGGCGTTGCCGCCGTCGACGAGGATGTCGCCCTCCTCGAGGTGGGGCACCAGCGTCTCGATCACCGTGTCGGTGCCCGCGCCGGCCTGGATCATCATCACGATGCGCCGTGGCTGCTGCAGGCTCGCCACAAACTCAGCCGTCGTGGCAGAGGGGACGAAAGCTCCCTCGGAGCCATGGGCGTCGATCAGCAGGTCTGTCCGTGCCTGGCTGCGGTTGAACACGGCGACGGTGTGACCGCGGCTCGCGAAGTTGCGGGCGAGATTGCTGCCCATCACCGCCAGCCCGACTACGCCGACCTGGGCCGTTGCCTTCGTCTGGATCTGGGTCACTGGTCCACGCTCCTGTCAGACATGCGACGGCGCTGCGCTGCGCCCACTCCTCGTCCAGCCCCGGCGGACAGGTTCTTCGCCTGCCACCGATCACCGCGGGGCCGAGCGTAGTCGCGGGTGCGATAGCCCCGGCGCGACGGCTGGGTCGAGCGGGTCGCGGTGATATGCCGGTGGTCGATCGGCCTCCACGCACGTGAACCGCCAGCCTGTGGAAGCGTGTGCTTGGCCAAGCGTGGCCAAGCTGGCTAGGATCGCCACCATGCTCGTCAATGTCGGTCAGGCGAAGACGGACCTGTCCAAGCTGCTGGTCCGGGTCGAGGCGGGAGAGTCCGTTGAGATCGCACGCGACGGCGTCCCCGTCGCACGGCTGGTCCGGATCGAGCCGTCCGAATCGCCGGGGAGGAGATTCCTCGCGGCTCGCGGCTCCCTTGCCGGCCGCATCTCCATGACCGGCGACTTCGAGTTCACTGACGCCGAAATCGATGACCTGCTGGATGAACCGGTGTGAGGCTGTTGCTGGACACGCACGTGGTGCTGTGGGAGCTGAGCGACTCGCGGCGCGTTTCTCGAGCCGCGGCGGAGGCGATTGAGCAAGCGACAGTGTTGTTCTTCAGCGTCGTCTCTTTCGCGGAGATCGGCGTCAAGTCAGCGCTCGGCAAACTCTCGGTGCCGGGAGATCTTCGTGAACATGTGCTGCGAAGCGGTCTGCATGTCCTCGGCCTCGAGGCCGACCACGGCCTGGCGGTCGCGGACTTACCGATGCACCATCGTGATCCGTTCGATCGGCTGCTCATCGCGCAGGCTCGTGCGGAGCGGCTGACCATCGTGACCGCCGACCGACGCATCGCCGACTACGACGTACCGCTCGTAAACGCGGGCTGAGCTTCGGCGACGCGCTGTGCGACCCACAAACCTGTTGTTCAACGTGGTCGCCGCGCTGCTTCGCTACCGGTCGCAGCGGCACGTGACAGGGCGGCCGACCCGCCCTCTGGTCGCGCCTGGCCGTCGCGGTGGTCGCACCGGCCGCTGATGGCTGCTCAATCGCTGCGCAGCAGGTCGGCCAGCGTGTCCAGGGCTTGTGGGACGAGGGCGTAGTAGGCCCACACGCCGCGCTTGTCCCGGCTGAGCAGCCCCGCGTCGACGAGGACCTTCAGGTGGTGCGAGACGGTCGGCTGGGACAGCCCGAGGGGTTCGACCAGGTCGCACACGCATGCTTCCGCGCCCTCGTGCGCGGCCACGAGCGACAGCAGCCGTAGCCGGGCAGGGTCCGCGATCGCCTTCAACGTCCGTGCCAGCTGCTCGGCTGCCTGCGGGCTGATCGCCTCCCGGGTGAGCGGGGTGCAGCACACCGACGTCTCGAGCAGCGGCAGCGTGGTTGTAGTCATCTCCCCAGTATGCCCTACGTATTGACAGCCGTCGATACGTCCGGCAGCATACGTATAGACCGTCATCGATATACGAGGAGATGTCATGAGCGAGAGTGTCGAGGTGCGTGAGCAGGTCCGGCGCCGCTACGCGCAGGCGGCGACCGTGGTCGCAACCGGTACGGCAGCGACCGTTGTGGAGGCCGGCGCCTGTGGGTGCGCCAGCACCGGTGCGGGCTCGTGTTGTGGTCCGGCCGGGACGGCCCTGGATCAGGACGAGTCATTCGGTGCCGCGCTCTACGCCGGCGAGGACACCGACGCCCTCCCGGCGGAGGCCGTGCTGGCCAGCCTCGGCTGCGGGAACCAACGGCGGTCGCGGACCTGCACCCCGGTGAGATCGTTCTCGACCTCGGCTCCGGCGGCGGGATCGACGTGCTGCTGTCGGCCCGCCGGGTCGGCCCCAGCGGTTACGCCTACGGACTGGACATGACCGACGAGATGCTCGCCTTAGCCCGCGCGAACGCCGACAAAGCCGGCGCCGTCAACGTGGAGTTCCTCCAGGGCCAGATCGAGGACATTTCGCTGGAGGCCGAAACCGTGGACGTGATCATCTCCAACTGCGTGATCAACCTGTCTACGGACAAGCCGGCCGTGCTGGCCGAGATGTTCAGGGTGCTACGCCCCGGGGGCCGGATCGGCATCTCCGATGTGGTGGCCGAGGACCACCTCAGCGCCGCGGACCGGGCCGAGCGCGGCGACTACGTCGGCTGCATCGCCGGCGCGTTGAGCCGCCGCGAGTACCTCACCGGACTCGCCGCCGCGGGTTTCGCCGACGCCACCGTCGAGTTCACCCACGAGGCCGCGCCCGGCATGCACGCCGCCACCGTCCGCGCCACCAAGCCCGCCACCGCGACGACGCGGTGCTGCACCACCAACGAGCTCGGATCGTGCTGCGACGCGGCGGCGAAACAGGGCTGCTGCGGCGCGGTCACCACGGTCGCCGAGTCGACCCCATCCACCTGCGGCTGCCGGTGACCGACGCAGAGCGGACAGGGCCGGACCCGACGGTGTCTCCACCCGGACCGCTGCGGCGGGCAGTCGCCGAGCTGCTCGGCACGATGTTCCTGGTCGCAGCGGTCGTCGGCTCCGGGATCGCCGCGACCCAGCTCTCCCCCGGGCAGCCAGGGCTGCAGCTGCTGATCAACAGCGTCGCCACCGGTGCCGCGTTGAGCGCCCTCATCCTGGCGCTGCACCCGATCTCCGCGTCGTTCAACCCGATCGTGACCGTCATCGACGCGGTCACCGGCGTTCTCTCCGCCCGCGCCGCGGCCGGCCTCATCACCGCGCAAACCGTCGGCGGCGCCGTCGGCGCGGTCGTGGCGAACCTGATGTTCGGCCTCGAACCGATCCAGATCGCCGCTCAGGACCGCGGCGGCGGCGGCCTACTGCTCGGCGAAGCCATCGCCACCCTCGGCCTCGTCCTGGTCGTGGCCGGAACTGCGCGAGCGCGCCAACCCGGGCAGGTCGCAGCCGCCGTCGGCCTCTACATCGGCGCCGCCTACTGGTTCACCAGCTCCACCAGCTTCGCGAACCCGGCCGTCACCATAGCCCGCACCCTCAGCGACACCTTCGCCGGGATCGCACCGGGTTCGGTGGCACCGTTCATCGCCGCCCAGCTCGCCGGCGGCGCGCTCGCACTCGCCCTGGTCACCTATCTGCACCGGCCCACCACACCCACCCGGGACACCCCAGCGGAGACCGCTGACGGCGACCATTCACACGATGCCGAATCCTCGACATGGCGACCAGAACAGGCGCCCACCCACCTACGCACAACAGGAAGGACACCGTGACCGACACAACGCTTCCGTACGTTCCCAGCGTGCTGTTCGTCTGCGTCCACAACGCCGGTCGCTCGCAGATGGCGGCCGCGCTCCTCGCACACCACGCCCAAGGACGTGTGCACGTGCAGTCCGCTGGATCGGCCCCCGCGGACACGATCAACCCGGCCGTCGCCGCCGCCCTCGCCGAGATCGGCCTCGACATCTCGCACGAGTTCCCCAAGCCCCTCACCGACGCCGCCGTCCGCGCCAGCGACGTCGTGATCACCATGGGCTGCGGCGACGCCTGCCCCATCTACCCCGGCAAGCGCTACCTCGACTGGGAACTCACCGACCCCGCCGGCAAACCGATCGAGGCCGTCCGCGGCGTCCGCGACGACATCGAGACCCGCGTCCGAGCCCTCCTCGACGAACTAGCCACACCCCCCATGCGCCTTGACACCACCACCGGCTGATCAGTCGGACCGCCGTCGACGAGGCTGTGGCTCGACCGTCACGCGACGCAGAATTCGTTGCCTTCCGGGTCCAGCATTACGACGTGACCGAGGTGCTCGCCGTATGACTCCTCGCGGACCTTCGTCGCGCCGGCGGTGATCAACTCGGCCGCCTTCGTACGGATGAGCCGCTCTCGCTCGACCATGTCCCAGGGCGGCTCGCCGGCCACGCGGATGTCGATGTGCATCCTGTTTTTGGCTGTCTTGCCTTCGGGCACCCTGAGGAAGCTGATGGCCGGGCGGTCGCCGTCGGGGTCGACGAGGGAAGCGCCGTCCGGGTCGTCGTACCCGGGCTCGGGCACGTAGCCGAGCGCGCCCGCCCAGAAGGCGGCAATCCCCTGCGGGTCGGCCGCGTCACAACCGAGCGTCCAATGCGTCGCCATACCTTCAACGTAGCGATGGCGGTCGCGGCTGATGACGCCGTGAGACTTGCATTCTGTAGTGTTCACTACATAATAAGGGGATGGCCCGCCCGCGCAGCTTCGACGAGGACGCCGTCCTCACCGCGGCGATGCACGCCTTCCGCCGAGAGGGCTACGCGCGGATGTCGGTCACACGTCTCGAGCAGGCGACCGGTCTGCGTACGAGCAGCCTCTACAACTCCTACGGGGACAAGGCGGGGCTGTTCGAGCGGGCGCTCGATCACTACATCACCTCCTTCATGGAGCCCCGGCTCGCGGCGTACGCCGGGCCGGACGCCACCCTCGAGGACCTGGAGCGTCTGTTCCTCTCGGTGCTCGAGCCGCCGCTGAACGACGGCTTCGGCTGCCTGGTCGTCAACTCCGCGGTCGAGTTCGGCGACGGCCCGGCCGCGGCACGCGTGACCAAGGCTCTGCAGGCCGTCGCCGACCACATCGACAGCGTGCTCTCACGTGAGGTTGGCGACGCATCGGATGCCGCCGCGCTCGCGCTGCTCTACCAGGGCTTGCTCGTCCAGTCGCGGGCGGGCACGACCACCGACCGACACGGCGCTGCGGTGACCCGTCAGTTCGCCCGGATCCGGGCACTACGAGAGGAATCACGATGAGAAGAGCGCTCAACCCTGCGGCGGTGCCGGCATCGCCGTACTACGCGCAAGGGATCGAGATCACCGGCGCCACGCGGACGGTCTACGTCTCCGGCCAGGTCGGCGTCGACGCGGAAGGCCGCACGGTCGAGGGCATCGCCGGGCAGGCCCGCCAGGCCGTGGCCAACCTCAACGCCGTGCTCGCCGAGGCCGGGCTCCCGCCCGACGCGATCGCGAAGATGACTATCTACCTCACCGACCCGGAGCACGTCGGGCCGTTCATGGCCACTGCCGGGCCGAACCTCCCTGTCGAGCCTCCCGCCACCACGCTGCTCATCGTGCACGCGCTGGCTTCGCCCGATCTCCTGATCGAGCTGGAGGCCGTTGCAGTTGCCTGAGCGCGGTGACAAAGCTGCTGGGACAGTGGCTGCATGCGCCAGGAGGAGATCTGGGACGTGGCCGCTGCCACGACGTATGACACGCCGGGCACCGGGATGTTCGCACCGGAGGTGTTGGGTCCGACGGTCGATCGACTGGCCGCGCTCGCAACGGACGGTCAGGCGCTCGAGTTCGCGATCGGCACCGGCCGCGTGGCCATCCCGTTGGCGGCGCGCGGCGTGCCGGTCACCGGGATCGAGCTGTCTGTCCCGATGGTCGACGAGCTGCGCACCAAGGCCGATGCCGGCACGATCCCCGTCGTCGTGGGAGACATGGCGACCGCGCAGGCGCCTGGGGAGTTCACCCTCGTCTACCTGGTCTACAACACGATCTCCAACCTGCTGACGCAGTCCGAACAGGTCGCGTGCTTCCGCAACGCAGCGCGGCACCTTATGCCAGGCGGTTGCTTCGTGATCGAGCTGTGGGTGCCCGAGCTGCGCAAGCTCCCTCCGGGGCAGCACGCCACCGTCTGGCACTGCGACCCCGGATACATCGGCCTGGACACGTACGACGTCCTGCTGCAGCGCGTCGTCTCGCACCACTTCACCTTCGGGGGTGGACATGAGGCGCAGCTCTTCCGCAGCCCGCATCGCTACATCTGGCCGGCGGAGCTGGACCTGATGGCACAGCTCGCCGGCTTCGAGCTGGAGAGCAGGCATGCGGACTGGGCCGGCGCGGAGTTCACGGCCGACTCCCGGTCGCATGTCTCCGTCTACCGCCGCCCGTCCGATCCCGGGGAGAGCGGCGCTCGACCGTGACCGTCGGGTCGAGCCGTCCGCGTCGCCGCGGTAGGCGGCGGTCCAGGCTGGCCGTGCCGCTCCTGCGGCCGGGACGGAAGTCAGCCGCCCGCCATCGCGCCCACGACCATGAAGGGTTCCTCGCCGCGCAGCACCTGTTCCGGCAGCAGCGCGTCGGGCTCTTGGTGAGACAGGTCCACGGAGCATGCGTAAAAACGTACGAACGCGCGCCGCTTCGCCGTCGCCCGGTCGCGGATCGTACCGAGCAGCATGGGGAACTCCGCCTCGAGCGCGTCGAGCACCGCCCGCTGGGTGACCTCGCCGGCGAGGTCCAGCCGCACCTCGCCCTGCACCTTCGCCATCGCGCGCAGGTGCGCCGGGAGGATGACGCGCACGGAGCCGCTCATCGCAGCGTCTGGACCTCGACGGACAGGACCGCCGGCAGGTCCCGGACGATGGGCGCCCAGGTGTCGCCGGAGTCGTTGGACGCGTAGACCTGGCCACCGGTCGTGCCGAAGTAGATGCCGCACGACTCGTGCTGGTCGACGGCCATCGCGTCGCGCAGCACGTTGACGTAGCAGTCCTGCTGCGGCAGGCCGGCGGTCAGCGCCTCCCACTCGTCACCGCCGCTGCGGCTGCGATAGACCCGCAGCTTCCCGTCGGGCGGGAAGTGGTGGGAGTCGCTGGTGATCGGCACCACGTAGACGGTCTCCGGCTCATGGGCGTGCACCGCGATCGGGAAGCCGAAGTCCGACGGCAGGTTGCCGCTCACCTCTTGCCACGAGTCGCCGCCGTCCTTGCTGCGCAGGACGTCCCAGTGCTTCTGCATGTACAGCACGTCGGGGTTGCTCGGGTGCATGTCGATGCGGTGGACGCAGTGACCGACCTCGGAGTCCTGGTCGGGGATCTCCCCGGAGCGCAGGCCCTTGTTGATCGGCTGCCAAGTCTGGCCGCCGTCGGTCGTACGGAACGCGCCCGCCGCTGAGATGGCGACGAAGAGCCGCTCGGGGTCGGACGGGTGCTGGAGGATCGTGTGCAGGCACATGCCGCCCGCGCCGGGCTGCCACTGGGGGCCGGTGTCGTGCTTGCGCAGGCCGGACAGCTCTGCCCAGGTGGTGCCGCCGTCCGTCGACTTGAACAGCGCCGCGTCCTCGACCCCGGCGTAGACCGTCTCGGCATCGTGAAGCGAGGGCTCGAGGTGCCAGACCCGGGTGAAGGCCCAAGGGCGCAGCGTCCCGTCGTACCACTGGTGCTCACCGGGCACCCCGTCGTAGGTGAAGTCGCTGCCCGCGGTGTCCCACGAGGCACCGCCGTCGTCGGAGCGCTGGATGACCTGTCCGAACCACCCGCTGGTCTGCGAGGCGTACAACCGGTCGGGATTCACCGGTGACCCCTTGAGGTGGTAGATCTCCCACCCCGGGAAATGCGGGCCGTCGACCTTCCAGTCCGTGCGGCTCTCGTCCGATGTGAGCAGGAAGGCGCCCTTGCGGGTGCCCACCAGGACGCGCGTGCCAGCCATGCGATGCCCCTTCCGATGCGGTCGCGGTAACGCTACTCGTCAAGCCCGACAGTCCGACCTCTCGCCACAACGGAACTCATCGGTGCCAGCGGCGGCCTTCCCGGCCGGCGGCGCTCCCCCTACTGTGATCGCCGAACGGCTGCGATCAGGGGGAGAAATGACCGACGCGTACACAGCGGCTCTGGGCGACCGCGCGCCTCGGATCGACCCCACCGCATTCGTCGCCCCCACCGCGGTGCTGGTGGGTGACGTGAGGCTCGGGGCGCGGGTGAGCATCTGGTACGGGTCCGTGGCGCGGGCAGACTCGGAGGGGATCGACATCGGCGCCGACTCCAACATCCAGGACGGGTGCACCCTGCACAGCGATCCCGGCTTCCCGCTCGTCGTGGGGGAGCGGGTGTCGGTGGGGCACGGGGTCGTGCTGCACGGCGCCCGGGTCGACGACGACGTGCTGGTCGGGATGGGCAGCGTCGTGATGAACGGTGCCTCCATCGGGTCTTGGTCCATCGTCGCCGCTGGTGCCGTGGTGACCCAGGGGATGCAGGTGCCTGCCGGGTCCCTGGTTGCCGGGGTCCCGGCCAAGGTCATCCGACCCACGACCGATGACGACCGGGCCCACATCAGCGCTAACGCCGTGAGCTACACCGCCCGCCTCGACCAGCACCGCGCCGCCCGCCGGATACCCCACTGACCACGTATCGGGGGCGGCGTGTGCCTCTACGTGGCGTCGACGCCACGTAGGACCACACCCCACCGCGTAAGGGCTCGGACGTCGGGAGGTGCACGGGCACGGGGCACGGGGTGCGGGCGGACCGGGGCCGGGCCGGCACGCTCGGCGTCGGTTCGGCGGGGTCGGTTCGGCGGGGTCGGTTCGGCGTGGGTCGTACGGGAGGATGGCAGCGTGACCGCCGGAGCCGTGACACCCGACTACGCGAGCTTCGAGGCCCGGGCCGCGCAGGGGCGGGTCGTGCCCGTGACGCGGCGCCTTCTTGCGGACGCGGAGACGCCGGTCGGGCTCTACCGCAAGCTCGCGCAGGACCGGCCGGGGACGTTCCTGCTGGAGTCGGCCGAGCAGGGCAGGTCGTGGTCGCGGTACTCCTTCGTGGGAGTCCGGAGCGCGGCTCTCCTCACCGCGACAGACGGGGAGGCCCACTGGCAGGGCACCCCGCCCGCGGGCGTCCCGACGCAGGGGGACCCGCTCAGGGCACTGGGTGCCACCGTCGCCGCGCTCAGGTCGCCGCGCACCGCGGGGCTCCCACCGCTCACCGGCGGCCTGGTCGGCTTCATGTCGTACGACGTGGTGCGCCGGCTCGAGCGACTTCCCGACGACACCGACGACGACCTGCACGTCCCGGAGATCGCGATGATGCTCGCGACCGACCTCGCCGCGCTCGATCACGCGGACGGGTCGGTGCTGCTGGTCGCGAACGTCCTCGTCGACTCAGACCTCGACCTCGGGCTCGAACTGAGCGCGGCGTACGACGACGCGGTGACCCGCCTCGACGCCATGGCCGACGACCTCGCTCGCCCGGCGGAGGCGACGGTGGCCGTGGTGGACCTCGACGCCGTCCCGGAACCCCGGCGGGCCACCCCGGCGTACGACTATCAGCAGGCTGTCGCCAGCGCGATCGAGGAGATCAAGGCGGGCGAGGCCTTCCAGGTGGTGGTGTCCCAGCGCTTCGAGCACGACATGACCTCGTCCGCGCTCGACGTCTACCGCGTCCTGCGCCTCACCAATCCCAGCCCGTACATGTACCTCCTGCGCTTCGAGGGCTTCGACGTCGTCGGCTCCAGCCCGGAGGCGCTCGTCAAGGTCGAGGGCGGCAAGGCCCTGCTCCGGCCGATCGCGGGCAGCCGACCCCGCGGCGACTCGCCGGAGGCCGACGCGGCTCTCGCCGCCGAGCTGCTCGTCGACACCAAGGAACGCGCCGAGCACCTGATGCTGGTCGACCTCGGCCGCAATGACCTCGGCCGGGTCTGCCGCCCGGGCACGGTCGAGGTCGTCGACTTCATGTCCGTCGAGCGGTACAGCCACGTGATGCACCTGGTGTCCACGGTCGTCGGGGACGTACGACCGGAGCTGAGCGCATTCGACGTCCTCACCGCGTGCTTCCCGGCGGGCACGCTCTCGGGCGCCCCCAAGCCTCGCGCCATGGAGATCATCGAGGAGCTCGAGCCCACGCGGCGGGGACTGTACGGCGGCGCGGTCGGCTACCTGGATTTCCACGGCGACCTGGACACCGCGATCGCGATCCGCACCGCCCTCGTCCGCGACGGCACCGCGTACATCCAGGCGGGCGCCGGGATCGTCGCCGACTCGGACCCCGCCTTCGAGGATGCGGAATGCCGAGCAAAGGCGGCTGCCGTCCTCAACGCCGTCGCTGCGGCCGCCACGCTCGCTCCCGCCTCGGGTGTACGGACCGGCGGCCCGACGACGGCGAGCGCGGGGTCGCCGAGCGCGGGGTCGCCGAGCGCGGGGTGGCCGGGCGCCGAAGCGCAGGTCCAGCGGAGTTGACCCCCACCCGGGAGCTCACCGCTGTGATCGGGGGGAGCCTGCTTGGCGGAGCGCTCGTGCTCGGCGCCGCGAACGGCACGTGGGCGTCGGCTGAGGGGTCCCGCGGCGAAGGGCTCCCGGTCGAGGCGGTCGCCTTGACGAGCTACGACCTCGCTCGGCCTGTCGCCGCCTTGGCCCTGCTCGCACTGGCGTCCGTCGCCGCGCTCGTGGCCACCCGGGGGCGGGTCCGGCAGCTGGTCGGCGCTCTGAGTGCGGCGACGGGTGGCGGCATCACGTTCGTCGCCGTACAGGCCCGCTCCAGCGCGCAGCAGGTCGCCCAAGCCGAGCTGAGTGGCGTGAGCAACCTCCACGTCACACTGGCGCCGTGGTCCTGGATCGCCGCCGCGGGCGGGGTGCTCATCGCGGCGGCGGGCCTCATGACAGTCGTACGCAGCGGCACCTGGCCGTCGATGTCCCGGCGATACGACGCGCGCACCCGCGAGCCGGCGGCTCCAGGCCCCGACGGCACGCACGAGGGCCTGTGGCGCTCCCTCGACCGCGGCCATGATCCGACCGAGGACTGAGCTCGCCCGTGCGTAGCTCGGCGCGATGCCTCGACCGGCCGCGATCTTGCTCCGGCTCGGCATGGATGGGCGCCTGTGTGCGATCCAGCCGGCGTG
>Ga0136634_10000398_pt1 | contig 20005 bp, 21 predicted proteins | sample AntDrymUQ8332106_2_FD_104654 | JGI IMG/M metagenome (GOLD analysis project Ga0136634, IMG submission 104654) | Polar desert sand microbial communities from Dry Valleys, Antarctica - metaG UQ833 (21.06) | ecosystem: Environmental > Terrestrial > Soil > Desert | place: Antarctica: Dry Valley... | reverse complement strand
GTCGATCATTCGATCACTACGCGTCAGTCGATCAGGGCATTCCTTGCGGAAGGAGTCGAGCGTGCGACGATCGAGGAAATCCTTCAGGTCGCGGCTCGCGCGCCATCGGGCACCAATACCCAGCCGTGGCGCGTAACGGTGCTGATGGGTTCCGCCAGACAGCGGCTGAGCGACGCGATTCTGAAGGTCCACAACGACCCGGAACAGCGGAAGCACCACACAGAAGAGTATGCGTACTACCCGACTAAATGGATTGAGCCTTACCTGTCCCGGCGCCGGAAGATTGGGTGGGACTTGTACGGCCTGCTCGGGATTGGGCGTGAGGACAAGGCGCAGATGCATGCGCAACACGGCCGCAACTACGTATTTTTCGATGCTCCGGTAGGCCTCATATTCACGATCGACCGGATTCTTGAGCAAGGCAGTTGGCTCGACTTCGGCATGTTTCTGCAGAATGTGATGATTGCTGCGCGCGCCCGCGGCCTCGATACGTGCCCTCAGGCCGCCTTCATGCAGTTTCACCGAGTGATTGCGCGGGAGCTCAACCTGGCTGACGGTGAAATGGTCGTCTGTGGCATGGCGCTCGGCTACGCTGACATGTCGAAAATTGAAAACACATTGGTGACCGAGCGCGCGCCGGTCGCAGACTTCGCACGATTTCTGGAGAGTTAATGAGTCAACGAATAGCGGTCATTGCAGGAGACGGCATCGGGCAGGAAACAGTCCCTGAAGGGTTACGCGCGCTCGACGCAGCGGCACGCAAATATTCGATCGATTTGACTTTCGAGCACCATGACTTTGCGAGCTGTGCGTACTACGCAAAGCACGGCACGATGATGCCGGCTGACTGGAAGTCGAGGCTTGAGGGTGCTGACGCGATCTTCTTCGGTGCGTGCGGCTGGCCGGCGACAGTGCCCGATCACGTCTCGTTATGGGGCTCTCTGCTCAAGTTCCGGCGAGAGTTCGATCAGTACGTAAATCTTCGTCCGTGCAAGTTGATGCCAGGGATTCGGTCGCCGCTGGTCGACCGCAATGGCGTTCCGTGGGCGCCTGAGGCGATCGACTTCGTGGTGGTGCGCGAGAATACCGAGGGGGAGTATTCGTCAATTGGTGGCCGCATCTTCGAAGGAACCGAGCGTGAGGTCGTAATCCAGGAAACGGTGATGACGCGGCTTGGTGTTGACCGCGTTTTGCGGTTCGGTTTTGAACTGGCGAGCAAGCGTCCAAAGAGGCACCTGACTTCTGCTACCAAGAGCAACGGCATTTCAATCACGATGCCGTTCTGGGACGAGCGTGTGGAAGCAATGGCAGAACAGCATCCCGGTGTCCGGGTCGACAAATTTCACATTGACATATTGACCGCGCACTTCGTACGCAACCCGGATTGGTTTGATGTCGTGGTTGCTTCCAACCTGTTTGGCGACATCCTGTCGGATCTGGGGCCTGCGTGCACTGGCACGATCGGGATTGCACCTTCTGCGAACCTCAATCCCGATCGATCTGCGCCGTCGCTCTTCGAACCGGTGCATGGCTCAGCCCCAGACATCGCCGGACAGGGAATCTCCAATCCAATCGGGCAGATCTGGAGCGCCTCGATGATGCTTGACTGGCTGGGCCACGAAGCAGCGGGCCGGGCCGTGTTGACCGCAATCGAATCAACCCTGGCCGCGGGGCCGAAACATGCACCGTTGACGCGTGACATTGGCGGAACTGCGACCACGTTCGATCTCGGCAAGGCCATTGCGGAAGCGATAGCCGCGTAATACACCAACCGCTGGGCGGGATCATTTGAACTTGCGTGAGGTACACGCTCTAAGTTGCGGATGAACAAGCGTTAATCCCAATGCCAGCACCGTAATAGTTTCAGCATTGTCTGCGTTCCACAGTTAGAATCGGTTGCGCCGTTTAACCAGCTGGTCATCTAAGAACCGGCGATAGACTGATTAATTGCCAAGACAGGAGACGAAATGATCAAAGGACTTCGGCTGATAGCCGCTACTGGATTTGCGTTGGCCGCGACCGCTGCAAGTGCTCAGGGGTATCCGGCAAAGCCGGTAACGATCGTAGTGCCGTTTACAGCCGGTGGGCCTACGGACACTGTCGCGCGCTCACTGGGTCAGGCGATGACTAAACCGCTCGGGCAAACGATCGTGGTTGAAAACGTCGGCGGTGCCGGCGGTACGGTCGGCGCCACACGTGTCAAAAATGCGGCCCCCGATGGCTATACCGTTTTACTTCACCACATCGGGATGTCCACCGCGCCCGGCCTTTATCGCAAGCTTCCGTACAACCCGCAAACCGATTTTGAAATGGTTGGGCTCATCGTTGATGTTCCGATGACGATGATTGCGCGTTCAGACTTCCCAGCCAAAGATTTTCGTGAGTTTGTTAGCTACGTTCAGGCCAACAAGGTCAAGTTGAACCTCGCTAACGCTGGCCTTGGCGCCGCCTCGCACCTTTGCGGGCTGATGTTTCAGAGCGCCATTGAAGCCGACGTCACCACGGTTCCTTTCAAGGGAACCGCTGACGCGATGAATGCGCTTCTAGGCAAGCAGGTTGATTTCATGTGCGACCAGACTACGAACACAACAGGTCAGATCAAGGCTAATGCGGTGAAAGCGTATGCCGTGACCAGCGCTAAGCGGGTGCCGACGTTGCCCGATCTGCCCACGATGCAAGAGGGTGGGCTGAAGGGGTTTGAGGTCGGCATCTGGCACGCTGTCTACGCGCCAAAGGGCACGCCGAAGGCCGCTGTCGACAAATTGCTCGGCGCAATTCAGGAAGCATCGAAGGACGCGGACTTTCGCAGGCGCATGTCAGAACTGGGTGCGACTGTTTATCCGGTCGAACAGATCAGCCCTGCCGTATTGGCGTCTCATCTGAAAAGTGAGATTGAAAAATGGGGGGCGGTCATCAAGAAGGCCGGCGTTTACGCCGATTAACTCTGCATCGGGCTGTCTTTGACTGTGGTCTGCTTGGGTATCGCGGATTTGCAAGCGTTTCGTGCTTGCTTTTGTTAACGGAGACTCGGTGCGCTCAATCGTTTCCACGCTAATCGGCAGTTGCATCCTGGCGGCAGTTGCTTGCGCGCCAGTTGCAACAGCCAGCACCAAGGCCGGCGCAAACGCACAAGCTTCGCGGACCCTCACCAAGGCCAAGGCGACGAATCGGGTGCGCGGGACGATTCCCGCGGGCCGGACACGCACGAAGGCAATCCGTAAGAAGCCGTTTCTCGCCCGCATCATTGCGCCCTCTGAGGGCCACCTGGCCGGGCTACATCGTGAAGGCGACCGGCTTGATCTAGCTTCTTCAGTGGCCCTGGTAGTCGATCAGGACACTAATGAAGTGTTGTTCAAGAAGAATGAGCACGCGGTGCTTCCGATTGCGTCGATCACCAAGCTGATGACTGCACTTGTCACGGTGGAAGCGGGCTTGCCGTTGCATGAGGAGCTTCAAGTTTCGCAGGACGAATTGGTACGGGCAGGCATTCGCTCGAACCTGCGCCCCGGATTTGAGATGACGCGTGGCACGGCGCTGCATCTGGCGCTGATGTCTTCGGAAAATCGCGCCGCGCAGCTTTTGGGACGCACCTATCCGGGCGGGTTGTCGCGCTTTGTCGAAGCCATGAATGCCAAGGCGCGTCTGCTCGGCATGAATGAATCCAATTTTGAAGATCCTACTGGGCTCTCGCACGCCAACCGATCGAGTGCGAGCGATCTGGTGCGACTCGTCAAGGCGGCTTACGAGCACCCTGTAATCCGTGAATACTCAGTCAGCGGCGAACTTGAGCTGCCGGTCGGACGCCGTACCGTCAGCTATCGCAATACAAATCGACTGACCGACAATCCCGAATGGGACATTGGTTTGCAGAAAACCGGCTACATCTCTGCCGCGGGGCGTTGCCTGGTGATGCAGGCGGTGATCGAAGGCAAGCGGGTCGTGATGGTGTTCCTGGATTCGGTTGGCAAGTATTCGCGGCTTGGCGACGCGCAGCGGATTCGCGAGTTTCTTCAAGCGAGCAGCGCTTCCAAGCCGTCTTTACCGTCACTAGTCGAGCCGGTCCGACGTTCGATGTAGGTCCGCTCCGCCATTCAGCGGGGCGCAATCTCTTCATCGGCAGTAAAGCCGAGCTCCGCTGAAATCATTCCGGCCGTCTGCAACAACTCTGCAAGCCAATCGTCCTGCATACGCTCTGCCGGGGCAGAGACTGAAAGTCCGGCCACCAGCCGCCCCGAGTCATCGCGTATTCCCGCCGCAATACATCGCACACCTACCTCGAGTTCTTCGTTATCGCGCGCAAAGCCATGCGTACGTACCAGCGACAGCTCGCGCTCGAGCTTGTTGATCTCGGTCAAGCTGTTGCGCGTGTGACCCGCGAGGCCCGTGCGAGTCGCATAGGCTCGAATCAATCTCGGCTCGTCTAGAGCAAGAAATAGTTTTCCACTCGAAGTTAAGTGCAGCGGCGCTCGTCCGCCGATTGCACGCACAACCTGCATTCCGGAGCGCTCACTGTACGAGCGGTCGACGTAGACAATTTCATCTCCTTGCCGCACCGAGAGATTCACGGTTTGACCCGTGCGCTTGTGCAGTTCGCGCATCGGTGCAAGCGCCGCGTCACGCACCGACAAGCGCGCTTTCACCAAATTTCCGAGCTCGAGCAGTCGCATGCCAAGTCGATAGGCGCCGGGCGTTTCGGCACGATCGACATAACGTCCCACTACCAGGTCATTCAAGATCCGGTGCGCGGTCGACGGGTGGAGTCCGGTTGAGCGTGCCAGCTCTTTCAAGCTGACAGGCTCAGAATGCGCAGATAGCACGTCGAACAAGGACATCATGCGTTCGATGACCTGAATCGCAGTCGGCGCGCGGGGCGGGACGCTGGGTGCTTCAGGTTCCGGCGTGGATGGGACCGGTGGTGGTGTGGTGCGACGCGGCATCCAGTTTTATATCACGATACGAAAAGCGCTCCGTGTCAGAACCGCACCTGCTGATAAATCGATTCCGATCGACTGCCCGTCGATCGATAAAGCGCTACCGAATCGATGCGCCAGACAATCGGTGTGATGGGTTCCGGTGCAAATTGGGGCGCGCCGCGCAGCAACGTAACGTGCGGCACCAGCTCGCGAGCGTCGTAGCCGACCTTCAAACTGTCAAGAGAGCGTCTCAATCTTTCGGCAAGTTCGACCAGCGGCGTGATGGCTTCCCCGCCTGCCCACACGACGCCCGCTGGGCCAAAGAAACCGATCGTGTCGAGTTGCCAATCAAATGGTGTGATTAGGAGTGCGTCTGCCGCTCGGGACAGGGCGGCTGCGTTGGCGTCATCGAGCTCGCCGATGAAAGCGAGTGTCAGATGCAAATCATCTGGCCGCACTGCGCGTCGGTGTTCGACGCGCCGGGCGAGATCGGCGGATAGCGCCGCTAACGCTTCGCGCGTCGCTGCGCTGGGCCAGGCGGCGAAGAAGCAGCGCATTTACTTTCGCCGATCGCGTTGACGCAATCGGCTACCAGGCCAGGACCCGAGTAGATCAGGCCCGTGTAGAGCTGCACAAGCGAAGCGCCGGCCTGCATTTTTTCGACAGCGTCGGCGCCATCCATGATGCCGCCCACACCGATGATGGGCAACGCACCCTTAAGATGACGCGATAGCAAATGCACGACCTGAGTCGCGCGCGCGGTCAGCGGGGCGCCCGACAATCCGCCCGCTTCGTTTGCGTGCTTGAGCGTGGTCGGAATGTCGCGCCTCACAGTCGTGTTGGTTGCAATCACGGCATCAACACCATGCTCAACCAGTGCGTCGGCGATCTCGGTAACCGACTCGTCGCTGACATCGGGTGCAATCTTGATGGCCAGTGGAACCCGCTTGTCGTGCCGGTCCTCCAGGCGCTTACGCTCCTCAGTGAGGCCTGTCAGTAATGCAGCAAGCTGTTGTGCGCCCTGCAGCGAGCGCAGATCCTTGGTGTTTGGTGAGGAGACATTTACAGAAACGTAGTCAGCCTCGCCGTAAACACCGCGGAGGCAGGCGCAATAGTCTTCCAGCGCTTTTTCGATCGGCGTGTCGGCGTTCTTGCCAATGTTGAGTCCGACAATGCCGCCACGGGCCCGAAACGAACGTTGCCCGCGCGCGTTGTCGATGAAATCTTCAAGGCCCGGGTTGTTGAACCCCATCCGGTTAATGATCGCGCGGGCGCCCTTCAGGCGGAACATGCGTGGTTTTGCATTGCCAGTCTGCGGTCGGGGCGTGACCGTACCCGCTTCGACGAAACCAAAACCCAGACCGCCAAGCGCATCGATATGCGCTGCGGTCTTGTCGAGGCCTGCAGCGAGTCCCACCGGATTGCGAAAGTTCAGCCCCATGATCCGCAGCGGCAATGGACTGACCGGCTTTGTAAAAAATCTCCCGACCGGCCGGGCGCGCTGCAAGCCCAACAATGTCAGATCGTGCGCAGACTCGGCGTCAAGCGAGAAAAGGAGAGGGCGCGCAAGCCGATAAAGCACTAAAAGTCAGCGCCTTCGCTCTGACGCTCCCAGCGGCCGACACTCAACAGCTCGACCGGACGAAACGTAGCCTTGTACGCCATCTTTGGACTGTCCGAGATCCAGTAGCCGAGGTACAGGTAACTGAGCGCAAGTGCCTTGCACTGCTCGATCTGCCACAGGATGTTGTAGGTACCGTAGCTCGTTGCGACTTCATCGGGGTCGAAGAATGTGTAGACCGAAGATAGGCCGTCGTTCAGCACATCGATGATCGAAATCATCCGCAAAGTGCCCACGCCGTCAACACCCGGCGCCACCGGATCGCGAAACTCGACCAGACGCGTATTGACTTTGCTTTGCAGAAGAAACTGCGAATATTGCTCGCGGCTGTCGTTGTCCATTCCTCCGCCCGCGTGTCGCGTGGACTGGTACCGCAGATAAAGGTCGTAATGCTCATGATCGAATGCGAGCGAAGCCACGCGCGAGGTTAGCGCGCGATGCCGCAGCCACGCACGGCGCTGAGCGCGGTTGGCTTCGAACTCCACAACGGGAACGCGGACGGGCACACAGGCGCGGCAGCCATCACAGTACGGTCGATACGTGAAGATCCCGCTGCGCCTGAACCCCATTTTGACCAGCTCGCTGTAAACGTCGGCGTTGATCAGATGCGCCGGAGTGGCCACCTGCGAGCGTGCCTGTCGATGCTCGAGATAACTGCACGGGTACGGCGCCGTTGCGTAAAACTGCAGCGCCGAGAAGGGCAGCTCCTTGAGATTGGCCACGTCAGTCGGTCAGAACGGAAGTCTCGACGATTCAGTCATAGTTGGCTGACCGCAAAACCCGCAAGCAGCGCCTTAAGCGGACGGCCGGAATAATCTGCCCAATCGACCGGTGCGGCATGCACCGACGTTTCCAAATGAGCAACAAACTGTTTACGCGGAATCTCTCGTGCTCCGAGCGATGCAAGGTGTCGCGTGTTCTGCTGGCAGTCTATCACCGGCACCTGCTCGATCTTCAAGAGTTGAACAAGCGCTGTGAGTGCAATTTTTGATGCATCCGGGACTAGCGAAAACATCGACTCGCCATAGAACATTCTGCCCAGCGACACACCGTACAGGCCTCCTGCTAGGCGACCATTAATCCATGTTTCGATCGAATGTGCCAGCCCGAGGCGATGCAGTTCGGAATACGCGTTGCACACGCTGTCGGTTATCCAGGTGCCGGCGTCGGCGTTGCGTGGCTCCGCGCATGCCCGGATCACCGACGGAAAGGCACTGTCGAGGCGAACCTCTAGTAGGTCGTTTTGGACCGCGCGGCGAAGTGTCTTGGCAAAGCTGCGCGAGATTTTCAAGTCACTGGAGAACAGCACCATCCTCGGATCAGGCGCCCACCATAGAACCGGCTCGTCCTCTGAGTACCAGGGGAAGATACCGCGCGGGTATGCGATCAGCAGGCGTTCGGCACTTAGATCAGCGCTTGCCGCCAGCAGGCCGTTGGGCGTTTCGAGCGCCGAACTTACGGGTGGAAATGGCTCACCCGGCACCAGCCAGGGAATCATGCGCCCTTAACTACGACCATCGGTGCCGCGACCTCGATCGCACAGGTGTGCGTGCTGAACTCACCAGTGGCGCGATCGCGAAAATAAAGCTGCAACGTTGTGGAGACCGTACGAAATGCGATGTCGTCCCACGGGATCTCAAGCTCGTCGAACAATTGCACTTCCAGACTTTCCTCGCCTGCGCGGAAGTCGGTGTCGAGCAGCTTCGCCTGAAAGAAAATGTGGACCTGCTGAACATGCGGCACGTCGATCATCGAGAACAAAGGGCCAAGTGTTACGCGGGCGCCGGCTTCTTCGAGAGTCTCGCGCATCGCACCGTCGCCGGTCGTTTCGCCGACTTCCATAAAACCGGCTGGGAGCGTCCATTTGCCACGTCCAGGCTCGATCGCGCGTTTGCACATCAATATTTGCGTGCCCCACAGCGCAATGGTGCCAACTACAGGCCGCGGATTGACATAGTGCACCGCGCCGCACTGTTCGCAGTAGTCACGCGGACGATTGTCGCCGGGTGGAATTCGAACAGAGGTAGGGTGGCCGCAGACCGGGCAGTAATTCACCGACAATAAAAAAGGGCGGGCAAATGCCCGCCCTTAGTACGTTACACGCTCTTAGCGAGCGGTACCGCGTCGGAACAGATTGACGATCGCAAGCAAGATAACCGCGCCGAGCAGCGAAACGACCAGTGCACCTATGCTGAATGCATTCTGATTGATCGTTGGCACGCCAACCAGCGGCGAGATGAGCCAACCACCAAGAAACGCGCCCACAATGCCGACGATGACGTTCAGAAAGATTCCCTGTTGACCATCGGTGCGCATAATCATGCTAGCGACCCAACCAATCAAACCTCCGACAACCAGCCAAATGATGAAATTCATGTTTCGCTCTCCCGTAAAAGTGGTGTGACGCGACGGAAAGTTTGCCACACCTAAGCAAGCTTGACCGCCAACCTGACAAACGGCAACCGTCTGTGACATCTAAACCACGCAATTATCATTCCAGATTATGGCGCTAACGCAACTTTGGCTTTCGCCTTTTGGCCTGGTCAGCCTTGTCTTTGGGCTGCTCGCTGTGCTCCTACTCATTTCCGGATTGGGGGCGCTGGTGCGGTTGCGTCCGATTCGGTTTGTCGGACGTACATTGCTTGGACTTTTACTGTTGGCAGTTGCAGCGGTCGCCGCGGGAATCGCAATTGGCACACATGGGTATGCCGCGCTGACCCGTGAAGATGTTGCAGCAACATTATTGATACAGCCTACCGGTCCCCAGCGCTTCACCGCGACCGTGCGCTTTCCTGATTTGCGCGAAGTCAAATACGAGCTTGCCGGCGACGAGGTGTATGTCGATGCACAAATACTCAAGTGGAAGCCGATGGCTCACATCTTTGGCTTGCACACGGCATATGAGCTTGATCGTATTGCGGGGCGCTATCGAGCGATCGAACAAGAGCGAGCCTCGCCACGCACCGTATTTTCGCTGAGTCGGGATAAGCCGTTCGATGTCTTCGATCTGCGGCAGCGCTTTGTATTTCTTGAGCCGTTGCTCGACGCTGAATACGGCTCAGCGAGCTACGTTCCCGCAGCGCGCGAGGCCGTACTTGAGGTCCGGGTGTCGACTTCCGGCTTGTTGATGCGCGAGGTAAAACCCGCCAGTTGAGGTTAATGTTTTGCGGCGCGGCGTTTTCCCGCATTACTCCCAGCGCGTGGCGGCGTCGAATCTGCTGCCGCCACATACCGCTTGCATTGCAACTATCGTTCATCGCGAGGCTAGAGCCGTATGAAGGCGTGTCTGGTAGTCATCGCGAAGCAACCGGAGAGCGGCAAAGTAAAAACGCGTATTGCTGCCGCGATTGGAGACGATCGGGCGACGGACTTGTACCGGTGCGCATTGCAGGACACGCTCCACTTGGCACGCTCAATTGAACACGTGCAGCATGTTCTGAGTTACGCGCCGCCGACCGACGATGGGCGCCGATACTTTGCGCACGTAGCTGCGGATTTCACTTTGCTTCCGCAGCAAGGAACTAATTTAGGCGAGCGTCTGAACCGCACCTTCTCTCGACTGCTTGCGAGCTACAGTCCGGTCGTCGCTATCGGCAGCGATAGCCCCGATTTGCCTGCGCAGGTGATCGACTGCGCATTTTCCGTGCTCGATGCAGGCGCGGACGTGTGCCTCGGACCGGCTGACGACGGCGGCTACTACCTGATTGGAATGCGCGCGATGCAGCCTACGCTGTTCAACGATATCGATTGGAGTACAGAGGTGGTGACGGTGCAGACTCGGCAACGCGCTGTGGACGCAAATCTGCGGCTGACGGAACTCACTAGCTGGCACGACCTTGATACTGTTAGCGATCTGCAATCGCTGCGCGCTCCCGGTGCGCCGCTCACGCGTGCGTTTGTAGCCGCACTGAACGAGGGTGAGAGATGAAAACCAGAGCAGCAGTGGCATGGAAAGCGGGCGAGCCGCTCCGTATAGAAACGGTTGATATCGCCTCGCCGCGGGACGGTGAAGTGCTGGTCGAGATCAAAGCTACCGGCATCTGTCACACCGACTACTTCACGCTGTCTGGCGCCGATCCCGAAGGGATCTTTCCGTCAATTTTGGGTCACGAAGGCGCCGGCGTTGTGCTTGAAATCGGAGCGGGGGTAACGTCAGTGAAAGCGGGCGACCATGTTATCCCGCTTTACACCCCCGAGTGCAGGCAATGCAAATTCTGTTTGTCTCGGAAGACGAACTTGTGCCAGGCGATTCGCTCCACGCAGGGACGCGGTCTGATGCCCGATGGCACATCACGCTTTTCAATCGACGGCAAGCCGCTCTGGCACTACATGGGCACGTCTACGTTTGCCAATCACATCGTAGTACCCGCGATCGCTTTGGCGAAGATTCGCGAGGATGCTCCGTTTGACAAGGTTTGCTACATCGGATGTGGGGTCACGACCGGCGTCGGAGCGGTGATTTTTACGGCAAAGGTTGAGCCGGGTGCCAATGTGGTTGTCTTTGGTCTTGGCGGGATTGGGCTGAACGTGATTCAGGGTGCAAAAATGGTCGGCGCCGATCGCATCATCGGCATTGACCTGAATCCGCGCCGCGAAGAACTGGGTCGCAAGTTCGGCATGACGCACTTCATCAATCCCGCCGACGTAGAAAATGTAGTCGATGCGGTTGTGCAGTTGACCGACGGCGGAGCCGATTACAGCTTTGAGTGCATCGGTAATGTGACTGCGATGCGCCAGGCACTGGAGTGTTGCCACAAGGGGTGGGGACAAAGCGTGATCATCGGAGTGGCGGCTGCAGGGCAGGAAATCAGCACGCGGCCTTTCCAACTGGTGACAGGCCGCGTGTGGAAGGGCAGCGCGTTTGGTGGCGCGCGAGGGCGCACCGATGTGCCGCGCATTGTCGATTGGTACATGGAAGGCAAGCTCAACATCGACGACTTGATCACGCATCACCTGCCGCTCGAGCGAATCAACGAAGGCTTTGATCTGATGAAGCGCGGCGAATCGATTCGGAGCGTTGTTGAGTTTTAGGCCCGTGGCACGATGACGGACCCCATCGAGATATTGAGCACGCACCGCTGTTTTGGTGGTCGGCAGTTGTTTTGCCGTCACCGCTCTGAACAGATTGGGCTTCCGATGCGGTTCGGCTTGTTTCTCCCTCCCCAGTTGAGCGCATCGTCGCCCATGCTGATGTTTCTATCCGGACTCACCTGCACTGAAGAAACGTTTTCGATCAAGTCCGGCGCGCAGCGCTTTGCTGCCGAACTCGGGATTGTTTTATTGATGCCCGACACGAGTCCGCGTGGGGCCGCGGTGCCGGGCGAGGCCGACGACTGGGATTTCGGCGTTGGCGCAGGGTTCTATCTTGATGCGACGCGCGAGCCATGGTCTCGCCACTGGCGCATGGAAAGTTATTTGATCCGAGAGTTGCTGCCGCTGGTGATCACAACGCACGGCATCGATCCTGCGCGAGTCGCCATCAGCGGACATTCGATGGGAGGCCACGGGGCACTCACGCTTGCGTTGCGGAACCCCGGTCGATTTGCTTCGGTGTCTGCCCTTGCGCCAATTGCCGCGCCATCGCGGTCGCCTTGGGGTCGCAAAGCATTTACTAAATATCTTGGCGACGATGGAGCCAAGTGGGCGCAGCACGATGCAACCGAGTTGATGCGGCGTCAAATGGCGGCTCCCTATGTGCAAGGCATCCTGATCGATCAGGGATTGGCTGATCAATATGTTTCAGAGCAGCTGCACCCGGATGCTCTCGAAGCGGCATGCCGTGAGGTGCAGCAGCCGCTGACGCTGCGTCGGCACGAGGGCTACGACCACGGTTACTACTTCATCTCCACTTTCATCGAAGATCACTTACGGTTTCATTACAGTCGACTGATGGCACGCGCGGCCAGTTAGCACATGCCCCTGCTTCAGCTCAACGGGGGCGCGTTGATGTGTGCAGCAGCAACTTTCAAATCGGCGATGAATTTCGCGTACTCAGCGTCGCGCGCTTCGGGCGGCACCCGCAGTAAGTAGGAGGGGTGCACGGTAATCAACAAGCGAGCACTTGGAGCAAATTCGTCCTTCAGTTCGATCAACGTGCCGCGGTTGGCAAGGATCGGCAACGTGCGGCCAAGTACGGTCCGAACTGCAGTCGCGCCCATTGCAACGATCAGTTCGGGCTGCATGGCATTGACCTCGCTTTGATACCAGGAACGACACGCCGCGACTTCGAGCTCGGCCGGAGTCTTATGTAGTCGCCTTTTGCCACGCAGCTCGTATTTGAAATGCTTTACCGCGTTAGTCACGTATACCCCGGCGCGGTCGATGCCCGCGTCGTTCAACGCGCGATCGAACAACTTTCCCGCGGGCCCCACGAACGGACGGCCCGCAAGATCTTCGTGATCACCGGGCTGCTCGCCGACCATCATCAATCGAGCGGTACGCGGGCCTTCGCCAGGCACACTCTGAGTCGCATCGCGCCATAGCGGGCAATTGCGACAGTCGTTGAGAAGTTTCCGCTGCTCCTCGCCCGCTCCTGCATCGACGGATGGCTCGGAAGGCGCAAAAGGCGAACGCGGCGGCCGGCTACGGCGCGGTGCAGTTGCGTCGGTCGCAACCATCTGGCCGGCCCGTGTCTTCGCCGCAGCCACGAGCGATCCGATCAATTCGGCTTCCGGGAGCTGCGACCAAAATTTTCTCGGCATGTGGCCTTGAGTCACTTTGATGTTGACGCGCGCAGGATTGAAGATCGACGCGTAGTACGCGCGCCACAAAGCTTCAAGGGAATCCTCATTGGTCGCACTGAATTGCGGAACGCCTTCGCCAAAGGCAAGGTGTGCGCCGTCCCAGTGAAGCGAACGCTCGTGGGTCAAGATTGCCCACCGCTGTCCGGCAAATCGACGCACGAAGAATGGTGCAGTCGCTTCAACGATGTGATGTTCGGGCTCGTACCACGCCACAAACTCCGCGCCGTGTTCACTTTCAATCTTGCGAAAGCGCACGTAAGCGTGCATCCGATGTTCGTCATGTCGCACCTGGCGCTCGAATTTGCGCAACCGCAAAACGTCCGGGTCGAAATCGTTGGTGAGAAGCGGGTGCTCGTCCTTAAGTCGGCGCAGTACTTTATATAAAACTGCGAACCGATCGGGGCTCGCGTGCAGAATCACGGTACGCGCCAAGCTGATGAATTCGCGTGGGACCTTTAGCGCATGTGGTGGCAAAGTTTCGTTTAGCGCATGCCCCTGCTCCGGCCCATCCGCGGCGCAGTCATCGAGCAGAGAGGCGCTCCCATCTACGCTCCAATGGACATCCTCGGCTGGTACGTCGCGCGCCACCAGCGAGCGCGCGTGCGCACGCCACCCGTCGAAATCTGTATCGCTTGCCAACTGGATTCGCATCATCGGGAATACAGGTCGAGTTGGGGCGAGCCGAGCCCCGAACCCGCAAGGCTGACTTTGATTTGCAACTTCCGCAAAGCATCAGCATCAGGACGGGAGTCCGGCAATACGATGAATACCAAAGCCTTCGCCGTCTGTGCACCCAGTCGCTTGAGATCGGCGCTGCGAACTGCGCGCACACGTCGAGATCGAACAATTCGATCGACCGTCTTGCGTCCAAAACCCGGCACTCGCAATAGTGCCCCGCGCGGTGCGCGATTCACATCAAGCGGAAAATATTCGGGATGAGCCAATGCCCAAGCGAGTTTCGGATCAATCCCCATCGCCAAGTCCGGACGATCAGGCGGAAGAATCTCGTCCACCGAAAATCCATAGTGCCGCAACAGCCAGTCCGACTGATACAGCCGGCTCTCACGCTGCAACGGCGGAGCGGACAGAGGAAGACGCTTGCTTGCGTCAGGAATGGGACTGAACGCGGAGTAGTAAATCCGCTTCAATCCATACGACGCATAGAGGCGCGCCGCGAGGGCAACGATTTGGCGATCGTTGGCATCGTCCGCGCCGACGATCAACTGCGTGCTCTGCCCGGTAGCGATGAAGGCAGGCTTTGCCGCTGGTTTCGGACTCAGTGAAGAAGCGGGTCGAGCGCGACTCGCATCCTTGGTTTCATCGATGTGAGTCCTCAACTGACCCATCGCAACGCGAATTGTTTGCTCGTTCTTCTCAGGCGCGAGACGCTGCAAACTTTCGGTTTGGGGTAGCTCCACATTGACCGAAAGCCGATCCGCATAGCGCCCTGCCGCGGCGAGCAACTCGGGAGCTGCGTCCGGAATGGTTTTCAGATGGATATAGCCACGAAAATCATGCTGCTCGCGAAGCTTCCGTGCGACCTCGACGAGTTCGCCCATTGTGTGATCCGGGCTCTTGAAGATCCCGGAGCTCAAGAACAAACCTTCAATGTAATTACGTGCGTAAAAATCAAGCGTCAGCTGGACCACTTCTGCGACGGTGAAACGCGCGCGCCGGACATTGGAGGACAGTCGATTAATGCAGTACGCGCAATCGTAAATGCACGCATTGGTCAAAAGAATTTTCAGCAACGATACGCACCGTCCATCGGGCGTGTAGCTGTGACAAATTCCCATCCCTTCCGTGGACCCAATGCCGCGTCCGCCAACCGAACTGCGGCGCGTTGCGCCGCTGGACGCGCACGAAGCGTCGTACTTGGCGGCGTCGGCCAATATTTCGAGCTTCGTTACGAGTTCCATATTTTCCAACACTTGCAGCGGAGACGTGCGTCTGGATCAGCGAGCTCCGTTTGCCATCTGGGCGAGGGGCTATACGTGACAGCTGGCCATTACTAGATCGAAGCCCGAATCACCCCAACTGCGATGCCTTCGATTGCAAATGCTTCACGTCTGAGGTCGACGATAATTGGTGGGTAATCCGGATTTTCCGCAATGAGCTCGGCTTTAGAGCCTCGAAGTTTGAGTCGCTTCACAGTAACGTCGTCCCCCAATCGGGCAACGACGACTTGCCCCGAGCGGGCTTGAGGTTGCTGATGAACTGCAAGCCAGTCACCATCAAGAATGCCGGCGTCCCGCATGCTCATCCCTCGAACTTCGAGCAGATAATCGGCATGAGGTTTGAAAGTAGCGGGGTCTACCGACGCCGTCGTCATCACATTTTCCTGCGCAAGGATTGGACTTCCGGCGGCCACCTTGCCTATCAGGGGCAACCCGCTGTCCTGTGCCGCAAGCATCAATTCGCGCACGCTGTCTCTCAACTGAATTCCGCGCGACGTTCCGGATACCAGTTTGATCAACCCTTTTTTCTGTAACGCCTGCAAGTGTTGCTCGGCAGCATTCAACGAGCGAAAACCGAATGCTTGCGCAATCTCGTCCCGCGTAGGGGGCGCACCGCTTTCGGTCAGCGTCTGGCGAATGAAGTCAAGAATTTCACTCTGACGCGGTGTCGGATCAGTGTGAATCTGCGATGCTGGGCGATCGTTCATATCGGTCTCGCGCGCTAAACATACTGTGAATGTATACAGTACTTCAAGAAATGGCAAATGGCTGAATCGCAGAATTGCTTGTGCTCAATAGGGAAGCTGATAGACTGCCTTTCACAGAGGTTAGAGGTGGCGTCGGCCAGCGCATTGAAGTTCGAGCGCCAGAGTCGTAAATGCTATCGAGCGTTGGGGTCCAGCCCCGGCGTTGAAACCAAACTTAGCCGCCCACGCGGTCGTAATCCGAATTTTCCAAGGCACTTCGCCGTGTCTTTTCTGGACCGCTTCTGCGTTAACGCAAGGCGCTGTCAGACGAGGGCAATTTGCATTGATTTCACCTGGGCACGATGGAAATTGACGAGTTAAAGCGTGTGGTGGAAGCAGCACTGCTGACTACCGACCATCCACTGTCCGTGCAGGATTTGCGCCGTCTGTTTGACGACGATTTAAATGCAGACACGATTCGGTTGGTGTTGGACCAGCTGCAGACCGAATGGTCGGGTCGCGGGCTCGAGCTGATGGCGATTGCATCGGGATGGCGTTTCCAGAGTTCAGCGTGGATGCAAACTTACTTGCAGCGTCTAAATCCTGAGCGGCCGCCGAAATATTCGCGCGCAGTGCTGGAGACCTTAGCGATCATTGCGTACCGTCAGCCGGTGACGCGCGGCGACATTGAAGAGTTGCGCGGAGTCACTGCGTCGGCTCCGGTTATCAGAACGCTTGAAGAACGGGGGTGGATCGAGACGGTCGGATATCGCGAAGTAGCGGGCCGGCCAGCATTGCTGGGGACGACTCGAGAGTTTCTCGATGACCTTAGCCTGCGCTCGCTCGAGGAGCTGCCTCCGCTGCAGGATGCAGGCCAACTTCCACGAGATCTTGACATGCACTTGCCTTCAACGCACACAGACCAATCCCGCTCTGCGCTTCCCGTCCAAGACGCCCAAGTTTCGCTGTATGAATCACTTGACTCACCAACAACCTTTGACCGCGTACCAACATGAGCGCCTCTACCCCTTCCGACGAGCCCACTTCAGCCGACCCGAGTCCAACGCAGGACGCTCGCGAGCCGCACTCAATGCATCCTGATGACGATGACGATGACAATCGCGGCAATTCGGGAAACCGGCTTGAATCGGGCAGCGAGGCGGAGCCCGACGACGCCGACGGCAACAGGGCGGACCCCGTAGCGGAGAACAACGGCCCGCGCCCGGCGCGTCCCCGAAGTCGGCGTCGACGTGGGCGCGGCGGCGATAGAGGTGAACGGGGCGACCGCGGTGATCGCGTCGCCGCCCCGGCCGCGGCACGGGAGCCGGCGGATGCACGCGAGCCGACGGATGCATCGACCTCTTTGACTGCTCCGGTTCCCCCGGTGCCACCGGTGCCACAGGTACCAGCAGTTCCGTTGGCAGGTGAGGGCGACGAGATCAATCCTGCAGCAATGCCCGAATCTGCGTTGTCGCGTGAGTTTCTCGAGCGCGGTCGGCGGGCGGCAAAGCAGACAGAGCTCGCGCAGTCGGACAAGCTGCACAAGGTGCTTGCCGACGCCGGCATCGGGTCGCGCCGTGACATGGAAGAAATGATTATCGCCGGGCGTGTGTCGGTCAACGGCGAGCCTGCGCATATCGGCCAGCGCATTCTTGCGAGCGATCAGGTCCGCGTGAACGGCAAGCCGTTGACACGCAAGGCTCCCGGTCGAGCACCACGCGTCCTGCTTTACCACAAACCGGTGGGCGAAATTGTCACGCAGGAAGATCCTGGCGCGCGGCCGACTGTATTCGAGAAGCTGCCCAAGGTATCCGGAGGCCGGTGGGTCGCAGTCGGCCGGCTTGACCTGAATTCGGAAGGGCTCTTGCTCTTTACAACATCAGGTGAGCTTGCAAATCGTTTGATGCATCCCCGCTACGAAGTGGAGCGTGAGTACGCAGCACGCGTGCTTGGTGAACTCACAGATGAGCTTCGTCAAAAATTGTTGGACGGCGTTGCGTTACAGGACGGAGCCGCAAAGTTTTTGCGTGTGGAGGACGCGGGCGGCGAGGGCGCCAACCGCTGGTACAGGGTCGTGATCGGCGAGGGGCGTAATCGGGAGGTGCGCCGTATTTTTGAATCGGTTGGGTTGACCGTCAGTCGACTGATTCGAATTCGCTATGGCGCTATTCAGCTGCCCCGAGCATTGATTCGTAGTCGTTACCAGGAACTTGCCCCTGAGTGGGTACAGGCGTGGGTTCACGATCTCGGAATCGGCATCGATGAAATTCGGCAGCGTCAGGGTGCAGGTTCGGACGCCAATCGCCCCGGACGCGGGGGCAATCCGCGCGGTGGTGGCCGTGGCCAGGGCGGACGCGGGCAGGGCGGGCGCGACCAGGCTGGCAGGGGACAGGGCAGCAAAGGCTCCGGCAATCGGGATCGGTGGACGCCCGCCGGCAGAGTCCCGGGTGGCGCTGACGCCGGCCAGAGTCACAACCCTGGCAACAGCTTTAATCCAGGCAATAGCTCGAATCCGGGGAACAGTTTTAACCCTGGTAACAGCGTTAACACAGGCAACAGCTTTAGCCCGGGCAACGGCCAGGGTAATCGGCCCCCAACGAATGGTCCTAATTCCGGCTTAAGTGGACAACGGCGCGGCAAGCCAATGGGAAATCGGCCGCCGCGACAGCCAGATCCGCTGACGAGCAGTGTGAACTACATCGCGGCAGGACACGGTCTTCCCAACAACGGGCGGCCGGCGCGGTTCAAGCGGGGAAAGCCGCCGCCACGTAGTTTCTAATTGACTTGAAACTAGCAGGCGAGTGCGCTTGTTGAGGGGGCTCCATGCCCCATATAATGCTGACCTGCGAATTTGTGGCGATTGCGGCGCACCCGGGTTGTCTGGTCATGCGGACGCTACCGAGCGTGCCGTGATCACGCGGAAAAAGTAGACCTGTTGAGACTGACAGGGTGAACTAAGAAATGGGCTTTACGGCCCATTTTTTATTTGCGGCGTGGGATTTGACGGTGCGTTGGCCGGCGCGTGGTTGGAGTGTATGAATGGCGGCAGTCGCGGTGGATTTGTATCAAACAGTCGAGCTCACCGTAAGTGGGCTTGGTTACCAGCTGGTCGATGTCGAGCGGCTTGGTGGCGGTTTGATGAGGGTGACGATTGAGTCATCTGCTGGCATCAGGGTAGAGGATTGCGAGCGTGTGAGCCGCCAGCTTTCGCATGTGTTTGCGGTGGACGATGTTGAGTATCAGCGACTTGAAGTTTCATCACCCGGGCTCGACAGGGTGCTTAAGGGAGCGAACAACTTCGCGCGCTTTGTTGGAAGTGATATCAGCCTGCATCTTTACGCGCCGTCAGCTGAGGCGGGCGGTCGCAAGCGCTTGCGGGCGCGATTGGCTGGGGTCGTTGGCGATAGCGGGGCGGAGCGCCTTCGTTTGGAGGTGCTTCCGGATGAGGGCCTACCCAAGGTGGCGGCAAAGCGCACCCGGACAGCGGCGGCGAAACACGCCGCAGCGGAGCCAGCGAAGGTGATTGAAATCGCCCTGAGCGATGTTGACAAGGCGCGTCTGGTGCCGGAGTTGAATTTCCGGCCTGCGCGCGTTAACGGCGAGACTGAAGCTGAAGTAATCGGGACTGGTAGTTCGGCCGACGCGGTTACGTCGGGCAGATTTGAGAGCGAGCAAACATGAGCCGTGAGATTTTACTGTTGGTCGACGCGCTGGCGCGCGAGAAGAATGTTTCAAAGGACGTCGTGTTTGACGCGCTCGAGCTCGCCCTCGCCACGGCGACCAAGAAGTTGTTTGCCGAGGAAGATGTCGATATCCGCGTCTCGGTTGATCGGGAGACCGGCGAATACGACGCTTTCCGTAGATGGCTGGTAGTGCCGGACGAAGCAGGGTTGCAGGAGCCTGGGCACCACATCATTTTGTCGGACGCGCGCTAGCAGCTGGCCGACATTGAGCTCGAGGAGCACATCGAGGAGCAACTGCCAAGGCAAGACCTGGGCCGTCGCTTCGCGCAGGACACCAAGCAGGTGATCCTGCAGAAGATCCGCGACGCTGAGCGCGAGCAGACGTTGAATGATTTCCTGGC
>Ga0136634_10000397_pt1 | contig 20015 bp, 17 predicted proteins | sample AntDrymUQ8332106_2_FD_104654 | JGI IMG/M metagenome (GOLD analysis project Ga0136634, IMG submission 104654) | Polar desert sand microbial communities from Dry Valleys, Antarctica - metaG UQ833 (21.06) | ecosystem: Environmental > Terrestrial > Soil > Desert | place: Antarctica: Dry Valley... | reverse complement strand
GGGGCAATGACAATTACCGCACAATCGCGGCAATTGTGAACCTCGCGCTCGCGACAGGCAACGTCGGCCGCGAAGGCGGCGGCGCGGTCCGCATGGGCGGCCATCAGGAGGGCTATTCCAGGCCGTCCGATGCCCATGTCGGAAAGCCCGCGCCCTATGTCGACCAACTCCTCATCAACGGCAAAGGCGGCGTCCACCACATCTGGGGGTGCGATCACTACAAGACCACGCTGAACGCGCACCAGTTTAAGCGCGTGTATAAAAAGCGCACCGACATCGTGAAAGAGGCGATGGACAGCATCCCCTCCGGCGACCGCCCGGCCATGGTGAAGGCGATCGTTGCGGCAATTAAGGCGGGCGGTCTGTTCGCCGTGGATGTCGATATCGTTCCGACCAAAATCGGCGAGGCTTGTCATGTGATGTTGCCCGCGGCTACGTCGGGCGAGATGAATCTCACATCGATGAATGGCGAGCGCCGCATGCGTATTACGGAACGCTATATGGACCCGCCTGGCGTATCGATGCCGGACTGCCTTATCGCGGCACGCATCGCCAATCACATGGAGCGCGTCCTGCGTGAGATGGGTGATGCAGCCTATGCGGAAAAGTTCAAGGGCTTCGATTGGAAGACCGAGGAAGACGCCTTCATGGACGGCTACGTCAAGCACGAAAAAGGCGGCCAGTTCGTCACCTATGCCCGCCTAAGGGCAATGGGAACAGATGGCTTTCAAGAGCCCGCGGTGGGTCTTGAGAGCACTGGCCCAGTCGCGGCAGGCACGTCAACCGGTGGACCGAAGGAGATCTTGCAAGGCCCCGCTATCGAAGGCGCTCGCGGTAAAGAACCCGTCCTCAAAACGGACAATGCGGGCGCGCCTGGCGCTACCGCCGCCGCATCGGCTGGAGTTGAGCGCATCCTTGGCACCAAACGCCTGTATGCGGATGGGAAATTCAACAGCAAGGACGGCAAAGCAAGCTTCATGGAGGCGCAGTGGCGCGGTCTCCAGGCAGCCGGCAAGGAGGAACAGAAAAAGAAGTTTGCGTTCCTGATCAACAATGGCCGTGCCAATCACGTCTGGCAGTCGGCTTACCTCGATGTCGAAAATGAGCTGGTCATGGATCGCTGGCCGTACCCGTTCATAGAAATGAATACCGACGACATGGCTAAGCTGGGCGTTAAGCAAGGCGATCTTGTCGAAGTCTGGAACGACGACGGGTCGACCCAGGCCATGATCTATCCCACGCCAGCCGCCCGCAAGGGAGAGACGTTCATGCTGTTCGCTTATCCTACTGGGGTTCAAGGAAACGTCGTGAACGCCGGCGTCAACGAGCTGATCATCCCGAACTACAAGCAGACCTGGGCGAACATCCGCAAGATTGCGGACGCGCCCGAGGGGGTGAAGCATCTCACATTTAAGTCACAGGAGTATAAGGGCTAGCATCCACTCCCGATCTGAGCCCAAGCGGCTTGTACTGCCTCGGCTCGGATGGGAGGACCTGTTCATCTTCTGCACGGTACTGCCGCTGATCTTGTCAGTGGTCCGCATTGCAAAAGCGACGGTGGCGGCAGTTATAAGCTTGGCGCCTCGGTTCGCGTGAGGAACGGAACGTAAGCCGGAATAGCGATGGCAATTACCATATATCACAATCCCAAGTGCGAGACCTCGCGCAACACTCTCGCCATGATTCGCCAGAGCGGCGTGGAGCCGGAGATTATCGAATATCTGCGAACACCACCCACGCGCGACCGGCTCGCCGAGCTGATTGCGGCGTCGGGCTTGCCGGTGCGCGACATCCTGAGGCGCAATGGCACTCCCTATGACGAACTCGGGCTTGACGATGCGAAATGGACCGATGAGCAGCTTCTCGATCTGATGATCGCCCACCCGATCCTCATCAACCGCCCGATCATGATAACACCAAAGGGCGTGAAACTCTGCCGACCATCCGAAGCCGTTCTCGATTTGCTGGACAATCGCAATATCGGCCCCTTCACCAAGGAAGACGGGCAAGTTGTCATCGGTGCAAACCCGAGTTGAATAGCCGTTTTTAATCCTAGGAAGAGCAGACGCAATTACGGGTACCCATTATTTCTATGTTTCTAGTATTATAGTTGACTGCGCAACCGTCTGCCGTAAGATATGCGAATGCAAGTCGAACGCGCGGCAGCACATCTTGAGGCTTTGGGAAATCCTACACGGCTGCGGGTCTATCGGCTGTTGATTCGGGCGGGGGATTCCGGTTTGCCGGTTGGCAAGCTCCAGGAACGCCTGGACATCGCCGCTTCAACCTTGTCGCACCATTTGAAAACTCTGGTAATTGGTGGATTGGTCACACAGGAACGGGCCGTGACCACGCTCATCTGCCGCGCCAATTACACCGTCATGAACGAACTGATCGGCTTTCTCGTGAATGAATGCTGCGCCGATGCGCCCTCCAAGGCGGAAAGCGCGGCAAGAACGATTAAATGAGCGAGTTTTGCCTTCAATTTCGAATCTTCTAGAAGAAGCGCAGGAAATCTATGAGTCCAAACAAAACGGTAGCGATCATCGGCGCCGGCCCGGTCGGTCTGGCGGCGGCTGCGCACGCGCTGGAGCGTGGTCTGACCCCGGTCGTTCTGGAGGCCGGGCCGCGTTCCGGGCATGCGGTGCGGCAATGGTCGCATGTGCGGATGTTCTCACCGTGGAAATACAATGTGGATAGCACCGCTGCGCGCCTCCTGCGCAGCGCCGGCTGGATCATGCCCGACGCCGACCGCTGTCCGACCGGCTCCGAATTCGTGGCGCACTATTTAGAGCCGCTAGCAACACGGACGCCGCTCGCCGGCCATATACGCACCGGTCACAAGGTCGCCGCCGTGGCGCGCGCCGGCTTCGACAAGGTGAAGTCGGCCGGGCGGGACAAGGCGGCTTTCGAGCTGCATTTCGACGGCCAGCCGCCCATCACCGCCGCCGCGGTGATCGATGCTTCCGGCACATGGTTCACGCCGAACCCGGCCGGCGCGAACGGCTTGCCCGTGCCCGGCGAAGCGCGCTGCGGGGGCAGGATCGTTTACGGCACGCCGGATCTTCTGGGCGCCGCTCGCGTCCGTTACGCGGGCAAAACCGTCGCCGTGCTCGGTTCCGGCCATTCGGCCATTGGCAGCCTCATCGATCTCGCGGAACTCGCGCGCTCCGTGCCCGCGACGCGGATCATCTGGATCACCAGAGGCGGCGTGCCGGATAAAGCATTCGGCAGCTCCAACGATCAGCTTGCCGAGCGCGGGGCTCTCGGCGGTAAGGTCGCGGCCTTGCTTGCCCAGGGCAGAATTCCCAGCCGGAGCTGGACTTGTATATCGCCGGCATGAAATCCTACGGCCGCGCGCCGACTTTTCTGATGATGACCGGATATGAGCAGGTCCGTTCGATCGCGGCCGCCATTGCCGGAGACGTCGCTGCCGCGGCGCGGGTCGAACTCGTGCTGCCGGAGACCGGCGTCTGCAATTCGGCGGCACCGAAGGCGGAGAGCTGCTGCGGGGGTCCGAGCCGCTCGGACGCTTCCGCCTGCTGCAAGGCGGACGAGGACGCCAAAATGGTAGGGGAGAGCGGCTGCGGCTGCAACGAACCGGTCTTTGCCGATCCCGCGCCCAGCCGCTGCTTTGCCTGACATGCCTCGCAGCCGCATCGGCGTCGTGCTCGCCTTGGGAACCACGCAAACGCTCGCATGGGCGTCGAGCTACTACCTTCCGGCCATTCTGGCTCTGTCGATCGCGGAGGATCTTCGTGTCGCGCCTGCCTGGGTTTTTGCCGCATTCTCCTGGGCGCTCGTCGTCTCGGGACTGCTCGGGCCACGCGTCGGCCGGATCATCGACCGCTATGGCGGGCGCAAGGTTCTCGCCCTTTCGAACCTTATTTTCGCGGCCGGCCTTGCCCAGCTTGCCCTCGCGCAATCGCTGCCGGTGCTGTGGCTGGCGTGGACCTTCATCGGCATCGGCATGGGTTTCGGCCTGTATGACGCCGCCTTCGCCACGCTTGGCCGGCTGTATGGCGATGATGCCCGCTCAGCTATAACCGGCATCACGTTGATGGCTGGGTTTGCAAGCACGCTCGGTTGGCCGCTCACAGCTTGGGGCAACGACGTCCTAGGCTGGCAATATACCTGTTTGGCTTGGGCGCTGGCGCATCTCATTCTTGGGGCACCCCTGAATCGCTGGGTTCTGCCGCGGGCTCCCGGCGTGCAGAGCTCGGGCGATCCGGACGAAAAGCCGGAAATGCCCATGGACCGGACGATGTGGCTTCTTGCATTTGCTTTCGCGGCCGGATGGGTTGTTTCGACAGCGATGGCGGTGCATCTCCCGGCGCTGCTGCAGGCAGCGGGAGCAACGAACATGCAGGCCATCTTCGCTGGAACTTTGATCGGCCCTGCGCAGGTCGGTGCGCGCCTCGTCGAGGCAGGTTTCCTAACCCGCTATCATCCATTGCTCTCGGCGCGCCTTTCGACGTTGATGCATCCGCTCGGCGCCGTACTGCTTGCGATATGGGGCGGCCCGATGGCGGCTGTGTTCGCGTCTTTGCATGGGGCGGGCAACGGCATTCTTACGATCGCCAGAGGCACCGTGCCACTCGCGGTATTTGGCCCAAAGGATTACGGATATCGGCTTGGACTGCTCGGCGCTCCCGCGCGGATTTCACAAGCAGCAGCCCCGCTCGCCTTTGGTCTGCTGATCGAGAGATATGGCGCAGGAGCTTTGGTAGTATCGTCGGGCCTCTGCTTATCTGCTGCCGCAGCATTGCTGCTTGTCGCGTCCAAAGCCGATGTCGGATGCCGCGGGCATAGACTTGACCAAACTTAAGAAACCAGCGGCGCACGGTGTCGTAGGAAGATCCAATCCACGTTCGGCCAAAAGCTCCTCGACATCACGAAGGCTGAGCGTGAAGCGGGCATACATCCAGACCGTCATCTGGATGAGCCGGTGGAAAACGGTGACCACGATAGGCGTTCTTGTTCATGCCAAGATACGTGGCACCCGCCTTTCCGATCGGCAACGTGACAAGGCCATAGCTCGCCCTAGAGTGTACCCCTGGACGGAGACAGTGCCCCAGAGCCCGGCGTGACATAGATATTGGCGGAGGGGGTGGGATTCGAACCCACGAGACGGTCGCCCGTCTGCCGGTTTTCAAGACCGGTGCCTTCAACCGCTCGGCCACCTCTCCGTCTGCGACACATGCGCAGGTGATGTATAGCGTATGGAACCGCCTTATTTCGACCTTTTTTTGCGCCGAAACATCTGGCTCTAAGCCCAGCGGTTAACCGCTTGCGGAGCAATGGCTCCAATCGGGGCGAGGCGATGGAACCTGCGGCATGGTGCCCGGTTTACGCCATACAGCTGCAACCCAAGGTGGTCGCGGCGCAACATTTTCAGATCAAGGGTAAAGATGCGCAAAACTGTATTCGTAGCTGCGTTGCTGACGCTGAGTAGTTCGGCGTTCGCAGCGCCCGACTCCACGCTGTTGACGGGACCCAAGCTGAAGGAAGCCCTTAGCGGCAAAACCATCTATTTGATGACGCCGATCGGTGCCGAAATTCCGATTCGTTACCGTCCGAACGGAACCATGCTCGGCTCCAGCTCCGCGACGCTTGCGGCTCTTGGCGGCGAGCAGGTGACAGCGGATAAGGGCCGCTGGTGGGTGGTGCGTGAGCAATTGTGCCAGCAGTGGAGCAATTGGTCCGACGGCCGTTCGCATTGCTACAAGCTGCGCACGGCGGGATCCGCCGTGACATGGCGGCGCAATGATGGCACGTCTGGCACGGCTCGCATCGGCAACTAGGGAGAAATTGGAGGCTGCTTCGCGGCCTCAATTCTCGGCTTTTCTCGTGCTAGAAGCGTGCCAAACGGTCCTTTACGATCAGCGCCTGACTGTACGTTGCGTAACGTCAGGCAGGCGTTTCCTTTTCCAGGGTGACCGCCGTCATGCCGTGGCGCATAAATCCTTGCGCAGGCCGTCAGCGGAAATAGCGGCGGCGCCAGCGCGCGAGCCGCTTGGGATCCGCGCCGCCGCTTTTGCTTGCACCCGCGCGCTGGCCTGCAAGCAGCGCCAATTTCAGCAGCACCGCCGTGTGGCGCGCGCCGCGCCCGGTGCCATCCAGGATTTGTTTGCGGCAGGCGAAGCCGTCGGCAAGCAGAAGCGTATCGCGCCCCGTTTTGCGGATCTGCGGGAAGAGCGCCTGCTCGCCCATTTGCAGCGAGACCCCGACCACGTCCGGCTGATAGCCGAACGCAACACCCATGCCGCAGCAGGCGATGTCGCCTTGCCGCAAGGTGAGACCGGGCACCATCTGCGCCACCTGCTTCGCCAGTGCAGCCGTTCCAAACGCGCGTTGATGGCAGTGGCTGAACTGCAAAGCCTCCGCTTCGATAGGGTGCAGCTGCGGCGCTAGGGTTTGTGCGGGCGCGGCCTCGGTCATCACCTCCTCGAAGAGCTTTGCCTGCTCCGCAAGGGCGCCCGCTCCGTCCTCCTTGAGGAGGTGCACAAACTCGTCGCGCATGGTCAAGACGCAAGCGGGCTCCAGGCCGACGAGTGCGGTACCGCGTTCCAGGAACGGCGCCGTTGCCGCGATAAGCCGGCGCGCCTCGGCTCGCGCCGCCTCGATCAGCCCTGCCTCGAGCAGCGTCCGGCCACAGCAAAAAGGGCGTTCTCCCGGCGGCGGCGTCAGCGGGCGCACACGAAAACCGCTGGCGGCGAGGACGTCGGCGGCGGCTCGCAGCGCGCTCACATCGAAATAGCTGTTGAAGGTGTCGAGGAAGAGGAGAATGTCCCGGCCGCCCTCCGCGCCGATCGGGTCGGGGCCAGCGAAGGGCTGGCCGCGCCATCGCGGCCACGGCCGGTCCGCGCTCAAGCCGGTGAATTTCTCCGAGAGCGGCGCCATCCATGGGACGAAGTCGCGCACATTCAGCAAATGACGCCAGGGGCGCAGGCGGGGCGCATAATGCGGCAGGAAGGCAGCCGCTTGCTCGGAACGCGACAGCGCGAATTTTTCCCGGCGGGCCGCCTCGACGGTGATTTTCGCGGCTGCGATGTCGACCGCATGCGGGCATTCGCTGCGGCAGGCCTTACATGAAACGCACAGCTTCAGCGTCTGCGCCATGTCTTCCGAGGTGAACGCACCGGGCCCCAATTCGCCGAGCAGCGCCAGCCGGAGCGTGTTGGCGCGGCCGCGGGGACTATCGCGTTCGTCGCGGGTGACCCTGAACGATGGGCACATGGTCCCTTCGTCGAGGCTGCGGCAAAGGCCGTTGCCGTCGCAAGGCGGAATATCCATGGCGGGATGTGCCGCCTGCGCCGGCTCGGGACGGCGTAGCGCTGTTGCGCCTGGGGCGGGGCCGAAAACGATCTTTCCAGGGTTGAGCCGGTTTTGCGGATCGAAACGCGCTTTGATCTGCTCGTAAAGATCCGTCAGACGGCCCTCCTGGCCACTCTCTATCGCTTCCGACCGCGCCGTCCCGATCGTCATGCTTCCCGCGAAAGACCGCAGAATCGCGGCGGCTTCCTCGGCGACATCGCGCGCGGCTTGAGCGTCGGCATGCGCATCCACCCAGGGGCGCAAATGCAGCGCTCCGGCCCCGGCATGTCCATGCCAGATGAGGGACATGCCTGCGCGCGCGAACAGCTCGGTGAACTGCTGCGCCGCGGCGGCCAGACTGGCGATTGGCACGGCGAACGCCGCAAAACCCGCGGCCGGCCGTCCGGGATGCGGCGCCGCGGCCAAGCGTTGCAGGCCTTTGCTGCGCACCGCCCAGGTCGCTTTCTGCACCGCCGCGCCAATCACCTCGCTAACCGCCCGCGCATGGCGCAGGCCGAACATGGCGTCGGCAAGCTCCTTCAGCTTGCGGGCGTTGGCGACGCGATTGCCTTCCATGAATTCGACGAAGAGCAGGGCTTCGGAATCCTTGCGCAGGAGACGGCGCACCGGATCCGCCGCGCCCAAACCCGCAAGGCCGAGATCCAGAATGCGGCGATCTGAAAGTTCCACCGCTGTCGGCCCGAGCGCGACAATGAGAGGGACGGCTGCGAGCGCATTGGCGGTTGAGGGAAAGTGGCATATGCCCAGAACGCGGCTATGCAGGCGGCGCGCCAGCTTCAGCTCGATGCGCTTGGCAATGGCCAGCGTACCCCCAGAACCGGCGAGAAAGGCCGCCAAGTTCTGCGGCTTTGCGTCGGGCAGCAATGCCTCGACATTATAGCCGCGCTGCGCGCCGAGAAAGCCCGGCAGCGCCCGGATCGCGTCATCATAGCCTTCGATAGTCTCAAGAAGGTCGAGAATGAGCGGGCCCGAGGCGGCTGCGATCCGCGATTTGCCGAAATCCTCCGGGACTTCGCCGAAACTGGCCTCTGCTGCATCGGCGAGCACGGCGTCCATTGCCGCGATGTTATCCCGCATGCGCCCATAGCGTAGCGCCCGCCACCCGATAGCGTCCGTTCCCGCCATGCCGCCGATTGTGGCCTGCTGCGCGGAGGCGATGTCGATGGGGAACCACACGCGATGCGGTCTCAGCGCGGCATTCAGAGCGGCAAGAGTGATGCCAGGCTCGACGATGCAGGTTTTGGCGTTGGAGTCGTAATAAAGCAAACGCGTCAGATGTTTGGAGAAATCGATGATGAGCCCTTCGCTCACGGCCTCGCCCGCCTGGCCCGTTCCGCCACCGCGCGCCGCAACGGGAACGCCTGCCTCCCAGGCAATGCTGACCGCTGCCATCACGTCGTCCTGGGTCTTGGGCAGCACAATTCCGAGCGGAAACGTTTGGTGAGTTGATGCGTCGGTCGCATAGCGGCCGCGGTCGAATCGGTCGAAGAGCACCTCGCCCGCGATTTCGCGGCGAAGGCGATTGGCGAGGTTGGAACGGACGAGAGCGGAATCGGTCATTCCGACAGTCTTAGTCCGCCGTTTTCCCGCTTCGCAACTGTTAATGACCCGCCTACCGTGTGCGCGCAAGGCCATCAGCGGGGATGTTCGGAAGGGTAAACAGTCTGCGCATCTTAATTCGATGTCTAAGATGTCACAAAACATGACAGCTCACGAAACTTGTGGCGAGCTTCAATTCATAAGTGAAATCACTAGGTGAGCACTTTTTCGCCTGTTGCGCGTTTACGAATTCTTGAACTGTGTCATTTAAATCTTCTATAAAGAATGCATAAATTTGACGGACTTTTTTTGTTACAAGATTTTTAAGCCACAACCCTAGGTTTGTGTTACTCTTGAAAAGTAAATTGGAACAATGACACTAGATATAGACATATTGCCGTCTGCAGCACGCAGTCTAGATGTGGGTGATCGAATGGGTCCTTGTTTTCCGCAAGCTATCTCGATTCCAAAGCCTCTAAAAGACAAAGGCAAGGTGACTGCGCACGGGGCAAAATCTTCAACGCTTGATTCCATCTTCGCCTCGTTTCTACAAGCATGTCCCGACGCGATGGCGGTGTGTACCGACCGCGGCCTGATCCGCTCTCTAAACCCAGCCGCGCAACGCTTGTTCGGCTACGATGACGAGGAAATCGCGGAACAAAAATTCGCATCATTACTCATGCCGGTTCCTCCGCATGAGATGGCCGTCAGCCAGGACTACTGGGATGCCGCCGCGCGTCTGGGAAACTTAAAGGCGCGTAAGAAGAGCGGAGAGATTTTTCCCGTCGTTCTTTCCAAGACCGAGATCGAGGTGAATGGAGGCAAGCTCTTCATCATCTCAATGCGGGATAATTCCTGTAAGCAGCGCTTGCACCAGCGCATCGCCGACCTGCAACGCGAGCTCTTTCATCTCTCGCGCTATACGGTCCTGGGTGAACTGGCGTCCGCAATTACGCATGAACTCAACCAACCCTTGGCGGCCATTAAGGCCTACGCGTTCGCCGCGCGCCAGAACGGGGCGGCTGCCGGCGAAAGCCAAAGCAAGGAGAACGGGCAGCTTCTGGACAAGGTGGCCGCTCAAGCGTCGCGTTGCGGACAAATTATACACAAGTTGAAACGATTGGTCGGCGACCGCAATATCGACCGCGTTTACGACGACCTTTGTTCGACGGTTCAAGAAGCCGTTCAACTCGCCTCGATGGACGCGGTCAAGCACAACATCGAGGTGACCGTCTCCCTGCCGCCGCAGCCTGTGGTCATGCTGATGGATAGGCTGCAGATCCAGCTTCTCGTGACCAATCTGGTGCGCAACGCCATCGACGAACTCGCGAGCTGGCGGCATGAGCGAAAGATCGAGATTGCGCTCACATTGCCCTCCGCCGTAACCGCCGAACTTTCGGTGGCCGACAGTGGGCCGGGCATCAAGCTTTCTGAATTCGAGAGTATTTTCGATTCATTTTATACGACCAAACCGGAGGGGCTTGGGATGGGGCTCGCTCTAACCCGGCTTATTGCCGAAGCGCATTCTGGCCGTCTCGCAGCGGCCAACCGCCCCGCCGGGGGCGCTGTATTTAAATTTCTTATTCCTATTAATCCCAGTGAGAAGGTAACGGAATGACAAGACCTTTATTCGTCCAGATCGTTGATGATGACGACGCTGTCCGGGATGCGGTGATGACTGTGCTGCGTGAGGACGGGTTTGCGGTACGCGGCTACGCCAGCGCTCGCGCATTCTTCGAATGCTATCGTCCGGAAGAGACCGGCTGCGTTCTGGTGGACATGCAGATGCCCGAGATTAGCGGCGCCGAGGTTCAAGAGCGCCTCGCCCGCCTGGGCGACTTGCCGCCAATCATCGTGATCACCGGCCACGGCGACGTCAAAATGGCCGTCGAGGCCATGAAACGCGGCGCGGTGGAATTCCTGGAAAAGCCGTTCGAGCCGGAAGTTCTTATCGATGTCGTGCGCAAAGCGGTAAAGCACCGTTTGGGCGACCTTGCCGACCACGACAAGAAAGAGGAGGCGCAGGCCCGTCTCGGTGTGCTCACGCCGCGCGAGCGCGATGTGCTCAAGCAGCTGCTGCATGGCAGGCCGAATAAAATCATCGCCCGAGAGTTGGGGCTAAGTCCGCGCACTGTGGAGATCCATCGCGCCCGCGTGATGGAAAAAACCGGCGCGGGCAGCTTGCCGATCCTGGTGAGAATGGCTCTCACCGCCGGCCTCGATGCCGAGCAGAGCCGTTGACACATTAAAGGGTAAGCCGGAAATTACAGTTCGGGCGGACATTGCACCTGCCCGAATGGGCTGCTGGAAGCTGCCCTCAAGATTAACCCAATATTTACCAAGCACAACCTAAGGTTGCGGCCAGTAGGCGGCACCCTTCGTGTTTGGGTGCCGCTGCGATCCGCCTGCTTGGCGGTCTGGCCACCGGTACATTGGGTTGCGTCACTTGTTCCACGTCCGAGCCTTAGGATTTGCGCTGCTTTCGCTGTCTTGTGTGTGTCTTCTGGTCGCCTGCAGTTCGGGGCGTGGCCCGCGGCAGGAAAGCACCCGGCTTGGGCCGCGCGTCATCCCGCTCGGCCATCCTGTGCCCAAGGGCGGTGGTCTCTACAAGCTCGGGTCACCCTATGCGCTGAACGGCCAAGTGTACACGCCGCGCGCGGTCGCATCTTACAGCCGCACCGGCGTCGCCTCGTGGTATGGCGAGCTTTTTCACGGGCGCCGCACCGCCAATGGCGAAATCTACGACATGGAGGCGCTCACGGCCGCGCATCCGGTCCTGCCCCTGCCGTGTTATGTCCGTGTGTTCAATCAGCGCAACGGTCGCTGGCTGGTGCTGCGCGTCAATGATCGCGGGCCTTATGCGGGCAACCGCGAGATCGACTTGTCCTGGGCCGCGGCATCGCTGCTCGGCATTGCCAATGCTGGCACGGGCGCCGTGCGCGTCGATTACCTCGGACCGGCTCCACTTGATGGCAACGACAGCTACGAACGCAAAATCCTCGCCCGCCAGCCTTGGGCCGGCATGCGCGTTGCCTTCGCCAAGTCTCCGGCCAAGGCCCTGCGGGCTGCGACGCGCGAAGTTACGCTTTACCGGACAGAGCAGCTGCCCGGCACGGCCGCGTTGCAAGAATAGCGCCGGTTGCCGCCCGCGCGGGCCTCTGCGCCACCCGCGCGAGGCGGCTTGCACGGGAGGCAATTCTGCGTGAGGCCATTGATTTTTGCAGCCCAGCGTTCAATAGTGCGCCGTCATTATGGAACTGCTGCTACGAACCCTCCGGCTTTGATGCGTGTGATCTCGATCAAACATTTCGCTTGTCTTTTCTTTCTCGCGGCAGCGTGCGGCTTTTCTGGTCAGGCGCGGTCGCAGATCGAGACGGAGGCGCAATTCGCCATCGTTCTCGACGCCGGAACGAAGACCGTGCTGTTTGAGAAAAGCGCCGACGAGCTGATGCAGCCGGCGAGCATGAGCAAGCTGATGACGCTTGCCGTGGTGTTTCAGGCGCTCGACGAGGGCAAGATCACCCTCGACACGGAAATGCCGGTCAGCGAAAACGCCTGGCGGACGGGTGGCGCTCCCTCCGGTACATCGGCGATGTTCGTGCCGCTAAACTCCAGGGCGCGCGTCTCCGACCTGTTGCAAGGCGTCATCGTGCAGTCGGGCAACGACGCCTGTATCGTCTTGGCCGAGGGCCTTGCGGGGTCGGAGGAAGCCTTCGCCGAACAAATGACGGATTACGCGCGCCGCATCGGTTTAAAGAAATCGACCTTTGCCAATTCCACGGGTCTTCCCCATCCCAAGCAGCTCATGACGGCGCGCGAGTTGGCGCAGCTTGCCATGTATGTCATCGACAAGTATCCGAAATATTACCCGTATTTTCAGCAAAAGGAATTTCGCTATAGGACGCATGTGTTCTATAACCGTAACCCGCTCATCTACGCCAATGTTGGCGCCGACGGCCTGAAAACCGGTTTTACCGCGGATTCCGGCTACGGTATCGTGGGTTCCGCCGTGACTGATGGGCGGCGGCTTGTCGTCGTGCAGAATGGGGTCAAGAGCCAGAGCGGACGCAAGGAAGATGCCACGCGCCTGCTCAATTGGGGTTTTCGCAGCTTCGACAAATTCGTGCTGTTCAAGGCCGACGAGATCGTCGGCGAGGCGCTGGTCTGGGGCGGCGAGCAGCGCTATCTCAAGCTGCGCGGCGACGGCGATGTTTCCCTTCTTCTGCCCAAGAACGCCAAGCAGAAGAAGCTGCATGGCGAGATCGTCTATCAAGGGCCGGTGAAAGCGCCGGTAAAAGATGGCGACAGAATCGGCGAATTGCGCGTGACCGCGGAGGGCGGGATCACGACCTCGGCGCCGCTCTATGCCGCCGAATCGATCTCGGAAAGCGGAGTGGTGCGCCAGGGCTTGGACTCCCTGGTCCATCTTGCCTTCGGCTGGCTGATCCATAGCGGCGCGCCGGACGAGTAATTTGAGAGCCGCCGCCCCCACCCGCCGTGGGGCTGGCGCTTGAAGGGCCGGGGGAGGGATCCGTGTCGGCAGGAAAGTTCATCACCCTGGAAGGCGGCGAAGGCGCGGGCAAGTCGACGCAGACCGATGCGCTGCGCAATCGGCTGCGCGACCAGGGCCTCGACGTGCTCGTCACGCGGGAGCCCGGCGGCTCGCCCCGCGCCGAGGCCATCCGCAAGGTCCTGCTTTCGGGAAAGGCCAAGAGCTATGGCCCGATGGCGGAGGCCCTGCTGTTCTACGTCGCGCGCGACTCGCATCTCGAGCTGACGATCCGCCCGGCCCTTTCCCGTGGCCGCTGGGTGATCTGCGACCGCTTCATCGATTCGACACGCGCCTATCAAGGCGCGGCGGGCGGCGTTCCCATCGCGGCCCTGAACGCGCTTGAGCGCATCGTCGTCGGGCCGAGCCGCCCCGATCTCACGCTGATATTGGATTTGCCGCCCGAGGAAGGCTTGCGCCGCGTCGCGTCACGCGCGGAGGCAAGCGGTGCGGAAGCGGATCGCTTCGAGACGATGCACCTCACCTTTCACAAGAATTTGCGCCAGGAGTTTCTCGACATCGCCGCTGCCGAGCCTTGGCGCTGCGCCGTGATCGACGCCGACCGGCCGGCGGAAGCCGTTGGGCAAGAGGTGTGGTCGCTGGTGCGCGAGCGCCTGGAGATTTGATCCGCAATGGCCCGAGCGCGCATCATCAACGCGGAAGCCGAGGCGCCGCCCGAAGCCGATAGGCTGGCTGGCTGGCCGCATCCGCGCGAGACCCCGCTCTTGCATGGCCATGACGCCGCCGAGGCCGTGCTTGTGGATGCGATCGCCTCGGGCCGGCTGCATCACGGCTGGCTGATTACCGGCGAGGAAGGCATCGGCAAGGCGACTTTCGCCTATCGCATCGCCCGCTTTTTGCTTGCTCAGGAGACGGCGCTGCCGGCCGCAGCGGGGTCGCTCGCATCGGATGACGAGCGGGTCGCGCGCCAAGTCGCGAACCTGTCGCATCCCGGCCTGTTCGTCGCGCGGCGCGCCTGGGATCAAGCCGGGCGCAAATTCCGGCAGACCCTGGCGATCGACGATATAAGGCATCTGCGCCACTTCCTGCAACGCACGGCGGTCACACCATGGCGCGTCGTCGTGGTGGACAGCGCCGACGACCTCAACCTCAATTCGGCCAACGCGCTTTTGAAATCGCTGGAAGAGCCTCCACCGCTCACCATTTTCTTGATCGTTTGCACCTCGCCGGGGCGGCTTCTCCCCACCATCCGCTCGCGCTGCCGTCAGTTGCGGCTGGAGCCGCTCAGCGCCGACGATGTCACCCGCGCCGTTGCCGCCGCTTGCGCCGCCGCGAATCACGACATGCCCGGCGCGGCGGAAATGCGCACGCTCAGCGTTCTGGGCCGCGGCAGCCCGCGCCGTGTTTTGCAGCTCATGGAAGGCGGCGGCCTGGGCATTTCCGAGGCCCTTGTGGGCCTGCTCGCGAGCTTGCCCTCCCTCGACAAAGTCGCGTTGCACAAGCTGGTCGCCCTGACCGGGCATCGCGAGAGTGAGGCCTATGCCATGGCCTTCGACCTCCTGGAGGAAGCGCTTGCAGAGACCTTGCGCGCCGCCGCGCTCGGCACGCAAAATACGCGCTTTCCCCAGCTCGGGGCGCTGGCCGGTCTCATGACGCCGGACAGCCTTGCGGATTGGAGCGAGCTGTGGGAAACAATCCGCGAAGCGCGCGGCGAAGCCGAGCGGCTCAATCTCGACAAGGCAGCCCTGATGCTGACGGTCTTCGACAAGATCGAGAAAACCGCCAAGGGCGCCGCAAAGCGCGCTGGAAGGTCCGGGCGCTAACCCAGCGGATGGCACCATGGCGGCAAAACCGTCCTTTTATATCACCACGGCGATTTCCTACCCCAATGGCGAGCCGCATATCGGCCATGCCTATGAGGCGATCGCCACCGATGCGATCGCCCGCTTCAAGCGGCTCGACGGGTTCGATGTTTATTTTCTGACCGGCGTCGACGAACACGGGCTGAAGATGAAACAGACCGCGATCAAGGCCGGCGTGACGCCCGCCGAACTCGGCGAGCGCAACACACGGCGGTTCCAGGCCATGGTCGCGGCGCTCGACATCTCCCACGATGATTTCATCCGCACCACCGAGCCGCGCCATCACGCCTCCGTCGCCGAGATCTGGTGGCGGATGCAGGCGGCCGGCGACATCTATCTGGATGGATATGCCGGCTGGTACTCGGTGCGCGACGAAGCCTTTTACGCCGAGGATGAAACCAGCGTCGGCGCTGACGGCGTGCGGCTTGGCGCGCTGGGCACGCCTGTGGAGTGGACCGAGGAAGTAACCTACTTCTTCCGCCTCGCGAACTATCAGGATAAACTTCTCGCGCATTACGAGGCCAACCCGGATTTCATCCTGCCGCCGGAGCGCCGCAACGAGATCGTCAGCTTCGTCAAGAGCGGGCTCAAGGACCTGTCGATTTCGCGCACGACGTTCGACTGGGGCATCCCGGTGCCGGATGCGCCGGGGCATATCATGTATGTGTGGGTGGACGCGCTGACCAATTACGTCACCGGGGTCGGCTTCCCCGACGAGCAATCGGATAAGTACCAGCGCTACTGGCCGGCCGACATCCATGTGATCGGCAAGGATATCACCCGCTTCCATGCCGTGTACTGGCCGGCGTTTCTGCTATCCGCCGGCGTGCCGCTGCCGAAACGCGTCTTTTCGCATGGCTTTGTGCTCAATCGCGGGGAGAAGATGGGCAAATCGGTCGGCAATGCCGTCGATCCGATCGCGATGGCCAAGCAATATGGCGTCGACCCGATGCGCTATTTTTTCTTGCGCGAAGTCCCCTTCGGCCAGGACGGCAGCTATAGCCATGATGCCATCGTCAACCGCACCAATGCCGACCTCGCCAACGATTTGGGCAACCTGGCGCAGCGATCGCTGTCGATGATCGGCAAGAATTGCGGCGGCGTCATCCCAGAGCCGGGCGCGTTCTCGCCCGCCGATACGGCGTTGCTTGCAGCCACCGATGCCCTGCTGACCACCGCGCGCGAGGCGATGGAGCGCCAAGCCATGCATCGCATGCTGGAAGCCGTTTGGGGTGTCGTCGCCGATGCCAACCGCTATTTCGCGGGCGAGCAGCCCTGGGCGCTGAAGAAAAGCGATCCGGCGCGGATGGGGACCGTGCTGTATGTCACCGCGGAGGTTCTGCGTCAGCTTGCGATTCTAGCGCAGCCCTTTATGCCGTCCTCCGCCGGAAAGCTGCTCGATCAACTCGGCGTCAACGCGACCGGACGCGACTTCGCGGCGCTGGGGCCGGAGCGGCGCTTGCAGCCGGGGACGCCGCTGGGTGCGTTGCAGCCGGTCTTCCCGCGTTATGTCGAGCCGGAAGCGGGCGCCACGGCGGCGGAGTAAGGGCATGACGATGCTGATAGACAGCCATTGCCACCTCGACTTTCCCGATTTCGCCAGCGAATTGGACGCCGTGATGGCGCGTGCGGCCGCCGCTGGCGTCGGCGCCATGCTGACGATCTCCACCCATGTGCGCCGTTTCGACCGGCTGCTCGCCATCGCCGCCCGCTACCCCAATGTGTGCTCCTCGATCGGCACGCATCCGCATTACGCGGCGGAGGAGCGCGATGTCCGGCTTGAGGAACTCCTCGCCCATGCCGCGCATCCCAAGGTTGTCGCCATCGGCGAGGCGGGGCTCGACTACCATTATGAGAACAGCCCCATTCCCGATCAGGAACACGGCTTGCGGATGCATATCGCCGCCGCGCGCGAGACAGGCTTGCCGCTGGTCATTCACAGCCGCGAAGCCGACGCGCATATGGCGGCGATCCTGGAGGATGAGGCGGCAAAGGGCGCGTTCAAGGCGGTGCTGCACTGCTATACCGGCGGGCTCGACCTGGCGCGGCGCGGGCTGGCGCTGGGGCTCTACATATCGTTCTCCGGCGTGCTGACCTTTAAGAGTGCCGAGGCTTTGCGGCAGATCGCGGCGGACGTGCCGCTGGACCGGCTGCTGGTCGAGACCGACGCGCCGTATCTCGCGCCGGAGCCGATGCGCGGCAAACGCAACGAGCCCGCTTATGTCAGCCATACCGCGCGCGTGCTGGCCGGGGTCAAAGGCGTCGGCGAAAGCAAGCTGGCCGACGCCACCACCGCCAATTTCTTCCGCCTGTTCGCCAAGGCCGAAGGCGTGCTGGCCGCCCAAGCCGATACGGCCGCATGACGCTGCGCTTTACCATACTTGGCTGCGGCTCCTCGACCGGCGTGCCCCGGATCGACGGCAATTGGGGCGCTTGCGATCCCGCGGATCCGAAGAACAAGCGGCGGCGCTGCGCGCTGCTGGTGGAGCGCTTTCTGGCCGAGAACCGCACCGCCGTGCTGGTCGACACCGGTCCCGACCTGCGCGAACAGATCCTGGATGCTCAGACGACCTGGCTCGATGGCGTGCTCTACACCCACGACCATGCCGACCACACGCATGGCATCGACGATCTGCGCATCCTTGCCTATCGCGGCAGGCGCAGGATCGATCTGTATTTCGACCCGCCGACAAGCGAGATTTTGCGCAGGCGCTTCGACTATTGCTTCACGACGCCCGAGGGCAGCAGCTATCCCCCGATCGTGAAGGGCCACCTCCTCGAAGCCGGGCGCGCGGTGGCGATCACCGGCGCGGGCGGGGACATCGCGGCCTTGCCCTACCGCCAGCTTCACGGAAGCATCGATTCCTTGGGCTTCCGCTTCGGCGGGCTGGCCTATTCCAGCGACCTGCACGGCCTCCCGGACGAAACGCTGCCGCTCCTGGAAAACCTGGATGTTTGGATCCTCGATGCGCTGCGCTATACGCCGCATCCCAGCCATTTCTCCGTCGAGCAGGCCCTTGAGTGGATCGCGAAAGTAAAGCCGCGCCGCGCCATCCTCACGCATCTGCACATGGATCTCGACTATGCCACGCTGCGCCGCGAATTGCCCGACGGCGTCGAGCCCGCCTATGACGGCATGCAGTTCGAGCTGCCGGGCTAACCCGAGGGCCGCGCGAAGCGCCGGGGGAGGGGGCGAGCGTAGCCGGCCTTACTCGACACTGATGATTTCGCCGGACCTCGTGCATTCCGGCGAGGCCAGCTCCAAAATATACGGCGCCAGCGTTTCCGGCGGCTTTACCTTGGCACGATCCTCGCCGGGATAGGCCTGCGCGCGCATCGCGGTGCGCACCGCGCCGGGATCGAGCAGGTTGACCTTGACCGGCGTCGAGGCAACCTCGGCCGCATAGGTTTTCACCAGCGCCTCCAGCCCGGCCTTGCTGACCGCGTAAGGCCCCCAATAGGCGCGGATGTTGCGTGACGCGCGCGACGTCACGAACACCGCGCGCCCCGCGTCGGACCGGCGCAGCAGCGGGTCGAGCGTGCGGATCAGCCGCCAATTGGCGGTGAGATTGGTGCGCATCACCTCCTCCCATTCCTCCGTGGGGATATGCGCGAGGGGGGAGAGGCGTCCCAGGATGCCAGCCGAGGCAATCAGCACGTCGAGCCGTTGCCAGCGCTCGAACAGCGTGGGGCCGAGGGCGTCGATTTTATCGCCGTGGGAGAAGTTGAGGCGCACAATGGAGGCGCTTCCGCCGAGCGCTTTGATTTCATCGTCCACCTCCTCCAGCGCGCCCGTGGTGCGGGCTGTGAGGATGACATGATGCCCGGCTCCCGCCAGCGCCAGGGCGGCGGTCCGGCCAATGCCTCGCGAGGCGCCGGTCACCAGGGCTATGCGGATGTTTTCGGCGGTCATGGCAAGCAGCCAACGAGAGCGGCACGATCAGTCGATTATACCGAAGCTGAGAAACAAAGGCTCGCTAAGACGCGCGGCGGCCCGTTCTTAACTCGCTTCGGCGAGCAAGGAGAGCTGGCGCGGGGGCATGGGCCCTTCGCGATCGCGCAAGCGCGTCGGGTAATCGCCGGTAAAGCAATGGTCGGTGAATTGCGGCTGCAGCGGATCGCGGCGGTCATGGCCCATGACCTTATAGACGCCCTCGATCGACAGGAAAGCCAAGCTATCGCAGCCCATGAAGGCTCGCATGCCCTCCAGATCGTAATTGGCGGCGAGCAGCTTGTCGCGATCGGGCGTGTCGATGCCGTAGAAATCCGGCCAGACGATCGGCGGACAGGCGATGCGCATATGCACCTCGCGAGCGCCCTTTTCATACATCATCTGCACGATCTTGATGGAGGTGGTGCCGCGCACGATGCTGTCGTCGATGAGGATCACGCGCTTGCCGGTGACCTCGCAGGCCGTCGGGTTGTGCTTGAGCTTCACGCCGAGCGCGCGGATGCGCTGTTCCGGTTCGATGAAGGTGCGCCCGACATAATGATTGCGGATGATGCCGAGCTCGTAGGGGATGCCGGATTCCTGCGCATAGCCGATGGCGCTGGGCACGCCCGAATCCGGCACGGCTATCACGGCATCGGCGTCGACCGGCGCCTCGCGCGCGAGCTGGCGGCCGAGCTTCTTGCGCACGTCGTAGACGCAGCGCCCGCCCAGAAGCGAATCCGGGCGCGAGAAATAGATGTATTCGAAGATGCACGGCCGCGCCGGATATTTCGGGAAGGGCCGGTGGCTCTCGATGCCGTCCTTGCTGATGACG
>Ga0136634_10000396_pt1 | contig 20023 bp, 15 predicted proteins | sample AntDrymUQ8332106_2_FD_104654 | JGI IMG/M metagenome (GOLD analysis project Ga0136634, IMG submission 104654) | Polar desert sand microbial communities from Dry Valleys, Antarctica - metaG UQ833 (21.06) | ecosystem: Environmental > Terrestrial > Soil > Desert | place: Antarctica: Dry Valley... | reverse complement strand
TAATATCCGCTTTACAATAACACCAAACCCCGTTACCGATTACATTGTTATTAAAAGCTCAGCCAATCTGCCTGTTAACATAAATGCTAAAGTGTTTGATGCAAATGGAAGGATTGTAAAAAAACTTATCAGGCAATTAGTATCTGCCAATAAAAGTGTACGAATATTTATCAATGATTTACAGGCAGGAAATTATTTTATAGAAATTGAAGGAAATAACCATGAGAAAATAACGGAAAAAATCATGGTTGTAAAATAGGCGATCTGCATTGAATCATTAAAAATCCGATATAGTGAAAAATATTTTCATTTTTGTTTTCAAAGCACCATTAATAGTTGTGTTGCTCACCGGATTGTTGTTATGCTCAACCTTTTCTTTTGCACAGCAGGCAACTGTATCGATACCCGTCGGTATTGGTAAGCCCTGCGGTGGTTCTGCAGCTAATGATTCGCTTAAATATTATAATTATAATTCAACAACAAATGTATTGACACACCGGTCAAATTGCAAGCCTAACCTTAGCCCGCCGGGATTTTCATCCACATTTGCAACAATTTCATTTAATCCCTATGATGGCTATCTTTATTTTAGCCAGATTGCAAGAGTAGGGGCCGTTTACAATACATCTATCTTTAAATGGTTGCCTACAGTTTGTCCATCTCTGCCCGCTCCTGCATTACCTGTTTATCAAACATATGTCAATCAATTTGTGGCAGGTGTGGAGTTTGATCCTGCAACCGGGCTGGGGTATCAAATTAACTTTGTGGGAGCAGGGCCATATACAATGGAATTGCAGCAAGTAAATTTTGCGACCGGTGTTTTGGGAGCTTCTCAAACAGTTGATTTTGGAGGCAGATTTATTTATAAGCAAAATGGTGATGTTGTAATGACACCTGGGGGCCAAATGCTTGCAGTATATGATAATAAATATATTACTATAAACTGGAAAGATTATAACACTGCTACACCACTTGTTGCTACATTTATTGATACCCTGGGATTTGGTGCTGGTAATAACCTCGTTGGCTTATCATACTCCAATGGAAAACTGGTAGGTAGTATTCAGGGTGGGGCTTGCTTTTACAGAGAGCTGGACATATTAACCGGAGCTCAGTCAACAATAACATACAGTGCCGGCGGTACTCTTTTTGCTTCCGCAGATATGACCAATATCCCATCTGGCATTGGAGCTGCTAAAAAATTGATATCTGCAACAGAAAATCCAATTGGGTCTAAAACTTACGATATTGTTTACGAGGTAGTCATAAAAAATTACGGTGGTACACCAATAACAAATGTACAGGGATATGATACTTTAAATAAAATCAATGGTGCTGGTAATGCAATAAGTGGCTCCATTACTTCATTCAGTGCGCCTGCAGGCATTACACAAAATGCAGCATATAATGGAAGAACAGCAGGCAATTTTAATTTACTAACACCAGGCAGTACTTTATCAAACATACCTGGTCAAAACACAATAACGTTACGCATTAGCTGCAGGGTTTCAAATATTAATCCGGGAATTGTATATAACAACCAGGCAGTTGTTTTTGGTACCGGCCTGTTAGGAGATGCATTGTCTGACTCCTCAACGAATGGCAGTAATCCCGATCTCAATTTAAATGATAAACCTGATGATGTCGGTGAAAGCCAGCCAACACCATTATTGATTATTATCGTGCCTCAGACACCTCCTTGTATTGCCCTCACAAATGTATTATATAACCAGAATTTTGGTACAGGTACCGGTTTGTCTACGATTATACCCCCACCCACTGTAGCAGCCGGTGTAACTTTACCTACAGGTACAACATCGTACACAGGTTCGGTAACAGCACCGATTCCTGTAGAAACTTACTCTATTACAAATATTGCACAAAATGCAGATAACGCCCATTGGTTAAATTTAAGTGATAATACTATCGATGTAAATGGGCGGATGATGGTTGTAAATGCCGATGTAAGTAATACTATTATATACAGGGCAAGTTTTATTTATTCATTGTGTGCAGCACAACAATATTCTTTATCTTTTTATTCTGCATTTATTGGCAATTCCGCCTACCAGACTGTATGTAATGCGTTTGGAGGGTTTCAATATCCTAAAATTAAAATGCGTATAAGAGATGGGTCTTCAGGAGGTATCATAACGGAAGTATCCACTACTTCTATAACAAATACCAGTTGGCAGCAGTATGGATTAAAATTTGTGCTGCCTGTATCCTATTCTAATGTAATTATAGAACTGATCAATGATGCGCCGGGCGGATGTGGTAACGACCTTGCAATTGATGATATACAATTTGGAACCTGCGATGCGCTTCCCTCAGTGAATGTAAACAACGTAGCAGATGGATGCCTTGGAGGCTCTACCACATTCACCTCTGCATTAAGCGATCCTTCTGCCCTTCCCGGTACAAAAGATTACCAATGGCAGGTAGCCACAGCATTGGGCGGTCCTTATACGGATATTTCCGGTTCAAATTCTGCAACTTTTACAATTAATCCAATTACAGCAGCGGATACTGGTAAGTTTTACCGTGTTATTGTTGCTGCCACAGGCAATCTGGGAAATGTGTATTGCCGTTATACTTCTCCGGGAATTAAATTATCCGGGAAAACAATGTCTGTTGCAGCCATATCTGTAAATACGAATAAAAATAATATCTGCACAGGCATAAGTGTTGATCTAAATCTTACAGGAGGAACATTAGGAACCAACGCAACCTGGAAATGGTATAGTGGCGCTTGCGGAACTACATTAGCTGGAAGCGGAAACACACTAACGGTAACTCCTAACGTAACAACCACTTATTGGGTAAGGGCAGAAGGGGATTGTAATATTACCACCTGCCAGCAAATAACGATAACTGTTGTATGTGATATCGATAAGGACGATGATGGCATACCGGATTATGTTGAAAGCTATATGCCTGCAGCACTACTGGATGGAGATGGTGATGGAATTACCAATGCATTTGATTATGATTATGCAGGCTATATTGATATTAATAATGATTATATAAATGATAACTTCCAGGCTGATGGCGATATTGATAATGATGGTATTGCAAATTATCAGGATACGAATTTTCCCGGCAGGTTAGATATTAATACCGATGGGAAAGATGACAGGTTTGATATGGACCTTGACGGGATAATCAACATGCTTGACCTTGATAGTGATAACGACGGTGTACCAGATGTGGTGGAAGCCGGAGGTGTTGATGCAGGTGGCGATGCCAGGATTGACGGTTATACCGATACAGATAATGATGGTTTATCACAAAATGTGGATGCAAATAATACCGGTGCCCGTTTATCCGGAGCTGGCCTGGGTGCAGTCGACTATGATGGGGATAGTAAAGCCAATGCTATAGATCGTGACAGTGATAATGATGGAATACCGGATGTGCTGGAAGTTACAGGCCCTGATGGGAACAACGATGGGATCATTAATGGTTTTGTTGATGCCAACAGTGATGGTATTGCCGATAACAGGCTCAATGCTTCCGCCCTTTTGCGAACTGGAACAGACATAAACAATGATGGAAGGGCAGACAGCTATCCAAATAAGAATTTTGACAATGATAATATGCCTAATGTATACGATGTTGACAGTGATATGGATGGTATTATTGATGTGATCGAAGCAGGTTTCCCCGATACAGACTTTGATGGTTTTATTGATGGAGCCCTTGGTTCAGATGGCTGGAGTGATGCAGTGGATGCAATGTCTTCTCCATTAACTCTCGCAAATACAGATACACGTGGAAACCCTAATTACATAGATATTGATTCCGATGATGATGGTATCCCTGACAATGTTGAAGGGATGACAACTGCATCTTATTTATTTCCGGTTTACCTTGATGATGATAAAGATGGTCTTGATAATTCATATGATAATATTGTAGGATTTGGTGGCAGGGGTGTTTTTCTTTCTGATAAAGACATTGATGGCATACCCGATTACAGGGATCTGGATACTGATTCCGATGGCCAGCCGGATATTAAAGAAGGAAATGATTTTAATCTCAACGGGAATGCAACTGATGACAATACTACACTTACACTATTGGATACGGATGGAGATGGATTAGACAACCGTTTTGATTCATTGAATTCCACAACAATTATTCGTGGTACTTCATACCGGATGGGAAATGGAGGCAGTTTGATAGGTGATCCGGCACCAGGCTCCAGGACCGTAGTGCAAAAAACATCCCCAGTTGCCACAGACAGGGACTGGCGCTCTGTTGGATATGTATTGTATGTACAGCTGCTTGATTTCAGAGGCACTATACAAAATAATGCTGTATCCCTTGACTGGGGTATAGTTACACCATTCGATCTTGACAGGTTTGAAATTGAAAGAAGCATTGATAATATTCGGTTCGATAAAATTAAATCTCTTACAGGGCCGGTAGATTTAAATGAACTCCGCCATTTTGCAAGCATTGATAATATATCCGATATTGGAAATGAATTTATTTATTATAAATTAAAAGTCATAACTACTAACGGGCAGATAAAATACAGTAATGTTGTTGCAGTAAAAAAATCATTGTCAGAATTACCGGTAATCGTTTTTCCGAATCCTGCTTCAGATAAATTTACGGTACGGTTCACATCAGAAAAAGAAGGCGAAGCTACTATACGCCTGTTTGATAAAGTTGGTAAAATAGTATTAACTAAGAAGCAAAATACCAGGAAAGGGATCAATGAATTTATTGTGTACAATTTATCACAATACGCTATGGGAGTATATAGTTTACAATTTTCCCAGCCTAATGAATCTGTTACAGTTAAATTAATTATTCAGCGCAGGAATTAATATAAACACAAATATTTAAAAGCCCCTTCCTCATTAGAAGGGGCTTTTTATATTAAATTTGGGGATGTATACATTGAAAAAATCTTTGGGTCAGCATTTCTTAAAAGATGAAAATATTATACAAAAAATTATTGCAGCAATTTCTGAGCATCGTTTTCAAAATATCCTGGAAGTGGGTCCTGGTGCGGGTGCTTTGACAAAGGAACTTATAAAACTTCAAGGTGTAAATTTTAAGGCGGTGGAACTGGATGGAGAAAAAATCGAATACCTTCAGAATAAATTTGATTCCTTACATTCAAAGATCATTCATAAAAGTTTTTTAGATATTGATATGCCATTTGAAGAACCGTTTGTTGTAATTGGTAATTTTCCTTACAATATTTCAACTCAGATCCTTTTTAAAATACTGGAATGGAAAGAACATGTACCGGTGGTTATCGGGATGTTCCAGAAGGAAGTTGCGCTTAGAGCAGCATCACCCCCCGGTAGTAAAGTTTATGGAGTTTTAAGTGCATTGATACAGCCTTACTATGATATTGAATACTTATTTGATGTGCCCCCTGAAAGTTTTAATCCTCCTCCTAAAGTACAAAGCGGTGTAATAAGGCTTACAAGGAAAAAGGGATTATTAGATGTAAAATCGGAAAGGGCATATTGGGTTCTGGTAAAGACCGCTTTTAACCAGAGAAGAAAAACGATGCGTAATGCTGTTAAAGGCTTATTTACTCCTGATGTATTGCAGGATGAGATATTTCTAAAACGGGCTGAAGCATTAAGCATAGAAGATTTTGCTGCACTCACTTTTAAAATGAATTAATTTAGATTTTGCAGCCGTTCCTTTCATGCTGATGCTTTGTTGTGGTACAAGAGTGCGACGCCATTGAAGTTGAGTTTGGAATAAATGCCGGGTACATAGAAATAAATAACAAAAATGAGCACACAAAAAATAAGGATCGTTACTGCTGCTGCACTTTTTGACGGGCATGATGCAGCCATAAATGTAATGCGGCGAATTTTGCAAAGTAAAGGAGCAGAGATCATCCACCTCGGGCACAACAGGAGTGTTGCAGATATTGTTGAATGTGCCATTGAAGAAGATGTTCATGGAATTGCGATCACCAGTTACCAGGGAGGGCATGTGGAATTTTTCAAGTATATGAAAGACCTGCTGGTTGAAAATGGTTGCGGCCACATCAAAATTTTTGGCGGAGGTGGAGGTACCATTCTGCCATCAGAAATAGATGAGCTGCATAATTATGGGATCACCAGGATTTATAGTCCTGATGATGGCAGGCATATGGGATTAGAAGGAATGATAGAGGATGTATTAAAAAAATCGATTCCACCTACCCACCAGGTGGGGAATGAGATGCAGCCTTTTTCCAATAATGGACATTATGCATTAGGTGAATATCGGGATATTATTACAACGGCAAGGGCTATTACTTTAGCAGAAAATAACCAGGATTACTCTGCTTTAATTAATTCATTAAGAAAAAAGAATCTCCCCATTCCGGGAGCTCAAAAAGCAGATACGGAGGTATTGAAGGCTCCCGTTCTTGGTATTACAGGCACAGGTGGCGCTGGAAAAAGCAGTGTGACTGATGAGATCGTTCGCCGCTTTCTTAATAATTATGATGATAAAACGATCGCTGTTATTTCTGTTGATCCCAGTAAGAAGAAAACAGGAGGGGCATTGCTGGGAGACAGGATCAGGATGAATTCAATTTCATCATCACGAGCCTATATGCGTAGCCTGGCAACAAGAGAAAGTGACAAAGCCCTGAGTAAATATGTACAGGAAGCAATTGATATTTGTAAAAATGCCGGCTATGACTTTATTATTTTGGAAAGTGCAGGTGTGGGTCAGAGCGATGCTTCCATTCTGGATTATTGTGATATCAGCATGTACGTGATGACTCCTGAGTATGGTGCGCCATCACAATTGGAAAAAATAAATATGCTTGATTATGCAGATGTGATCTGCCTGAATAAATTTGATAAGGCAGGTGCTCTTGATGCTTTGCATGATGTTAGAAAACAATACAAACGCAATCATGCATTATGGAATGCTAAAGATGATGAGCTGCCTGTAGTGGGCACCATTGCCGCACAATTCAATGATGCGGGTGTAAATGAGCTTTTTGAAAGGCTCATGAAAAAAGTCAGGGAAAAAACCGGTATTTCTTTTTATGATGAGATTGAACATCATGCCCATAAAGAAGAAACTGCCAGCCAATCAATGATCATTCCACCAAACAGGGTGCGTTATTTATCAGAAATAGCTGAATCAATTTCTGCTTATGACCAATGGGTGGAAGAGCAAACTAGAATAGCTACAGCTATATATCAGTTAAAAGGAGCACTCCTGATTTTAGCAGAAGGTTCAGGTGATGTGCTGCATAAAAAAATTAAAGAACTGGAAGATGCGTTTGATCCTGCTGCTAAGAAACTTGTTGACAACTGGGCGTTTATGCGGGAACGTTATAAGCAGGAATTTTATGAATTTAAAGTAAGGGATAAAGGGATTAAGCAGCCATTGACTTATAAAAGCTTATCAGGCACAACTATATCCAAAGTATATCTGCCCCGCTATAACGACTGGGGCGATATTTTAAAATGGCAGTTACAGGAAAATGTGCCAGGGGAATTTCCTTATACAGCAGGGGTATTTCCATTGAAGCGGGAAGGCGAGGATCCCACACGGATGTTTGCAGGTGAAGGTGGGCCAGAAAGGACCAACAGGCGTTTTCATTATGTTAGCCTTGGGCAGCCTGCAAAGCGCCTCAGTACTGCATTTGACAGTGTTACCTTATATGGGGAAGACCCTGCACCCCGCCCTGATATTTATGGTAAAGTTGGAAACAGCGGTGTAAGCATTGCAACAGTTGACGATGCTAAAAAATTATACAGCGGCTTTGATCTGTGTGATGCTAAAACATCTGTGAGCATGACCATAAACGGGCCGGCCCCAATGCTACTTGCCTTTTTTATGAATGCTGCTATCGATCAGCAATGTGAAAAATATATTATTGATAATAATTTAAGCGAAGAGGTAAATAAAATAATTGAAGCCAAATACAAAATTCCTGATCTGCCGAAATATACCGGTACAGACGGAAGGCAAATACATCCCCAGAAAGGAAATTTCTCGGGTGCTTTACCTGCAGGGAATAATGGGCTTGGATTAAGATTACTGGGATTAAGCGGGAAAGATGTTTTGCCTGTTGAGATATACGAAATGATAAAAGCGAAAGCATTATCTACTGTAAGAGGAACCGTTCAGGCAGATATTCTCAAAGAAGACCAGGCACAAAATACATGTATATTTTCTACTGAATTTGCATTGAAGCTGATGGGTGATGTACAGGAATATTTTATCGCTAATAAAGTGCAGAATTTCTATAGTGTAAGCATAAGTGGGTATCATATTGCAGAAGCCGGAGCGAATCCTATAAGCCAGCTGGCCTTTACATTATCCAATGGCTTTACGTATGTTGAATATTATCTTAGCCGCGGAATGAATATTGATGATTTTGCACCCAATCTTTCTTTCTTTTTCAGTAATGGTATGGATCCGGAGTATAGTGTTATCGGCAGGGTGGCCAGGCGGATATGGGCAAAAGCAATGAAATATAAATATAAAGCAAACAGTAGAAGCCAGAAGTTAAAATACCATATTCAAACAAGTGGACGCAGCTTACATGCCCAGGAAATTGATTTTAATGATATTCGTACAACATTGCAGGCATTGTATGCGATCTATGACAATTGCAATTCGCTTCATACCAATGCGTATGATGAAGCCATTACTACTCCCACAGAAGAAAGTGTGCGAAGGGCAATGGCCATACAATTAATTATAAACCGGGAACTGGGTACAGCTAAAAATGAAAACCCTAACCAGGGGTCTTTTCTTATTGAAGAATTAACTGATCTTGTTGAACAGGCTGTTATGACCGAGTTTCATAAGATCACTGATAGGGGTGGTGTGCTTGGTGCGATGGAAAGAATGTACCAACGCAATAAAATACAGGAAGAAAGCCTGATCTATGAAACTTTAAAACACACTGGTGAATATCCCATCGTAGGAGTAAATACTTTTCTAAGCAAAAATGGATCCCCGACCATTCTTCCGACTGAAGTGATCCGTTCTACCACGGAGGAAAAAGAATTACAGATTAATACATTAGAGGCATTTAAAAAAAGGCATGAAGATCAATCAGCGGCTATGCTTATCCGTTTGCAAAAAACAGCAGTTAGTAATGGTAACCTTTTTGAGGAGCTGATTGAAACTGTAAAATATTGTTCATTGGGGCAGATTACAAATGCATTGTATAGTGTAGGCGGGCAATACAGGAGAAATATGTAATTTTTACCTGTCCGACGCCTATAGGTGTCGGACAGGTACTCTTTTTAAACGTTTAAAAACGCCTATACTTAACTTGCTTTATTACTTTGGTCAATGAGAAACAAATCTTATTGACATGCATTTTGAAAAAGAGAACATTTACCATGTTTATAACCGGGGAAACAGAAAACAATTAATTTTTTATTCTGAAAGAAATTATATTTTCTTCCTCGAAAAAATAAAAAAATATCTTCTTCCACATTGCACTATCCTGGCTTATTGTTTAATGCCAAACCATTTTCACATTTTAATTCATGCTGATGCCAGGAGCGAAAAATTAGTTTCTAATAATTCAATTATTATACAAAATGTAATGAGCGAGGGGATAAGAATGTTATTAAGCTCTTATGCTAAAGCTATAAATAAGCAGGAAGGAAAAACGGGCAGCCTTTTTCAGCAAAAAACAAAAGCAAAACCAATTATTCCCGAAAATATAAATATGGAAAATTTAAAAGAATCTGTTTGTATGTATGGAAGCGAATGTTTTAATTACATACATCATAACCCGGTAAAAGCTGGATTAGTTATGAAACCAGAAGAATGGAAATATTCTTCATTTAATGATTATAACACTGAAAATAGTAAATCATTTTGCGATAGAAACCTGGCAAATATATTAGGTGTCCGACACCTATAGAGGTCGGACGTTTTTATGACAACTTAAATACCGATTCCATCTTTTTTAATGCCTGCTTCAGATTAATCCCTTTTCCTAAAACCCCTTTAAAAATATCCCCTTGCTCCTTTATCCGGTCTAATGAATTAAAAATGGTATAGTCGAGAATTTTTAATCCTTTTTTTACTTCATCCCAATGCAGGGGCATAGAAACAGGTGCCCCCGGTTTAGGCCTTAAAGAATAAACAGAAGCAACTGTCGCCTGTGGCCTGTTTTGTAAAAAGTCAATATACATTTTTCCACTCCTGTTTTTAGATTGCCTTTCAATGCTGGTGTATTGTGGTATTTGGTTATGCAAAATTGTGGCTACAGACCTTCCGAATTCTTTAGAGTCTTCATAGGTATATTTAGCCCCAAAGGGTATATAAATGTGCAGCCCGGTAGAACCGGAAGTTTTACAATATGATTCAACACCAATTTCATCAAGGATCTGTTTTGTTATATTTGCGGCTTCAATCACCTGGTCAAAAGTATTTTTATCCGGGTCAAGATCAATTATACACCAGTCAGGTTTATCAGTTGTTTTCATCCTGCTGCTCCATGGGTTTATTTCTATACATCCCAGTGATGCAATGTATAAAAGGCTTGCTTCTGTATTGCAAACTATAAATTCTTTTTCACGCTCATCTGCTTCACTATAATATGGAAATGTTGTAAGCCATGCCGGAACTTTGCCTTTTACATCTTTTTGATAAAATGCCTCACCATTGATCCCGTTTGGATACCTGTTTAATGTTTGTGGACGATCTTTAAGATATGGTAACATATATGGTGCAATCTGGAAATAATAATTGAGCATATCCCGTTTTGTAATTTTCTCCTTAGGCCAGTATATTTTTGAAAGGTTTTGAAATTTTAACTCATTTCCGCCGATATTCCGTACCTGTGATTCATCTGTTGGATTTAAAAAAGTCTTTCTTTCTTTCTTACCTGGGGCGGAAATCATTTTCTTGTTTGCCAGTGTGGTATCTTTCTTACCATCAATATGTAATAGCAAAGGTTTTTCCCACACTATATTTTTAGCTTCTTTGTCTTCGCGAATTCCTTTAAAAGAAGGATGACGTAGTGATTTGTCTTTTGTTAATTCCCGATAGCTTATTTCACATACAATTTCTGGTTTCACCCAAACTACATCAGCTTTCGGTGGATTAGGCCTGAAACGGGATGGTTTATTAAAATCCGGAATAGTTGTAAAAGGACATTTGGAAACTTCAAGCGATTTTAATTTTTTAACCAGGTCTTTTTGTTGCTGTATGCTGAAACCTGTACCAACAGGACCAATGGATTCAAGTTTGCCATTTTCGTATAGGCCCAACAGTAAGGCACTGAAAGGTTTGGAAGTGTTTTCATTTATTGTATAGCCTCCTATGATCGCTTCCTGTCTTTTTTCTGTTTTGATTTTAAGCCAATCTTTTGAACGGTTGTTTGGAATGTATTTACTGTCCGACTTTTTAGCCATGATCCCCTCAAGCTGCATTTTTTCTGCCAATGCAAAAAAGCTGCTGCCAGATGCATCGAAATTTTCACTGAGTTTTATTACCGGATGATCAACAGGAACGACACTTTTCATGATCGTACGTCGTTCAATTAATGGTAAATCCATGAGATTCTTTCCTTCATGCCATAAAATATCAAAAGCGTAAAATGTAAGATGGCCGTCAGCTTCACTTCGCCAATTTTGCAACTCCCCGAAATCTGGAACACCTTGTTCATTCACTACCACGATCTCACCATCTATGACCGCATTTATTTTCCATTTTTTTAATGACTGATAAAGCGGATAAAATTTTTCATCAAAACTTTTATTATTTCTTGACCGTATCTCAACCTTTCCATTTTGAATATATGCAATGGCCCTGTAACCATCCCATTTAACTTCATATAACCAACCCGGATCATCAAAAGGTTTATCTATTAAAGTTGCAAGCATTGGTTTAATATCTTGCGGAAATGGCATTTTTTTTCCTTGAGTAACTTTATTTGACATTTAATGATATAATAGCAAATTATGGTATAAATCATGCCAAAAGCTGAAAGTAAGTTTAAAGCCTTTACGTTTATTCTATTATACAGTATTTCATTCTTTATAAATACGGAATGCATTAAAACAAAAAAGTTTACAGTCATTATAACTGTAAACTTTTATGCAGAATAATTAAAAGGACTATAGGATTTACAAGTTATTATAATTAACCTCCATCAACATAGGATATTGAATATGGTTTTTTAAATAGGAAAATGTCAACATCATTATACTTATTATACCAGGGTGTTTTCAGGATGTTTTCTAAAGAAAGGCAATTTAATGTTAAGAAATCCTGACATTAAAACTGAAAAAGACACTCCGGTTAATATAAAAATGATAATAATAGCAAATAGGTTTTAATCATATACTAAATGCAAAAATGGCACCACGAGCCCTTGATTTAATATGAAAATATACTTAGTAGAAATGTAATTAATTGATTATTAATAAAATTTAATCTGATACTAAAATTTATTATCAAAATTGTGAAAAATAATCAAGGATTGATAAGAATAAAAATCATTACAGACTGAAATTATTCTTCCAATTTAAAAATCAATAGGTTATAGTATTATTTAAAAGGGTATTTAAAATTTCACAAATAAATTTCAAAAAAATGAACTGAAAGGCAAGAATATTGTTATAGATAGCTTTTAAACTAAAATCTGCAATATTTATAACTAAAATTTATAAAATCATGAAAAAAGTTATCTGTGGCATTATTGCCTTCACAGTATTTTCATATACTGCCCTTGCACAAACGGATAGTACTTCGACAGGGGATGTTAAAAAAACTACTACTGAAACGAATGTAAAAGAAAGTACTACAAATCCTGATCCGGCTGTAAAAACCAGTACGGATATAAATGTTAATCAGTCGGCTGTTAATCAGTCGGCGAACAAACCCACCACTGCCAACAAAAGCAATGATTATATAATTCAACAGTATTATGATCGTATGGATGCAGACAGAATCGGCACTTATAAGCTTACTGAGCAACAAATGTCTCAGTATAAAACTATCAATGAAGATTATGATCGTAATATAGGCACATTAAATGAAGCCCCCGGTACGTTGCAAGATGATTTAGATTTAAAACGTTCTTCATTTCGTGATGAAAGAAGAAAAAAATATATGGAATTGTTATCACCTGCCGACAGAGAGAGTTACAAATCATATATAGATGAGTCAAATAATAATTATATCAGGTGGAATGAAAGAAGAACTGATTTAAACTTAACAGAAGAGCAGTATAAAAAATTAAATGATTTAAATTCTTCTTATACAGAGAAAGAAGTTATGACCATAAACAATAAAGATCTAACGGATGAAGACAGGAATAAACAACTTAGGGCAATGAGGGAAGAAAGGACCGGCAGTTATAAATCAATTCTTTCTCCAGACCAGGCGACTAAACTTAAGATAGATGGAAATAAAATGAAAATAAAAGATAAAAATAAAGATGAAACAAAGAAAGAGGAAACAAAGACCAAGACAGAAGGGATGTAAACTTAAAAAATAATCACATAAATAAAATGCGCTCCTTTAGGTGCGCATTTTATTTATAACTCATAATTTCATTTACTTGTAACAATATAAATTCAGACCACATTTGTGTAAATCTGGATTTAACCGATTATAAGCACCTATTGCAAAGATTTAATTAAACATTCATATTCCCGCCCCAGATTCCAAACACTTTTAGTAACCAGATTATTACTACAATCACCACAACAATATTCAAAATTGATTTAATTGACGAAGCCATTGGAATAAACCGGTTGATCAGCCAAAGGATCAGGCCAACTACAACCAGGGTAATAATTACTGTAATTAATGGAGTCATAATAATAGTTTTAAGTTAAGTTATGAATAACTTATTAAAAATTGTACCAAACTTTTTAGTAAAGTGGAAAAGTGGGAAGATTCAGATAAAGCCGCCTTGTTTTAAGGTAAACGACCTGCAAAGAACAAATTAAAAATTTTACTCGTTAAATAACCTTTTTCCCCATTTTCTAATTTTGAAACAGGGATTATACAGGGCAAAAGAATGATTAAGAAACTATGAAATGTTTTATCTAATATTACATTGTTGATGTAAATTGACAATTTTGTTCCGGACCCAATATTTTTATTTGATTAGATCTTGGCACGGAGAATTAAAATAGATATGGCACCCTTTATGATATAATATTTTTGATTTTTTTTCTTAACAATTTAAACTTTACAACTATGGGCTTTTTATCTTGGATTGTTTTCGGATTGATTGCAGGTGCAATTGCAAAATTATTACATCGCGGTGATGATCCCGGTGGTTGGATTGTTACAATTATAATTGGTATAGTTGGAGCTATAGTAGGGGGCGCTATTGGACGCTACCTATTGGGATGGGATGATGCGATGGGTTGGACATTTAAAAGTTTTTTATGTGCTATTGGCGGTGCAATTATTGTACTGGCTATTTATCGAATGGTTACAGGAAAAAGAACAACGAATATTTAATCAGAATTAATTTTTATGGCCTCCCCGCGGGGAGGCCTTTTTTATTTAAACAAATTATAGTCCGGTTACCTTTTTATTATTAATAAAGAGAATTTTTAAATGGCAGGATATCTTACCTGGCAATTTTCACAATAAAATGTTCTGCGATTGCTTTTACCACAGTATTTTTTTATCAAAGGAAGATTACATCGTTTGCAGGCCTTTTTAGTATGCGCCAGCCAGTGTTTTTTTAATACGAATGCTTTTTTCCATTCCAAAAAATCAAAACTGTAATTACGTGTTTCTGTAATTAACTGGTTTAATTTTTTAGCAGGTATATTACTTATCAGTGATTCAGGATGCAACCTGATCCGGTACAACACTTCATTTTTAATTATATTACCAACACCGGCAAAAATATCCTGATTAAGCAAGGCATCGCATACCATTGTTCCAGGCATAGACCTTAATTTTTTACTGGCGGATACCTTATCCCAATTATCATTCATTACGTCCGCAGTCCAATCATACACATCATCCAGATCTCCTTCCACTATCCTTATCGCGCATGTGTAAAAATAAATGCCACCATTTGCAAACTGAAGATAAAGCCTGAGGCTCTTGTTAGGTTTTGTTTGTTCATCTAAACTATAAGAACCAAATAAAAGAAAATGAATTCTTATGTTAACCCCTTTTACAACTATTATAAAATGTTTTCCCCATGTTTTGAAATCCATTATTTTTTTATTTTCCAGTAATGATTTATCAAATTTTGCATTACCGCTTGCTTTGAGGATCTTTTTTCCAATATACCCTTTCACAGCATCTTTTAAAATTACCATTGACGGGCCTTCGGGCATAACAAAATTTTTATAAAAATTACAGGCAAATCATGCGCCATCCTGTATATGGTAATATGAACCGCCACATGATGATTTTCTAAATAAAGAACAGATTTTAAATTCTCCAGTACAATTTAAATCCGCTAATTTATAGGTTAGATGTTGCGAAGCGGGATGTGGAAATTATTCATCATAATATAGAATATATTTTCTTCAATGATGGAATGAAATTTGGAATAAACATTAAAACAAAATTTCTTATGACTTCTTTACAAAATAAAAAAGTTGCTATCCTAACCGAAAATGGTTTTGAAGAATCAGAACTTATTAGTCCTAAAAAGGCTTTGGAGGCAGCAGGGGCAACAGTACATGTCATCTCATCCCATGAAACAGTGAAAGCCTGGGATCATGATCATTGGTCTATAGAAATTACTGTAGATAAAAATCTTAAAGATGCATCTATATTAGATTATGACGCCTTGGTTATACCCGGAGGTGTGATAAATCCAGATAAAATGCGCGCTAATTTTGCGTACGTAGATTTTGCACAACAATTTATGGAATCCGGGAAACCCGTAGCAGCTATATGCCATGGACCGCAATTGCTTATAGAAACGGGTATGTTAAGCGGAAGGGAAATGACTTCTTATTTTTCCATAAAAACTGACCTTGAAAATGCAGGGGCAATTTGGGTAGATAAAGAAGTTGTTTCTGATAATGGGCTTATAACAAGCCGAAATCCGGGTGATTTGCCTGCCTTCAATCAAAAGTTAATAGAAGAGATAGCTGAAGGAGTGCATAAAACCACCAGTGCATTCACTACACCTTTTATTTCTAAATGAAAACTGTATTTGTGATTTAATAATAATTAAACATTACATAATTATAGTAACATATTATTCGGTATCGGCCTGGCTGTAAGAATTGTTTTCTTCATCCTCTTCTCCAATTTCTTCATTTTCGTCATCATCTTCAGAACCCGGGACATCCAGGTCCTCACCCGATAAATCATCTGCCATACTTCCTTCATTTAAAAGCTCACCATCATCATCTGTATTATCCAGGGCTGATCTTTTAAGGTTTATGTTGTCTTCTGTAAGACTATTATCCAGGCTGTCATCTAAAAGGGCTCTTTCATCCGGACTTACCGTAGAATCACTATCTGCCTCAGGAATGGATGATTTATTTTTTTTGTCCATACTCATAATTTTTTGTTTTTTATGTTTGCATTTATAATGAAAGTCGCAAACGGTATGCCGTTATAGTGTTCATGGGCATACCGGTTTTATTCCTGTTGATTTAATAACATAATTTATATTTTATTTTAAAAATTAGAAATGAAAAAATGTATGTATTCAGTATTAATTTTTACTTCCTGTAATACTTATAAAGAAACAAGTGTTTTACCTGCAAATGAAATTAAAACGGATGCGATTGAAAATTCCTCTTTATACAATAGTACTATTACTACAGGCTGCTATTTTATGAATATTGAGAAAGATTCAGCCATGGCAAATTTTTTAGTAAACAACAAAAATGTTTCCGGAAAACTGGAGTATAAAAGATTTCAAAAAGACAGTAATACAGGCCATTTTGCAGGTACAATGGACAGCAGTAAGATCAACGGCTGGTATACTTTTCAATCCGAAGGAATGATTTCAGTGCGACAGGTTATTTTTAAAATACATGGCAATACATTTTCTGAAGGGTATGGTGATATAGAATTGAAAGGAGATACCGCTTATTTTGCATACCCGCACACTCTTAATTATGAAGTGAATCATCCCTTTCAAAAAGTAATATGTAATTAAATTTATCATTATAAACATAGGGCAGTGACATTTTATTCAAGTTCAAAATTTCTTAAAATATATTTAGTAATACTTATTTGTGCTGGTATTTTTCAGAGCTGTGCACCCAAACCCTATGCTACTACAAATAAGATTTATAAAGAAAATGCAAAGAATATTGCCAGGATTATTGTAAGCCAGCCAACAGATTCAGTTGTAGCAGATTCGGTAAAATATCCAAAAGACTGGGCAGGAACCACAAATTTCGGAATGCGCAAGCCCAATTTTGTTATTATTCACCATACTGCACAGGATAGTTGTGAAGAAACGCTTAAAACATTTACTCTTGAGCGCACACAGGTAAGTGCCCATTATTTAATTTGTAAAGACGGTACGCTTCACCATATGCTGAATGATTTCCTGCGGGCATGGCATGCAGGATTATCGAAATGGGGTAACCTCACCGACATTAATTCCGCGTCCATTGGAATAGAGATAGATAATAATGGTATAGATACTTTTACTACTGCACAGTTAAATACACTTATCGGGTTATTGGCAAATCTAAAAGAAGCGCATAATATTCCGGTTGCAAATTTTATCGGACATGGTGATATTGCGCCCGGTAGAAAAGTTGACCCAAATGTAAATTTTCCATGGAAACAACTTGCCGATAAAGGTTTTGGGCACTGGTATTCCGATACCACAAATGCAATAGTACCGGTAAGTTTTAATCCCGTATATGCACTAAGGATAATTGGTTATGATATTTCCAGGATAGACCCTGCCATTGAAGCGTTCAGAAGACATTTTTTACAAATGGAAGGCAAGGGGGATCTAAAAGAGACTGAAAAAAAAGTTTTGTATATTTTAATGCAAAAATATTTGTAAAGCACTTCAATCGTTTTCCTTATTCTTTTCCAGATCCTTTTCGTGTGTTCTTTCATTTAGATCTTTTATAAGTGTGGAAAAAGTGATCTCTTCCAATATCATCTTATCAGATTTAACTTCTTCATTGTACCATTTAATGAGGCGTATCTTACCATCGTAAATTTCTATACCGGTAATATCACCATCATTAAAACAACAACAACCTGTATTAAAATAAGTAGGGACTAATTTTTTATCAATATTACCTGTGGGAATATTATTTGATGGATGTTTATAATATTTGCCTGAGGCAAAAATAGGTTGATGCGTATGCCCTGTAACCAATATCAGATGCTTTCGGCGGCTGCTCCATTCATACATCATCCTGTTGTGTTTGTTTCGTAAAGTAAAATCAGAACTGGGTGAATTTACATTAATACGCAGATATCTCTGAAGAGGCATCCATATATGCGCTACAAGCCATGTACTAAAAGAATTATTATCACTGAGCATATCACCCTGGTGGCCATGTGTTAATAAAATATCCAATTTTAAGGTATTATCCCTTAATACAATTCCCTCATATACGGGTAAAGGCATTTTGAATATTTTATTAAGATTTAATTCCACATCCAACCTGTTCTTCCAAAGCAGGTCATGGTTGCCAAATGTTTTATAATACCGGTGAGGTTGAAATGCTGCTTCAGATGCAAATGCTTTTGTATTTGCAGGGATAATATCCTTTATTTTAAATTTCCATAATTCTTCACTATCACCCAGATTAATAAATGTAAATTTTTTATGGTTGTAATATTCTAACGCTGCAACATAATTTTTTTCACATATAATAAAGTCATCTGCCCAGGAGCGATTTCCTTTATGCTGATCACTAAAAATAATAAACTTATCTTTTTGAAGATCTGTAATGATAACTTTTATCTTATTGTTTTTATTTTTTTTACTGCTTTGATGAAGTGTGTTTAATGATTCAAATACTATTTCTTTTTTAGGAGATGCAGCCAAATAATTTGCCATCCACGTCAAAGGCTTTCTTAATAATCTTTGTAGGAACCTGCGCAGCATAATTATTGTTGGCCTTTTATTAAATACCTGCCGATGATAGGAAGCCTGGCAAGTTCTTTTATTTCTATCCGGCTTATAAACCAGGCAAATAACAGTAAAAATATAAAGCCTGTTATCATGGAGAATGCAAGTGAATCTTTCCATAAGCTCACAAGGCCGAGATGCAATGCATAGATCATGACAGCCATTGTAAGATATGCAACAAGTTTTTTTACTGCATACGGAACAGGATAATGTTTTTGTCCCAGCTTATAGCTCATCACCATCATAAAAAGATAACATGAAAAAGTTGCAATGGCCGCACCGGTATAATGCAATATGGGGATAAGCAGAACATTTAAAATTATTGTAATTACAGCACCAGCAATGGTAATCAGTGCACCATATTTATTCTTATTTGTCAATTTATACCATACACTCAGATTGTAATAAATTCCTAAATAAATATTACCCAACGCAAGCAATGGTACTACATCAAGGCCTTCAGCCCAAAGGGGATTTGAAAAAGTAAGAAATAACCATTTAAATGCATCTATGAACAGGCCAATGAACAGGAACATAAAACAACAGGCTATCACCAAAAATTTCATTATTCTTGCGTAGGTACGTTGTGCATTCTCATTTTTACTTTGATTGAAGAAAAAAGGTTCTGCTGCCATTCTGAAAGCCTGTATCATTATAGTTATCAATAAAGCTATCCGAAAGATATTTGCAAATATTCCCAGTTCATGATTGGCTTGTTCAACGGGCAGATCCACTACATGCCTGTAAATGAGCCGGCTTAAAACATCATTGATCATCCCTCCTAAACCTACTATAATAAGTGGCGCACTATAGCGCATTACTTCTTTCCATAAGCGTGTATCAAAATTAAAGCGGATCTTTTTGATCTCTTTAAACAATATCAATAATGTAAAGAGGCTGCCACAAAGGTTTCCCAATAAATAATAGCCCAGCCCGATATCAGGGTTATATATATTCTTTAATAAATTTTCAGGATTT
>Ga0136634_10000395_pt1 | contig 20056 bp, 16 predicted proteins | sample AntDrymUQ8332106_2_FD_104654 | JGI IMG/M metagenome (GOLD analysis project Ga0136634, IMG submission 104654) | Polar desert sand microbial communities from Dry Valleys, Antarctica - metaG UQ833 (21.06) | ecosystem: Environmental > Terrestrial > Soil > Desert | place: Antarctica: Dry Valley... | reverse complement strand
GGCATTGCGCCCTCCTTTGGTTTCAGAGAGCGAGCTTAGAGGCGGGCCTGCTGATTTTCTAGTGGGTTGCTCATGGAGCAAAACTCTAAGCTGTCTTGGCTTGCTCCCGTTCCGGCGGAAAAAGCGACAACCGGGCGAGAAGCGCGACGAGATCCGCTTGCCGGTGCGTTGACGTCTTCGCCATGATCGACTTGAGCTGAAACCGTGCTGTTCCCACTGCGATATGCTGTTTCTCGGCGAATTCGTTCACAGTCACTCCGGTCGCCAAGGCGACGGCCAGCCGCGTTTCCGCCGGCGTAAGGGAAAAACCGTGGCGCAGGATCAACTCGGGTGGACTGAGCTGCGCGTCGGGATCGATGAGCAGGATCATGGCCCTGCTGTGCTGAAAGACATCCTGCGCGGCGCCCACGATCGGCATGGCCAAGGCGAAAAGCGGCCTTTTGCCTGGATCGCGGCGCGTGATCGTCGCCAGCGTTTGGCCATGCAGCGGTGTTTTGCCGGGGGTGCCCAGTGCGCTGCCGATCAAGCGCTGCAAGGCGCCATTGGAGTTATTGTTGCAGGTTGTCAAACAGCCTTGCACGATGCGGACTTCGCGATTCAAATATTGCGCCGTGTGACGGTTATAGCGGTGAACCCTCCCGGTACAGCTCAGAAGAATGGCGGCACAGCACATGTTGTCGAATGCGTCGAGCATCCCCTCGCCTTTGGCAAGCGCAAGACGGCTCGCCACCTGAGCCGCACGCCGCATATGCGGCAACAGATGCGCCATCGCTTCCATCTCGGGCGAAGCGAAGCGCTCCCGCTTGGCTCTGCGCTCGACGGTGAAACTGGTCGACCAGCCATCCACCTCGCAGAGAAAACACCCGGCATTCCAGCGAAAACCCTGCGCATTGATGAAATCGGCGTTGAAGGGATGGGTCTCCAACTCCTCAGGCGTAAAAAGATCGGACTCCGTGAGTACGGCGTTGAGGTGCCGCTTGGGTATCGCGCGGGCGAGACGCTCGTTATTGGCGTGCCAGCCTTGTCCGAAAAAAGCCTGGGCCAGCCCGTCCAGGCCAGGAGACCAGACCGCGCCAACAGGGCTGCTCGGAAAGGAGAGAAGGCAAGCGCCATCCGCACCGAGAACGGCACTCGCTTTATCGAGCGTGGCGGTCCACAATTCTGGATGAACAGCGGCTTCGTAGAAGCTGTGGGTCAAGTCTCCGAGGAGTTCGAGATGAGGGCGCACGATTTCCTCCGCTCTTTACGCATTCGCACCTTCGTAGAAAAAAGTGCAGCCCAGCTGGCGAGCTAGCCCCGGGCCTATTTAGATGTTTACGTCACGGGTGATGGTTCAGATCTCTCACCGTGCGCATTCATTTCCGCTTGTGCCCCAAAGACGCATGCTTAGCAGTTATCCCGGATGGACGCCAAAGCGCAAACCCGTTATCCTGCCTGTCCTGAACTGCAAGTAGTCTTGAGCGCAAGTTAAAGTCAGCTAGATCTTTGTAGGGTGCGCGCAGAGCTGCTTAAGCCTAAAGGATGCGTGGCGCCGATAGTATACCTATCCGCGCCACACTTTGAGTTGCGCTTAATGCGTTACCTTTTATGGCCTTGCAAATAGCAGGTGAAGGCGCTTGTGCGACTATTGCCTGAAGTATTTATACAGTAATGTTTTTTTGCTTATATCCACAACTCGGAATGTACCCGTTCGCTTAAGGGCGCTCATCTCCCATTTGGGATATAGATGAGGCGAATCTGCATAATGTGGCCGCCCTGCGCTAGGTAGTTAGACCTATATGAGCTTGTTAAATCTACGCTTGGCGTGCGGACGCTCGTCGGAAGCTGCGCTGAAAAGCGCTCCTGCCTTCTTCTCGCTGTTGAGGGTGAGTGCGGAAATGAGCGGTTGCACGATCCGAGCAAGGGTCTAGTCATAACGGCGGTTTTCCGCTAATGAGGCACCGAACGTTGTCTCTGGCAGGCTTGACCCTGCGCTTTACACGTCACAGTTTGCTGCGGTAGCTCAGTGGTAGAGCACTCCCTTGGTAAGGGAGAGGCCGAGAGTTCAATCCTCTCTCGCAGCACCATTCAAACGTCCGCTTTAGACAACGCTGCCCTTTACCTGCGGTAAAATGCGTTGAAGACCGCGCGGTGAAATATAGGTTCATCCGGGTGCTTTGCCTTGCGCTGGACTTGCAGCCCCGCGGCCGTCAAACGGAAGCAGATAGAAAGCGTCTTCGGCAAACCTGCTGCGGCGCAGCCTGCGATCAGGGAAACCTTTTAAAAGGTAGCGCGCCAGGCCGCGCAGTCTGCGAAGGCCGGGTTGGCTTTGTTTGAGACGTAACGCTGCGATGGCAATCTCCGCAAGCTGTCGAAATTCCTTTCCCTCCCTAACCTAATCAGTGCTTGTTGACAGCATGTCCCATGGTCTTGCCCCGCGCGAATAAGCGTTTCACAATTGAGCGCTCGCGGGTGCTTCCGACTTGTCCTGTGCCGCGGCAGCCACAACGCCGGAGTGTGTGTATATCAGCAATGAATTTGCTTGAACGCATGCGGCGGGCGGCTATCCTGCCGCGATCAACGGGCGGGGTTTGCAAATGAGATTGACGTTTTTGTTTTTGGTCATCATGGCCGAGCTTTCAACGGCTCACGCTCAGAAAAGGGAGCTTGAGTGCGTCGTTTCGACCGCGATCATTTACGTCCGCGAATCGGACCGCGATACGACCGGGTTCGTTGTCCGTGAAGATGTCGAGCTTTACGTTTCAGACTGTGAGAGCGATGGCTTGTGCATCGTGCACTGGCCGATTTACGGTCAGCAGCAACCCGCTTTTGTTGACAGCCGCGACTTGAGGCAGTGCTCGGACGGGCGCTACAGCAGCAGAAGCTTCACCAAACGCAGCTTCACTCCGGTTCAGTACAGAAATTACACCCGGCCAACGGTTCGCCGCGACCGGTGAGGCCCCGCTACTTTGGGCTTGCAGCGTCATAGAGGCGGCCAGCACCCGGCGCGTCCATGCCGTGGTGCTGCGTGCCAATCGTGGTCAGCGGTCTTGATGCGTTCGGATGCGTCGCGCTGGCAAGGTCGCGACCGCACTAGGGCCGGTCAGCTCCCCCCTTTCATCAAGGACTTTTGTGGTAAGGGGGGAGAGCCGTTTTGCTTCAACCAGCGGCGTGGCATTGCCGGTTATTTTCGGAGCGCGGGATACAGGCGCGGTCCCGCCGGCAAGCGCCGTTGGCCGCCTGAGGCATTCCAGAGCTTCGATAAGTCTGACGATTTGCAAAACTGTAGCAAGAGCGCCTTTGATGATGACTGCCAGGACAGCCTGAAGCTGCAGAATAAGAATATTCATGCGATCCTCTGAAGTGTTAACACTTTGAGGATGGAATTCAGCCAATGAGCTGGAGGAACCATCCCTCGATCAAGAGTTGATCAAGTCAAAATTCCTCAGCTCGCCTCTCCTAGAGGGAGTCTGCCTCTTCAAACTGAGTCTGCGTGTTACTACTCTGTCGATTTCACAACTTGCTCATCATACGCTAGGGCTTTTCGGAAATACTGGGGAGAGAGCAGTATCAATCCGGTCTTTCGCTTACAAGGTGTATTACCTATATAAACAACTTTAACGTGCATTACAAGCTTGCTGACCATTTACGAAAGCGCGTTACATGGCTGGTTCACCAACCGAGCTCTGACCGGATTTTGGTTGAATATTTAGAGGGCGCCCATCGTTGCGGGGCGAAGCTTCGCCGTTTATTACGTCCGCAGGTCAGCCGTCCTTTTCGCAACAGCGTAGCTCGGAACGCGGACGGCGAAAGAGGCCGCGTTGCCACGGCCTCCATGCGCGTCAGTTACAAGGTAGGATCAAACCGCGATTTTGCCGCCGCCCCTCTTTGTGATGGCGACGATTGACGGGCGCGGCGGTACTCCGTCCTTGAAGTCCGGCCAGCGGGTTGCGGGATTGTCGAAGGTGGCTGGGCTAGCGTCGTCTTCGGATTCGCCCGGATGCTGGATGGCGACGAAGAAGGTTTCTAGGTCAGGGGTGAATTCGGGGCCGCACAATTCCGCTCCGTTCGGGCAGCGGAAGAAGAGTTTCGAGGTGCCGCGTCCCTGTCCTTCGGTTTCCATCGACCACACGCCGTCAGCACGGCCGGTCGCCTTGGGCGAGTTGCCGTCCGTGGCTATCCAAAGGCGGCCCATCACGTCGATAGCGCAATTATCGGGCATTCCGAACCAGCCATCCGCGGTCGTTGCGGGGTTGAAGCTGGCGCCCACCGCCGCCACGGACGGATCGCCGCATTTCACCAGAACCTCCCACTTGAATTTGCCCGACGCGTGGTCGCCGCCTTCCGGGATCATCTCGATGATATGGCCGAATTTATTGTCCGCGCGCGGATTGGCCGGATCGATCTCCTCCGCCTTGCGGCGGTTGTTGTTGGTCAGCATGACATAGACCTTGCCGGTTTTGGCATTGACCTCGACGTCCTCGGGCCGGTCCATTTTTGTCGCGCCAAGGAGATCGCTGGCCAGGCGCACATTGATCAGGATATCGGCTTGGCTGGCGAAACCGTTCGCATCGGTCAGCGGGCCAGCGCCATGCGTCAGGGGGATCCATTCGCCGGAGCCGTCGGCGTTGTACTTGGCGACGAACAGCGTGCCTTTATCGAGGAGGTCGCGATTGGCGGCGCGGTTGCCGGCATCGACCTTGCCCTCGGTCACGAATTTGTACACGTAGTCGAAGCGTTCGTCGTCGCCCTGATAGACCACGAAGCGGCCGTCGGCGTTGACGATGTTCGCCGCGCCTTCGTGCTTGAAACGGCCCATGGCGGTGCGCTTCACCGGCACGGAATTGGGATCCATGGGATCGATTTCCACCACCCAGCCGAAGCGGTTCACTTCATTGGGCTCTTTCTCATAGTTGAAGCGGTCGAAATACTGTCCCCAATTGTACCACTCGCCGGGGGCGCCATAACGCTTCAACGCTTTGGCGTCGGGGCCGGATTCGCCCGCCTTCTTGCCCCAGAAATAGCCGTTGAAATTCTCCTCGCAGCTCAGCCATGTGCCCCATGGCGTCGTCGCGCCGGCGCAATTGTTCACCATGCCGCGCACCTTCGTGCCGCTCGGATCGGCGCTGGTCTTCATTTTGTCATGCCCCGCGGCCGGACCGGCGATGCGCATCTCCGTCTCGGCGGTAATGCGGCGGGCATATTGCGATCCGTCGACCACCGCCCATTTGCCGGCCGTGCGCCGCACCTCCAGCACCGAGCCGCCATGCGCCATGATTTCGATCTCGGCCAGATCCTTGGTCATTTTGTTGAACCCGGCCTGCTTGGTGTCCTGCCGCTCGACGCCGGGAAACATCAGCTCTTCGTTGGTGTATTCGTGGTTGACGACGAGAAGGCCGTGGTCGGAGGCCCCGTTCAGCGGGATGAAACCGAGATAGTCGTTGTTGTAGCCGAACTGCAGGGCCTGCGCCGCGGCGGTCTGTTTTTGCGGATCGAATTCGGGCGCCCCGGGGAGCACCTTCTCGCCCCAGCGAATGAGAACATCGGCGTCATAGCCGTCAGCCACATAGTGCTTTTCATCGGAGCCGGCTGTCACTTCCTTGAAGTTGAATGCAGGCGCCGAGCCAGCCGCCGTTTGCGCTTCGGCCTTGCCCGCGGCAATCGCCAGCGGTGTGACAGTTGCGCCAATAGCCGTGACGGCCAGGATGCCCTTCATCAGATCGCGGCGCGAAAGCCGTTCGGCGATGATGTCGCCGAGCGTGGGGTTCGCGCTTTCGTTCGAGCCCGCGTTTTCGGACTCTTCATATTGCTGCGAAAGCGGCAGGTTCGTATGGTCGACCATGCTGAAACTCCAGGAAGGAAAGCAGTTGGCGAGCCGTAAGGCGCCGGGCGCGCCGATGTTAAGGCGCAGATGTAAGCGCCGTATGACAGCGGTTCTGCCGAGTTATCCAGGGACATCCTTGGATGCCCTCGAGAGGGATGAGGGCCGCACTTCGTTAACCAGCTAACATAAGCGATACCCCTTGTGTAAAAACTTATCCTTGCCGGTAACCCGATCGCAAGTGGCGCGGCTCCAGTTAGATCGCTCATGGATGAGTAGGGAGTGGGTATGGCTACTGTGGGAACTGTCGGTGCGACCGGCAATGCGGATATTGACGGGCTCCTTTCGGGCTATAGGTGGAATGGCGTTCTCACCTACTCCTTCCCGGACTCGCCAAGCGATTATGCTTCCGGTTACGGTTTTGGCGAACCGCTCGCCGCAGGGTTCGGGCAAGTTTCCGCGGCGCAGCAGGCGGTCGTGCATGCCACCATGGCGCAAGTGTCCAACTACACCAATCTGTCGATTCAATATGCCGGCACGAATGGGGCCGATATCCGGGTTGCGCAGTCGAGCGAGGCCAATCCCACCGCCTATGCCTACTACCCTAGCAGCAATGAAGGGGGCGACGTCTGGTTCGGCACGTCTTACAATTACGGCAATCCCAAATTGGGAGATTACTACTACCTCACGCATGTCCACGAGCTTGGCCATGCGCTCGGGCTCAAGCATAGCCACGAAATCGAGGGCGTCGCCGATGTGGCGGTGCCGGTCGCGCACGACGCGCTCGAATACACCGTCATGAGCTACCGCAGCTATGTCGATGGGCCGACCAACGGCGGTTACTCAAACGAAACTTATGGCTACCCGACGACCTTCATGATGAACGACATCCGCGCGCTTCAGCAAATGTATGGCGCGGATTTCACCACGCAAAGCGCGGACACGACCTATAGCTGGAGCGCCAGCACCGGCGAGTTCTTCATCGACGGCGTCGGACAAGGGCGGCCCGGCGGCGTGAGCGCCGGTGCGTCGGCCAATGTTGTTTTGATGACGGTATGGGATGGCGGCGGCAACGACACCTATGATTTCTCCAACTACACCAGCGGGCTGATCGTCGATCTCAATCCCGGCTCCTCCTCCCTCACCACCAGCACGCAGCGCGCCTATCTCGGCGACGGCGAATACGCTCACGGCAATATCTACAACAGCTACCTCTATAATGGCGACGCGCGCTCCTACATCGAGAACGTCAAGGGCGGCAGCGGCGGCGACATGCTGATCGGCAATGCGGTCGGCAATAGGATCGACGGAGGCGGCGGCGCCGACATCATGACAGGCGGCGGCGGCAACGATGTTTTCGTCTTCCGCTCCGCTTACGGCGCCGACATCGTCACCGATTTCAGCCTCGGGTTCGACGACATCGACCTTTCCGGTCTCACCCAGTTCGACGGTTTCGCCGCGGTCATGGCCATGGGAGGCCAGATCGGCGCGAACGCGGTTTTCAGTTTCACAGTCGGCCTGTCGCTGACCTTGCAGAACGTGGCATTCGCGGGGCTTTCGCAAAACGACTTCATCTTCGGCGTGTCCACGCCCAGTGAGCCAAATGAGGCGCCGACCGGGATCGTGCTTGCGAACGCGGCGGTGAATGAGAACCTATCCGGCGGCGTTATCGGCGCCCTTTCCGTGACCGATCCGGACGACACCGCTTTCAGCTTCGAGGTCAGCGATGCACGTTTCCAGGTGGCCGGCGGCCCAGGCGCCTATTCGCTTAAGCTTGCTGCTGGAATGGCTCTCGATTTCGAGGCTGAGCCGGCCGTCGCGCTGACGGTGACAGCCACGGATGCGGAGGGCCTTTCCGTCAGCCAGAACCTCACGGTCTTCGTCAATGACCTGCAGGGCGTTACAATCACAGGCACCTCGCGCCGCGACATCATCGACGGATCGCGCTCGGTCAGCGGTCAATCCAAAACCACGGCCGAGGCGGACATCATCAATGCTGGAGCCGGGAACGATAGCGTTTCGGCCATGGCCGGTGATGATCTGATTAATGGCGGCGCCGGCGATGACATTCTTTACGGTGAGGCAGGCGATGACAGATTGCTGGGCGGCTTGGGCGCGGACCGTGTCTATGGCGGCGACGGCGACGACGTGATCGTCATTGCCGGGTCTGAGGCGCAATACGACGTGATGGGGGGCGGGAGCGGAACGGATACGATCGAAGTTGCGGGCGCGGGGAGCATCGCGCTTTCCAAATTCAGCGCCGCCGTGTCATCGGTCGAAATCTGGGACGGTAACGGCACGGCGGTGTACGGCACCAGCAGCAGCGATCTTTTGGATTTCAGCGGCCTGCAGTCCTTCTCCGGCGTGTCCTATATCGACACCGGCAGCGGCAATGACGCGATCACCGGCACGAGCGGCGCCGACGATTTGCGCGGCGGCAGCGGCAACGACGTCATTTACGCCAATGCAGGAAACGATACCCTGACAGGCGGAGCCGGCGCCGACACCCTCGACGGCGGCTCGGGCGACGATTTGTTTCTGTTCGGCGGCTTGGACGCTCTCTTGGACGTGATGCGCGGCGGTTCCGGAGAGGACACACTTGACATTACCGGCAACGGAAGTGTCACCCTGTCGCGCTTCGATGCCGGCAGTGCCTCGATGGAAATCTGGGACGGCAATGGCCAGGGCGTGCTCGGCACGAGCAGCGCTGACGTGCTGGACTTTAGCAATCTGACCGAGGTTTTCGGGCTGTCCTTCGTTGACGGCGGGTCAGGCAACGACACGCTGACTGGCACGAACTGGGCAGATAATCTGCGCGGCGGGCAGGGTAACGACATCCTCAACGGCGGGCTTGGCAACGACCTGCTCAGTGGCGGAAAAGGCTACGACCGCTTTGGATTCGGCTTGGATTTTGGCAACGACATCATCACCGACTTTGAGGCGGGATCTAAAACTGGCGACGTGATCGCCATGCATCATCAAGTGTTCGCCGATCTGGAAACGCTGCTCGCCGCCGGCCAGCAGGTCGGAACCAATGTGGTGTTCACCGCCGGCCTCTTCGATTCGCTCACCTTGCAGAACACGCTGCTCGGCAACCTGCACGCCAACGATTTCGCCTTTGTCTGATCGACCGGTCTGTACGCGAGCGGGCCCATAGCGGTGCCCGCTCGCGTGAAATCTTGCATTATCTGTACGGATTCTCCCCACAAATAGAGCCTATCGCGCCTGCGGCAAACGGTTGGCGCGATTTTCGGCTGGCACACACTGCATCAGGCATCGCATTATGGTGCTGGGCGCGCGCGTCTTGCCAGAAGCATTGCGTCGCTTGGAACTTGATCCAACCTAGCAGCGCGGAACAACGAACAAAAGTCCGTCACACCCATTCTAGGGAAGAGCAGAATGAAAATTTGCATATATGGTGCGGGTGCCATAGGCGGCTATATGGGCGTGCTGCTGAAGGAGAGCGGCGCGGATGTTTCTCTCGTCGCCAGGGGCGCGCATCTTGCCGCCATCAAGGAAAACGGCGTCAAGCTGTTGATCGACGGCGGCGAGAAGGTCGCCCGCATGCCCGCCACCGACAATCCCGCCGACCTCGGCCCGCAGGATTACGTCATAATCGCGCTGAAATCGCATCAAGCCTGGGACGCTGCCGAGCAGATGAAGCCGCTGTTCGGTCCCGATACGGCTGTCGTAACAGCGCAGAACGGCGTGCCTTGGTGGTATTTTCACGGCCTTGCCGGCCAATATGCAAACCTCCGCCTGGAAAGCGTCGATCCCGGCGAGCGTCAATGGCGCGCCATCGGACCCGAGCGTGTCATCGGCTGCACGGTTTATCCGGCCACGGAAGTCATCGAACCGGGTGTGATCAAGCATGTCTACGGGAATGCGTTCGGGCTTGGCGAGCCGAACCGCAAGGAAACCGAGAGGCTGAAGCGGCTCGCTGGCGTGTTCGAAACGGCCGGACTGAAGCCGCGCGTTTACCCCGAAATCCGCAACGACATTTGGCTGAAGCTTTGGGGCAACCTCTGCTTCAATCCGATTTCGGCGCTGACACGCGCCACGCTCGACATCATCGCCACCGATCCCGGAACGCGGATGGTGGCGCGCAATATGATGGTGGAGGCGGAACGGATCGGGCGGCGGTTAGGGGTGCATTTCCGCGTCGATATCGAACGGCGCATCAACGGCGCGGCCGGTGTCGGCGCGCACCGCACATCCATGCTGCAGGATTTAGATCGCGGGCGTCCCTTGGAACTGGATGCGCTGCTCACATCCGTGCAGGAAATGGGCCGGATTGTAGATCTCGATACGCCTTACATCGATTGTGTGCTGGCGCTCACGCAACAAATGGGCAAAATGTCCGGCGTCTATCCAACCTTCCCGGAATCGGCCACCAAGACGGATGCTGAAACAACCGTCGTCGACTAGCGCGTGTCCGCGTGCGTTCCGCGGATCGTGGCCTAAGCCGCCGGCGCGCGTTGCTCCTGGAGGCGGGCAATGCGCCGCTGCAGATAGGGCGAGAAGAAGCCGTCATAGCGCCGCCAAAGCGCCGGGAGCCGCCAATCTTCGCCGGTCACGCGTCCCCTGCAGGTAACCGCTCCGCAGGCGCAGGCAAACTCGTCGTAAGGCGATCCGTCCGACATGGCGTAGTCGAACGTGATTTCCTCGCCCGCCGGGATGGGCCGCATGGCTATAAGCGCGATTTGGCCGGAAAGGCCTGCATTGGGATCGCAGCAATGGTTGATGTAGTCGGGGGCTTCGTCCGGCGAGAGCGACGTCAAAAAAAGTCCCTCTTCAACTTGCACGCTGTGCTGGCGCAGCTCGGGCGTCAATGTTTCCAGCTCTGCGGACATCACGACACGTCCGCTCCAAACCGCGATCAGTTCGGTGGCTGCAATCGGCTCGCGTGCAAAAACGGCGTGCCCCCCTTTTTCCGGAGCTTTCAACACCACGCATTTCGGTGATAGGTAAGAAGTCAATCTTTGCCCCATCGATGCCCGGTTAAGGCTTTGTAATTCGTTGATATAAAACGGTTAATCCCAGTAAATGGGAAGCTCTCCCGCCCGGCGGCGCACTTTAGGGCGTCGATTTATGTTAAGCGAGCGAAAAATGCGGCTGGACCAGTTGCTGACGGAGCGGGGGCTTGCGCCCTCCCGCTCGCGTGCACGGGATTTGATCAAGCGCGGCGCCGTCCGTGCAAGCGGCAAGGTTGTGACGCGGCCAGGGCTGGATGTGGCGGAAGATGCCGAGCTTGCGCTCGACGAAGCCTGGAGCGGCTATGTTTCGCGTGGCGCGCTGAAGCTTGCGGCGGCGCTGGATGCCTTCAGCTTCGACCCATCTGGGCGCATCGCGATCGATGTCGGTGCCTCGACCGGCGGTTTCACGCAGATCCTCCTGCGGCGCGGCGCGGCGCGGGTCTATGCGGTCGATGTCGGCCATGGTCAGCTTCATGCTCTTATCCGCAATGATCCGCGCGTCGTCACGCTGGAAGACACCGACGCGCGCCACTTGGACCGGAGCCTCGTGCCCGAGCCGCTTGCGGCAATCGTCGCCGATGTCAGCTTCATCTCGCTCACCAAAGTTTTGCCGCAGGCGTTCGCTCTGGCTGCTCCCGGCGCCTGGACCGTCCTGCTCGTCAAGCCGCAATTCGAGGCTGGACGCGAGGCCATCGGCAAGGGCGGTGTGGTGAAAAGCGAGAATGCGCGGCAGGAAGCGCTAGCGAGCGTGACCCGCTTTGTTGCGCAGCAGCCAGGCTGGATTGAAATTGAAAGCCGCGTCTCGCCCATAACCGGCCAGTCCGGCAACGTCGAATATCTGCTCGGCGCGCGCTATGCGCCTTGAAGCGGACATTGCGCGGCTTGGCGCCCAAGGCGACGGTATCGCCGAAACGGCGGCCGGACCGATTTACATCCCCTTCACGCTGCCGGGCGAGCGGGTTTCCGCCACGCTCGCCGGTTCGCGCGGCGTCTTGCAAGAGCTGCTGCTGGCCTCGCCGGACCGTATAGCGCCTATCTGTGTGCACTTCGGCGCGTGCGGCGGCTGCGCCTTGCAGCATCTTGAGTGGAGCCGCTATCTGGAATGGAAGCGCCGGCGCATCGTGGACGCCCTCAGCGCGGAGCGGATCGTCGCGGAGGTCGAGCCTGTCCGCGCGGTCGGCCCGCATTCCCGCCGCCGCGTCGCTTTTACCGCTATGAAAGCCCAGCAGGATGTCGTGTTGGGTTTCCACCGCGCCTTCAGCCACGCGCTGGTCGATGTGCGGGAATGCCCGATCCTCGTGCCCCGACTGGAGGCTGCGCTGCCAGCTCTGCGGGAACTCTGCGCCGCCCTTCTGCCGCCGGGTGAGGCACGGGTTCTGGTCACAGCCTGCGATGCCGTGCTGGATGTGCTCATCGAGCCCGAAGGCAGGCAGCGGCCCGCTCTCTCACCGGCTTTGGCCGCGATGGCGCAGAAAGCTGGCATTGTCCGCATCGTCTGGCGGTCGGATATTTTCCTCAGCACGGCTCCGGCGCAGATAACGCTGTCCGGCGTCGTGGTCGATCTCCCTCCCGGCGCATTTCTCCAGGCCGTCCCCAAAGCGGAGGAAATCATGGCGCGCCTGGTCTGCGAAGGCGCCGGTAAGGCGCGCAGGATCGCCGATCTGTTTTCCGGTTTGGGCACCTTCACCTTCGCCCTCGGGCGCCTTGGCGCGGTGACGTCCGCCGAGGCCGATCCGGCGCTGCTGGCGGCGATGGCGCTAGCGGCGCGGCGCGCCTCCGGACTGAAGCCGATCACGGCATTGCGGCGCGATCTGATGCGCGAGCCGCTGTCGCCCGTGGAATTGAATGCGTTCGATGCGGTCGTCTTCGATCCCCCGCGTGCCGGAGCCTTCGCGCAGGCGCAAGCATTGGCCAAGTCAAAGGTCGGCCACGTGGTTGCCGTTTCCTGCAATCCCGCGACATTCGCGCGCGACGCCCGCGCACTTGCCGACGGCGGCTATGCCCTCAAACGGGTCGTTGCCGTCGACCAGTTCGTCTTCTCGCCGCATATCGAGCTCGTGGCGAGCTTCACGCGCAAATGAGAAACCCCGCCTCGGGGGAAGGCGGGGTTTCGTAGGTCTAGAGCGGAGTTGCTTATACGGAGATCTGCACGTCCTGCGCCTCGCCCGCTATCGTGCGCCCATTGCCGTTTTGGGGTTTGGGCTTGCCGATTGCGATGGTTCGCGGCTTCATGGCCTCGGGAATTTCCCGTTTGAGTTCCACATGCAGGAAGCCGTGCTCAAGCGTGGCGCCGGTCACTTCCACATAGTCGGCCAGACGAAAACGGCGCTCGAAATTGCGTGCGGCGATACCGCGATGGAGATATTCGCGATCTTTCGCTTCGGCGTTTTTCTCGCCCCGCACGGACAGCGTGCCTTCCTTGACCTCGATGTTCAGGTCGTCTGTCGAAAAACCCGCCACCGCCATGGTAATGCGGTACTCATTCTCGCTCAGCCGCTCGATGTTGTACGGGGGGAAGCCGTTATCGGTGTCGACGGAGGCAAGTTGATCCATGATCGAGGCAAGGTGATCGAAACCGATCGAAGACCGGTAAAGAGGGGTAAGGTCGAATCGTCTCATGACATATCCTCCTGATGAAGCGACATGATTTGCCCGCCTGAACGGCCGGGCAGTTTAGCAGTTCGCACCCAGAATTGGCATGCGAACAGTGAGATAGGGTTCCGCCGAAGCATTTCAAGCCCCCTCCGGCGAGTCGGATTGGGTGAATTGCGCGCCGCTTTGCAACGCCATTCCATCTTCAAAGCTTGAGCACCTGCCCGCCTATACGTTATGCCAGTCGGCTATGGGTGAAAGCATTTCCGCGGAATTGGCAGGCATAGCGCGCAACCCCGTGCCGAGCGGCGCCGCGCCTGGCATAATGATGGCCCGCGACGGGGTGAGCGTGCGCTTTTGTTTGTGGACGCGCACCGCGGAGAAGCGGCTCGGCACCGTGTGCCTGTTTCCGGGGCGCGGAGAATTCATAGAGAAGTATTTTGAAACCGTCAGCGATTTACGCCGGCGGGGCTTTGCCGTCGCCATGATGGACTGGCGCGGTCAAGGCGGTTCCGATCGCCTTTTGCGCAATCCGCGCAAGGGACATGTCGAGGATTTCAGCGACTTCGACGGCGACCTGCGCCAGTTCATGAATGACATTGTCCTCCCGGATTGCCCCGCCCCGTTTTACGGGATGGCGCATTCCATGGGGGCGCATATCCTCTTGCGCTCGGCGCTTACGAAAGTGTGTTGGTTCGACCGGCTCGTGCTGTCCGCGCCGATGGTTGACCTCACTCGCGAGATGACCAACGCACCGCTGCTGCGCGTGTATGTCGAGGCTTTGGTGCTGCTCGGCTTTGGAGATTTGTTTATCCCCGGCGGACGGAGCCGGCCATGGGAGATGGCACCTTTTGACGACGACCGCTTGACCAGCGACAGGCTGCGCTATGAGCGTATCCGCGATGTGCTGGAAGCGGCCCCGTGGCTCGGCTGCGGTTCGCCGACAATCGGGTGGTTACAGGCCGCGAGCCGTTCCATCATGCAAATTAATTCGCTCGGCTTTGCCCCGGCCATCAAAGTGCCCACGATGATTATCGCGGCCGGCAACGACACCGTCGTGTCCACGCGCGCCATCGAGCGTTTCGCAACCCGGGTCAAAACGTGCCGCCATCTCGTGCTCGCCGGCGCTCGGCACGAATTGTTTCAGGAGCGGGACGAAATCCGCGACCAGTTCTGGGCCGCGTTCGACGCTTACATACCCGGCTCGAATAGGACAATGGCGGACAGTCACATCGGCCTGTGACCCGCCTGTCTAAAGAAGCCGCGAAGGCGCCAACAGCTTGAGCGCTTGTTCATGAAGATCCGGATCGCCCGAAGCGAGGATCTCGCCCCCGCCGGCGGGGGCGCCGCCCTCCCAAGTCGTCACGACGCCTCCGGCGGCCCGGATGATGGGAACCAACGGCGCGATGTCGTAGGGCTTCAGGCCTGCCTCGGCAACGAGATCGATATATCCCATGGCCAGCATGCAGTAGAGATAGCAGTCGCCGCCAAAGCGGGTCATGCGCGCCTGAGCCGAGAGGCCGCGGAAGCGTCCATATTGCGATTCGGAAAACATGTCGGGAGCCGTTGCCGCAAGCACGGCGTCACCGAGCGCCGGGCATTGACGGGTTGCGATCATCTCCGCACCGGCCGAACCGCGAAAGTGGGCGCCCACTGGTGAGTTCCAGAAGCGCTCTCTGGTGTAAGGCTGGTCCATCATGCCCAGCAGGGGTGCGCCTTCGTGCGTCAAGCCGATCAGCGTGCCCCAAAGCGGGAGGCCGGCTATGAAGCCGCGTGTGCCGTCTACAGGGTCCAAGACCCAGCAATAGGGCCCGTTTGCATCCTTATCCGCAAACTCCTCGCCGCGAATGCCATGGTCGGGGTAGCGCGCTTCGATAAGCCCCCGCATGGCTCGCTCCGCGCTTCGGTCCGCTTCGGTCACAGGGTCGAAGCGGCCGAGTTCCGCCTTGTTGGTGACGGACGTCTTTTTGCGGAAGTGAGGAAGTGTGCTTTCCCCCGACGCGGTGGCAAGAGCGTGAGCGAACGAAATCAGTTCCGGAAGGGCACCATCAAGGTGCGGCAAATTTGCTGGAGCGGGCAAAAAGCTAACCCCCTAATAGCATAACATTAGGCGATAACCCGTTGTACCTGCCCTAATTTTACCCAGCGCGGTTAACTTCCAGGCAACACGTTGCGCCAAAGCAACATTTCAGGCGCTTTCTCGATAGCTGTTAAATTCGAGCTATTGATTTTTGTGCGCCGCAATGTCATCTTTTGCAGTGCGGCAAGATCATTCCCTGATCGCGCCGCAGCCCTCCTTGGGCGTTTCCTCCCTAGACTTGGGCCGTTCGATAGTCTCGGACGGCCCCTTTTTCTTGCCCAGTTAAGCGAGGCGGTAGAATGCCTCGAATAATGCATTATCACAAATACTTTATTCAGCTGCCGTGCGACGTGGGGCGAGATAGTCGGGCAGCGTTTGAATGAGGCCGTTTGCAAGCGTCGTTAGATCGGCGCGCAGGTTTAAAAAGTCCCGCCGCAGGGCTAGGCTTTCTTCATTCATATAAAGCGCCCGGTTCACCTCGATCTGCAATGCGTGCACCCCGTTACTGGGGCTGCCGTAATGCTCGGTTATGTATCCGCCGGCATAGGGCTTATTGAGAGCGACCTTATAGCCGATGCCGGTGAGATACCGTTCCGTGCAGCGAACCATTTCGCGCGGACAGGATGTGCCGAAACGGTCGCCCAGTACGAAATCCACCTTTTGCACATCGCTGCGGTCGTTCTGATAGGACGGCATGGAGTGGAAATCGATCAGCACGGCATAACCGAAAAGCTGCCGCGCTTCCGCCAGCAGCTTAGCCAGCGCGGCGTGATAAGGTTTGTAGAGCCTGTTGATGCGTTCCAGGGCAGTGCTGACCGCCAGCGGTGCGCGGTAAATCTCCTCCTGCTCGTTGACGATACGGGCGATGGTGCCCAGTCCGCCTACGACGCGGAGTGAGTGTGTGTTGGCGTAATCGGGCAAGCGGTCCGCGAAAAGCGCCGGATCGAGTTCGTAGGGCTCGCGGTTGACGTCCAAATATGCCCGCGGAAAATGCGCATGCATCAGCGTTGCGCCGATCTTCACGACGCCCGCCAGAAGCAGATCGACATAGGCGTCTTCGGATTTCCGCAATGCGGGTGCGGACAACCGCGATGCGCGCAAGAACGCGCTTGGATAGGTGCGGCCGCTATGCGGCGAATTGAAGATAAATGGGCTGACGCCATCGTCTGGCCGAAGAATGGTAAAGGGCGGAGTGAGCTCCGTTTCGATGGCCTGAGCCTCGAGATCGTGCATCTTCCGAAAATACCTGACGAGTTTTGGCAACATGGGGTTAAGTCGAAGACATGTCTGTAAAATGCAATACGCCGCCATCAGCTTGTTTATGCAAACTCTTTGTGATGCGATCCCGGCTCACGGTCCCTCTCTCTCCCTCTCTCTCCGAAAGAACGGCGCTGCATAAGAATGCCAGCCTCGTTGCGCCGCGTCGAGCCAAAATGTCGCGCTTTATAACCGTCAGCTTAGCGGAAACATTCTCTGGGCGCATTCAGTTTTGCTAGCGGGACATGTCACGCTAGCGCCAGAGAGAGAAAAACGAAAATGTAAATATCCAACGCCATCCCGCGCGAAGCGATGCGGTCTAAATGCCGTCAGGCAGGGTTGGGCGCGGCCGCTTGTAGCCGGCAATGTAAACTGCAAGGCCAAGGCCGCCAGCGACCATCCAAGCAGGCAGGACGAGGACCGCCATGAGTAACGGACTCCATAGATACGGGCTAAGGTTTTCCACTGCCGTGCGCGCGGCCTCCAGGCTTGGCGAATTCAGCGTCTGCCAATGCTGCAAGACGGAGGTGAAGGCGAGAGCGCCTTTATCGGCCAGCAAACGCGTGCCGTCAAACGCGGTCGCGGCCAGCGCCACGCAAAGGAAAAGATAGCCGAGCAGCCTTAAAAACATCTCCCGCGCCTCACCGCGATTTAGCCTAAGGGAGGGCTAGCAAATCGCTCGCCCTCCCGCAATTGGTAAGCGTTGAATACGGCACGTGCGGCTTGCGATCTGCCTGCGCACCGCTATAGTACGATCCTTTCCGGAGGGGTGGCCGAGTGGTTGAAGGCGCACGCCTGGAACGCGTGTAGGCGGGAAACCGTCTCGAGGGTTCGAATCCCTCCTCCTCCGCCAATGACTTGATCGCCAAAGTTCGCCTCAGTCCGCAATACACTGAAAAACTCTTCACCATTTTCATGTTTTTGCGTTCAGTGACGTTCGCAGAAAACCGAGCTTCTGCGGGGGTATTTTTGGGGGTATGGAGCTGCCTTCACCGTAAGGTACCCCCAACTCAATGGCACTCACCGAGGCAACGGTTAAGAACGCCAAGCCGGCCGGGAAGGGCTTATAAGCTCGCCGATAGCCTTGGCATGTTTTTGCTGGTCAAACCCAATGGCAGTCGCCTTCGGCGGCTGAAGTACCGCTGGCCGGCAAGGAAAAGCTTCTGGCAATAGGATGCGGTGACCGCTAGCTTCGACCCTGTCGGGGCGTTCTGAACGACGACACGCGTATTTGCGTGGCGATTGCGTTCGGTCATTTGATTGAGCAAGCTAAACCAAGTTGAGAGCCCCCGCGCGGTCACACCGTAAGCGGCGTGCAACAATGCTCGACCAAGAAACATCACGATCATCCGAAAGTAGAATGATGACTTCTAATTACCTTATCCGACCAATCGTCGGCGCGGACCTTTCTGCGCTGAAAGCTGTCCTCGATGCCTCCCAGCTTTTCCCGTCGGAGATGTTGGACGACATGATCTCGGCTTATCTGACCGATGCTTCCGCTAACCAGATCTGGCTCACAGCAGAGATCTCCGGGCAACCATCGGTCCTCGCATACTGCGAGCCAGAACGCATGACCAATGGTACTTGGAACCTGCTCGCAATCGCAGTTCATCCGGCACACCAAGGCCGGGGCTACGGAGCAGCGATGATGCGGCACCTTGAGAAGCGACTCTCCGAAGACGGGCAGCGCATTCTGCTCGTCGAGACCTCGGGGCTGCCGGACTATGATCGAACGCGGCGCTTCTATGTGAGCAACGGCTATACGCAGGAAGCTCGCATCCGCGACTATTACCAGCCAGGTGAGGACAAGATCGTGTTCTGGAAAGCGTTAGGAACAGCTACGGAAGGGTAACGCGTTTCTACGGTTAAACGGAGGGGCATGTAACCGCGCGCTGTCGGCGCCGCAATCACCGAGCCGTGGTCCAACGGCCAGACCGAGGGGCAAATCACCAACTTGATGTATGGGCGCGGAAAGCTCGACCTAGTCCAGGCTCGGCTGATCGGTGCAATGAGCGGTGGGACCTTGTCACGGCCAGAAAGGAAAAGGTCCCTCCGCGGAACCCGTGGGGCTTGTGTAGCTGACGATACCGTTTTTCGTCAGGCGATGGACCAGCACCGCGCCGGGCTCCAGATCAAAACAGGCCGGCGCATCCGGGCGCAGGTCGAAACGCACGGAATGGGCCGTTGAAGGCGCGATCATGCAGGTCCGTCCGGCCCAGATGGTGGAAATCGCACGATGGACGTGTCCGCAGGCGACAAGCGCCACGTTGAGGTTGGCGGCGACAATCTGTGCCAGGGCATCGGGCGCGCGCAGCGATTGTGCATCCATGTGGCCGATGCCTGTGGGGAATGGCGGATGATGCAGAAACAGGATCGCCGGCTGTAAGGCTGCCTCGGCCAGCCTGTCGGCCAGCCAGCCGCATTGCGCCGGACCGACCGATCCGTGGTTCGCTCCGGGCACGGTCGTGTCCAGGCCGATGAGCCGCAACCCGCCCACATCGGCAACGAAATCCAGCGTACCCTCGGGCGGCAGGCGGCACGTGCCGGCAAGAGCTTCGCGCATCGCCGAGCGGTCGTCGTGGTTGCCGGGGATCACGAACATCGGCGCTGGCAGGTCGCGGGTGATCGCGCGGAAGGCGGCATAGGCGGCGGGCTCACCCAGATCGGTCAGATCGCCGGACACGACGACGGCGTCGATCCCGTCCAGCCGGTCATGCAGGTCGTGGATATGGGCCACCGCGCGGACAAGGGCTGTGGTCGTGTCCACCACACCGTATGCCAGCGCCCCATCAGCCAGCAGATGCGTATCGGACAACTGGACGATGGTGGTCATGTGGGCAGCTTTCGCTTGCGGAATCCGTGGTGATGATGAGCGCGCCGGGGGCGAGCGATAGTCCCACGCGGGCGCCCGGGACGACGTCCGTTTCGGGCGCGGCGTCGAGCAGGAGCGGGTTTTCGGTCGCGCCGGCGATCTCGACCCGCAGCCGATCGCCGAGAAACGTCGCGCGCATGACGTATCCGGTCAGCGCAGCACCTTCGGCCGGGCAGAGTCGAAGGCCGCCGGGGCGGACCAGAAGTGCAGCTCCGGCTGGGGTCGCCTCGGGGAGGTCGATCCGTCCACCGGGCAGATGCAGGGCTGCGCCCTCGCGACGGCCGCCAAGCCGCATGGCGCCGCCGACGAACCCGGCCACCCAGGCGTCGGCCGGCGCGGCGTAGAGTCCGCGCGGGCTGTCCACCTGCAGAATCCATCCGGCCTGCATGACCGCAACACGGTCGGCAATCGCGAGCGCCTCGGCCTGATCATGGGTGACGAACACCGCCGTGATGCCGAACCGGCGCAAGAGCGCCGCG
>Ga0136634_10000394_pt1 | contig 20057 bp, 16 predicted proteins | sample AntDrymUQ8332106_2_FD_104654 | JGI IMG/M metagenome (GOLD analysis project Ga0136634, IMG submission 104654) | Polar desert sand microbial communities from Dry Valleys, Antarctica - metaG UQ833 (21.06) | ecosystem: Environmental > Terrestrial > Soil > Desert | place: Antarctica: Dry Valley... | reverse complement strand
TATATCATTCCCCAAAAATTTGCTACTACCGGGATACCATAAGTAACCATGGAGGAAAACACGGCCCCTGCGCGCTTTATAAGAATGTAAAAAAGGATAGAAGCCAATGCAGTTCCAAATATTCCAAGGAGAAATGAAAAACCAGTTGATGCCAGTACACCTTTTTCAGTAAGCTCCATATTGAAATAGCCGGTAAAATATAAAACAATAAGCGCAGGAATTGAATTTAAAGTAAGCGCAACAGCAACTGCATTTACAGAAGAAACATGATGCAAATGCCGTTGAACCATATTTACATTTATACCATAAAGGATAGTGGCAGCAACTATAAATAAAACGTATATAAGATTATTATTTTCTGAAAAATGCGGCTGGTTAAAAAATAGTAACACGCTGCCTGTAAATGCTATGATAATTCCAATGACTTTAGTAGCAGAGGATTTGTTTTGAAAAAAAAGGGCACCTATGATAATAGCAAATATAGGGGTCAGGGAATTTAATGTACCTGCCAATGCACTGTCTATTCCCTGTTCAGCTAAACAGAATAAATATGACGGTAATAAACTACCCATTACACCAGACATGAATACGATAAAAAATTTTTTTTTTGGAATTTGCCTGAATGCTTTATAAGCCAGTGGCAAAAGAACAAGCCCTGAAGAAATGATTCGTAAAGATGCTACCTGGTAAGCTCCAAGATGTACAAGGCCTTCTTTTATAAGGATAAAACTACTTCCCCAAATTACAGCCAGTATAATAAAAAGCAGCCAGCTGATAAGCTTATAATTCAAAATATTAGTTTATATCTTTAACCGTTACATACAAAGCGGGGCAAAGTTGCAATAATTTAAATAATTTGTTCATCAATTTTATTTAAACATATATCAATGGGAATGATCAAAGAGTTCAGGGATTTTGCTATAAAGGGCAACCTGGTAGATATTGCAGTGGCATTTATTTTAGGAGGTGCATTTGGTAAAGTAATCACTTCATTGACTGAAGGAATACTGGCCCCTTTGGTTGGAATAATTACCGGCAGTGATCTTTCAAAAAATATATATATAATTAGGCCTGCGGTATATGATGCGTCTGGTAAAATAATATCTGCCGCAATTACTTTAAAATGGGGAGATTTTATTACGGCCATAATCAATTTTCTTATCGTTGCTTTTACGCTTTTTCTTATTATTAAAGCAATGAACAAACTTAGAAGAAACCAGGAGGTTATCATCCCTGCACCTACAACTACGGAAATATTGCTGGCTGATATTCGTGACGAATTGAAAAAAAGAAATTAGCTGGTTTTTATCCACATACTCACGTAACTTTTTTTTGATAATCTTTTCCTGCATTCTATAATTTACTTTTACAGTTCCTTTTTTATGTAATTATGGCAAATACAAAATCTTACCAGATAAAGCTTGATGATTTTGAAGGACCCTTTGATCTGCTTCTTTTTTTTATAGAAAGAGATGAGCTGGATATTTATAATATTCCTATCACAAAAATTACAAATGATTTTTTAGATCATATTCATGAAACAGGAAAGTTGAATATAGAGGTGAGCAGTGAATTTATTTTATTTATCAGTACACTTATGCGGATAAAAGCAAAAATGCTTTTGCCACGGAAGGAACATGATGCGGAAGGAAATGAGATTGATCCGCGGCAGGAATTAATAGATAAAATTCTTGAATATAAACGTTTCAAAGAAGCATCCGCAAAAATGGCGGAAATGGAAGCTGTGCGTATGCTGATGATCAAACGGGGTAATTTACAGGCTGAATTGTCTCAGATCGGTGAAGAGGCCGGAGAAGGAACCGAAATTCAAACTATATCATTATTCAAGCTGTTAAAAGCTTTTGAAAGAGTTGTACAGCGGTTGCATGAAAAAAATAACCGCCCTGTACATACAGTAGTGCAGTATAATTATACCATGGAGGAAATAAGGGATTATATGCTCGATATAAGCCGTAAGGAAAAAACACTTTCATTTGAAAAAATCTTTGAAGTTGCAGAAAACAGGATTCATGCCATATTTCTTTTCCTTAACATGCTGGAGCTTGTGCAACAAAAATTTCTTTCCATTGTGATAGGCGAAGGCCGTAATAATTTTATACTGGAGTACAATGAAAACAGGGAAGAAGAAAATCATGTACCCCTAACCCCAGGTGACTTTAGCTACCTTAACTAAAACATTCTTTCTATAACCATTAACATGTAAAAATGACATGATCAGATTACGGTATATTATTTGATGTTTAAACATTAATTAAATATTTTTTATGAAAATGATAATCCATAAAGCTGAATCCAGGGGTGGAGCAGATCATGGCTGGCTAAAAGCAAAGCATTATTTTAGTTTTGGGAGTTATAATGATCCGGAAAAAGTCCATTTCGGATTACTGAGGGTATTAAATGATGATTACATTGCAGGAGGGGGTGCGTTTCCAACACATCCTCACGACAATATGGAAATAGTTACCATACCCTTCACAGGTGCATTAAAACATAAAGACAGTACCGGCGGAGAAGGAGTAATTAAATCGGGTGACATCCAGATAATGAGTGCAGGAACTGGTGTTCAGCATTCCGAAGCAAATGAATCTAAAACAGAACCTGTAACCTTATTCCAGGCATGGATATTTCCAAAAGAAAAAAACATAAAGCCAAGATATGATCAGAAGAATTTTAATGAAGAAGGAAGGAATAATAACTGGCAGGTTGTTGTTTCACCAAAAGAAAAAGACAATGCTTTATGGATAAACCAGGATGCCAGGTTTGCATTAACACGAATTGAAGCTGGTAAAACCCTGTCATATGAAAATGCTTTTAAAGGGAATGGTATTTACCTGGTAGTTATAAACGGAAGTGTAGAAGTGAATAATGTAACTTTGCAGAAAAGAGATGCTGCAGGTATAACAGGCACTGAAAGCATTACAATAAAAGCCATTGAAAACTCTCAGTTACTGGCAATAGAAGTTCCGATGAATTAAAAATTTTAATTGCGAAAATTAATAGTTTAAATATGAAATGAAAAAGCTTTCCATCAGGAAAGCTTTTTTTACAATACACATTAACAGAGAAAAGAATTTTTAATTTAAATTTATTTAAAGATAAAGTGTTGGAATATGATTGACTATTCAATGGCAAAGGCAAAAAGTGTAGAAGAATTATCGATACCTCCGGCACCAGCCAAAACAAAAGCATATTCCCCCTTAGATAAATTTTTATCAATTAAGATCTCGTAAAAATCTTCTTTGATTTTTTTTATGGTTAATGGATATTTTACACTTTCCTTTTTTGCTTTCCCTAATAATTTCATCCCCACACCTATTCCTACAGTTGCCACTCCTACTGCCAGCCCCCCTTTACTTCCAGCCTGCATTAAAGTTGGAGCTGAACTTAAAACACCGTTTGCCGCCTGAGGATCCCCTTCTTCAGATTGTATAGTTATCTTTCTTTTTCCTTTCGCACATTTCATACTATACAATTCTGTGATCTCAGAAGATGGTTTTGCGTTCATGGGATTGGCCATAGACATCATTGAAGCATCCATACCCATTGATTTCATTAACGAATCAGCCATTGAAGAAACTCCGTTTTTAGCGGGGGCACCTGCGTAAAAAATAAACGAAATATCCTTATCTGATTTTAACCGCACCGTTGATTTTTCACCTTCCAACTCATAACCATTTTCTATACCGGCCATACCGCCCATTTTCGCTTTTGTTTCCATCCTCGCATTTCCTTTCTCAAGGCGATTTAATTTTAAACTGTCTTTTTTAAAAAAATATATTTCATTGCTGTATTCAGGTTTCTCCAATTTGGGCGAATTTTTTTGGGCCTGTAAAATTATACAGTTACAAAAAAACAATAGGGTAATTACTAAATACTTTTTCATGGTTTATAATTTATAGATGACTTTGAAATCTGTCTTAGAACTTTAATGAGTTTAATAAATTCAATTGTTTTTACAATAAGTACCTCTTTCAGTATTCTGGCCGTTTCACACACCCAGATAATTAAGTGCAAACTATACCGGAATACAAGTGGAAAAAATAGTACAAAAGTTAGGGAGATTAATACTTATATACTTTATTTATAGCTTCAGTACGGTTTTGTACATGGAGCTTTCCGTATATGTTATGGATATGCTGCTTTACTGTATTAATAGATATGCTTGTTTTTTCGGCAATTTCTTTATATAAAAACCCTTTAGCCAGAAAATCAAGTATTTGTCTTTCTTTTTTTGTTAATACATCAGCTTCCTCATTTTGCAGTTTATTATTTTGAAAGGCCTGGATTACTTTGCGTGCAATTTGCGTACTCATAGGACTTCCTCCTGCATATAATTCTTTTAATGCTTCAAGTATTTTTTCCTTCGGTGTTTTTTTTAATAAATAACCATGAGCCCCGGCTTCAAGCGCATCAAATACTTTTTGATCATCTTCAAAGATTGTAAACATTATAAATTGAGTACCGTCACAACGATCTTTTATATCTGCCAGGCATTCAATTCCACTCTTCCCAGGCAGATTTATATCCATAATAACAATATCGGGCACCTGAAAAGGCAATTCTTTTTCAGCCTGCTCAGCATTCGTATACGAACCTAAAAGTAGAAATTCATTTGAATTTTGAATAAGCTGCTCTATACTTTCCATTACTTCCGGAATATCTTCTATAATACTTACAGTGATCTCATTCATATAATAAATTTACAAAGGAATTAATATGGCGAAATAGTACTTAAGTTATTCTGATAACATGGGAATGGGAATGAAATTACAACAAAGGAATTTTTAACATAACCATTGTACCATTATTATTAACAATATTTATACTCCCATTCATTTCTTTCGCTCTTTTCTCCATATTGATTAACCCATTGCCCATTGATGATTCAATGGCATTAAAACCTTTTCCGTCATCATGTATAGTTAAGTAAAGATCTTTTTTAATAATTAAATTAAAGTTCACCTTTTTTGCCTTTCCGTGTTTTACAATATTATGCAGGCATTCTTTAACAATTAAATAAATGTTCCTGCGGTGATGGCCATTTATTATTTTTTCTGTTATGTTATCAGGCAGATTGAACACGCAGGCCAGGTTATTTTCTTCACAATAAGTAATACTATAACTGCGAAGATGAAAGAGAAGATCTTCAAGGGTATTATTTTTCTCATTCATTGCCCAGATAATTTCACCCATACTTTCAATTAGCTTATTTGCAGATACTTTAAGTTTTTCAAGCCTTTCTTTAGTATTTGTTGATATGTTGTGTTCAGCAATGTTTTCCGTTAAAAATTTTATACCGGTAAGGCCTGCGCCCAGATCATCATGCATATCTGTAGCTATCCTGGAACGCTCTTTTTCTATTGCCTGTTTTTTTTCAAAAATCATTTGCTGGTGTTCAAGTTTACCACGATAATACCTTCTGATAAAAATATATAACACCAAAATGCCTGCAAGTACAATTGATAAGAAAAACCAGGTACTTTTCCACCAGGCTTGTTTAATTGTAAAAGAAAATGGTAGGCTGTATGCCGAAAAATCCATTCCCGATTTTAATATTTTCAAATTTAAGATGTATTGTCCGGCTGGCAGGTTAATATATGTTGCGGTGCGCTGGCCTTCTGCATTGATCCAATCATTATCAGCCCCGGTTAACCTGTAAAGCAAATTAATCCCTGATGAAGAATTCAGATCAACTACAGAAAAATTAAACTGTAAATTATTCTGATCGTAATCTAATTTAATATTTGCATTTTCCTGGTATACGAGATTTTTACCATTTACTTTTATTCCATCAAGATGTGCGCGTATCCTTATTTCTTTATTATGAAGAAGTTCATCAGGGTTAAATATCAGCAGGCTATTGTTTGCACCTAAATACAATTGATTTTTAACCGGGTCGTAATAATGGGTTCTTTCATTAAAATTTGTTTCCGGCAAACCATCAGCTTCTGCAAAACTGCTAAAATATTTCTGCCCCGGCAGCCGGCAACTAAGCCCTTTTGCGGTGCCCGCCCATACCCTTTTTTTATTATCAATAAACAATGAATTTACAACATCACCGGCCAGACCGTCATTGATTGAAAATGTTTTAATTGAATTTGTGGCGGGACGATATACGACAATCCCTGTTCCTGCTGTAGCAGCCCATATTTCATTACCATTAACCAGTATGTCTGTTATACCCGCAAAATTGTTATTATTATTCCCGGGCACCTTTTTAAAATCTATGGTTTTAAATTGCCGCGTTTTATATATCCAGCAAACTAACTGAGTGCTCCTGTTTACAGCAAACCATATATTCCTTTCTTCATCTTCTTCCGCCACACTAAAATAGTTTTCAGAAAATGGTTGTGGTGTATCTTTATTAGTGTAATGAAAATATTTTTTTTCTTTATTATTATATAATACCAACCCACCTCCTTCATTAAGGCTGTACCATTTATCGCCACTACTATGATGGAATGAAAATAAAAGCAGGTTGCTCTTTCCGTAAAATGGGGACAAAAAATTATGTGGCAATACTTTTTTAGTACCTGGATGATAACTGTAAATTCTTTTGTCATGACCAGTGGCAATTATACTATCCCCTGATTTTGTAACGGACCAGTTAAATGGCATTAAGGTTTTTCCAATGTTCTCTATCACTTTTGTTTCTTCATCAAAGGCGAATATTCCATTTCCATAAGTAGAGATATAAAGCCTGTTATCATTGCCACGTATAATATAATTTATGGTGGCAGGTTTACCCTTCAACAAAAATTCATTTTTATATTCCCGGATGCTTTGTGCTTTTGGATTTAATTTACTTAACCCTGCAGAAGTAGCAAACCATAAAGTTTTGTTCTCATCTTCATAAATTTTAAGGGTCTTGTTATGCAATAAACTGTTGGCTTCACCTTGTTGATGTTGTATAATATTCGTCTTTCCGGTTCTTCTATTCAGTAGAAAAATTCCACTATCACTACCTACCCATATTTTTTGCTGGCTATCTGCAAATGCACAAAAAACCATATTGGTAGACAAACAATTTTTACATCCGGGTGTAGCATTATATCGTTCTATTTTTTTTTGGTCAAGGTCGATAATAAAAAGCCCATTATTCCACTCTGATGTAAATATTAAATTGGAGATACTGTCATAAGAAGAAAATATCAGATAATGCGGGAAGTTTGCATTTTTAAAATCTACATCCAATGGCCTTAATGACTTGCGGGCTTTGTCTATAAAAAAATATCCTTTAGAAGTTGCTGCGAGAAGTTCACCTGATCGTAATTCATGAACTTTAATAACAGCCCAATATAAAGAAAAGGATGTTTTTATAAACTCTTTTATGCGATAAGCACTATCCAAAAAAGCAATTCCATCAGCATAACTTAAAATAATATTTCCGTTCCTGTCTTTATGAATATGGTTGGCTGATTTGGTAGCTACTATCGTATCAGCAACAGGTTCAAAGCTATTGGTAAGAGAATTGAATATTGTCAAACCATTGGAGGTTGAGATTAAAAGAAAGCCCGGCTTATGTTCCAGCACATAATTAACAATATTCGAGGGCAATGAATTTTTCCTGTTATTGGAATAAAATTTTTTAAAAATAAATCCATCAAATCTGTTCAGCCCTTCATTAGTGCCCATCCATAAATATCCCCGGGTATCCTGGTAAAAGCTGTGAATATTATTATCGCTTAATCCTTCTTTGTCTGTGAAATTTTGAAATGAATACCGGACAGACTGTGCATTTATTAGTGGCACATAACAACATAACAATATAAGTATAGCAATGTGTTTTAAGAATTGCATACTTAAATGTAAAAATAATTAAGGGAAATTTTATTTAGTAAATAATTGGTAAAGGCAAGGTTCCTTAACCTTATATCAGCACCTAAGCTAAACTTCAGTAAAGGTAGGTTGGAATATTCTTCAGTAATTTTTTTACTAAATAAATTCAGTCTCTGTTACTTTTTTATTTACCATGTTCCTTATGGCATCAGCTATATGACTGGCATCTATACCCACTTCGTTATATAGTTCTTTAGGAGAACCATGTTCAATAATACTATCAGGAATGCCCATGATCTTTACATCAGCTTTATAGCCATGAGTATTCATGAATTCCAGTATAGCAGAACCAAAGCCGCCAATGATTGTCCCATCTTCAATAGTAATAACCTTCTTGAATTTACCAAAAACCTCATGTAACATTTGTTCATCTAAAGGCTTTACAAACCGCATATCATAATGAGCAGAACTTATGCCTTCTGATTTAACCTCACGAATTGCCGAAGCTGCAAAATTTCCAGGATGCCCAAAGCTTAAAACCGCCAGGTCATTTCCATCTTTTAATTTTCTTCCTGTACCGATCTTAATTTCTTTCATTGTTGTTTGCCATTCAGGCATCACGCCCTCCCCCCGGGGATAACGAATAACAAAGGGGTTAACCGTACTATCAAGCTGTGCAGTAAACATTAAATTCCGCAGTTCAGTTTCATTCATAGGAGCACTTACTATCATGTTTGGAATACAACGCATATAGGCAATATCATATGCTCCATGATGTGTTGGACCATCCTCACCAACAAGACCTGCCCTGTCAAGGCAAAATATAACAGGCAAATTCTGGATAGCAACATCATGTATAACCATATCATATGCACGCTGCATAAAAGAGGAATAGATGTTACAAAATACTTTCATTCCCTGCGTTGCCATTCCAGCGCTTAAAGTAACGGCGTGTTGTTCACAAATACCCACGTCAAACGCACGATCCGGCATTTTTTCCATCATATATTTCAACGAACATCCACTCGGCATGGCAGGTGTAATGCCGATAATATTTTTATTTTTTTCAGCAAGTTCTATAATCGTATGCCCGAATACATCCTGGTATTTGGGGGGTTGGGGAATATCAAATTTCTTTTTAAAGATCTCACCGGTTACTTTATCAAACAACCCCGGAGCATGCCATTTGGTTTGGTCCTTTTCAGCCAATCCATATCCTTTTCCTTTAACTGTTTTAATATGCAGAATTTTGGGGCCTGCAATATTCTTTAAATCAGAAAGGGTATCTACCAATTTGCTAATATTATGACCATCTATAGGGCCAAAATATCTTAGTTGCAAAGCTTCAAATAAATTAGAGCTACTGCTGACTATTCCTTTAAGGCTTGCTTCCAGTTTACTGGCCATATCACGGCTAAAGTGTTTTCCTACCGGTAATTTTCCCAACGCTTTCCATACATTGTCGCGAAGATCATTGTATGTATGTGAAGTAGTAATGTCTGTCAAATATTCTTTTAATGCCCCTACATTCGGATCAATGCTCATGTTATTATCATTCAGGATAATGAGCACATTACTTTTTTCAATACCGGCATGATTCAATGCTTCAAATGCCAGTCCGGCTGTCATTGCTCCATCACCAATAATTGCAACATGTTGCCTGTCTGTTTCACCTTTATATTGTGAAGCCATGGCCATGCCCAATGCTGCAGAAATAGAAGTGGAAGAATGCCCAACACCAAATGTGTCGTACTCACTTTCTCCTCTTTTAGGAAATCCGCTCAAACCTTTATATTTCCTGTTAGTGATGAAATTATCGCGTCTGCCGGTAAGTATCTTATGTCCATAGGCCTGGTGACCAACATCCCATACCAGCTGGTCATACGGAGTTTTGAAAACATAATGTAGTGCTACACTTAATTCAACCACACCAAGGCTTGCACCAAAATGGCCACCATATACACTCACCACATCAACAATATATTGACGTAATTCAGTACAAACCTGGTTTAATTGATCTTTGCTGAGTTTTTTTAATTCGCCTGGTGAATTTATAATTTGCAACAATGGGCCAGGTTTTATCTCCATGATTATTTTTTAAACGTTGCTGTAAAAATACTGTTTATAATATATAACAGATTTATTTAACAATAATTACAATTATTTGTTCAAAAAAAAGAGGGCTATTAAAAATTTAATAAAAATGATGGGTCAGGTGAATTTTTTAAATATTTTTCCGCTTCGCTCAACTTACACACCCCTGGATAATCACCTTCCCAGTTTCCAATATCTATAATAAGCTGTAAATGCAGGTGTGGTGGCCAGTTTCCATTTTCTTCGGGGGTGCCAAAATGTGCAAATGGGTGGCCTCTTGTAATAAACTGCCCTGTCCGCAAATGATCTATATCTTTTAGTGCCAGGTGGCCGTATAATATATAAAAATTAAATGTTTCCAGCTGATGTTGCAGGATGATTGTAGCACCATAGTCACCATAATTATTATTGAAATTAAAGCTGTGAACCATTCCACCAAGAGGAGTAAAAATTACAGTACCAGCATCTCCCCATATGTCAATACCAAGATGAAGTGAACGGGGTTCCTCTTTTGCATCAAACAATATGCTGCGACTATACATTTCCCTTATTTCTTTATAGCCGCCAACCAGGTATTTGGTATTTGCAGATATCCTTTGATCATTAATGAATGCCTCAAATAATTGCATATCATTATAAATATCAACGGAAAAATCTTCATTTGATTTTGATAAATTAAGGTTTGCTATTTTATCTTTTCGTTTATCAAAAGCAATAAGAGGATGGAAGTGAGGAGCATTTTTAATTAAAACATCAGCTATATTTTTTTCTAAGATCATTTGCAAAAATATAAATAATATAGATGAACATCAAAGACTGTATGCCAAAATTGCATATGCTATGAAGCGGCATCATTTTTAATGTAAAAAGACAGAATCTTATTTTTTTCATTTAAAATGTAACAACATGCACTACAATCAGTCATGTGCCACAAAAGGCAACTACGGAAACAGGAGGTCACTGTTATTCCGATCTATGCAACGGGCCGCAGTAAATATTTACAAAACGGAAAGCAGTTTTGAAATGCTGGTGTTTGCACCCGGCCGCATTAAAGAACATTTTCATCTGGATGTTAATGGAAGTGATCTTACAATTTCTTATACCCCCCCGGAGGGTTTCACCCGGCCTGACTGGATCACCCGTGAATATAGCAGGGGTGGGTTCAGGAGAACATTTTCACTCGATGAAAGCATTGAGACAGGTAACATCTCTGCAAAATATGCAGATGGTGTTTTACAGGTAAGCCTCCCTGTTATTGCTGGTAAAGAGAAAACCAAAACGGAAATTGTGATTAACTAAGACTAAAATGGGCATCAAAATGGTGCCCTTTTTTTTAGACTATTAATTTCCTATATCACCACATTCACCATTTTCCCTTTTACAAAAATGATCTTTTTAGGGTGTTTTCCATCCAGCCACTTTTGCACAATATTATTTGCCAGCACAATTTTTTCTACTTCCGGCTGAAATGCATCCAGAGAAATATTGATGGCAGTACGTAGCTTTCCATTTATTGAAACAGGATATTCTTTAGATGTTTCTACAAGGTATTCATCATTGTGCAGGGGATATGCCGCATCTAATATACTTTCTGTGTTTCCTAACTGATGCCATAATTCTTCTGAAATATGTGGGGCATAAGGAACAAGTAATATGATCAATGGCTCAAGTATTTCTCTTTTATGCGATTTTAAATCTCCCAGTTCATTCACAGCAACCATGAATGCACTTACAGCTGTATTAAAAGAAAAATGTTCTGTATCATATTCTATTTTTTTAATTGTCCTGTGCAGAATTTTCAGTTCCGCAGCTGTTGCTTTCTCTTCATTCCAGATTTTTCCTTTAACATCATCATTAAATAATCGCCAGAGCTTACGAAGAAATCGGTGAACTCCTTCAATGCCTTTTGTATCCCAGGGCTTACTTTGTTCAACAGGCCCAAGGAACATTTCGTACATGCGGAAAGTGTCAGCACCGTATTTATCGACTACATCATCAGGATTATCGACATTAAATTTTGATTTAGACATTTTCTCTGACTCTTCCTTAAGATATAAATAGTCACCTTCCGGATCTTTGATCCATTCTATAACATGTGGCACTTCGAAATTACTGGCATTAAAATTATCCCTGGTTAATTTACCATTTCCATCTACAAACTGATGGCCATATTTAAACCTTAATAAATTTGCAGATGGATTATCTTTTTCGTACGAAACAATTTTTAATTCCTCATTGTAGTTTTTCTCAATATTAAAAAAATATGATTTGCCTGTTATCATTCCCTGATTGATCAATCTTTTAAAAGGTTCATCAAAACCTATAAGGTTAAGATCATACAATACTTTTGTCCACATACGGCTGTATAATAAATGTCCTACAGCATGTTCAGTACCTCCAATATAAACATCTACCTGTCCCCAGTAATCGCTTATTTTCCTGTCGCAAAATGTATCATTATTTTTTGGGTCCATATACCTTAAAAAATACCAGGAAGAGCCTGCATATCCAGGCATGGTGGAGGTTTCGCGTTTGAGGGTTGCGACCTCACCCACGTCCTGAGTCTTTGTTACTGGTGGCCTAACTGTTTTTACCTCACCCCCAACCCCTCTCCAAGGGAGAGGGGAGCTATCAGATAATCCCTCTCTTATTTTTTTTAAAACTGCAGGTAAATTTTTTTTTACATCATCATTGCTAAATCGTAACAAAGTATATCCATATTCTTTAAGCCAGCTTTCTCTTGCTGTGTCAAAGATCTTTTGTTCATGCGTATTATGATATCCACCATCAATTTCTATAATTAGTTTTTTTTCCAGACAAACAAAATCCGGTATATAACCAGAGATTGGATGCTGCCTTCTGAATTTATACCCATCAAGACTTCTATTACGTAATTCTTTCCAAATAATATCTTCTTCAGGTGTGGGAGCTCTTCTGTTTTTTTTTGCAAGATCAATTGTATTCTTCCACTCTTCCGATGTACTATTTACATAACCATAATCATTACTTTCTTCAATTCCCCTCTCCTTTGGAGAGGGGTCAGGGGTGAGGTCATGGTTGTTTTCTTTTTGAGAATTGTTAGGGGTGAAGTTAGCTTCAGTCCATTCTCTAATATTCGCTAATGGACCCTCCCCCTCCGGACCTGGACCATAATTTTCAATGTATGGCAATTCCAATGGCAAATCATTTTCATTCAAAGGGGATGCAATAGCACTTGTCCATATAATTGGAAATGGCTCACCCCAGTAACGTTGACGGCTAAAGCCTGCATCCCGCATCCGGTAATTCACTTTTCGCCTTCCAATTCCAAGCTCTATGATCTTATCTAATGCAATATCATATGCATCTTTCATTAATAATCCATTCAGGAAACCTGAATTTTGAAGGATAGCCTCTTTTGTAGGATTTGCTTCTTCCCCATTAAAATGTTCACCTATAATATTAGTAACAGGAATATCAAAATGTTTTGCAAACAAAAAATCACGCTGATCACCGCAAGGCACTGCCATTATCGCACCTGTGCCATATCCTGCCAGCACATAATCGGCAATCCAGACAGGGATCTTTTTATTATTAAAAGGATTATCAGCATAAGAACCGGTAAAGCAACCTGTAATTTGTTTTACATCAGTCATCCTTTCCCGGTCACTGCGGCTTTTTACATATTCCATGTATTCGTCTATGGGTTGACGTTGTTCTGCGGATATAATGGACCGGACCAATTCATGTTCGGGCGACAGCACAAGAAAGTCTATGCCAAAAATCGTATCCGGTCGCGTTGTATATACATTCACTTCCAGATCAGAATTAAGAATTTTAAACCGTACTTCTGATCCTTCACTTTTCCCTATCCAGTTTTTTTGCATTTCTTTCATTGAATCACTGAAAGCAACCTTCTCCAGGCCCTCCAGAAGACGATCTGCATATTCGGTAATCCGCATATACCATTGCCGCATTTTCTTTTTTACAACCGGGAAACCGCCACGTTCACTAACTCCATTCACAACTTCATCATTTGCCAGAACAGTTCCAAGTTCTTCACACCAGTTAACTTCTCCATAAGAAGAAAATGCAAGCCGGTATTCCATCAATATCTCTTCTTTTTTTTGGAAAGTAAAATTTTCCCATTCATCAGCTGTAAAGCTGCCCATGGCAGGCTGACGGCTAAGTGTAGCAGAACCATTTTTTTCAAAAATCTCCTGTAATGTTTCTATAGATTCGGCTTTGTCCAGTTTGTGGTTGTACCAGCTTTTAAACAATTTTAAAAATATCCATTGCGTCCAACGGTAATAGTTAGGGTCACTGGTGCGAAGTTCACGGCTCCAGTCATAACAAAACCCGATCTTATCGAGCTGAACTTTAAATGTGTGTATATTTTTTTCAGTAGTTGCTGCCGGATGTTGTCCTGTTTCCAATGCAAACTGTTCTGCAGGAAGGCCAAAACTGTCGAAACCCATTGGATGTAGCACATTAAACCCTTTTAATCTTTTGTACCTGCTGTAAATATCACTCGCAATATAACCAAGCGGGTGACCTACGTGCAGGCCGGTACCACTGGGATATGGAAACATATCTAATACATAATACGGTGGTTTTACAGATTGATTGCTTACTTTATATATATCACTGTGCTTCCAATCCTGTTGCCAGTATTCTTCTATTTTTTTAAGATTATATTCCATTGCATTTTTGTGATCAATAATTGTGATGATAAGAATACATTACAATCATTGTTAACCATACTGTTTATTGTGAACGAAAAGTTATTTTGTTAATCAGATATACAACTTCTTTACACTATAAATATAAATTTGGCTTTTCCCATTTATGTAGAGGGTAAAATTAAAACAAACCACTTAAAAATCTTTATTTTTGTCCGCATTACAATAATCTGATATTTTAAATCAACAAAAATCAATGTCGCAATTCGGGAAAGCAGGAAGTAAAAAAAGTAAACCAACTTATGCATATGCCATTATAGGTGTTGCACTTGTATTATTCCTTTTTGGAATTGTGGGCTGGTTCTTTCTTAATCTGCGTAAGACCGGTGATTACTTTAAAGAGAATATCCAGGTACATGCCTATCTTAACAGGGATGCATCAAAAAATAAAATTGATAGTCTAACAAATTATATTTCTTCTATTCATTATGTGAACAGAGTTGAGTATGTTACTAAAGAAAAAGCTATTGAAAAATGGAACAGCGAAAATGATACAACGTGGAAAAAGTTTCTGATAAATAGCCCTCTTCCTGAAAGCATTGATTTTTTTGTGAAAGCAAATTATGTAGAACCAGACAGCCTTAACCAGCTTTCAACAAATCTGCAAAATACATTCCCCGGTGTAATTTCGGAATTTCAATTTCCTACTGAAACAGTAACTAAAGTAAGTTCATATGTACGAACTGCGGGCATCATTTTCTTGATAGCAGCAGTTATACTTACTATCCTTGTCGTATTCTCCATTGACAATACTATACGTCTTGCCATGTATAGCAACAGGTTTCTTATTAAAACGATGCAAATGGTTGGTGCTACACGTGGTTTTATCGCAAGGCCCATAAATCAGCGTGCAGTTATTAACGGACTTATTTCATCAGGGATAGCCATTGCAGCAATATGGTTAAGCATACTTCTGATAGAAAGCTTTATTCCGGATTTTAAATTACTCCACGACAATACCGGTTTGCTTATTTTATTCGGGATCATAATTGCTCTCGGGATCATTATATCCCTGGCCAGTACTCATCGTTCTGTTATTAAATATCTCCGAATGAAACTGGATGATCTGTATTAATGGTAAATGGTCATTACCAAATTTAAAAATCTGTTATATTGCAGGTTAATTTCCTTTTATGATAAAAGAAAAGAAAACAACAGTAAAAAAAGAGGCGGTATTAAAAAAAGATGTAACAATAAAAAACAGTCTTTTTGGAAAAGAAAATTATATGTGGATGCTTATTGGATCTGCTGTACTTGCACTTGGGTTTTTTCTTATGGCGGGAGGTAAAAGCAGTGATCCGAATGTATTTAATGAAAGCGATGTTTACAGCCCTGTAAGAATAACGCTCGCCCCTTTGCTGATTATTACCGGGTTTATTATTGAGATATACGCGATTATGAAGAAGACCAAAAACCGTTGAACTGTTGCTGATATATTAAAAAAGTTCTGCGCTGTTTTATACAGCGTTTTTTATTCCTTTAAAATCTGATAATCTTTATATCCTGAATAAAACATGAACACAATACAATCTATTATCATTGCAATAGTAGAAGGATTAACAGAATTTATTCCTGTTTCTTCCACCGGACATATGATCATTGCAGAAAAATTATTAAACGTTCCTGATAATGATTATACTAAAATGTTTACCGTGGCTATTCAGCTGGGTGCGATCCTGGCAGTAGTTGTATTGTATTATAAAAAATTTCTCGACATAACCAACTGGAAATTTTACCTGAAATTAATAACAGGTATTATTCCGGCTATTCTTCTCGGCTTCTTTTTTTCTGATAAGATAGATGCATTGCTTGAAAGTACCACAACTGTTGCCGTTTCACTGCTGTTAGGGGGGATTATATTAATTTTTATTGATTCATTATTTAAAAACCCGGTGATACATTCTGAAAAAGAAATGACTTACCGGAATGCCTTTATTATTGGTTTATGGCAATGTCTTGCAATGATACCAGGCATCAGCAGGAGTGCGGCTTCTATCATAGGCGGAATGCAGCAAAAACTTACCAGGAGTGCTGCTGCAGAATTCTCTTTTTTCCTTGCTGTACCTACAATGTTCGCTGCAACTGTTTATAAACTATACAATTATTATATAGAAAGCGGTGGATTTACAAGCCAGGAAATCAGGCAACTTGCTATTGGTAATGCAGTGGCGTTTGTGGTAGCCCTGATTGCAATAAAAATATTTATAAGCTTTTTAAAAAAATACGGATTCCGGATATGGGGCATCTACCGGATTATTGTAGGTACAATTTTACTTATCCTCATATTTACCGGGAATATTAAACCATAACGGTTAAGTGTATCATTTGTTTTAGTACTTTCAGTTTTCATTTTTTCCAAATGCAAACTGCATCTAAAAAAGTTATCAATGGATGGGCAATGTATGATTGGGCCAATTCTGTTTATAACCTGGTTATTACAACTACTTTTTTCCCGATATATTATACTGAAATAACAAAAGCCGATCCGTATAATGGAAGTGTAACATTTCTTGGGCGTACATTTGTCAATACAGCGTTGTACAACTATTCACTTGCTACAGCTTACTTATTGGTTGCTTTTACATTGCCAATACTTTCATCTATTGCAGATTATAAGGGAAATAAAAAGCGCTTTATGCAAGTGTTCTGTACAATAGGTGCCATAGCCTGCAGCTGTTTATATTTTTTTGATGCCGAACATTTTTCAATAGGTATTATATGCATGATGATCGCAGCCTATGGTTTTTATGGCAGCCTGGTTTTTTATAATTCTTACATGCCCGAGATCGCTTCTGAAAAAGACAGGGACAGGATAAGTGCAAGGGGATTTTCGTTTGGATATATTGGAAGTGTATTGATGCAGCTTATTGGTTTTGCACTTGTTCTATTCTGGGATAAAATTCCGTTCCTAAAAAATGAGGGTGATGCAGTAAGGCTTACATTTTTATTAGTAGGTATCTGGTGGCTGGGGTTTGCACAAATACCATTTAAACGCTTACCCCAAAGCATACCTGCAACAGGAAATACTGACAGGAATGTTTTTACAGCCGGCTTTCTGGAATTAAAAAAAGTGCTGAAGCAAATGATACGATTACCTGTGCTTAAACGGTTTCTGCTTGCATGTTTTTTTTATAATATGGGTGTACAGACAGTTATGCTGGCAGCTACCAATTTCGGGAGTAAAGTATTGAACCTGCCATCTACCAAATTAATTATTACAGTTGTAATCATTCAGCTTGTTGCAATTGCAGGCGCTTTTATAATGTCAAGGCTTTCAGGAAAATTCGGGAATTTCCCTGTTCTTATCAGCGTCGTCATCTTTTGGATCTTTGTATGTATAGGAGGTTATTTTATGCAAACAGAATATCATTTCTATGCGCTGGCAGTTGCAGTTGGGCTGGTAATGGGCGGCATCCAGTCATTAAGCAGGTCTACGTATTCGAAACTAATGCCGGTAACAAAAGATACAGCTTCGTTCTTTAGCTTTTATGATATAACTGAAAAAATTGCTATTGTAATTGGCCTTTCATCATTTGGCTTTATCGAAGAACAAACAGGAAGTATGCGCAATTCAGTTTTATCATTGATGGTATTTTTTGCCCTTGGATTGATCTTCCTGTTATTTGCTTTTAGTAAACAAAAACAACAAAGCCTTGTTAATTCTCATTAACCCCAATGAATCTATATACGATAAATACAGGCTATTTTAAACTGGATGGTGGCGCCATGTTTGGCGTAGTTCCTAAAAGTATATGGAATAAATTAAACCCGGCAGATGATAACAATATGTGCAGCTGGGCTTTAAGATGCCTGTTAATAGAAGATGGCAGGAAGCTAATGCTGGTTGATAATGGGATGGGAAATAAGCAGGATGAAAAATTTTTCAGCCATTATTACCTGCATGGTGATGATTCACTTGATAAATCTTTAGCACAATATGGTTTTGGAAAAGATGACATAACCGATGTGTTTCTTACTCATCTGCATTTTGATCATTGTGGTGGCAGTATTAAAAAAGAAGGAAATAAATTAGTAACAACTTTTAAAAATGCAACCTACTGGAGTAATGAACGTCACTGGAAATGGGCAACAGACCCAAATCCACGCGAGAAAGCGTCTTTTTTAAAAGAAAATATTTTACCTATCCAGGAAAGTGGCCAGTTAAAATTCATTGAAAATAGTTCCGATGAATTTACCGGTTCAGTATGGATACGTCAGGCATTCGGACATACTGATGCCATGATGTTACCCCAGGTAAAATACAAAAACAGAACTATTATATATATGGCAGACCTGTTACCATCAGCAGCGCATATCCCTCTTCCATATGTAATGGCGTATGATATGTTCCCCCTTACTACATTAAATGAAAAAAAATCATTCTTAATAGAGGCACAGTTGAATGATTATGTTTTATTTTTTGAACACGACCCTAAAATTGAATGCTGCACATTGGAACTAACGGAAAAAGGTATACGCTTAAAAGACACTTTTAAATTATCTGAGCTATAAAAAATTACCGCACATTCATTAAAGAAGTCAGGGGATATCGCAGGTTCGAGTAACCCATCATATCCACTTTCACAGTGCCTACAGATATCGGGCTTTCTACACGCAACAAAAGCCTGTTAGCGTCATCACTTACCCAGGCATTCATTTTTTCACCGCCTTCAAACATTGTTCCTTTCACCAGCAAGGGCTTAAATTTAATGGCATGAAATTTACCATAACGGGTTTTGATCTTTTCTTTTCCGATATAACGGATATATAAGTGATATACCTGGTCATCCAGGAACATATCAAATGGAATTTTATCACCTGGCTTATATTTATCAAAATTTATATTCCGGGCATAATACATTGAACTAACAACATCCTGCATGCAACTGGTTATTTTAAAAACACCATTTGTACTGGTAGCAGTATGGGTTGTTTGATTGAAGCTTACGTTATTGTAAATTTTATGGCCGCCTTCATCAACATTGCGGATAAATTTATAAGGAAGCAATGTTGTTGTATCTACATAGCTTTCATAACGATCCCTTACCTTAAAAAATTTATCAAAAAAAGAATATGATTTCCCTTCTCCTATAAAATGATAAACAGGCTTCCCGTTATAGCGTTCAATCTTGGTTGTAAAAGTTGCTTCACCTGCACCGATATAAGCTCCTAAAGTATTATAAAAAACCTTCATGGTAATTACTTCCCCTGCTTTGAATGCATTGTTCCTGATACCGCAGAAATCATTCTGTGCAGGTGTTTGCACTACGCATAATAAACATATAAATAAGAGAATAATTTTTATAAACTTCATTATTTGTCTTTCAAAATTTTAATACCAAAAATCAGAAGGCTTCCTATTATTGCAGGAATAACCAGGTTGATTAACCAAATACTCATTGCTGCTGCCTGAACACCTAAGATATTTACACTATATGCTCT
>Ga0136634_10000393_pt1 | contig 20074 bp, 17 predicted proteins | sample AntDrymUQ8332106_2_FD_104654 | JGI IMG/M metagenome (GOLD analysis project Ga0136634, IMG submission 104654) | Polar desert sand microbial communities from Dry Valleys, Antarctica - metaG UQ833 (21.06) | ecosystem: Environmental > Terrestrial > Soil > Desert | place: Antarctica: Dry Valley... | reverse complement strand
GGCCCGACGACCGTGTTGCCGTACTTCGGTTCCGTACGGTTCGGCAGTGTCGACGATTCCTTGGCGAACTCCGTCTGCCGGGTGCCCCACAGCGAGAAGGGCGTGAGCTTGACGAAGTCGTCGTCGCCCTCGTAGATCAACACACCAGCTTGGACGTAGTTGAAGCAGCAGCCGTCGGCCGGCAGACCGTCGATGCGGATCTTCGTCTCCACGACGTACTCACCCGCCGGGGCGTCGGTGACGAGCACCGAGGCGTCATTGCTGGAGGTGAAGAGGTCAGCCTTCTGCACCGTCCACCTCAGCATCCCGTCCTCGACCGCGAAGGTGGTGGCGTCCGGCTCCCGGACCCAGGTCCACGGCTGCGACAGCTCCGTCCCGTCGAAACCATCGGCGAAGATCGGCGTGGTCGGCACGTCGACGGGGGCGAGCCTCGGCCGGTACGCCGTGTGCTGCCCCGGTTGGGCGGCGGGCGCCGGCATCGGGTTGTCCGAGGCCCAGCGGCCGCCACGGACCGTCGGCCAGCCGTCGATCCAGTCCAGCGGGTCGAGCAGCGCCGGCCGCTTGGTGAAGTCGGTGGTGCCCGCGAACACAGGGTCGGTACGGTCCACGGCGTGGTAGACCGTCCACCACTGCCCGTCGTAGTCGCGGAAGACCGTGTTGTGACCGGTGCCGACCCAGCGGTTCCCGTTCATGCTGATCACCGGCGTCCCGCCGACCCGCCCCTCGACGAAGGTGTGGCCGTCGCGGTCCACGAACGGGCCCATCGGGCTGGTCGAGCGGCCGACGAAGACGCTGTAGCCCGTCAGCTCGGACGCGCAGCAGTTGGTCGCGGAGGCGAACAGGTAGTAGTAGCCGCCCCGGTAGACGACGTTCGCTCCCTCGTACCGGTCGCCGATGGAGACCTGTGTCGCGGTGCCGGTGACGACCGCCCCGGTCGCGGTCAGGGTCAAGTCCTGGCTGAAGATGCCGCCGTAGTAGCTGCCGTAGTAGAGGACGCTCGACGTGTCGATGTCGTCACCGAGGACATCGGGGTCGAAGGTCCAGAAGAAGTCGCAGCCGTCAGCGTTCTGCCGCGGCATGACCACCGGTGTCTCGCTGATGGCCCACGGCCCGGTCGCGGTGCTGGACGTCGCGACGCCGATCGCAGAGTCGCCGGCGCAGTCCTCGACCCCGCTGATCTCGGCCGTCGTGTCGGTGACGACGAAGAACAGGTAGTAGGTGTCGAAGGCTGACGAGTAGACGACGTCGGGCGCCCAGAACGCGGCGTCCTCCTCCGCCCACGACGGGCGGGTGGTGAGCGCGTCGCCGACGTACGTCCAGTTGACCAGGTCGAGTGACGTCATCATGGGAACCGGATGGAACACGAAGTCGCCTGCTGCGTCGACGTCCTCGTCGTTGAGCGGGTCGGTCGTGCAGTACATGTACCAGTACGGGTCACCCGCTTGCCGGCCCCGCAGGACCACCGGGTCGGCGCAGCTGTCCACCGTCCCGTCGCCGGGGACGACGGGGGCGAGCGGGTTCTCGTACGTGAGGAGCCGCGGCTGCTGGTTGCCCGGCTCCGCCGCCCCGGCAGACATGGCCGCAGGGGTCACCACCGCCGTGGCGAGAAGGACGAGGAGAACCTGACGTAGTCGCGAGCGCTGCATGAACGGCCTCCCGCCGAGGGATGTGGCCGGAACAATCCTCCGCGCGCTGCTGAGATGTCAACAAGTCCGGGTACCGAGCGATTGGAGCGGTTCGCGCCTCGCCGTCACCTCCGCCGTACTGGCGCCGCGTCGTGCAGCGGGGTACGAAGTCAGCAGTGTCGTTCGCGAGAGGAGCCTGGACCATGGACGAGAACCCGGCGGCGCAGCCATCAGCGGCCGGCGACCCGAGTCGCAGCACGTCGTACTGGATCGCCTCGACCGGGACCACGGCGTATCCGGCGCTCGCGGCGGACATCGACGTCGATGTCGCCGTGCTCGGCGCTGGGATCGCCGGGCTGTCGGCGGCCTGGGAACTTGCCGCCGCGGGCCGCTCGGTCGCCGTCTTCGACGCCGGTCGCATCGCGTCGGACACGACCGGTTTCACCACCGCGAAGGTGTCAGCACAGCACACGCTCATCTACGCGCACCTTGCGAAGTCGATGGGTGCCGAGGGTGCTGCGCTCTACGCCCGGTCGCAGCAAGAGGCCGTCGAGCACCTCGTCGCGACCGTTGGCGAGCTGGGCATCGACTGCGACCTCGAACGCGCGGCGTCGTACACCTACTTCGTCAACCGCAAGCGCATCGACGAGCTGCAGGCAGAAGCCGCGGCGGCACGGGCGGCGGGCCTTGCGGCCAGCTTCGTCACCGAGACCGGTCTGCCCTACCCGGTCGCCGGTGCGGTGCGCGTGGAGGAGCAGGCTCAGTTCCACCCGCGCAAATACCTGCTGGCGCTCGCGGCCGCAGCAGCGGAGCGGGGAGTACGCATCTTTGAGCACACCCGGGCGGTCGGGTTGCACGAGGGCGAGCCGTGCCGGGTCGACACCGAGTCCGGCCACACCGTACGGGCCAAGGACGTCGTGGTCGCCACGCACTACCCGGTGTTCGACCGGGCCCTGCTCTTCGCCCGCATGACGACGCACCGCGAGCTCGTCGTCGCCGGGCGCATCAGTGCCGACCGCGACCCGGGCGGCATGTACATCACGCCGGCCGAGAACACCCGCTCGGTGCGTACGGCCCCGGCCGAGGACGGCGGCCGCATGGTCATCGTCACCGGCGAGTCGTTCACTCCGGGGTCGGCCGGCTCGGAGGGTGTCGCCGGACGCTGGGACCGGCTCGCAGAGTGGACCCGCCTGTGGTTCGGCGTCGATGAGCCGTCCTACCGGTGGGCGGCGCAGGACAACGACACGACCGACAAGGTGCCGTTCGTCGGGCCGTTCCATGCTCGGGCCAAGAACGTCTGGGTCGCCACCGGCTTCGGCGGCTGGGGCATGACGAACGGCATCATGGCCGGCCGCCTGCTCGCCGGCCTGATCGCCGGCGACGCTCCCGATTGGGCCGGCATCTACGACCCGCGGCGGTTCCACCCCGCACGCGAGGCGGCCTCTCTGGCGGTGGCACAGGCCAAGGTGGCGGGGCACTTCGCCGGCGACAGGATCAACGCGCTGCGCCACGGCGGGGTGGACGACATCATGCCGGGCCAGGGCGCGGTCGTCCGCGTCGGCGCCTCGACCAGCGCGGTGTACCGCGACGACGACGGCGGGCTGCACGCCCTCTCCGCCCGCTGCACCCACCTCGGTTGCCTCGTGCAGTTCGACGATGCGGAGAAGCACTGGGCCTGCCCGTGCCACGGCTCCCGGTTCGGCGTCGACGGAGCCGTGCTGCACGGACCCGCCACCAAGCCTCTGGCGCCGCGGGACGTCTAGTCAGCTGATCTTGCGGCGGTAGGCGGCCATGGCGAAGACGTAGGCGACACCGAGCGTGCCGAGGCACCATGCGAGAGCGATCCATATGTCGCTCCCAACCGGCCGTTGGGCGAACAGATCCTGGATGGTGTCGACGATCGCAGTGACCGGCTGGCCCTCGGCGAAGGCGCGCACGGGGCCCGGCATGGTGTCCGTGGGGACGAAAGCCGAGCTGATGAACGGCAGGAAGACGAGTGGATAGGAGAACGCGCCGGCACCGTCCACCGACTTCGCTGACAGGCCGGCGATGACTGCGATCCAGGTGAGTGCCATGGTGAACAGCGCAAGGATCGCGGCCACAGCGAGCCAGGCCAGCGCGCTTGCAGAGGTGCGGAATCCCATGACGAGACCCACCAGCACGATGATCACGACCGAGAGCCCGTTGGCAACCAGCGAGGTCAGAACATGTGCCCACAACATGGACGATCGTGGGATCGGCATGGAGTGGAATCTTTCGAAGATGCCGCTTTTCAAGTCGGTGTACAACCGAACGGCGGTGTACGCGATGCCGGACGCGATCGCGATGAGCATTACTCCCGGCAGCAGGTAGTTGACGTAGTTGTCGGTGTCAGTCTCGATTGCGCCGCCGAACACGTAGACGAACAGCAGCATGATGGCGATCGGCGTGATTGCGGTGGTGATGATCGTGTCCGGGCTGCGCGTGATGTGACGCATGGAGCGACCCAGCAAGACGGACGTGTCTGCGAAAAAATGTGTGCTCATGATTGGTCCGAACGCGACTCGTCCTGGGCATCGTCCGCCACGAGGGCGAGGAAGATGCTTTCCAGGGTCGGCTGCTTCTCGACATACTCGACCGTCGCTGGTGGGAGGAGTTGCTTGAGCTCGGCGAGGGTTCCGTTCGCGATGATCTGCCCGTGATGAAGGATGGCGATCCGATCGGCGAGTTGCTCAGCCTCTTCGAGATACTGCGTCGTGAGCAGAACCGTGGTCCCCTGCCCGGCAAGCTCCTGAACGACCCGCCACACTTCAACGCGTGCCTCGGGATCGAGCCCCGTGGTCGGCTCATCGAGGAAGATCACCTTGGGCTGCCCGATCAGGCTCATGGCGATGTCCAGGCGACGGCGCATGCCTGCCGAGTACGTCGCCACCTTTCGCGATGCCGCGTCGGTGAGGTCGAAGCGGGCCAGAAGATCATCCGCCACTTGACCTGGGGCTTTCTGATGCCGCAGCTTGGCGACCAGCACCAGGTTCTCCCGACCGGAGAGGGTCTCATCGACTGCCGCGAACTGTCCGGTCAGACTGATGGACTCTCGAACTCGGCGCGACTCCGTCCTGACGTCGAAATCATTGACCCTGGCTGTGCCGGCGTCTGGTTTCAGCAGCGTGGACAGAATTTTCACCAACGTGGTTTTTCCTGCTCCGTTGGAGCCGAGAAGGGCGAAGATGCTGCCCGATGCCACCTCGAAGCTCACACCTCTCAAGACGTGCAGCTCCTTGTAGGACTTCTCTATGCCCTGCAGACGGATCGCAGGTTCACGGTGCTGTGGGGACGTCGCCGCGACGCTCATGAGGTCTTCTCCGCTCTCGTGCTGTTGTCTATCGCCCGCGTCAGGCGCTCCCGCTCCCGGGTGACCCAACTGCCCTTCGAGTAGTTCTGCAGAAACGCCTCTACGAACTCCACCGGATCTGCCCCGACAATCGCGCGAATCGGCGTTCGGTCCGCCGCAGCCTCTTCGAACAGATCGGCCAGGTCCTCGAACATCGAAGCCGCACTGCCGCCGTCCGCCGCCCCGAAGAACATCAGGTACCGTTCCAGCCCCTCGACCGCCGTGCGATAGCTCTGGGGAAGCTGTCGCGTGCGCGCCTTGTACTTCCACCAGCGCCGTTTGTCGCCGATCATTTTCGAGGCGAAATCGATAACATGCATGGTCAGCTGCCTCCTTGGTGGAGCTGTTCGAGTCGTTCAGCGAGGAAGCTCCAGGTCCTCCAGAACTCTTCGAGGTATTCCCGTCCCTGAGCGTTGAGGGAATACACCTTGCGCGGCGGCCCCTTCGCCGACACGACTCGCTCGACGTCGACGAGGCCTTTCTGCTCGATCCTGATCAGCAGCGCGTACACGGTGCCCTCGGCGATCTCGGTGAAGCCCTTCGCGCGAAGCAGCGTCGTGATCTCGTAGCCGTACGCCGGGCTCCCGGTCAGGAGAGCAAGAACGATGCCCTCCAGCGTCCCTTTGAGCAGCTCCGTCAGCTGCCTGCCCATGAACACTTCCTCAACGTACTCAGTGACACTACCTACTGGTACATAGTACCGCTAGGTAGTGGAAGCGCGAGCCCACCTGCGGCGCCACCCCGGACGGCCACCTCATGCCGGCTTCGCGCCATCAGCCCTGCGGCTTGAGCGTTCGGTGGGGTGGGGCAGGGGCGTCAGGCCGCGTCGGACTCCCGCGCGAGGGTGACCACCCGTGCCAGTGGCCCGCGCCACAGGTCGCCGTGACCGTACAGCAACAGGTCGGCATCGATGCGGTCGAGCCGATCGAGCGATGTTCGCGCCGCCGCGTGGTCGTCGTTGAGCGCGGGGCATCAGGCGGGGTCTCGTCTTGCCTAGCAGCGGGTCGGTGGTGACGAGCGCGTCACCGCTGAGCAGCGCACCGCGCGCCGGCAGGTGGAAGCCGATGTGGCCGGTGGTGTGTTCAGGCCCAGCACCGTGCCAACTGGCTCCCGTTGGCTGACCTTTCGGTGGAGGTCACCCCTCGAACGTACCGGCGCTAACACTCCTCGCCGGTTTCAACATATAGCGCACGGGGGGTCTTGCCGCAAGACCCCGGTCGTGCTGCAGAATCGCCGGCCGAGGGCAGAACCCAATGACAGCAGGGGGTTTCGTGATCGACGTGATCGTTGCCGGCGGCGGACCGACCGGCGTGATGCTGGCCAGCGAGTTGCGGCTGCACGGCGTGCACGCGCTGGTGCTCGAGAAGGAGGCGGAGCCGACCAGGGTCGTCCGCTCGCTCGGTCTGCACGCGCGCAGCGTCGAGGTGATGGACCAGCGCGGTCTGCTGGAGCGGTTCCTCGCGCTCGGTCAGCAGCACCCGGTCGGTGGCTTCTTCGCCGGCATCGCCAAGCCGTCGCCGGACCGGTTGGACACCGCCCACCCGTACGTGCTCGGCATCCCGCAGACCATCACCGAGCGGCTGCTGACCGAGCACGCCACCGAGCTCGGCGTCGAGATCCGGCGCGGCTGCGAACTGGTCGGGCTGAGCCAGGACGACCGCGGGGTGAGCGTCGAGACGGCCGACGGCACTGCGCTGCGCTGCCGTTACCTCGTCGGATGCGACGGCGGCCGCAGCGCGGTGCGCAAGGTGCTCGGCGTCGGCTTCCCCGGTGAGCGCGCCCGGGTCGAGTGGCTGCTGGGTGAGGTGGAGGTGGACGTGGCCGCGGAGACGGTCGCCGCGGTGGTGGCCGAGGTCCGCAAGACCCACCTGGGGTTCGGTGTCGGGCCACTCGGCGAGGGGGTGTTGCACCGCGTCGTCGTGCCCGCCGACGGGGTGGCCGCAGACCGCACCGTCCCGCCGACCCTCGCGGAGCTGAAGCAGCAGCTGCGCGTGTTCGCCGGCAGCGACTTCGGCGTGCACTCACCGCGCTGGCTGTCCCGCTTCGGCGACGCCACCCGGCTGGCCGAGAGCTACCGGACCGGCCGGGTCATGCTGGCCGGCGACGCGGCGCACATCCACCCGCCGATCGGCGGGCAGGGACTCAACCTCGGCCTCCAGGACGCGTTCAACCTGGGCTGGAAACTGGCCGCCCAGGTCGACGGCTGGGCACCGGCGGGGCTGCTGGACAGCTACCACATCGAGCGGCATCCGGTCGCTGCCGACGTGCTGGACACCACCCGCGCGATGCTGCAGCTGATGTCCCCCGACCCGGGTCCCCAGTCGGTGCGCCGGCTGGTGGCGGAGCTGATGGACTTCGAGGACGTGAACCGGCATCTGATCGAGAAGATCAGTGGGATCGGCATCCGGTACGACCTCGGCGCGGGGCATGAGCTGCTCGGGCGGCGGTTGCGGGACATAAGGCTGAAGCGGGGCCGTCTGTACGAGCTGATGCACGGCGGCCGCGGGCTGCTGCTCGACCAGACCGGCGAGCTATCCGTGAACGGATGGGCAGACCGGATCGACCACGTCGTCGACGTGAGCGAGGAGCTGGACGCGCCCGCGGCGCTGCTGCGCCCGGACGGTCACGTGGCCTGGGTCGGGGAAGATCCACAGGATCTGCTCGACCAGCTGCCCAGGTGGTTCGGCGCTGCCGTCAGCTGAACGAGTAGGGGTCCAGCCAGCGAAGAGGCACCTGTCAACCCGACGGGGGCCAAATCTTCGGCCGGCGGCGCGCAGCGTGGAGCGGGCCATGGCCTGCATCTCTTTTGCCGCTTCGCCGGGAACTGTCGTCCGTACTGCGTGACCACCGCGCTTGTGCTCGCGGCGAGGGCAGCGGGAAGCGTGACCTCCCTCTCATCCGGGGTGGTTACCCTGCGTTCACGCCCCCGGGACCACGACTTGACGAAGGGAGAACGCCGTGCTTGAGGTCACGGCCGTCGGTTGGGCGGTGACGATCGGCGTGATCGTCGGGTTGTTGGCTTTGGACCTCGGCCTTGCGATCTCCCGCCCGCGCGCGGTGGGTTTTCGCGAAGCCGTGCTCTCGTCGGTGTTCTATATCGCGGTGGCACTCGTGTTCGGCCTCGTCTTCACCGCGCAGGCGGGTGGTGAGTTCGGCGCGCAGTACTTCGCCGGCTACATCGTCGAGAAGAGCCTGTCGGTCGACAACCTGTTCGTCTTCGTCATCATCATGGCGACCTTCGCAGTTCCGGAGATGTACCAGCAGAAGGTGCTGATCTTCGGCATCATCGTCGCGTTGGTCCTGCGCGTGATCTTCATCGCGCTGGGGGCGGCCCTGTTGGAGCTCTTCTCATTCATGTTCCTGATCTTCGGCCTGGTTCTCATCGCGACGGCCGTGCAGCTGTACCGCCACCGCGATGCCGACCCCGACGTCCAGGACAACGCCGTGGTCCGGCTGGCGCGGCGCGTGCTGCCCGTCACTGAGCAGTACGACGCCGGCCGGTTACTGACTCGCCAGGGGGGCCGGCGAGCGGTGACACCCCTCTTCATCGTGCTGCTCGCCATCGGCAGCACCGACCTGCTGTTCGCGCTCGACTCGATCCCGGCGGTGTTCGGGGTGACCGAGGAGCCGTACATCGTCCTCACCGCCAACGCGTTCGCACTGCTCGGGTTGCGGGCCCTGTTCTTTCTCGTCAAGGGACTGCTGGACCGGTTGGTTTATCTCTCCACCGGCTTGGCGCTGATCCTTGCGTTCATCGGTGTCAAGCTCGTCCTGCACTGGGGCCACGGGCTGAGCACGTCGGTTCCCGAGGTCAGCACGAACCTGAGCCTGGTGGTGATCTTGGTGGTACTCGTCGTGACCACGGTGGCGAGCCTGCTGAAGGTCCGGCGGGAGCCGCATCTGCGCGCCCATGCCGGCTCCCTCACCGGCCGTGACTCCGATGACAGCCGGCGGTCCAAGGGGACTTCCTAGTCTGCGTTTGATTGCGAGGGTTTGGGTGGACATCTCGCTTATAGACTCCACGACATTGCAGCAGGTCCGGATCACGCCAACGAGCCTTCTCGTCGGCGCCAGCGTCAGCACGTGTCAGGGCCAGGCCTACCCTTGCGGGTAGCTGGGTGCTCCTGGCGGCAGGTGACGGCCTGCTGACCGAGTGACCGGTCACACCCGGTGCGGGCCGCCGGCCGTCACCGCGTCGGGCTGCATGACCCGCTGCAACACCCGCACGTTCGCCGGGTCGGTCACACTGTCAGTGAGCGCCAGATCGAAGCCATCTCCGCCTCGATCGCCGCCCCGGTGTACAGCGCGGACAGTCAGGTCGTCGCCGCGCTCTCGATCATGATCCCCGCCGACGTCGACACACGCGAGTACGGCGCGGCGCTGCGGTAGTCACAGGTCGGCGCAGGACAGCTGCCGCTTCGTTGTGACACATCAGTGCAGCAGGGGCTCGCCGGACACGTAGCGGATCTCCAGCGTCACCAGGGTGAGACGCCACCCCTCGTCGGTGCGCCGCAGCTCGCAGTTGTACCAACCGGCACCGTCGGCGTGCCGGTACGGCGTCGCGGCGTCGAAGATGTGGGCGGCGATCAGGTACGACCTCGTCGTCGCGCGGGCGCCGTCGATCGTGATCGCGTGGTTCGAGCTGATGTGGTGGGTGCCCGCGTAGCGCCCCAGGTTGCCGCCCACGAACTGCGCCATGCCCTCGCGACCGCTATGGCGGATCGTGGGAGAGATGGCGAGCACACCGTCGGGCGCGTAGTTCGCGGCGTACCCGTCCCAGTCCTGCTCGTCGACCGCGCGGGCGAAGTCGACAAGCACGTCGCTGATCGCGGCGCGATCGACGAGCCACTGCAGCTGCTCGCTCGGCGTCGACGGTGGGTTGGCTGCGGGCATCGGGTGTCCTCTACTGGCGTGTCGAAACGGCTGGGGCTGAACTCGTCGGCCAGATGCCCTGCTTGCCGGGGGACAGGAGCCCCTCGGGGTCGAGCGCATCCTTCAGGGTCACCTGCACGCTCCGCAGGGCATGCTCGTTGAAGCCGTATGTATCGGCGATGCGGTCCATGAACGCCAGGTGGCTGCGGTAGGGCGCGTACCCCGCCGCCGCTGCGGCCACGATCACGTTGCCGACGGCGTCGCGCACCCTCTCGCGCTGCCGCTCGTCCTTCCGGTCGAAGCTCAGCAACGCCAAGGCGATCGCTGCTCGCGCGTCGAGGGTGAAGCCTCCGGCGTAGTCGAAGCCAGCGGTTTCCACCGTCGACTGGATCAGGTCCAGCTGCCGCATCGTGTCGGCTGCGGTCGCGGGGCACACGAGGCTGATGTCCGTGTGTGCCGGTTCGCCCCCCTGCCACGCCGCCATCCGCACCAGGTCCGTGCTCGGTATGCCGAGCTGGGCCCGGTCGGCGGGGTGGACCATCTCTGGGTTGACGTCCCCGGGGTAGCTCCGGACGTCGAGCACGAGGTCCGGGACTGCCGCGACCGCAGCACGCACGACGTCGAGGCGCGCCGTCGTCAGCGACGTCGGGCCGTACAGCGCGAAGCGGGCGTTCCACCAGCCGACCTCGAGATCCGCCATCATCGAACGTACGGCGGATGCCGGCATCGGCCCATCCCCGGCGAACCAAGCCGCGCGCTCGCCCATCATGGACGCGACGATGGTGGCGTTTCCGATCACCGCTTTGGTCTGGACGGTGCCGTCCATGAGGAGCGGCCGGATCGCGTCGACCAGCGCGCCCAGATCGTCGCGCCGCGGCGCCTTCACCATGCAGACGACGACATTCTCCGGCTGCGGCATCAGCCAGAAGCCCATCTTCGTCACGATCCCGAGGCTCGACTGCTGGAAGAGTCCTTCCAGGGCCGGTCCGCAACCACCGCGGTAGAGGTGCCACGCCGTGCCACCGGGAACGGCGCCCATGCCGGTACGAACCACGGATCCGTCCGCCAGCACGACCTCCAGGCCGCAGGAGAATGCGATGTGCTCGCCGTGCGCCGCGTACCCGAAGCCGCGCTCCAGGGCATTGCCGATCAGGCTGCCCCATCCGATGTCGGGGACGGACAGCACCAGTCGGTGTTTGTTGGCGCGCAGGTGGGCGTGCATGTCGAGGAAGCTCACCCCAGGCTCTACCAGGACGTATCCCAGCTCTTGGTCGACTTCCAGGATGCGGTTCATCCGGTGCAGGTCGAGAACCACCGAGCCGCTGACGCGGGGAGCGGCGCCGCCATAGCCGTAGTTCCGCCCGCGCGACACGGTCCACAGGGGCAGCTGGTGTTGGCGCGCGGCTGTGAGGACCCGCTGGATCTCCTCGACGGAAGCCGGGATCACCGCCGCGGACGGACGGAACGGAGCGCCCTCGCCGAACGCGTACGGGTCGAGGTAGCCCTCCAGGTCGAGTCCACCGAGCACGTTCGGAGCGCCGACGGCTTCCCGCAATGCTGCAAGGGCTCCCGGGGCAAGGCCAGCCGAAGGTGCCGTCACAGGGGACGGCCGGCGCCGCGCCGGTTGGCGAGGAAGCTGGAGAGCGCGACGGCGACGAGCAACGCCGCACCGTTGAAGACCGGGTTGACCCAGTCGCTCGCGCCGGCCAGCGTCAGGCCGCTGACGCTCACCGCCACGAAGAGCACGCCGATGACGGTGCCCCACACGTTGAACCGCCCCGGCTGGATCGCGGTCGCGCCGAGGAAGACGGCGGCCAGCGCGGGAAAGAGCATCGACGTGCCATTGTCCGCGGTGGCGCCGCCGGTGCGTGCGGTCAGGAGCACTCCGGCGAGACCGGCCACGGCGCCGCCGCAGACAAAGGCCCGGGCCGTGTAGCTGCGGACCGGGATGCCGACGAGCTCGGCGGCTCGCGGGTTGGCGCCGATGGCATACAGCGAGCGCCCGTAGGGCGTCTGCGCGAGGAGGTACCAGCCGAGCACCAGCACCATGGCGACGACGAAAACCAGTCGGGGCAGGCCGAGCCACTTCGCCGACCCGAAGCTCACCAAATTCGGGTTGATGTTCGACGTCGTGGTCTGGCCGCCCGTGTACCACTGGATCAGCCCGCCCAGCAGCGTCGCCATGCCGAGGGTCGTGACGAAGGAGTTCATGCGGAGCCGCGAGACCAGGACGCCGTTCACGCTGCCGACGACCGTGCCGAAGACGATCGATGCGAGCACGCACCACGGCAGCCACAGGTCGTACCGCGACATCAGCACGGCGCTCAGCACCGACGACGAGGCGGCCGTCGCGCCAACGGAGAAGTCGAAGTGTCCGGACACCAGCGGCAGCAGCAGCGCGAGCGCGAGCAGGGTGATCACCGACTGGTTGCCGGCCACGATGCTGAGGTTGGCCGCGGTCGGGAACGTCTCGGCGCTCTCCGGGAACACCGAGAAGAACGCGCAGATCGCCAGCAGCAGCGCCAGCAGCGTGTATCGCTCGGCCCGGTGCAGGAGCCTCGATGGGCCGCGACGAGCCGGAGGCGTGTCGACGTCGTCCCGGCCGGTCTCGATGTCGGCGCCGAGCGGCGGCCGGGTGACCGGCGCGGGGTCGGTGCCGGGCAGCTGTACGGCGCTCATGCTGCGACCTCCTGGGACGGTCCGGACGACTGGACGAGTCGGGTGAGCAGGTCGGCGGTGGCGAGGTGGCCCTCGAGCTCCGCGCAGATGCGGCCCGCGCGCAGGATGAGCACCCGGTCGCACAGCAGACCCAGCTCCTCGAAGTCCGACGACGCGATGAGCACGGCGCACCCGGCCGCTGCGTTTCGACGGACCTGGGCGTAGATGTCGCTGCGCGAGGCGACGTCGACGCCCTGCGTGGGTTCGTCGAGGAGCAACAGCACGGGGGCACGGCGCAGGGACCGCGCGAGCACGACCTTCTGCTGGTTGCCGCCGGAGAGCGCTAGCAGCGGGGCGTCGGGTCCGGGAGACTTCACGGCGTACTCCGTCAGGAGCGCCTGGGTGTCCCGTCGCTCGGCACGCCGGCGCAGCCACGCGCGCCAGTACTGCCCCAGCACGGACATCGACGCGTTCTCGCTGACGCTCAGCTGGCCGAATGAGCCGTCACCGAGCCGGTCCTCCGGCACGAGGGCGGCACCCTGCGCCATCGCCTGACCGGGGCTGCCCGGTCGGTACGCCGCGCCGCCGAGCGTCATGGCGCCGGCCGTGGGCTTGCGCGCGCCGAAGATCGTGGTGAGCGCGGTCGTGCGGCCGGAGCCGACCAGGCCGGCCAGCCCGACCACCTCGCCGCGATGCACGTTGAGGTCGAGTCCTCGCAAGGGCCCGACGTGGAGGTCCCGTACGGTGAGCACCGCCTCGGTCCCGGCGCTGGAGCCCTGCCGTCGACGGTCGACGCTGCGCCCGGCGATGAGCTCCACGAGCTCGTCCTCCGTCGGTGTGCGGTCCACGATGGCGGCGGCGACCTTGCCGTCCCGCAGCACCGTCACGTCGTCGGCGACGTCGAGCACCTCGCCCAGGTGATGGGTGACGAAGACGATCGTCTGCCCGCCCTCGGCTCGTCGGCGTAGCCCCTGCAGAAGCAACCGTGACTCGTGGTTCGGCAAGCTCGCGGTGGGCTCGTCGAGGCAGAGCACGAACTCGCTGCCCTCCTGGTCCTGCAGCGCCCGTGCCACCGCGACCATGGTGCGCTGCGACGGCCGCAGCTCACCGACGGTCGTGCGGGGTGAGGCGTCAATCTCGTACCGGTCGAGCAAGGCGGCCACCCGTCGGCGCAGGGGGCCCCACTGGACGCTGCCGCCGACGCGGGTCGGGAAGCCGGTGTCGAAGGCGACGTTCTCCGCGATCGTCATGCTGTCGAACAGACCGAGGTCCTGGTGCACGAATCGAAGTCCCGCCGCCCGGGCGACCCGGGCGGTGCCGTCGGGCGCCGCCCAATGGGTCCCCAGCACCCTGATCACGCCGGCGTCACCGCTGTGCACGCCCGCGAGCACCTTGATCAGGGTCGATTTGCCGGAGCCGTTACCCCCCAGCAGGGCGTGCACCGTGCCCGGGCGGACGCGCAGGTGAGCGCCCACCAGGGCCGGCGTGCCCGCGAAGTGCTTGTCTATACCGATGGCCTCGAGCGCGATCACTCGACGCCCCACAGCTCCTTGAAGGCGGTCTTGTAGTCGACCACCGGCTCGTACGCGAACATGTCACCCTCGGCGGGCATGTTGTGCTCGGCGTCGATCACCTGCAGGCCAACGCCTTCCGGCTCCACCGGCTCCCCGTTCAGCACCCGGATCGTGGCGTCGATCGCCGCCCAGCCGTCGTAGTCGGCGCTGAAGCCCACCGAGGCGTCCTGGCCGGTGCCTCCGCGGATCAGGTCCAGGTTGCCCAGCTCACCGAAGGCCCCGATGACCGCGAGCTCCTCGGACCGGCCGGAGGACTGGATCGCTTGGGCGAGACCGGCGAGGAACCAACCGTCCAGGGGCACGTTGACCGCGTTGACGTCCGGGTTCTGCAGCAGGGCCGTGGAGAACTTGGTGACGAGGGTGCCGCTGCCGACATCCTGGTTGGCGATGTCGAGCGTCTCCACCACGGCGCAGTCCGGGCAGGTCGCGAGCGCTGCCTCGAACCCTTCCTGCACCCAGGCGCCCAGCGAGGCGTCGGTGAAGTTCAGGCTCAGAACTTGGGCCGCGCCGTCCGTCTGGCCGATGACCCAGTCCGCCTGCAGCGCTCCCATCGTGTTCCACCACTCCTGCGACGAGTAGCCGTCGAGCTTCTGTGTCGTCGCGGTGAACTCCTTCTCGCCGCCGTCGACGTCACAGTCGTTGCCACCGACGCCGATGGTCGTGATGTCGGCAGCCTTGGCCTCCTGCAGCGCGGCTCGGAATGCCGAGCAGTCCTGGCCGATCTGCATGATGACGCTCGAGTTCGCGCTGATCCCCTGACGGATGCAGGCCGACCAGCCTTCCGGGTTCAGCTGACCGTCACAGACCTTGGCGGTCCAGCCGACAGCCTCCGCCGCCTCGACGGCCGCCGCTGATGGCGTGGAGCAGGTCGACACCTGCTGGCCGCACGAGACGACCCAGATGCTCTGGTCCGCCACCGGCGTCGTGGGGGTGGTGGGCAGTTCGCCGAGCACACCCTCGTAGGCGGTGGCGAGCGCCTGCGCGGGGTCCGCGCCACTGGGCTCCCCACTGGGCTCCCCACTGGGCTCCCCACTGGGCTCCTCGGTGGTCTCGCTCGGCTCTGTGCCGTCGCTGCTGCCGGACTCGGAGGCGACGGTCGCCGGCTCCGCGCTGTCCGCTCCGCAGCCGGCGAGGAGGAGGCTCAGCGCCGCGGCGCCCATCACTGTGCGGCTCAGTACCGTGCGGCGCAGTGGATAGTAAGGCGATGAACGGTTCACGGGCTCTCTCCCTTGGTGAGGCGGTCCGGGCCGGCGGTGCGGCTCGACACGCGTCCTGGCGATGGCCCGCCGACGCTGGTGGGGTCGCAGCCGCCACCTGTGAGTTGCCCCACTGTCACCCCACGCAGGACCATCACGGAAGGCGAACATGTTGATACGGGCTATCAGGCGCAGTGATGAGAAGGACCTTTCATGGAACGACAGCTGGCCCGTCTCGACCTCAACCTGCTGGTCTCGCTCGACGCGCTGCTACGCGAACGGAGCGTGACTCGCGCCGCCGAGCGGCTGCAGCTGAGCCAGCCCGCGTTGAGCGCGTCGCTCGGCCGGCTGCGGCGGCATTTCGACGACGAGCTGCTGCAGCGGGTCGGCAACACGTACGTGCTGACGCCGCTGGCCGCGACGTTGGTGGAGCGCACGACGGTCGCTCTGGCCGGCATCGAGAGGGTCTTCGCCAGCCAGACGTCCTTCGACCCGATGAGCACGACCCGCGAGTGGGTCATCCACCTGTCCGACTACGCGGCGGTCGTGCTCGGTGAGCCGCTCGCGCAGATGTTGGCGCTGCGCGCGCCGTACGCCAGGCTGCGGCTGGAGCAGCTGCGCACCAGCGTGGTCGACCGCGCGGCGGAGGCGCTTCGCACCCGCGACTTCATGGTCCTCCCGCACGGGTTCGTCTCCGACCTGCGGTACACCGACCTCTACACCGACCACTACGTGTGCCTGGTGGCCGCTGATAACTCGAAGGTCGACGACGAGGTCACCATGGCCCACCTTGCCGAGCTGCCCATGGTGTCCGCGTTCCACGGGCAGACCGCACTGCACACGGCGCTCCGGCAGCTGTCCATGGCCGGCGTCGAGCCGTCCCGGCGGATCATCACGGACGGCTTCCTGATCACGCCCTTCCTGGTACGGGGTAGCGACCGGGTGTCGATCGTGCCGGCTCGGCTCGCCGCGTACGTCGCGGTCATGCCTGATCTACGCGTCTTGCCGTTGCCGCTGGACGTCAGGATCGTGCAAGCCCTGTGGTGGCATCCCATGCACGACAGCGATCCCAGTCACCGCTGGCTGCGCATGGTGTTGCAGGAAGTTGCCGGACAGCTCGCGGCCGAGGACTGACGGGGCATCACCGCCGCGGATACGCGTCATAGCCAGATGCGACTTCCCCGGGTGCGGCCCGACATCCACAGTGGGGACTCAGCTCGCTGTCGACCCATCAGGGATCCCCGTGACATCAACGCCTGAAGCACCCTCGCGCATCGCGGCGCTGCTTGCGGCCGGGTTCGACCCCGCGGAGCCCGCACAGGCGGTCGCCGCGACGGCAGCGCGGTGCTCGAACTGGGGGCGGTGGGGTGCGGACGACACCCTGGGAACGTTGAACTTCCTCGACGACAGCATGCGGGTGCGTGCGGCGTCACTGGTACGCGACGGCACCGCACACTCGCTGGCCCAGGGCTTCAGCGCCGACGGCCCGCAGACCGGCTGGCGCCGCCGCACCAATCCCGTCCATACGATGCTCGACACCGGCGTCGACGCGGCCCGCGGCAACCAGGGCTTCCCGCACGGCTTCGGCGGAGCGGACGACGTCGTCTTCATGCCCCTGCAGTGCTCGACCCAGTGGGACGGCCTCGGCCACATCTTCGACCACGGCCGCGCCTGGAACGGGCGCGACGCCGCGGACGTCGTCACCAGCGCCGGCGACCTCGTCACCGGGATCGAGACCACCGCCAGCCACTTCGCCGGGCGCGGCGTCCTCCTCGACGTGGGGCGTGCCTTCGGCTCGGACGGCGAGCTGCCGGACGGGTTCGCCATCACCGCGGAGCACCTCGACATGACGGCGGAGCTGCAGGGCGGCTCGGCCGCCGTCGGCCGTGGGGACATCGTTCTCGTCCGAACGGGGCGGCTCGCTCGCGCCCGCCGCGACGGCTGGGGGACGTACGCCGGTGGCCCCTCACCGGGATTGTCCTTCACGACCGCCAGCTGGCTGCACGCCCGCGAGATCAGCGCGATCGCCACCGACACCTGGGGATTCGAGGTCCGACCCAACGAGTTCGTGGCCTCCTTCCAGCCGCTGCACCAGGTGGTGATCCCGCATATGGGGCTGTTCGTCGGCGAGATGTGGGACTTCGACGACCTCGCCGTCGCCTGCGCGGCCGACGGTGTGTACGACTGCTGGCTCACGGCCGCCCCGATCCCCGTCACCGGCGCCGTCGGAGCGCCCGTCAACCCGATCGCCGTCCGGTGACGCTCGAACAGTGAAGCGAGGAAGCTGAAATGCCTGCAGTGCGTAGCGTTCTGGTCGTCGGCAGCGGAGTGGCCGGTATGGCTACGGCGATCCTGCTCGCCGAGCAGAACATCGCCGTGGATGTCGTGGAGATCAAGCCCGATGTCACTGCCCTCGGCTCCGGCATCACCCTGCAGGGCAATGCGCTGCGCGTCCTCCAGCAGCTCGGCGTGTGGGAAGAGGCACTGGCGGCCGGCTTTCCCTTCGACACTCTCGGGCTGCGGGCGCCGGACACGGCCGGCACACTGCTCGTCGAGCTCCAGGACGTGCGTACCGGCGGGCCGGACATCCCAGCGACGATGGGCATGTACCGACCGACACTCGCCCGCATCCTCGTGGAGCGGGCTAGTGCAGTGGGCGTGAAGATGCGGTTCGGCACCACGGCCACCAGCCTCGACCAGGACTCGCACGGTGTCGATGTGGGTTTCGCGGACGGGTCCACGGGTCGCTACGACCTCGTCGTGGGCGCTGACGGCGTGCGCTCCTGGACCCGTCGGGCGCTGGGCATCCAGCTAGACACGCAGTCAACCGGGATGGGTATCTGGCGAGCCTTCACTCGCCGGCCCGACGACGTCCAGCGCACGGATCTCTTCTACGGCGGTCCGTCGTACATCGCCGGCTACTGCCCCACCAGTACGAACACGCTGTACGCCTACATCGTCGAGTCGGCGCAGGACCGCAGCAGGCTGCGCCCAGCGGAACAGCTCGCCGTCATGCGCGAGCTGGCGGCGGCCTACCACGGTCCTTGGGACGCCATCCGTGCCAGCCTCACCGACCCGGCGACGGTCAACTACACCTGGTTCGAGACGCACCTCCTGCCGCGCCCGTGGAACCGCGGCCGAGTGGTGCTCATCGGTGATGCAGTGCACGTGTGCCCGCCGACCCTCGCGCAGGGCGCCGCGCTGGCTCTGGAGGATGCCGCGGTGCTGGCTGAGCTCCTGCTGCAGCACGGCTCGATCAGCGACCCGGTGTGGGACGAGCTCATGGACCGCCGCTTCGAACGCTGCGCCACCGTTGTCGCCGGCTCCCTCCAACTGGGGCAGTGGATGCTCGACCACGACCCGGCCGCGGACGTGCCGGGCCTCATGGCGGGGATCGCCCACCTGCTCTGCGAGCCGGCCTGATCATGCCACCTCAAGCAGCGGCTGCGGCTGGGGCGACCCCCCGGCCTCGTATCACACGCGGCCCTACCTCTGAAACTGGAGACCTCATGTCCGGACGTCTGATCACCCACCTGCGCCACGTCGACATCGCCGTGCCCGACTACGCGAAGCAGGTCGACTTCTACGCCGGCATCTGGGGCTTGACGCCTGTCGCCGACGACAGCGGTCTCACCTATCTCGCCGCCGAGGGGTCGCCGGAGCAGTACTCCGTACGCATCCGGCGGGCCGCGGAGAAGCGGCTCGACCTGATCTCCTTCGGTGCGGCCACGCCCGCCGACGTGGATGCCCTCGCGTCCCGGCTGGCCGCGGCGGGTGTGCAGCTCGTGTCGGAGCCCCGTGACATCGACACACCAGGTGGGGGCTATGGGTTCCGCTTCTTCGACAACGACGGCCGCACGATCGAGGTGTCCGCCGACGTCGCGGTCCGGCAGCACCGCAAGCTCGAGGAGGGTGAGTCGATCCCGGTCAAGCTGTCCCACGTGGTGGTCAACTCGCCGAACCCGGAAGCGACCGTCGCCTTCTACGACAAGCACCTGGACTTCTCGCTGTCCGACACCCTCACCTCCCCGCACATGGGCGAGGTCATGTGGTTCCTGCGGACGAACCGCTTCCACCACAGCCTTGCCATTGCGCGCGGCCCGCACGTGGCCCTGCACCACGCATCGTTCGAGATGCGCGGCATCGACGAGTACATGCGCGGCACGGGCCGGATCTTGCGGGCCGGGGTGGAGAAGGTGTGGGGACCCGGGCGTCATCTCGCCGGCAACAACACCTTCAGCTACTTCCTCGACCCGCATGGCAACACGGTCGAGTACACGACCGAGCTCGAGCTGCTCGACGAGGACACCTGGCACCCACACCTGTACGACTTCTCCGACCCCGCGGTCACCGACCAGTGGGGGACGGCGAACCCCATGAGCGAGATCGTGGCCAAGCAGTCCTTCAACGATGTGGACCGGGGCGTGTTCGTCGCGCCCCCGGTCTGAGCCCCCGGCGATGCGCCTCGCAACCTACGAGCACGACGGCCGCACCGTTGCCGGCGTCGTCGTCGGCGACGTGCTGCATGAGCTCGACGGAGCGACGGTGCTGGATCTTGTCCGCGCTGGGTTGCCGGCGGCGTTGCGCGCGGGCGCCGACGCCGTAGCGTCGAGTGCGGCGGTGAGCGTGTCCGACGTACGACTGCTCCCACCCCTGGATCCGCCGTCGCTACGGGACTTCGTTGCGTTCGAGGAGCATGTCGAGGGGGTCATCCGGAGCGTCTCCGGCGGTGCCGGGGTGGTCGCCGAGTGGTACGAGGCACCGACCTTCTACTTCTCC
>Ga0136634_10000392_pt1 | contig 20191 bp, 28 predicted proteins | sample AntDrymUQ8332106_2_FD_104654 | JGI IMG/M metagenome (GOLD analysis project Ga0136634, IMG submission 104654) | Polar desert sand microbial communities from Dry Valleys, Antarctica - metaG UQ833 (21.06) | ecosystem: Environmental > Terrestrial > Soil > Desert | place: Antarctica: Dry Valley... | reverse complement strand
CAGAAGGTCAACCCGCACGGGTTCCGGTTGGGGATCACCACCGACTTCAAGAGCCGGTGGTACGCCGACAAGCTGTACAAGGAGTACGTCGGCGAGGACGTCGCCATCCGACGAATGATGTCCAAGGGTCTCGAGCGCGCCGGCATCTCCAAGGTCGAGATCGAGCGCACCCGCGAGCGGGTCCGCGTCGACATCCACACCGCGCGTCCGGGCATCGTGATCGGCCGCAAGGGGGCTGAGGCCGACCGCATCCGCACCGACCTCGAGAAGCTCACCGGCAAGCAGGTGCAGCTGAACATCCTCGAGGTCAAGGACCCCGAGATCGACGCTCAGCTCGTCGCCCAGGGTGTCGGCGAGCAGCTCTCGAGCCGCGTCGCCTTCCGTCGCGCGATGCGCAAGGCGATCCAGACCGCGATGCGCAGCGGCGCAAAGGGCATCCGGGTGCAGTGCTCCGGACGCCTGGGCGGCGCCGAGATGTCCCGGTCGGAGTTCTACCGCGAGGGGCGGGTGCCCCTGCACACGATCCGCGGCGACATCGACTACGGCATGTTCGAGGCGCGGACGCCCCAGGGGCGCATCGGCGTCAAGGTGTGGATCTACAAGGGTGACGTGTCCGGCTCCCGCGCCGAGCGCGAGGCGCAGCAGGCAGCGCAGCGGGCCCAGGCCGCGCGGGCGCGCACAGACCGGCGCCCCGCGCGAGGCGGAGCGAGCGGCACCGGTGCCCGGACCGGCTCGGGTCGCACCGACGCCTCCCGCCAGGCCGAGCCGAGCTCGGACCAGGATGCAGCGGCCGTGCCCGCCGTCGCGACGGCCGGAACGGAGGGCTGAGACATGCTCATCCCCCGACGGGTGAAGCATCGCAAGCAGCACCATCCGAACCGGCGCGGCCAGGCCAAGGGCGGCACTGCATTGGCCTTTGGTGAGTTCGGCATCCAGGCCCTGGAGCCGCACTACGTGACCAACCGTCAGATCGAGTCCGCACGTATCGCGATGACCCGCCACATCAAGCGTGGCGGGAAGGTCTGGATCAACATCTACCCCGACCGCCCGATCACCAAGAAGCCCGCCGAGACCCGCATGGGTTCCGGCAAGGGGTCGCCGGAGTGGTGGATCGCGAACATCAAGCCCGGCCGCGTCATGTTCGAGCTCTCCGGCGTGCCGGAGACGGTCGCTCGTGAGGCCATGCTGCGCGCAATGCACAAGCTCCCGATGAAGTGCAAGTTCGTGAAGCGGGAGGAGCTGTAGATGGCGATCGGCACAAAGGTTTCCGACCTGCGCGAGCTCGCCGACGACGACCTCGCGACGAAGTTGCGGGAGGCAAAGGAAGAGCTGTTCAACCTGCGCTTCCAGGGCGCCACCGGGCAGCTGGAAAGTCATGGTCGCCTGCGCGCGGTTCGACGCGACATCGCGAGGATCTACACGATCATGCGCGAGCGTGAGCTCGGCATCACGACCGTCGCCGAGGCAGGTGGCGCGTGATGAGCACGAGCGCTGAGAACGGTGCGCCGCAGGCCACCGATGGAAAGGAAACGATGAGCGAGATCACGCTTGAGCGGGGCTTCCGCAAGACCCAAGAGGGTCTGGTCGTGAGCGACAAGATGGACAAGACCGTCGTCGTTGCCGTCGAGGACCGCGTGAAGCACGCCGTCTACAGCAAGATCATCAGACGGACGAGCAAGCTCAAGGCGCACGACGAGCAGAACGCGTGTGGCGTGGGCGATCGCGTACTCCTCATGGAGACGCGGCCGCTGTCCGCAACCAAGCGCTGGCGCGTCGTCGAGATTGTCGAGAAAGCCAAATGATCCAGCAGGAGTCGCGACTGCGGGTCGCCGACAACACGGGTGCCAAGGAACTGCTGTGTATCCGCGTGCTGGGTGGCTCAGGCCGACGTTATGCAGGAATCGGCGATGTGATCGTCGCCACGGTCAAGGATGCGATCCCCGGCGGCAACGTGAAGAAGGGCGAGGTCGTGAAAGCGGTCATCGTCCGCACCACCAAGGAGCGGCGTCGGGCAGATGGCTCGTACATCCGGTTCGACGAGAACGCAGCCGTGATCATCCGTGATGGCGGGGACCCGCGCGGCACCCGCATCTTCGGCCCCGTGGGCCGCGAGCTGCGCGAGAAGCGGTTCATGCGCATCGTCTCGCTTGCACCGGAGGTGTTGTAGCCATGGGGATGAACGTGAAGAAGGGCGACACCGTCATCGTGCTCTCCGGGAAAGACCGCGGCGTGAAGGGCAAGATCATCGCCGCGTACCCGGTCCAGCAGCGAGTCATTGTCGAGGGCGTCAACCGCATCACCAAGCACACCAAGGTCGGCCAGACCAACCGCGGCGCCCGCACCGGCGGCATCGTCACGCAGGAGGCGCCGATCCACGTCAGCAACGTGATGCTCATCGAGCCTGACGGCGAGAAGCCGACGCGGGTCGGTTTCCGACGGGATTCGGTGGAGAAGCAGCGATCGGATGGCACGCCGTACGAAGGCAGCCGCAGCGTACGGATATCGAAGCGAACCGGTAAGGAAGTTTGATGACCGCCACGACAAGCGAGGCGACCGCAGCGGTCGGCAGTCCCGCGCCGGAGTCGGCGAAGGCTGCGCCGAGGTTGCGGGCGCGCTATATAGCGGAGATCGTGCCTGCGCTCCGCACCGAATTCTCCTACGTCAACATCATGCAGGTTCCGGGTCTGAGCAAGGTCGTTGTCAACATGGGCGTCGGCGACGCCGCCCGTGACTCCAAGCTGATCGAGGGCGCGGTTCGGGATCTCGCGACGATCACCGGGCAGAAGCCCATCGTGACGAAGGCGCGGAAGTCGATCGCGCAGTTCAAGCTCCGTGAGGGGCAGCCGATCGGTGCGCACGCGACGCTTCGCGGCGACCGGATGTGGGAGTTCCTCGACCGCCTTGTGTCCGTGGCGCTGCCACGGATCCGCGACTTCCGCGGGCTGTCGCCGAAGCAGTTCGACGGCAACGGCAACTACACCTTCGGCCTGAGTGAGCAGTCGATGTTCGCGGAGGTCGACCCCGACCGTATCGATCGGGTGCGCGGGATGGACATCACCGTGGTCACGACGGCCACCACCGACGACGAGGGCCGCGCCCTGCTGCGCCTCCTCGGCTTCCCCTTCAAGGAGTCCTGACGTGGCGAAGACCGCCCTGGTCAACAAGGCGAACAAGAAGCCCAAGTTCAAGGTGCGCGGCTACACGCGGTGTCAGCGGTGCGGGCGCCCGCATTCGGTCTACCGCAAGTTCGGCCTGTGCCGGATCTGCCTGCGCGAGATGGCCCACCGGGGCGAGCTGCCCGGCATCACCAAGAGCAGCTGGTAACAACGAGACCACCGCAGGTCCGCGCCCGTCAGGGTGCGGAAACCAGGTGAGGAAGGTACGACGGCCATGACCATGACCGACCCGATCGCAGACATGCTCACTCGTCTGCGCAATGCCAACTCCGCGTACCACGACTCTGTGACGATGCCGCACAGCAAGCTCAAGACCCACATCGCGGAGATCCTCCAGCAGGAGGGCTACATCGCCGGCTGGAGCATCAACGATCTTGCCGCGGCCGGTGGTGTCGGCAAGGAGCTCACGCTAGACCTGAAGTACGGCCCCAACCGGGAGCGGTCCATCGCCGGGATCAAGCGGATCTCCAAGCCGGGTCTGCGGGTCTACTGCCGTTCGACGAGCCTGCCGCGGGTTCTCGGTGGTCTGGGCGTCGCGATCATCTCGACGTCCACAGGCCTGTTGACCGAGCGCCAGGCGTACCGGAAAGGCGTGGGTGGGGAAGTCCTCGCCTACGTCTGGTAGCGAGCGGGACGAGAGGAAAACGACATGTCACGCATCGGCCGACTGCCGATCCCCGTCCCCTCCGGTGTCGACGTGACCCTCGCGGGTCGCGACGTCACCGTAAAGGGTCCAAAGGGCACGTTGCAGCACTCGCTGGCCGAGCCGATCTCCATCGAGCGCTCCGAAGACGGCTCGCTGCAGGTCGTACGCCCCGACGACGAGAACCGCAACCGGGCGCTGCACGGCCTTTCGAGGACCCTGGTGGCCAACATGGTCACGGGAGTCACGGCGGGTTACACCAAGACGCTCGAGATCGTCGGAGTCGGATACCGGGTTCAGGCGAGGGGTTCCGACCTCGAGTTCGCGCTCGGCTTCAGCCACCCGGTTGTGGTTCGTCCACCCGACGGCATCACCTTCGCGGTGGAGACGCCGACCCGGTTCTCCGTGTCCGGCATCGACAAGCAGCAGGTGGGTGAGACCGCCGCCAAGATCCGCAAGCTGCGCAAGCCCGACCCGTACAAGGGCAAGGGCGTGCGCTACCAGGGCGAGCACATCCGCCGCAAGGTCGGAAAGGCTGGTAAGTAGCAATGGCAACGATGTCCAGAAGCACCCGGGTCGCGGGCGGGGGCAAGGCCGCAGCGCGCTCGCGGCGCCACTTCCGTGTCCGCAAGAAGGTGTCCGGCTCGGCGGCCCGGCCGCGACTCGTGGTCACCCGCTCGTCCCGGCACCTGCTCGTGCAGGTCGTCGACGACACTGCCGGCCGTACGTTGGCAGCGGCCTCGACCATGGAAGCTGACCTTCGCGGCGCCGAGGGGGACAAGACCGCAAAGGCGCGCGAGGTCGGGCGTTTGGTCGCGTCGCGCGCTAAGGATGCGGGCGTCGAAGCCGTCGTGTTCGACCGGGGCGGGAACAAGTACCACGGTCGCATCGCCGCGCTCGCCGACGGCGCGCGCTCGGCCGGCCTCGAGTTCTAGGCCCATCCGTTCGACCCCAGACGAATTCGACCAGACGAGTTCGACCAGACGAGTTCAACCTTTCCAGCACTGACCAGCAACACACGTTCACGCACTGACGAGAGATAGAGAGCAGGGACTTCGATGCCAGGACCCCAGCGCCGCGCTGGCGGTACCGGAGGCGAGCGTCGCGACCGTCGTGACAACCGTCGCGGTGACGCGCCAGCGGAGAAGAGCGCCTACATCGAGCGAGTCATCAAGATCAACCGGGTGGCCAAGGTCGTTCGCGGCGGTCGCCGGTTCAGCTTCACGGCGTTGGTCGTCGTGGGTGATGGCGACGGCACACTTGGTGTCGGTTACGGCAAGGCCAAGGAGGTGCCCGCAGCGATCGCCAAGGGCGTCGAGGAGGCCAAGAAGAGCTTCTTCAAGGTGCCACGGATTCAGGGCACCATCCCCCACCCCGTCCAGGGTGAGAAGGCGGCGGGCGTCGTGCTGCTGCGGCCAGCCAGCCCCGGCACCGGTGTCATCGCCGGTGGGCCGGTGCGCGCCGTGCTGGAGTGCGCCGGCGTTCACGACGTGCTGAGCAAGTCCCTCGGCTCGGACAACCCGATCAACATCGTCCACGCGACGGTCACGGCCCTGCGGGCGTTGCAGCGCCCCGAAGAGGTCGCCGCTCGACGAGGGCTGGCCATCGAGGATGTCGCTCCGGCCGCGCTGCTACGGGCTCAGGCCGCCGGCACCGGGGCGTGAGCGTCATGTCCCGCCTCAAAGTGACACAGACCCGGTCTCGGATCGGGTGTCAGCAGAATCAGCGCGACACGCTGCGCTCACTCGGGCTCAAGCGACTCGGCGATGTCGTCGTCAAGGAAGACCGACCGGAGATCCGAGGCATGGTCGCCACGGTCTCGCACTTGGTCGCCGTCGAGGAGGTCGACTGACATGACACTCAAAGTTCACCACCTGCGTCCCGCACCCGGTGCAAGGACGGCGAAGAATCGCGTCGGCCGTGGCGAGGGCTCCAAGGGCAAGACGGCGGGGCGCGGCACCAAGGGCCAGAAGGCCAAGACCAACATCTCGGCGCGCTTCGAGGGCGGGCAGATGCCGTTGCACATGCGGCTGCCCAAGCTCCGCGGCTTCACCAACCCGTTCCGCGTCGAGTACCAGGTCGTGAATCTCGACCGGCTTGGCGACCTGTTCCCCGACGGTGGCGAGGTCACGGTCAGCGACCTCGTCGCCAAGGGTGCAGTCAGAGCCGATTCCCCGGTCAAGGTCCTGGGAGGCGGTGAGGTGACGGTGCCGGTGCGCGTCCACGCCGATCGGTTCTCGACCTCGGCCCGAGCGAAGATCGAGGCTGCGGGCGGCGCGGCAATCACCCCCTGACCGGGCCACGGTGGCGCCCCACGACCGTACGCGCGAACCCGGCTAGCAGCCCCCGGCTGTTATTGTCCGGGTACGCCCGTCACGGCCGCAACGTCCGTTGACCAGCCACCCCGCCGACTGACCGTCTCGCTGATCGTGCCGTGCCGCCGAACCGGTGGCAGCAGGAGGTTACGTGCTCTCCGCGTTCGTACACGCCTTCCGCACACCCGACCTGCGGCGCAAGATCCTGTTCACGCTCGGCGTCCTCGCCGTCTTCCGACTCGGCTCCGTCGTGCCGGCACCGGGTGTTGACGCGAGCGCCGTGCGACAGTGTCTCGAGTCGGCAGCGGTGCAGGAGAATGCGCTGTACGGCCTTATAAATTTGTTCTCGGGCGGCGCGCTGCTGCAGCTCGCGATCTTGGCGCTCGGGATCATGCCGTACATCACGGCGAGCATCATCATCCAGCTGTTGACGGTCGTCATACCGCGTCTCGAGGCCCTCAAGAAAGAAGGCCAAGCCGGTCAGCCGACCATCACGCAGTACACGCGCTACCTCACCATCGGTCTCGCGATCCTGCAGTCCACGACGATCATCTCGCTCGCGCGCCAACCAGGGCGCCTGATCCAGGGCTGCGACCTCCCGCTGCTGCACGACACTTCCCTGACGACCATCCTGACGATGGTCATCACCATGACCGCCGGCACCGCCGTCATCATGTGGCTCGGCGAGCTGATCACAGCCCGTGGCGTCGGCAACGGCATGTCGCTGCTGATCTTCACCCAGATCGCCGCCGTGTTCCCCAGTGCGCTGTGGCAGATCCGGCTCACCAACGGATGGGGCACGTTCGCGATCATCGTCGCGATCGGCCTGCTCGTGGTTGCCGCCGTCGTGTTCGTCGAGCAGGCGCAACGGCGCATCCCGGTCCAGTACGCCAAGCGGATGGTGGGTCGCCGGTCGTACGGCGGCACATCGACGTACATCCCGCTGAAGGTCAACCAGGCCGGCGTCATACCGGTCATCTTCGCGTCGTCGCTGCTCTACCTGCCGGCCCTGATGATCCAGTTCACCGGGCAGACGGAAGGCTGGCAGATCTGGATCGCCAACACCTTCACCGGTGGTGGTCATCCGCTGTACATGCTGACCTACGCCGCCCTCATCATCTTCTTCACGTACTTCTATGTCAGCATCACGTTCAACCCGACCGAGGTTGCCGACAACATGAAGAAGTACGGCGGGTTCATCCCGGGGATCCGCGCCGGTCGAGCGACCGCCGAGTATCTCCAGTACGTGCTGTCCCGCATCACCTTGCCCGGCGCGCTGTACCTCACCGTTGTCTCACTGATCCCGCTCATCGCCTTCGTCCTGGTCGGCGCCAACCAGAACTTCCCGTTCGGCGGGACGAGCGTGCTCATCATGGTCGGTGTCGGTCTGGACACCGTGAAGCAGATCGAAAGCCAGCTCCAGCAGCGCAACTACGAGGGCTTTCTCCGCTGACGCGGGCGCCTACATGGGAGCTCTGCGGGTGAGGACTCTGACACCGGCGTCTCATGTGCAGGCCCTGACGACATCAGCGCCGGCGATGCGGGCGCTGGAGTGAGAGGCGTTCTCGTCGGTCCTCCCGGGGCGGGGAAAGGCACCCAGGCGGAGTTCATCTCGTCACACCGGAACATCCCGAAGATCTCTACCGGCGACATCTTTCGGGCAAACGTCGAGGAGAAGACACCGCTCGGCGTCGAGGCACAGTCGTATATGGACGCCGGCGAGCTCGTGCCTGACGACGTGACGATCGCCATGGTTCGGGACCGGCTCGCGGACGAGGATGCCGCGGACGGGTTCCTTCTCGACGGATTCCCACGCACCGTGCCGCAGGCCATGGCCCTCGAAGCGTTGCTCGGCGACATCGGTGCACCGCTGGACGTCGTGCTAGAGCTGGTGGTCGACGACGCCGAGGTGGTTCGCCGATTGTCGGGCCGACGCACGTGCCGGCGTTGCAACCATGTATGGCACGTGGACTTCGACCCGGTGACGGTCGACGGTGTGTGTGACTCCTGCGGGGGGGCGCTCTACCAGCGCGACGACGACAAGGCCGACACCGTCCGGCATCGGCTGCAGGTCTATGCCGACAAGACAGCACCGATCGTCGGCTTCTACGCTGACCGGGGGCTCGTCATCGGCATCGACGCCACCGGACCGGTCGAGTCCGTCACCGAGCGCGCGATCTCTGCACTGCGTCGAATCAACAACTGAGGCCGAATCAACAACTGAGACCGATTCAACAGCTGAGCACAAGAGCGGGACGGGGAAGGCATGTTCGATCGCAGCGCGCGCATGATCCAGATCAAGACGCCGGAGCAGATCGGACGCATGCGTGCGGCTGGGGTGGTGGTTGCCGGAGCGCTGGCACAGATGCGCGCGGCAGTGGCGCCGGACGTGACGACACGCGATCTCGACGCGATCGCGAACCGATGGATAACCGCTGCCGGTGCCCGTCCGTCATTCCTCGGATATCAGGGTTTCCCAGCGACGATCTGCGCGTCCGTCAACGACCAGATCGTGCACGGATTTCCCACCGATGATCCCCTTCGCGATGGCGACGTGGTGTCGCTCGACTGCGGCGCCGTCCTCGACGGATGGCATGGCGACGCCGCGATCACGGTGGCCGTGGGTGATGTAGAACCCGAGATCACCGAGCTCATGCGGGTGACGGAGCAGTCGATGTGGCGCGGCATTGCCGCCGCTCGGGCTGGTGGTCGGCTCTCCGACATCGGCCATGCCGTCGAGGCGTACGTCCGGTCGCAGGGCAGGTACGGCCTGGTTCGGGAGTACGGCGGTCACGGCATCGGCACCGAGATGCATCAGGACCCGCACGTTCTCAACCACGGCCGACCCGGTCGCGGTCCGGTGCTGCGTGAGGGAATGGCCCTGGCCATCGAGCCCATGGTGACCCTCGGCAGAGCGCGCACGCGTGTCCTCGACGACGAGTGGACGGTCGTCACGTCCGACGGGTCCCTCTCAGCGCACTTCGAGCATTCGATCGCGATCACCTCCGATGGGCCGATAGTTCTCACCGCCCCGCCGGATTGACCTCGTGACGGCTCGCGATGAGCCACGATCGGGAAGTGGAGCATCCGGGCGGGAGTGAGGGAGATCTGCTCGAGAGCCCGCCGACCATGCTCGAGCGGCTGGGCGACCGTTGGTCGTTGCTGCCGAAGCGGCGGCGCCTCGCCGTCGCCACGATGGTTGCAGTGCTCGTCGTCGCCTCGCTCTCCGCGTTCGTGGTGAGCAAGGGACGCGCGTGGATCGCCGAGCGATCCCTCGATGACCATGTCGAGCTTCAGGCGACCATGGGCGTCACCGCGTCGTCGACCACTCCCAGTGGTGGCAGCGTCGATTTCTACGTCTCCGTGCTCAATCGCGGACCCCGCTCGGTGTCCATCACGTCGATCGACATCGCAGGCGCAAGGTTGCGCATCACCAGCACGAACGAGCAGCCGGCGGAGGTCAAGCCCGGTCTTGCGGTGTCGGTGCCGCTGTCCGTCCTGCTCGACTGCTCGGACGCCGCGGTCGGCGACCCGTCGAACGGGCTGCGGGGCGGTATCGACGCGGTTGCGTCGAACGGGCGGCCTCGGGTGGTCGACACCACCTTCGACCAGTCGACGATCGTGACCGACATCGCTGACACGCTCTGCCGCATCGACCCTGACCTACGCAACGTGGAGCTCGACGGCGCAGTGAATCAGCCCCGATGACCTATCCCGCGCTGGGCAGCCGGCCTCAGCGGCGGTCCGAACGGCGTCGCCGGGGCGGCGGGGCCGTCGAGCCGCGGACGACGAGCTGCATCGGGAGGACCACGCGCGCGAACGGGTCCGCGTGGCCATGCATCGCGTCGAGCAGTAGGGCGGCGGCCGCTGCCCCCTGGGGCCCGACGCGCTGGGCGACCGTTGTCAGGTTCACGACGCTCGACATCTCGTGGTCGTCGAACCCGATGACTGACATCCGCTTGGGGACGTCGATGCCGGCGAGCCGCAAAGTCCGCAAGGCTCCGAACGCGACCTCGTCGCTCTCGGTGAACAGTGCGGTGGGAAGCCGGCGCGACGACAGCAGCTCCTCGGTGGCTCGTGCGCCGCCTTCCAAGCCCCATTCGGCCGTGACGACCCACTCGGGCGGCACGTCGACGCCCGCCTCGCCGAGCGCCTGGAGGAAGGCGCGTCGTCGTCGACCGGGCGCGGCAAAGTCCAGGCCAGCGGTGGCGTCTCCGCAGATCATCCCGATGTCGCGATGGCCGAGGTGCAGCAGGTGTTGCACTGCAATGCGTACACCCGCCGCGTCGTCGATACCGACCGCACCCACGCCGAGAGCGTCGCCGCCCACGACGGTGACGGGCATGCCCAGCGCCTGCAGCCGGGCCTGCTCATGTGGTTGCACCGCCACATCGACGAGCAGGATTCCGTCGACCTTGCGGTTGAGGGGCAGCCGGTCGAAGAACCGCTCGCGTCCGGTGGCGTCGCCGAGGTTGTGCAGTAACACGTCGTAGCCGGCGGCGCTCAGAACTTCCTCCGCGCCCTGCACGACGCGCATGAAGAACCACCGGCTCAGGAACGGGACCACGACTCCGACGGTTGTCGTACGACCCGAAGCCAGCCCGGACGCTGCGGGCGAGGCGACGTAGGCAAGCTCCTCCGCCGCTCGCGCAACTCGTTCCCGAGTGGCGGGTGCGACATTCGGCAACCCGCGAAGCGACCGGGACACAGTGGAGGCCGACACCCCGGCCCGGTCAGCAACGTCGAAGATGCTCGCCTGCGGCGGGTCGCCGCCCGGCCGCTGGGGCCGGCCGGCTGGCGCGCGCTCATCGGCCGTCATAGTGCCCGATCGCGCGCGAATCGGCCCGAACCGACGAACGGGGCGGCGCGCATCGTCGCAAGCCTTTCCAGCAGGCAGTACCAGATGACCGTTTCGGACACCGTAGCCGCTGATCACGTTTAGGAAAACGCTGCCAGCCCTCTTGGCTAACGACCGACAACGTGGCACAGTCGCGGTGCTGATGTGATGTACGTCGCCAGTTGTGGTTACTGGGCGGGCACTGATGCGCCGACTGAACCGACGAGAGGTGGACCCGCGCGATGCGAGCCAAGACTTTGCTGAAGACCGCAGCATCCGTAGCAGCGGTCGCTGCTCTCACGAGCGGATGTCTCCAGAGCGGCGGCGACGACGAGGAACCTGCCGCCGAAGGCGGCGGAGGTGAGGTCGCTGGTTCGGAAGTCACCATCTGGACCAGCGTCGACCAGCCGGTCGTCGACGGCCTCCAGGAGGCGATCGACCCCAAAGCTGAAGAGCTCGGCATGACGATCACGCTGGAGAAGGTGGAAAACATCAACCAGCTGATCGTCACCCGGGTCCAGGCCGGTGACGCCCCGGACATCGCAATGATCCCGCAGCCTGGCGTCGTCGCCGACCTCGCCAGCCGCGATGCACTCACGCCGCTGGACTTCCTCGACGTCGATGCGCTCACCGAGGACATGACGGCTGGAACGATCGAGGCCGGCACCGTCGACGGCACGTTCTACGGGCTGCTCGCGAGCATGAACGTCAAGAGCCTCGTGTTCTACCCGAAGAAGGCGTGGGACGCAGCGGGCTACGAGGCGCCGACGACGCTGGAAGAGCTGTCGGAGCTGACCGAGCAGATCAAGGCCGACGGCACGACGCCGTGGTGCATGGGCATCGGTTCGGACACCGCGACGGGCTGGCCCGCGACGGACTGGTTCGAGGACCTGATCATGCGGTTCGGCGGCGTCGAGGGTTACAACTCCTGGGTGTCGCACGAGACGCCGTTCGACTCCGACCTCGTCCGCGAAGCCGCGGCGTACTTCGAGGAGACGCTCTTCACCGAGGGCAACGTCGTCGGCGGCCGCTCCGCGATCTCGAGCACGGCCTTCGGCGTCGCGGGCAACCCGCTGTTCGACGACCCGGCCGGCTGCATGCTGCTCAAGCAGGGCAGCTTCATCACCACCTTCTTCCCGGAGGACGTTCAGGCTGACCTGGAGGCTGAGGTGGGCGTGTTCGCATTCCCGGGCGTGGAGGAGGGCGACCTGCCGGTCCTCGGCGGTGGCGACCTGGCGGTGCTGACCAAGGACAGTGCCGGCGCTCGTGCGGCGATGGAGATTCTCACCGACCCGACGATCGGCGAGATCGCGGCCTCGAATGGCTCGAACTACATCTCGCCGTTCAAGACCTTCGACACCAGCCTGTATCCGAACCCGATCCAGGCGGATGCAGCCGAGGTCGCCTACGGGTCGTCTGCGTTCCTGTTCGACGGCTCCGACCAGATGCCGGGCGCCGTCGGCGCCGGTACGTTCTGGCGGGACATCACGGCATGGATCAGCGGTCAGGAGGACCTGGACACTGCGTTGACCAACATCGACGACAGCTGGCCGGCGAGCTAGCTGGGCGCCGCGGAGTGCGGCCCGGCCGCCGGGCCGCACTTTGCCGTCGACTGAGACACGGGTCGACTGACGCAAGGAACCATTGAGCCAAGGCTGAGAGGAAGGCGGGGCGTTCGTGCTCATCAAGATCGCGAACATGATCCTTACCGTGCTGGCCGGTATCGGCGCGGCGCTCGTGCTGTTCTTCATCATCAACAAGCTCGCTGAGCTGCTTCCCGGGAGGTGGGAGGACAGGGTCAAGCCCTACGTCTTCATCCTTCCGGCGTTCGCCGCGATCACGATCTACCTGCTCTATCCCGCCGTGCAGACGATCATCTACAGCTTCGCCAACTCGGACAGCACCGAGTGGGTCGGCCTCGACAACTACACAAACCTGCTGACCAGCAACGGCTTCCAGCAGACCCTGTTCAACACCGTTCTGTGGATTGTGGTCGCCCCCGCGGTCACGGTCCTCTTCGGCCTGATGATCGCGGTGTTGGCGGACCGGCTCGGCCCGCAGGGCGAGAAGCTCTCCAAGACAATCATCTTTCTGCCGATGGCGATCAGCGCTGTGGGCGCCGCCACGGTCTGGCGCTTCATCTACGCGTACGCACCGGAAGGCCAACCGCAGGTCGGGTTGCAGAACGCGATCATCACTGGGGCGGGAGCAAGCCCGATCGCCTGGCTCGAGCAGAACTCGTTCCGGATCAACACGTTCTTTCTGATCATCATGTTCCTCTGGACTCAGATCGGCTTCTCGATGGTGTTGCTGTCGGCGGCGATCAAGTCCGTTCCGACCGAGACCATCGAGGCAGGCCGTATCGACGGCGCCACCGAGCGCCAGATATTCGGTCGAGTCGTCGTCCCCCAGATCTGGAACACCGTGATCACGGTGTTCATCACGGTCACGATCGGCGTCATGAAACTCTTCGACATCGTCTACGTCATGACGAACGGCAACTTCAACACCAACGTCATAGCCGTCGAGTTCTTCAATCAGCTGCTCACCAACTTCAACACAGGCGCTGCGGCGGCCGTCGTCGTGATGCTGATGATCGCAGTGGTGCCGATCATGATCTACCAGGTACGGCACTTCAGGGCTGAGGAGGCCGCGCGATGACGAATACCGTGGTTCCCAACGCCGTCCCGGAGCTCGATACGCCGGCCAAGCGCTCTCGGATAGCGAGGAAGGGCGGCGCCGCCGGCGTCGGCCACACCGAGGGCGGGGGCGCCAAGGCCGGTTGGCTGGTCAAGGGTGTCGTTGCCTTCGTTGCGATTCTCTGGATCGTGCCGACCCTCGGCATCCTGATCACATCGTTCCGGGAACCCGGCGATGCCAACACGTCGGGGTGGTGGACGATCTTCGGCAGCCTCGGCGGCCTGACTCTGGACAATTATCGGCAGGCGATCGACGACGCCGAGATGGGTCAGGCGTTCGTCAACAGCTTCGCCATCGCGCTGCCGGCTACATTCATCCCGATCCTGATCGCCGCGTTCGCAGCGTACGCGTTCACTTTCATGCAGTTCCCGTTCCGAGACACGCTGTTCACCATCGTGGTGAGCCTGCTGGTCGTGCCGAACTTCGTCGCGCTGGTGCCGATGCTGAGGATCTACAACCAGCTGGGTATCGGCGGCACGTTCGCCGCCGTGTGGCTGGCACATATCGGCTTCGCGATGTCGCTGGCGATCTACATGCTCCGCAACTACATGGCGACGCTGCCCTTCTCGGTCATCGAGTCGGCCAAGATCGACGGTGCGAGTCACTACCAGACCTTCTACAAGCTGGTCCTGCCGATGTCCGTGCCGGCGCTGGCATCGTTCGCCATCTTCCAGTTCCTGTGGGTCTGGAACGACCTGCTGGTGGCGTTGGTGTTCATCGGTCCCGGCGACAACGAGCCGGTCACCGTCGCGACGACCGGTCTGCTCACCACGACAGGCGCCGGATGGAACCTCGTAACGGCCGGCGGCGCCATCTCGATGATCGTCCCGGTGATGGTGTTCCTGGCGCTGCAGCGGTACTTCATCCGCGGGTTGACGGCAGGCTCTGTAAAGGGCTGAGCACTTGCGTTTGAAGCAGCCATATCGTTGTCGCGTCCGTTCCAGCGGACGCGACAGCGGTGTGTCGGTCCGTGCGGAAAGGGGCGGTGGCGTGAGCTCCACTGATGCTCAGTCAGCTGCTGCCACCGCTATCCAACCCAGGCGGCGTCGGCGGTGGGGGCTCCGGGCTCTCGGCTGCGCCATCTTGGTCATCACCGCGCTGGTAGTGAGCGTGCTGCAGGGCTACCACACTGCGGGGACGTTGGGTTGCGCTGTGCTGGGAGTAGGTGGAGCCTTCTACTGCAGCGTCCGCGGCATCCGAGACCTGCTCAATCTCGAGTGGTACCGGCGACGCGTGGCCGAGAATATGGGTGCGGAGGAGTAGCGACCCCGACGCCGCCTCCCGGCTTCGCCTTCCGCCGATGTAAGCACCAAGAGATGACAGGGCGGGCGGGGATGACGTGAGCGAACACCACCGGCCCCGCTTCCACGTCCGCACTGCAACCGGGTGGATCAACGACCCGAATGCGCCTATCCAGGTCGACGGCCGCTACCACCTGTTCTGCCAGCACAACCCAGGCGCAGCCGAGCACGGCGAGATCCACTGGGCACACTTCTCCAGCGCCGATCTGGTGCACTGGACGACTCATCCGATCGCCCTGCGGCCCCGAGCTGGCGGCCCGGACGCCGACGGGTGCTGGTCCGGTAGCGCAGTTGTCGTCGACGGCGAGTTGCTGCTGCTCTACAGCGGGAAAGTCGGTGCTGCCGAGGTGCTGCCGGTGTGCCTCGCCCATCCGTCCCCGAGCGGTGAGCAGTGGGTGGCGGACGCCGAGCCGGTGATGGCGGAGCCACCCGAGAGTGGCGACCTGGCGATGTTCCGTGACCCGTTCCTATGGGTGACGGCTGACGGCTTCCGCATGCTCGTGGGCGCGGGCTACCGCGACGGCACCGGCGCCGCGCTCCTCTACCAGTCGAGCGACCTGCGCTCGTGGGAGCCGCTCGGGCCGCTGTGCACGGCAGCCCACCCGGCGTTCGACGCATACGACACCGGTGACGGGTGGGAGTGTCCACAGCTGGTGCGCCAGGGCGGCCGCGGCGTTCTTGTGCTCTCGATCTGGCGCCAACCAGGGCTGACCGATCATGTGGCCTTTGTTTCGGGCGCGCTGAACGGTGACCGGCTCACGCCGGAGGTAGTCGGGCGGTTCGACCACGGGCCCGACTTCTATGCGCCTGCCTTGACTGTCGACGGCGACGGCCGCTGCTTGCTGTGGGGATGGTCGTGGGAGGCGCGCAATCAGGCGCTCGCCGACGCGGATGGCTGGGCCGGCGTACTCACCGCGCCCCGACTGGTCGTCATCGCGGCGGACGGAACCCCACGCATGGTGCCGGCGCCTGAGGTGGCGGCGCTGCGCGGCGCCTCGCACAGTGCCGACTTGATCCTCGCCCCGGGCGAACGCCGGATGCTGGACGAGACGGCCGGGCGCTGCCTGGATTTGGAGGTCCGGCTCGTACCCGGCTCGGATGGTCGCGCGTGGGTGCGACTGCTTGCGCATTCGGACGGCACGGAGCACACCGAGGTCGGCGTCGACGCCGCGACCCACGAGGTCTACCTGTCGCGGGATCGATCCAGCTCTGATCCCGGGTCGTACGGCGGCACCTATCGCATGCCGGTGGACCTGGATGCCGGCGGAGGGGTCGACCTGCGTGTGCTCCTGGATGCCTCGATCGTCGAGGTGTTTGCAGGAGACGGGCACGCTATGACCGCGCGGGTCTATCCCCGATCGCGGGACAGCATCGGCCTCTACGCTGGCGTGGATAGCACCCCGGGTGGTGTGGACGTCCGGTGGTGGACCATCGAGACCGCGGGTCGCATCACCGCTCCGGAGACCTGACCCGCCCACGTCCTTTCGATGGCTGCGCCCAAGTCCCTCGATGGCTGCTCCGCAAGCTCATGAGGCACGTACCGTTCATCGGCGGGCGGCATACTCGGGGGCGTGGACCCCCAGCGCCGGCCGGACCTGCGGGTGGGTGACGCGGAGCGAGAGGTGACACTCGAGCGGTTGCGAGATGCCCACGCCGAGGGTCGCCTCGACGCCGACGAGTTCTATGGACGTCTCGACGCTGTGTACAACGCTCGGACCTACGCCGATCTCGATGCCCTCGTCATCGACCTGCCGCTTGCCGGGCTCTCCCGCTTTCCGCCGCCGCAGCGCCAGGCAGTGTTACCTCCCACGCCGACTGACAGCACACCCGCTCCACGAGCGACGGCGGCCGGTGTCTCCCTGCTTGCGGCGATGCCGCCTGCGCTGCGCGGGATCTGGATCACGTGGGCGACGGCAGTGATGATCAACATCATCGTCTGGACCGCAGTCTCGCTCGGCAACGGCTCGGCGGAGTACCCCTGGCCGATCTGGGTCGCTGGTCCGTGGGGCATCATCAACCTCGGCATCACCGCGAACTGGTGGTTCGGGCGAGGCGACGAGCTGCGCAAGATCGGCCCCTGAGGATGAGGGCTTGCCTGCCGGCGCCGCCGCTCGTACGCGGGGAGCCGAGGCCACTGCGACGGTTTGGGCCAGCTGTCGTTGTGACGTAGACTGCTGCGTCGGCTCTCCACGGCCGCGCCTCGACCTGTCTGGGCAACCCTGGCTTGCTCGCAGGCGGACAGCTCTGCGCTCGCTGCCGGGCGTTCAGCGTGCTCGAGCGTACGACCACTAGTGCCGCACCGACAGGCTCGCCACGCAGGCGGGCACCACGCTTGATGACCGTCACCATCGTCGACCTATGACTGCGGAGGACCATGGCCAAGAAAGAAGGGGCCATTGAAATGGAAGGGACGATCACCGAGTCCCTTCCCAATGCCACGTTTCGAGTCGAGCTCGCCAACGGACACAAGGTCCTCGCGCACATCAGCGGGAAGATGCGGATGCATTACATCCGGATCCTCCCCGACGACAAGGTCGTCGTCGAGCTCAGCCCGTACGACCTGACCCGCGGCCGGATCGTCTACCGCTACAAGTAGGCCGCACACCTAGGCCACACGCAGGAATGCCTCAAGGAAGCGACCGGGACACATGAAGGTCAAGCCGAGCGTCAAGAAGATCTGCGACAAGTGCAAGGTGATCCGCCGACACGGGCGGGTCATGGTGATCTGCGACAACTTGCGTCACAAGCAACGCCAGGGCTGATCGCCAGCACGGGTCACCAGCACTGATCACCACCCGACCCGGTGTTCGCGCCGGACTGACGTACGAAACGCACCAACCAGAGCGTCACCGCTCACCGGGATCGCGATCTCGGTGTCACCTCCGGGCGAAGGCCGGAGACCCGCTGGGCAGGCGGGGCCGCGGCGGCGCCACAGACCTTCGAGAACAGCAGAGGAGAACTGCCCGATGGCACGACTCGTCGGAGTCGACCTGCCGCGCGAGAAGCGGCTCGAGGTAGCACTGACCTACATCTACGGGATCGGCCGCACCCGCGCGGCCGAGACGCTCGCGCAGACCGGCGTGAGCCCGAACCTGCGTGTGCACGAGCTCGGCGACGAAGAGCTGATCAAGCTCCGCGACTGGATCGAGAGCCACTACCAGATCGAGGGCGACCTGCGTCGCGAGGTGCTCGCCGACATCCGCCGCAAGGTGGAGATCGGTTGCTACCAAGGCATTCGCCACCGTCGTGGCCTGCCGGTGCGTGGCCAGCGCACACACACCAACGCGCGCGGCCGCAAGGGCCCGCGCAAGGCCATCGCCGGCAAGAAGAAGCCCCGATGACTCGGGCACGGTAGAGGAGCCAATCGCAGATGCCCCCCAAGACTCGGCAGAACGCCGCCGCCAAGAAGGTGCGCCGCAAGGAGCGCAAGAACGTCTCCCACGGCCACGCCCACATCAAGAGCACGTTCAACAACACGATCATCTCGATCTCCGACCCGGCCGGGAACGTCATCGCCTGGGCGAGCTCGGGAAGCGTCGGCTTCAAGGGTTCGCGCAAGTCGACCCCGTTCGCCGCGCAGCTCGCGGCGGAGGCCGCTGGTCGCCGGGCGCAGGAGCACGGCATGCGCAAGATCGATGTCTTCGTCAAGGGCCCCGGCTCCGGCCGGGAGACCGCGATCCGTTCGCTGCAGGCGGTCGGTCTCGAGGTCGGCGCGATCCAGGACGTGACCCCCATGCCGCACAACGGCTGCCGCCCGCCGAAGCGCCCCCGTGTTTGAGTCGGCGTGTGACTCAGGTTCGGACCCGAGACTGAAGCAGGAGATCTAGGCAGATGGCCCGTTACACCGGACCCCTCACGAAGAAGTCCCGTCGACTTGGTATCGACCTCGTCGGCGGCGACAAGGCTTTCGAGCGGCGCCCGTACCCGCCCGGTCAACACGGCCGCGCGCGGGTCAAGGAGAGCGAGTACCGCCTTCAGCTGCACGAGAAACAAAAGGCCCGCTACACGTACGGCGTGCTCGAGCGACAGTTCCGCCGCTACTACGAGGAAGCCAACCGCAAGACCGGTAAGACCGGTGACACGCTTCTGCAGATACTCGAGTCGCGGCTGGACAACGTGGTCTACCGCGCGGGCTTCGCGAGGACCCGCCGCCACTCACGGCAGCTTGTCGTGCATGGGCACATCGTCGTCAATGGCAAGAAGGTCGACATCCCGTCGTACCGCGTGAACGCGCACGACGTCATAGATGTGCGGGAGAAGTCGCGCGACATAACGCCGTTCATCGTCGCTCGTGAGACCCACGGCGAGCGGCACACGCCGGCGTGGCTCGAGGTCATGCCGAGCGTCATGCGGATCCTCGTGCACCAGCTGCCTTCGCGGCAGCAGATCGACACGCCGGTGCAGGAGCAGCTCATCGTCGAGCTCTACTCGAAGTAGCTCGTTCTGGTCCATCGAAGCAGCACGGCACCACTCGTCCACCGAAGCAGCACGGCACCACGAAAGTCCCCGCACCACCGAAACTGTCGCGGCGTCAAATAGCGGTCGTCGCGTGGGAAGGAACCACCCATGCTCATTGCACAGCGCCCCTCCCTATCCGAAGAACCGATCGACGAGTTCCGGTCTCGTTTCGTCATCGAGCCGCTCGAACCCGGTTTCGGCTACACCCTCGGCAACTCACTGCGGCGCACGCTCCTCTCCTCGATTCCCGGCGCCGCTGTCACGAGCATCCGCGTCGACGGCGTCCTGCACGAGTTCACGACCGTGCCCGGTGTCAAAGAGGACGTCACCGATCTGATCCTGAACATCAAGCAGCTCGTTGTCTCCTCCGAGCACGACGAGCCCGTGGTCATGTACCTGCGCAAGCAGGGCCCGGGTGACGTAACCGGTGCCGACATCACGCCGCCGACGGGCGTCCAGGTGCACAACCCCGACCTGCACCTCGCGACGCTCAACGACAAGGGCAAGCTCGAGGTCGAGCTGACGGTGGAGCGCGGCCGCGGATACGTGTCGGCGACGCTCAACACGAGCCCGGACCAGGAGATCGGTCGCATCCCGGTCGACTCGATCTACTCCCCGGTCCTGCGGGTGACGTACAACGTCGAGGCCACGCGCGTCGAGCAGCGCACCGACTTCGACCGGCTCGTGGTCGATGTGGAGACCAAGCACTCGATGGCGCCGCGGGACGCTCTCGCCAGTGCGGGCAAGACCCTCGTCGAGCT
>Ga0136634_10000391_pt1 | contig 20242 bp, 19 predicted proteins | sample AntDrymUQ8332106_2_FD_104654 | JGI IMG/M metagenome (GOLD analysis project Ga0136634, IMG submission 104654) | Polar desert sand microbial communities from Dry Valleys, Antarctica - metaG UQ833 (21.06) | ecosystem: Environmental > Terrestrial > Soil > Desert | place: Antarctica: Dry Valley... | reverse complement strand
GGGGAGAAATACGGCTCCATTATCGACGCCATCTATGCCGGCCAGCCCGCCATCGAAATTGACACCGTTATCCGCTTCCAGGATGGGACGACCCAGCGCATTCAGACCACCCTGCCCGTCGCCGATCTCGGCGTGCTACCGCCCGGCAGCACGCAATCGGGAAAAGCGGACGCCGGTGTCCCTAAAAAAGTCGCAGTCGAACCATGACGCCAAAGCATGATGCCTCGAGCTAGAAATTTCTGGTACAGCCCGACAGAACATTCAGCGGTCATCGCCGCGAAAGCGGGGATGACGAATTGCGGATGTCATGAAGTCCGCGGTCGGTGTAAATCTGAGCGGATGGTGCCGTTTGTCGTGAGCAGCAGCATGAACCGATTGCCGTCGAAAACCGCCTGAGGCCGCCATCATGCCCGACAAATTGCTCGTGCAGCTGCTCATTAACGGCTTGATCGTCGGCGCGCTTTACGGCGTCGTCGCGATGTCGTTCGTGCTCATCTATAAGGCCAGCCAGGTGGTGAACTTCGCGCAAGGCGAGTTCCTGCTGATCGGCGCCTGGGTGTGCTGGTGGTTCATGGCGCAGCATCACGTGCCGTTCGTGTGGGCGATGCTGCTCACCTTCATTTTCATGCTGCTGCTCGGTGTTCTCTTGCAGATCGTGGTGCTGCGCCCGCTGATCGGCGAGCCGATCATCTCGGTGATCATGGTGACGATCGGCCTGTCCATCGTCTTCCAGGCGCTGATGAAGTGGATGTTCGGCGTTTTCGCGCAGCCCTTTCCGCCGGTGTTCCAGACGCAGCAGATCAATATCGGCGGCGTGGAGATCCAGACCGTCTATCTGATGAGCCTGGGCATCTCGGTATTGCTGATGGCCGGGTTCGGCGTGTTCTTCAAATATTCCAAATACGGTCTGGCCATGCGGGCGACCGCCTTCGACCAGCAAGTCGCGCAATCGCTGGGCATCTCGGTGAAGAACGTGTTCGCCATGGCCTGGGCGATCTCGGCGGTGGTTTCCGCCGTGGCCGGGGTGGTGGTCGGCATCGTCAACGGCGTATCCTCGGCGCTGTCCTTCTACGGCATCAAGGTGTTCCCCGCCGTGATCCTGGGCGGTCTCGACAGCATCGCCGGCGCGGTTCTCGGCGGGCTGATCGTCGGACTGTTGGAAAACATCGCGCAATATGTCGACGGCCAGTATCTGCATTGGGGCAATCTGTATGAGATCGCACCGTTTTACGTGCTCATCCTCATCCTGATGATCCGGCCTTACGGCCTGTTCGGCACGCGCGACATCGAAAGGGTTTGATGATGCCCTTGTCCAAGCAGCCATCATACCCGTGCACACAGCAGATGGACGGCGCGGCGCGGGCCCCTTCCCCGCATCGAGACCTCTGCGAAACGACAAAGCAATGCGTCGTCCCGGCCGAAGAGCCGGGACCCATTCGCCTTAATGCCCCGGCAAAGTGCTTGCTGGTCGGCGATTGGATCCCGGATCGGCCTTCGGCCGTCCGGGACGACGATGGAAACGCCCTGTTTTGCGGCGGTTTCCCTGGGAAAAAGCGAGTTCGACGCAGCGCCAGTATCACTGCAACGATAAGGGTCTGACCGATGGCGATGCAGAGCCTTGTCCCCGCCGGCGAATTCAAGCCCTCTTACGCCGCCGACACCACCATTTTTCCCACGGTTACGAGCCGCAACGCGTTGATCCTGTCGCTGGCGGTGCTCTGCCTCGCGCCGGTCGTGTTCGACCGCTACATCCTCAGTCTGCTCATCCAGATCGGCTACCTGTCCATCGCCGCGCTCGGTCTGAACATTCTCGTCGGCTTCACCGGGCAGATTTCCATTGGGCATGCCGCGTTCTTTGGCTTCGGCGCCTTCGCCTCGGCCTATGTCAGCAACAAATTCGGCGTTCCGGTTTTCCTCGCCGTGCCCATCGGAGGGCTGATGACAACCGGCGTCGGGCTCATATTCGGTCTGCCCGCCGCCCGGCTCAAGGGGCTGTATCTCGCCATAGCGACGCTCGCCGCGCAATACATTCTGCAGGATTTCTTTGCCCGCGCGGAATGGTTCACCGGAGGCGTGGCCGGGACTGTCGCCGAGCCCTTTTCGCTGTTCGGCTACAAGCTCGACAACGACCAGCGCTATTTCTATGTCGTGCTCGGCTATATGGTGGTGTGCTTCCTGCTCGCCACCAATCTGATGCGCACGCGCGACGGGCGCGCCTTCATCGCCGTGCGCGACCATTACCTCTCCGCCGAGATGATGGGCATCAATCTGGCGAAGTACCGAACCCTGTCCTTCGGCATCTCCGCCTTCTTCGCCGGGATCGGCGGCGCGCTTTACGGCCATTATCTGCAATATGTCTCGGTCGAGGGCTTCACCATCCTGTTTTCGATCCAGTTCCTCGGCATGATCATCATCGGCGGGCTCGGCTCGATCAGCGGTACCATCATGGGCACCGTGTTTATGACGCTGCTGCCCGAGGCGATGGAATGGCTGACATCCGGGCTGGCCGGCAGCGCCATCGACCGCGCTCTCGGCCTGAAGACCAACATCTCCTATCTGCGCGAGATGGCTGTCGGGCTGGTCATCATCTTGTTCCTGATGTTCGAGCCGGACGGCCTCGCCCACCGCTGGCGGCAGATCAAGGCCTATTGGAAGCTGTACCCGTTCTCTTATTGAGCTTGCCCAGCGGCTAAGAACGAGGTTGGTTACGAGCATACATTAGAGTTACTCGAAGCGTTCCGTCCAGGACAGGCGAAGACTCTCCATTGTTTCCGGCTTTCCGGATGGGATGAACTCACCGGGGCGATAGATATGCAATTTTGTGGGACTCAATACGCATGCATCAGCGGACGCAATAAGTGCTAGTTCCAAAGTCCCACTGAGATCGGCCCAGTGAACGCTCCCAGCTTCATCTTGGGCCGAGGACCAGCGGAACTGATCAGCTACATTTTGTTCGCCCTGCACCAAAGTCTTCTCGGGACCAAGCGCCGCGCGAAACGCCGGCGGGAATTGCCTGCCTCGGGCGATTTGCTCCCTGGATCGGATCTCAACAGTTATTCCTCCAGTCGCCGGTAATATTCGCTTTGTCTCATGGTAGTGGAGCGCACACGCAAGTTTTGCACCAAAGGTTCGAATATGAGCGCGCGTGAGAGGTCCAATGTTCAGCGGACGGAAATCGTAGCCAAGTCTTTCCGACACTTGCCTGAGCCGTCGTCTTTGACGTGCTGAAAGGGGGGTGCTCCATTCCTGGAGGATTTCCGGAGAGTTGGGCCTCAAACCGGCAAAAAACATGTCCCATGTGCGCTCATGGTCGAGACCGCGAATAGTCTGCTCTCTCATTGCGCGAGCTAGGGCAGCAACGACCTGTTCACTTGGTCCAGTGACGTTATTGCAACGACGGCAGCTTGGCACGACCAGTCCATTTGGGCGACGTCTGTCACAGAAGAACTGACGCGACGGTATGTGTTCACGCGTTTCCGTGGCAGCAGTACCGCCGCAGAAACAACATGTTGGGTGCCCCTGTTTGAACTGATCGATGTTGGCAGGAACTCCCAAAAGCTGAACTGACTAAAGGCGCGGGAATCAGCAGGTCTCGCACTATGACGACAGCCTTACAAGATTCCTGCTTGCGCGGGAATTTCGGTTTTGCGTTCTCCTGAAAAGGGCGCAACAAGTCGTGTGAACAGCGAAGTGTGCTGCGGCCTGGCACGGCAATCAAAGCTCGGTCTCGCCGCGCGCGCCGCCATCAGCGCGAAGCCAAGGCGGTTTTCACCTTGCCATTGCGCCGGATCGGTTGCGCGGGGATCGTCGGCGGCAAGGCCGATGCCCCAGACGCGGTCCACCGGGCTGGCCTCGACCAATACATGGTCGGCGGTCGAAAGCAGGAGTCCCGCAGCGGCGCGTTCTGGCCGAACTTGGCCAGATTGCCGCGCACCACGCGCGCGAAGGCGACCGCGTCCCACTGCGCGGCATTGAAGCCCTTCACCTGTCGGCCGAGCGCCTTGGCTTCCGCCGGGGTTGCCACCGCCAGGATGCGCCGCAAGCTGTCGGCGTCATCGGACAGCCGGGCCTTTTCGGCCATCATGAATGCTCCGCCGACGGATAGCGCACACCGTCGATGGCGAATTCGCACGGCCACCATTGGCTCAAAACGTGCTTACCGATTGCTTTATCGCATTTGGGGCGGTGCCCCCAAAAAGAACAAGAAATCCGGCGCGCCGCCTGCCTCGATGTCGGCCAACAAACTGCCTATGTCCGGCGGCGCATCATGCGCTTTTCCGTCCACGGTCACCCCCCCAGCCCGAATCGTCATATTTGCAGCACCCATTCCCGCCACGGCGCTTGATACAGCAGAATGGCGACGAAGGCGGCGAGATAGGCCAAGGGCAAATGCCGGAACCTATCCTTGGCGAGCACGAAACCGATGATCGCCAGCGTCCAGCCGAAGCCGAACACAGGGGCCGGGAGGTAGGTTGTGAAAATAAAGAATAGCAAGACGCAATGGCCGGCGAGATCGGTAACCCGCCGCCCCGGGAGAAACAGCAGCCCGATGGCGAGCTGGGCGTAGACATCGTACCAGGTAATCAGCTTTGCGACGAAATTCACGCGGTCGTTGGAGGGGAAGATCAGCTGATTGTCGGCCACGATGGACATCGGGCTTTTCAGCAGCGTCACGATTTTTGCGGCCGCGTCCGGGATCGCCGCGTCGATGCCCGCAAGCTGCGCGAAGGCGCGGAACCGCTCATCCAGCAGCAGAAGCGTCTCGAACATCTCCCCGGACATATAGGTGGGCGAAAAGAATTTCTGCAGCGCCGCGGCGAGGAAGATGAAGACGGCGAAAAAGCGGGCATTGCTGACGAGAAACTTGTCCTGAAAGCTTTCCGGCTTCACGGCATGAGCGAGCGTGATCACCCACAGCCAGTAGGCGAGAAGATATTTATGGTTGTCGGCGGCATACCATGCCGCCAGCAAGCCCAGCGAGGACGCGGCGGCGATACAGGCCCAAAACGGCCAGGTCTTGATGCTCGGCGGGTGCAGCAGAAACACCAGGAAGGCCGCGTAGCCGACGAATTTGGCCCACCAGGCGTCGAAGCCGAACACCACGACGAGGAACAGCGTCAGCGCCGACGCGGCGTCGAGCAGCGTCAAACCCCGCAGGCGGTCCATCACCTGCTGGTACACGCTGCCGAGCGGCGGTGGAGCGGCGCGCATCAGCATCAGGAGGCCGCTCCAAAGCGATGCGCGGCGATTTGTTTGGCCGTGATGCGGCGGGTCGCCGGGTCATAGGCCATGGCCCAATATTCGATTTCCAGCTCCCAGTCCGGTTTTTCGTCAGGCGATCGGGTGCCGAAAGGATACAGCATGTAGTAGGACTGGGCGGCCTTGCCGGTTTGCGCGCCGGTGGAGTCGACAAGCGATGCCGGCGTGAGTTGGTCGCCCGCGGCCCAGCTCGTGGCGAAAATAGCGTTGGCGACGATCTCGAAGCTGCCGCGCACCGGATACCAAAGCGCGCTGTCCATCAGGCGCTTTTGCGGCATGGTCAGCCTGACAAGCGGTTGCCGGCCGCGCTTGGGCGAGATGAGGTAGACCTTGGCGAAGCGGTTTATTGAGCCGTCCGCGGCCGCGAACATGCCCATGCCGCCGCCCTTCCAGGTGGAGAGCTGGTGATGCTTGTTCAGGTAAACCTGGCGCGCGAAGACGGCCATGGCGATTGCTGGGATACACCAGGTAATGAGCCAGCGCTTGGCTCCGCCACTTGCCTGTTCCATGCCGACCGCTTCCACAACAAGGCGTTCTCGCATGTGTATCGCGCGCTGTTGCCGCGATGAAGCTGTTTTCCGCCTCTGGTTACATCATCAACAGCGTTGATGCACCCGCAACACAGACCGCGCTGCGCGAGATGCGGCGCGGACAAGCGCTGAAAAGCGCATCTTGCGCAAACTCATCCCTTTCTCGCATTGAGCAAGCGGCCGCATTTTGCTTTAGTGAGGCGTGTTAACGAAAAACCTCTCTGGGAGGACTTATGAAATCTCTAGGTTTTTGCGGGATGACCGCAATTGCGGGTGTCGCCGTTTTGCTTGCCGCGCCTGCCTCGGCGCAAGACATTGCGGTTGGACACCTGGCGGACAATAGCGGCGCGACGTCGGATGTCGGCGTGCCGTATGGCCAGGGCGTGGCGGACGCGCTTGCTTATGTGAATGGCAAGGGCGGCATCGGCGGCAAGAAGTTGGCCGTCGAAAGCGTGGATTACGGCTATCAGGTGCCGCGCGCGGTGGCGCAATACAAGAAATGGTCCGAGGGCACGAAGGTCGCCGCCATCCAGGGCTGGGGCACCGCCGATACCGAGGCCATGATCGGCTTCGTCACCAAGGATGAAATTCCCTACATCTCGGCGTCCTATTCCGCCGCGCTGACCGACCCCGAAGGGAAAAGCGGCAAGGCCAAAGCTGCCCCTTATAACTTTTTCTATGGCCCGAGCTACTCGGACTCGGCGCGCGCGCTGCTGACCTGGGCGGCGGAGGATTGGAAGACCAAGGGCGGCGTCGGCAAGCCCAAATTCGTGCATATGGGCGCCAACCATCCCTATCCGAATTCGCCCAAGGAAGCCGGCGAGGCCATGGCTAAGGAATTGGGCTTCGACGTTCTGCCGCCGGTGCAATTCGCGATGACGCCGGGCGACTATACCGGCCAGTGCCTAACTATCAAAAGCGCCGGAGCCAATTACGCCTATCTCGGCAACACCGCTGGTTCCAACATCTCCGTCCTGAAGGCATGTAAGACGGCCGGCGTGGACGTGCAGTTCATGGGCAATGTATGGGGCATGGACGAGAATGCCGCCAAAGCCGCGGGCGATGCGGCCAATGGCGTTGTTTTCCCCGTGCGTACCGGCATCGTCTGGAACGGCAATGCGCCGGGCATGAAAACGCTCACGGACATTTCCAAGATGTCCGATCCAACCGGCACAGCCTACCGGCCGGTCCATTATCTCGCCGGTGTTTGCTCCGCCATGTACATGGCGGAGTCCATGGAGTGGGCGGGAAAGAATGGCGGCGTGAACGGCCCCAATGTCCGCAAGGGCATGTATCAGAAAAAGGACTGGGTGCCGGCCGGGATGGAAGGCGTGTGCCTGCCCTCGACTTGGGCTCAAGACGATCATCGCGGGTTGATGAGCGTCAGCATCTACCGCATGGGCGTAACCGGGGCGACAGAGGCCCCGGTCGCCGATCTCGTGAAGAGCGGCGGCATCAAGGTGGAGAAGATCAAGACCGTGGAGCTTGAGCGCAAGGCCGACAGGCTCGGCTGGTAAGGTCACCACGATCGAGCGCGGGGCCGCCAGCGATGGCGGTCCCGTCACCCAGCGCGAGGGCAAATGCTGCAACGGTCATCGGAGAAGACGGAAGATGCGCCCGCCAAAGCGCAGCCTTTGCTGGCCGTGCGCAACATCGAAGTTCTCTACGACGAGGTCATTCTCGTTTTGCGCGGTTTGAGCCTGGAAGTGCCGCAGGGCGCGATCGTCGCGCTTCTCGGCGCAAACGGCGCGGGCAAATCGACGACGCTCAAGGCCATCTCCGGCCTGCTGAAGACCGAAAACGGCGAGGTCACGCGTGGCGAAATCGTCCTCGACGGCGAGCGCATCAACGGCATCGACCCCGACCAGATCGTGCGGCGCGGCATCTTCCAGGTCATGGAGGGGCGCCGCATCATCGGCGATATGACGCCGATCGAGAATTTGCGCCTCGGCGCCTTCACCCGCCGCGATAAGGACATCCCCCGCGATCTGGACATGGTGCTGGGTTATTTTCCGCGCCTGCGGGAACGCACCGGCCTTGCCGGCTACCTCTCGGGCGGCGAGCAGCAAATGCTGGCGATCGGGCGCGCGCTCATGGCGCGGCCGCGCGTCATCCTCATGGACGAGCCCTCGATGGGCCTCTCGCCGATGCTGGTGAAAGAGGTTTTCGGCATCATCGCGCGCATCAATCGGGATTTGGGGGTAACCATCCTGCTCGTCGAGCAAAATGCCCGCGCGGCACTGCAAGTCGCCGGCTACGGCTACATCCTCGAACAAGGCAAAGTTGTCTTGGACGGCACCGCGGCTGAACTGCTGGCGAATGAAGATGTAAAGGAGTTCTACCTCGGCGGCGCGGGTGAGCAGCGCCGCAGCTTCAAGAACCTGAAAAGCTTCAAACGGCGCAAACGTTGGCTTTAACCCGGCGCATAGCTTCGTGCGCAAAAGGGGCAACCGGTTTTGCGCAAAAACGATGCGATGAAACAAAAAGCTAGAGCGGAATGCGCGATTCCAATTAGGCGCATTTTGCACTAGCGGCTCGGCTGCGCGGCTTCCTCACAGCGACAAATGATCAGGCCTGCGCCTGTAAGCCGTATTTCGGCGCAAACGCAATCCGTCCGGCACGCGCAAATGCACGGGCGCATCAGCAAAATGCTGCATGCGCCCGTGTGCACCCACGTCTGAGTAAGGGAGATCCGTTACACTCTGCCGGTCAGCGCCAAGATCAGCAGAATAACCAGGACAATACCGAGCAAGCCCGAGGGACCGTAGCCCCAGCTGCGGCTGTGATTCCAGGTCGGAACGGCGCCGATGAGCAAAACGATAAGAACAATCAGAAGAAGCGTTGAAGTCGCCATGTTGTGTTCCTTATGTTTTTACAAGTTACGGAACCACTCAGTACCGCGGCCCGTCATCACGATGATGACCGCCGACCGTTCCTGCCCACCATGATGCCAGCCCCGCGGCGAACATGATGAACACGATCCAAAAGCCCGCGAGAGCCGTTCCTTTGCGCGCCGTGTCCGCGGCATCGAGCGCGGTAGCTTTTGCCCGATCGTAGGTCTCGGTAATCCGGCGCTGCGCCTCTTCGGGCGAGATGCCGGCGCGCGACGCGATGAGCTGCGCGACGTAATCCTTATCGCTTTGCGGCAGTTCCCCGCGAGCAAGCGCGTTTGCCAGGATTCTCCCAACCTGCTGGCGGCTGGCGTCATCCGATTGCGCCTGACCTTGCGCTGCGGGCGCCGGATTGGCAGGGCGCAGCAGCACGTCCACCGCATAGGCTGGATCGGCTTGACTGGCGGCGCTGCTAATAGCGGTGCTCGCAACTTGCGCTCCTGTCCTGGCCGCGCCGGTGGCCGCCATCCCCGCTAGAAGCAAGCCGATGACGATACCCAAGGCCCAAACCGCCAGACCGGTTACGCCATCGCGAAACGCCACTTCGTCGTTGTCGGCAACGGACACGCGCGGGCGAAGGCGCGCGGCGATGTATGCGCCCATTGCGAGCGCATAGATTTGTGTCAGCGCGAACCAAGCCGCCGCTGCAAGCGTCAGCGTGACGCCGGCTTCACGCGAGAAATTGTAAGGTGAAACGGATGCCAAACCGATGGCGGAACCGAAGGTGAGCAACAGCCAGGACAAAGCCAGGGCAATGATCATGCCCACAAACACGCTGGGCCAATCGATGTATGATGATCGTTCCATCTCAACCGCCTCGGTTCCGGGCGGGGAAACATGCGTCATGGAAATTCTCCGCTGAATAAGCTGCGCCGCTCCCGCCGCGGGAGCAGCGAGGTACCTGCTACGAACTCTGAGCGGTAACACGAGCTTGGAACGAGAGTTCCGCGAGAGGCTCTGCTCAAGGCGGTTCGCCCTTGAAAAAGGATGAATGCGCCTGAAAGGCAACGCCGTTTACAAACGCGACAGATCGCGAACAATGCTTTGCAAGCCGATGAGAACGTGCCCGCTATCCACGCCATAAGCGATCAGCGAAACGCCCATGCCGCGCCATTTTTTCGCAAGCTCAGGCTCGGCGGCGAAGACCGCGGCCGCCACACCCTTGCCGGATGCCGCGCTGATCACGGCCTGCATTTTCTCCACCACGAGCGGATGGCTCGTCTGGCCCGGCACACCGAGCGCATGGGAGAGATCGACAGGCCCGAGGAACACGCCGGTAAGAAACGGAATTTCGAGGATTTCCGGCAAGGCGGCCAGCCCTTCCACGCCCTCGATCATAAGCAGCACCGCCGTCTCCTGATTGGCTTGCGCAAACCAGTCGCCGCGGCTGCCGTAACCGGCCGCGCGCACCCAGGGATTGGCGCCGCGATTGCCCTGCGGTGCAAAGCGTGCCGCCGCGACAGCCGCTTTCGCCGCTTCCGCCGAGCCAATTTGCGGCACGAGAACGCCATCCGCCCCCGCGTCGAGCGCGCCGCCGATCAGCGCTGCCTCATTGGCCCTAACGCGCGCGATCACGTCCAGCCCCGCGGAATGCGCGACAGGAATGAGCCGGGACAGCGTCTCGATGGAATAGGGGCCGTGCTCGGTGTCGAGGATGACGGCGTCGAACCCGGCCTTGCCGATGAGCTCGACGATCTCGGGCGCGCCGATGATGCAAAAGGTCGCGAGCAGCGCCGGGCCCTCGCGCAGGCGCTGCGGAAGCGGCTGGCGATCCTTCATGGCTGGCGCGCGACAAAGGCGTGGTGGAGCGCGGCGGCGAAGAGCACAACCGCTCCTGCTTGGTGGGCGAGAGCCAGGCCGATCTGCACCTGGCTCAAGAGGGTCAGCACGCCCAACGCGATTTGGCCGGCAACGCCGGCAAGCAGCAGCATCGCCGAGAAACGCACCAAGGCAACCGGCGAGCGCAAGGCCATAGCCGCCTGAGCCAAGGCCAGCACCGCGATGAGATAGCCCATCATGCGGTGATTGAACTGGATGGTCAGCACATTCTCGAACAGGTTGCGGTACCAGGGCTGCATGGCTCCCAGCCCCTCGGGCACCACGGCTCCGTCCATCAACGGCCAGGTGTTAAACGCGAGCCCAGCATGGGTGCCGGCAACGAAGCCGCCCAGCATGATCTGCACGAATATTGCCCCGACTAACAGAAAGGCGCCGTTTGCAAGCAGGCTGGAGCCTGGCGCCTGACGCCGAGCCGGCCGTGCCAGTCCGAATGCCGTCCACAGCACGGCACCGAAGATCAGCACCGCTAGCGCAAGATGCGCGGTAAGGCGGTATTGGCTGACATCGGTGCGCTCGCTCAGGCCGCTCATCACCATGTACCAGCCGAGCGCGCCTTGCAGGCCGCCAAGGGCGAAGATGCCGAGAAGCCGCGGCAGCAGCGGCTTGGGAATAGTGCCGGCCGCCCAGAAAACGACGAAAGGCAAGAAAAACGCGGCGCCGATGATCCGCCCGAGAAAACGGTGCGCCCATTCCCACCAATAGATGGTTTTGAATTCAGCCAAGCTCATGCCCCGGTTGACGACCTTGTATTCCGGGATCTGCTGGTATTTGTGGAAGGCTTCCTGCCAATCGCCTTCGCTGAGCGGTGGGATGGCGCCCAGGAGCGGCTTCCATTCGGTGATGGACAGGCCCGAATCGGTGAGCCGGGTCGCCCCGCCCACCAGCACCATCGCGAAAATCAGAGCGGCCACGGCATAAAGCCACAGCCGCAAGGCGCGGTGCCGCGACTGGTGAACGCGTTCCGGCGCAATTTGCGCCGCGAAGGTTCCGATCCGGGAGGCGGAAGGGGTGGTGCTCATTGCCTTGACGTAGCTCTTCGCCGGCGCGGGTTCAACCGCCACACTGACGCGTCAAAAGCGTCTTATACTTGGCAGCCGCATGCAAGAGCGATATGGCTAGCCGATGCCCCCACGCTTTAGAAAACTTGTCGGCAGCCTGGCGTTGATCGCTTTCTCGATCGCGTATTTCTGGTTTGCCATCTCCGTCGCGATCATCCGCTTGCCGAGTTTGTCTCTCGGCTGGCACCTGCTGTTCTACTTTCTCGCGACGGTGATTTGGCTTATCCCTTGCGCGGCGCTGATCTACTGGATTCAAGCGCCCGCAAAGTCGTAAATGGCACGGCACATTTGCGCGATAGCAGCCTCCCAATTCTCACGGGTGCTAGGCGGACGCCTTATTCGCCGTGGGCGCGCCCGCGGCAAACGGCGTTCCCCCGCTCAGCATCAAGGCGCGGACCAGGGTCGCGGGATCATTGTCGAGGGCAATGCGCGGCAATGCGAATGGGTCCCCGGCATGTTCGGGCCAGAGCGCGCCTTCCACGGCCGTCACGGCCGTTTCGATGCCCAGCGCGGCGGCGAGCCTGAACTCGCGTATTCCCGCGCTCCCGGACTGTGCGCCCGGATAAGCGAGGTGGCGCGGCCGGTTCCCAAGGACCGTTTCCAGCCTATCCAGAGACTGGCTCAGATCGTCCTTCGCCTCATCATAGGTCAACTCCGCAAGCGGGCGCAGGCCGCCCGCCTGGCTTCCCAGCGTCACGAGCGGGTCGGCGGCAAGCGCCTTCAGCTCCGCGCCGCTCAGCATTTCCTGCGCGGCAAGCGCCTTGATATCCACGCCCTGCCGGCGGCAGAGCACCTCCATCTGCTGAGCGCGTTCAGCGCTGGCGCGCTCGGCTAGGCTGCGGTAAAGCCGGGTATAACACGCGCGTTTGCTGACCTCATCCCGGCAGGGAAGATGCTGTTGCCCGTTCGCGTCGAGTTCAGCGGTGATGCGCTCGCTGCGGATGATCAAAGATTCCAGCACGATCCACCAGGGCATGGCCCCGCTATCGACGAAGTCGGCAGCCACGAACAGCGTAAATGGCAGGCCTCGCCCCTGAAACAGCCGGGAGACGCTGGCAAGAGTCGCCTGGTAGGCTCCGTCGAAGGTGAAGCAGACAAAGCGCCTGGTGAATTCGCGGGCTGTGAGACGGCGGTGCGCCTCGGACAAGGACACCACATCCAGCCCTTGCGCGACGACAAGCGCGACCATCTCTTCCAGCAGCATGGGATCGGTTTCGGCGATAGCGCCCTGCCCGAGCAAACTCTCGGTCTGGGAGCGCACGCGCTGGATCATGAAGATGGCTCCGCACCCCATGGCGAAGCGGGAGACAACGCCCGGCGCGCCCAAATAATGCGCACGCAAATAGGCGCCGAACGGCCCTCGCGGCAATTCGCGTATCACTCAATTCCCCCAAAACGACATCCGGCAAAGGCAAGCGATGCCGGGATCATGTGCCCAGGGGCAAGCTGTCACGATTCGAAGATGCGCCCAAGCGCCTGAGAACGGCGGCGAATCTGCTCAGCCTTGCTGGTCCAACCAGAAGAGGGGGAAGCCGAATGCCTCGGTGTCGGCCGGGCTGGGTGCACGCCGTGCTCTAGGCCTGTTGCCCGCGCGCACGATCACTCCGGCGCTGAACGGACGCTTCAGGCTGCGCGCGAGCATGATCGCTTCGTCGTGCTCGGCACAGAAAATGGCCAGCCGGTAATTTTCGTCGATGGCACGGCAAACCTTGTCCAATACGCTTGGAGCGCCCCACTCGCCAGCAAGGCTTCGCGGCTTGCCGGACGCGAGGAAATGCAAGGCGCTGGCCGGATCGCGATGAATAACCTCCTGGAACCGCGCCTTTTGCTGGCTAAGCTCGGCAAAACCGGGAGAGCGCGGCAATTCCAAGGGGCCGGACAGGGCCGCGGCGCTTTGGCTCGTGTCGATCAATATGACACGGGTCGCGGCTTCGGCGAGTGCGCGGGCGATGCAAAGCGCTTCGCTTTGGGGGCGCACGTCAGTGTCTGCGCCGGCCACCAAAATGCGCCGGCAAGGAGCCTCGCCAGCTCCATCGATCTCGGCGTGGCCGTCCGCTAGCCAGGCGACAGCGTTTTCGGCGCGCGCCCCTGCCGGCATAGCTCCGAACCGGAGCAGGCGTGCTGCGCCCGACGCCCAGAGCGGCTTGAGGCGCGACGGGGTGCTGCTGCTCATCCGACTTCCGCGTTGATAAATAGAATTTGAGAACCGCCCGTAACGCCAAAGTGTCAGATATTCGTTCCGAACGCCAGGCGCACAGATCCGGTGCCAAGACACAAAAAAGGGGACGGAAAACCGCCCCCCTGATGTCGTCTTAAGCGCGCCTGTTAGCAGTAACGGCGCCAATTGTAACGGCAGAAGCGCGGACCGTGGTTGTAGCGGCAATCCTGGTAACAGGAGTTGGAATAGCCGCCGCCGCCATAGCCGTATCCGGCATAGCCGCCGCCGTAACCGCCGCCATATCCGCCGTAAAGGAACGGTGCTGCCAGCAGCGGCGCTGCCCACCACAGGCCATTGCCGCCGCGATGACGGCGATGATAGCCTCCGCCGCCAAATCTGCGGCCGCCGCCGCCCCAAAATTTCCCGCCGCGGCCTCGTCTACCAACTTCGATAAGATTGCTGTCGGATTGAAAGGCGTTGACGCCGGCATTGCTTGAATTCATTGCGGTCGCTGCATCTCCCGCGGGAGATGCCGATGCTGGCATCGCCACAGGAAGCGACAAGGCTGCACCCGCTACGAGGGCGATAGCCGTTCGTTTCATCCAGTTCATAGATCTCTCTCTTGTGCTGGTTTACTCAAACCGGCGCTACTTGTGCCCGGTACTCTAACGAGGATAATGAATATAGAACGAAAGGGTTCCATCGCAACCCAAGCTGGTAAGTCATTTTTAAGTGAAAGAAATACCGCCTTATCTTAACCTGACTTCGCCGATTGCGGCGCTTGCTTCATGCGGCATTCATATTGAGCCAGACCATGCTTGTAAGTACCTGCACATTTGGCGTCTCTCAGGTGAATTTCTGCTTCCGCCTGGCGTGATTGCGCTCCACGCGAGGTGTGCCTTGCTAAGGTTTCCAATCGCCATAAGCTCGTTCCATCATTGGAATTGGAGAGCGGCAATTGCGAAAGCTCTATTCTGGCGCAACCGCCCCGATAAACCGGCATCAGCAAGGCACGGCGCTTTCGGCGAGGTAGCTCGCCGCGGCCGTCCCGCTGTGCGTGCCATGACCGTTCTTGGCTCCTTGAGGGACGCATTGCCGTTCCGCTGTTCCAGCTGGCGCCGAGGCTGGTTCGTGCTAGCGTGGACTGCTTGCTGACCAAGCATACCATAAAGGTGTCAAGCACCAACGCCATGCAGCTTTTCGACAAACTTGCCGGCGCCCTTGAGGGTGAGGTCCTGACCTCTCTTTTCGACAGGGGCCGCTACGCGACCGACGCCTCCTTCTATCAGATCATGCCGGCGGGCGTGGTACTCCCGAAAACGGCGCAGGATCTGGGCGCCGCGCTGCAGATCGCTCGCGAAAACGGGCTCGGCCTAACAGCGCGGGGCGGCGGCACGTCCCAATCCGGTCAGACCATCGGGGCGGGGCTGATCGCGGACTGTTCCAAGCATCTCAACCGTTTGCTGTCGGTCGATGCGGCGGCGCGCACCTGCATCGTCGAGCCGGGGATTGTGCTCGATGAGCTGAACCGCCAGTTGAAGCCGACGGGCCTGTGGTTTCCGGTTGACGTCTCGACGGCAAGCCGCGCCACCATCGGCGGCATGACCGGCAATAATTCCTGCGGCACGCGCTCGCTCCGCTACGGCATCATGCGCGACCGCGTGATCGCGATCGACGCGCTCTTGCCGGATGGCGAGGCCATGCGCTTTGATGCCGCCGCTTCCGTGAGCCGGGACAACGCGCCGTCCGCGCCCCGCGACCTTGCTCGCGATCTCCTGGATCTCGGCCACCGCGAGACTGAAACCATCGAGGGCGCGTATCCGAATGTGAGCCGGCGCGTGGGCGGCTATAATCTCGATTGCCTGGTGCCGAACGCGGCGCCGGTCAATCTGGCGACACTCCTCGTCGGTTCGGAAGGCACGCTGGCGCTTGCGACGCGGATTGAACTCAAGCTCGCGCCCATCCCCATGAACAAAGTACTGGGCGTGTGCCATTTCCCGAGTTTCCGCGCCGCAATGCAAGCGCCCCAGCACATCGTCAAGCTCGGCCCGACGGCGGTTGAACTCGTCGACCGCACGATGATCGCGCTGGGCCGGCAGAACGCGCTTTTCCGGCCGACGCTCGACCAATTCGTCAGAGGCGAGCCGGAAGCGGTGCTGATCACCGAGTTCGCCGAGAACGACAGCGCGGAAAATCTGCGCCGCTTGAAGCGGCTTGCCGAGCTGATGGCCGATCTTGGCCATCCCGGCGCCGTGGCGGACATCATCGACCCTGCCCGCCAGCGCGCGATCTGGGACGTCCGGTCCTCGGCGCTCAACATCATGATGTCGATGAAGAGCGAGGGGAAGCCCGTTTCCTTCATCGAGGATTGCGCGGTCCCGCTCGAACATCTGGCCGACTATACCGAGCGCCTCACCGCCATCTTCGCCAAATACGGCACCACCGGCACCTGGTACGCCCACGCCTCGGTCGGCTGTCTGCATGTTCGCCCGGTGCTCAATCTCAAGCTGGAGAAGGACGCGCGCACCATGCGCGCCATCGCCGAGGAAGCCTTCGCCATGGTGCGCGGCTACAAAGGCGCGCATTCCGGCGAGCATGGCGACGGGCTGGTGCGCTCCGAGTTTCACCCGGCCATGTACGGGCGGCCGCTGGTCGCGCTGTTCGAGCAGGTGAAGGACCGCTTCGACCCGGACGCGCGGCTCAACCCCGGCAAGATCGTGCGTCCGGCAAAAATGGACGACCGCGGTCTGTTCCGCTACCCGCCCGATTACCACGTGCCGCCTTTGCACACCGCGCTCGACTGGTCGGGCTTTATTGGGGCCGGCGGCGGTTTTCAGGGCGCGGTGGAGATGTGCAACAACAATGGCGCCTGCCGCAAACTCCAAGGCGGCGTGATGTGTCCCTCCTATCGCGTGACCCGGAATGAGCGCGATACCACGCGCGGCCGGGCAAATACGCTGCGGCTCGCGATTTCCGGCCAACTCGGCCCGGAGGCGCTGGCCAGCCCGGAAATGCTCGACACGCTGAAGCTTTGCGTCTCGTGCAAAGGCTGCCGGCGCGAATGCCCCACCGGCGTCGATATGGCCAAGATGAAGATCGAGGTGCTGCACGCGGCGAACAAGAAACGCCGCCTGCCCCGGCGCGAGCAACTCATCGCCTATCTTCCGCATTACGCGCCGTATGCGGCGCGGCTCGGACCGGTCATCAATTTGGCGGGAAGGGTTCCAGGCTTCGGCCGGGCGGCGGAAGCCGTGGCGGGCTTTGCCCGGCAAAGGCGCCTGCCCGCCTGGCGCAGGCCGTTCCGGCACCTTAAGCGAGCGGGGCCAACGCACGGCCGGGAGGTGCTGCTCTTTGCGGATACATTCAACCGCTATTTCGAGCCGGACAATCTGCAAGCCGCGGTCGAGGTGCTGCACGCCGCCGGGTACGAAGTGCAGATGGCCGCTCCCGAGCGCGGGCGTCCGCTTTGCTGCGGCCGCACCTTCCTGGCCGCCGGCCTTGTCGACGAAGCGCGCCGCGAAGCGTCGCGTTTCATCGCGGCCGTGATGCCCGCTATCGAACGCGGTGTTCCCATCATCGGGCTGGAGCCAAGCTGTCTTTTAACGCTGCGGGACGAATTTCTCTCCCTGTTGCCCGGCGCGCAAGCGGAACGGCTAGCCGGGCAAGCTTTTCTTATCGAAGAATTCCTCGCGCGGGAGGCAGAGGCAGGAAAACTCCAACTCAAACTGCGGCATAGCGGCGAACGCATCCTCGTGCACGGCCACTGTCACCAGAAGGCCTTCGGCGCCGTGCAGCCGGTTCTGCAGACATTGGCGCTGCTGCCAGGCGCAAATCCGCAGCTGATCGAAACGAGTTGTTGTGGAATGGCCGGAGCATTCGGCTATAATGCCCAATCTTATAGCATTTCTGTGCAAATGGCCGAGCTTGACCTGCTGCCAGCGATACGCAGGTCAGAGCGGCAGCTTCGTATCGTGGCGGACGGGTTCTCCTGCCGCCATCAGATAGAGGATCTTTGCGGACGGCGGGCACAGCACTCAGTCCAGGTCATACGGGAAGCTTTGCATCATGGATGACAAAACGGCCTCTGGCCGCAGCAACACTTATTCTTTGCAGCCCACGCCGTGCAATTCATCCTCACCTATCGCACGCCGCCACCTTCACGACGAACTCCTGGAAAGACTGCGGGACTGCATTACGAGCGGCGAGCTGCCTCCGGACAGCAAAATTCCGGAAAAGGAGCTATGCGAACGCTTCGGCGTGTCGCGGACGCCTTTGCGCGAGGCGCTGAAGGTTTTGGCCTATGAGGGCCTTGTCGTCCTGCACCACAATCGCGGTTCAACGGTCAGCCCGTTGACCATGCTGGACCTCGAGGAAGCCTTCCCCATCTATGCCCGCCTTGAGGCCTATGCTGGCGAGACCGCCTGCAGCCGCTTAACGGACGAGGAGATCGCGGACATCCGCGCGCTGCACGATGAAATGGTAGAGCATTACCGCCAACGGGCCCTGAAAGAGCATTTCGAGATCAACGAGGCGATCCACGAGCGCATCCAGGCAGGGGCGCGCAACCAGACGCTCAGCACGCTTCTGCGCAGTATTTCCAGTCGCATACGGCGTGCCCGCATCGTTGCCAACATCGCCGATGAGCGCTGGGCGGATGCCATCCGCGAGCACGAGGACATCATCGCCGCGTTGGAAGCGCGCCAGGGCGCCCGGCTGGCGGAGCTGCTGCGGACGCATATGGAGAATACGTTCGAGAGCATCCGCCAGGGCTTGGATAAAAAGTCGGCGGGCAAACGCAGCCGCAATCTCCCGTTAACCTCCGACCGCCTCTAGCCGAGAGGCGCCGCGGCGCCGAACTCGGCGCGCTGTCATTGCTTATTGCCTACAGCCCTCCAGCGCGGATCGCTGACCAGGGCTGCGCCGGAAAAGCGCGGGATTGAAACGGCCGTTTCCGAGGGAGTGGTGCTTTGCAAACTGTTCTGTCCGCAATTCTTTTCATCGTGCTGTTTGTGGTTTACCTCATCCTTGAAGTCCTGATGGCGATGCTCGCCTATATGTATCTCAACCTCTACCACCCTTACACATTCGGCTCCCTCATCGGCATTGCAAGGAGCGTGCTCAACGGCATCACAGCCTATTTGCAGCAGATTTCGCCCGATCTCGCCAACAGGGCGGACGCCACATTGCTCGGCGAACTCGGACCGAAGTCGGTGCTGCTTCTTCTTATCGGGCTAACGGTCAGCGCGCTGGCGCGGCTCGTGATCTGGATGATCCGCCGGTCTTTCGATGGCGTACGCACGGCCAGGGCGGCCGTAAGGTAAGCGGTAAGTAAACACCCTGCCCGATGCGTTATTTCCCGGCTCGGCTTGAGGCTTTTCCCCGCAATTCGCGCCGCCGCGAGGGCTGCTTGCATTTGGGGCTGGAAGGATAGGGCGCCTTTTGCTATAGGCTTAAGGACTTGAGGCGTTACGCCTTATTCCCCGGTAGCTCAGCAGGTAGAGCAAGCGGCTGTTAACCGCTGGGTCGCTGGTTCGAATCCGGCCCGGGGAGCCAAATCATTTAAGCAGGTAGCGGCAACACCGCGGCGCAGTGTGAATTCACAGCCCCAGGCGAACTCGGCACCCTTAATACCACGCGCGGCAGATACTTGAAATATTCTCCGCATGGCGGGGCGTTAGCGGCCGAGGGATTGAGATGCCCGCCGCTTCGCCTGATGCATTACCTTCCACGCGACAAAGGCCGCCTTTAGCTTTTCCTCCTGCTCGTTCGAGAGCGAGGTTTTCAGCACGCGCGGATTGAAGAGTTGCACCTCGGGGATCACTTTGTCGGCCGTGGAGCGCTTTACCAGGACGAAGAGGGCGGACGAATTGTTCGACAAGGTGTTTGCAAGGGTTTGGATGAACTCGTCATTGATGCCGTAGTCGGCAAGCGATCCGGAAATCGCACCGAATCCAGCTCCCACAAGTCCACCGACGGCCATTCCCGCTAGCGGGTTCAGGGTGAGCACGCCAGCCAGCGTGCCCATGAGTATGCCGGTGCTCATTCCACTCGCGGCGCCGAACGCTCTCAAATTCAGCGATTGTTTCAGGCGTATTTTGCCATCCACGCCGCGGGTCGCTACGCAGGCATCCTCAAGTTCAATCAAATTCTCTTTCTGTAACCCGCGAATTTTGTCATGAGCCTGGCCCGCGGTAGCGGCATCCTCAAAGCCTAGCACGACAAGGTCACTCATGTTGCTCTCTTGGCACCCGTCCTGTCCGACCCAATGGCTCGCATCGGGAACAACCTTCCCCACCGCATCTCAGACTTGAGCAATTGCGGTGTCCGATGATCATTGTGACAACATCTGTCGCTGCGGACATTTGCGCACCAGCGATACCACGCGGAGGAGGATGTCGTCGCGGCGACATGCATGTGTGGACAACGCCAAGAAGCAGAGCGAGCGTTCACGCGGCCGCACACCGAGTGCGGTGTTAACCAACACATGAATAACAGATTGTTTTACTC
>Ga0136634_10000390_pt1 | contig 20253 bp, 22 predicted proteins | sample AntDrymUQ8332106_2_FD_104654 | JGI IMG/M metagenome (GOLD analysis project Ga0136634, IMG submission 104654) | Polar desert sand microbial communities from Dry Valleys, Antarctica - metaG UQ833 (21.06) | ecosystem: Environmental > Terrestrial > Soil > Desert | place: Antarctica: Dry Valley... | reverse complement strand
CGCCTAGACCACGCCTAGACCCCGCCTAGACGTAGGGCCATCGGCTCCCACGTCCCATAGCGGGGGAGGCGCCGGTCAATTTTGATCGTCGGCGTCGCGCACCCTGGCCGGATCAACCGGGATGCCGGGGCCCATGGTCGTCGAGAACGTCACCTTGCGAAGGTATCGACCCTTGGAGGACGACGGCTTCAACCGCATGACCTCGTCGAGCGCGGCCGTGTAGTTGGCCAGCAACTGCTGCTCGTCGAACGACGACTTGCCGACGATGAAGTGCAGGTTGGAATGCCGGTCGACGCGGAACTCGATCTTTCCGCCCTTGATCTCAGTCACGGCCTTGGCGACGTCATTGGTGACCGTGCCCGTCTTGGGGTTTGGCATGAGACCACGCGGGCCCAGGACGCGGCCGAGACGCCCGACCTTGCCCATGAGGTCCGGCGTCGCGACGGCGGCGTCGAAGTCGAGAAAACCACCGGTGACTTTTTCGATCATGTCGTCGGCGCCGACGAAGTCAGCCCCGGCCGCGCGGGCCTCCTCAGCCCGGTCGCCGCTCGCGAACACCAGCACGCGGGCAGTCTTGCCGGTGCCGTGCGGGAGGTTGACCGTCCCGCGGACCATCTGGTCGGCTTTGCGTGGGTCGACGCCGAGTCGCACGGCGACCTCGACGGCCGCGTCGAACTTGGTCGTCGACGTCTGCTTGGCCAGTCGTACGGCCTCGAGTGCCGGATACAGCCGCTCGTCGTCGACGAGCTCTGCCGCCTTGCGATAGCTCTTGCTGCGCTTCATGTCCTGCTCCTGTCTGTTCTGCGGCGCCGCACAGAGGTCCGTCGCAGGACCTCATCTCGTACGGTCGCCACCAAGGGGTTGTGGTCCAGCGGGCCAGCACCTGGCCCTCCCACGCGATCCGGTGGTCGGGTTCGTTCAGCCGGTGACGTCCACGCCCATGGAGCGGGCCGTGCCGGCGATGATCTTCTCAGCGGCGTCGAGGTCGTTGGCGTTCAGGTCGGGCATCTTGGTCTGTGCGATCTCGCGCACCTGCGCGCGGGTGATCCGGCCTACTTTCGTGAGCTGCGGCACGCCGCTGCCTTTCTCCACGCCGGCGGCCTGGCGGATGAGCACGGCTGCGGGCGGCGTTTTCGTGACGAACGAGAATGAACGGTCCTCGTAGATCGTGATCTCGGCCGGGATCACCTGGCCGCGTTGGCTGTCCGTCTCGGCGTTGTAGGCCCGGACGAAATCCATGATGTTGACCCCATGCGGACCGAGAACGGTGCCGACAGGCGGGGCCGGCGTCGCCGCGCCAGCGTTGAGCTGGATCTTGACGATGGTGGCGACCTTCTTCTTGGGTGGCATGGCGTCGAACTCTTCCTTTCACGGCGTGCGTCGGGATTGCTGTGCGTCGGGATTGCTGTGCGTCGGGAGAGCTCGTGCGTACGGTGCAGGTCGAGGCGTGCTGCGACGTGCGTCGGGCGCCTAGATGCGCTGGATCTGTCCGAAGGACAGCTCGACCGGGGTCTCCCGGCCGAAGATCTCGACCAAGCCCTTGATCTTCTGCGCCTCGGTGTTGATCTCGTTGATGGTTGCGTGGAGTGTCGCGAACGGGCCGTCCACGACCATGACCGAGTCGCCGACCTCGAAGTCGACGGTCGTGATCGCCACCTTGGCGGCCTTTGCCGCGGCCCCACCCTTCTCGACGATCGTGGGCGTGAGGATCTTCTCCACCTCGGCGAGACTCAAGGGCAGGGGCTGATGGTTGTGGCCGACGAATCCTGTCACCTGGGGCGTGTGGCGTACGGCCGCCCACGACTCGTCCGTCAGGTCCATCCGCACGAGGACGTATCCCGGGAAGACGTTGCGCTTGATCTGCTTTCGCTGCCCGTTCTTGATCTCGGTGACCTCTTCCTGAGGCACCGCGATCTCGTAGATGAAGTCCTCCATGTTGAGAGATCCGATCCGGCTCTCCAGGTTGGCGCGCACCCTGTTCTCCATGCCGGAGTACGTGTGGACGACGTACCACTCCCCCGGGCGGGCTCGCAGGGCCGCCCTGAACTCGGCGATCGGATCGGGCTCGGCGATCGGCGGGTCCTCGACCGTGGTGTCGCCACTGCTGTCGGCGCTGTCGTCGGATGCGACAGCGGCAGCCACATCGGGGTCACCCGCCTCGACGTCACCCGCGTCCAATGTGGCGTCGGCAAGCGCGAGATCGGCGTCGTCGTCGTCGACGGCCGCGACGAGCACCTCGTCCAGCTCGGCGTCTGAGAACCCGGCGGGCGCGTCGTCAGTGGGCACGCTCGGATCCTCGACGTGGAGGTCAGGAGCACCCAGCGTGAGATCCAGGTCAGCGTCGCTGCCACTCGTCAGGTCGGCCGCGCGGAAGTCCTCTCCCGGCACTGCGGTCACCCGCGCGAACGCCGCGGCGAACGCGTCCTCGTCCGGCTCGGCAAGCACCGCGGACTCCGGCGCTGCGTCCTCCACCTCACCCCGGGTGAGACCGTCGGGTCCGTCGAAGGGGCGGAGATCCTCCGACGCGAGAACATCGTCATCGTCATCGTGGTCCGGGACGTCGCGCAGGCGCTCCAACGCGTCGTCGACACTCGAACCGTCTGACCTGAGGTCGGTGTCGTCGTCGAGGACGTCGTCGAGGTCGTCGATCAGCAGGTCGTCGACGTCGTCGGGCAGGTCGGCGCCAAGAGCGGCCAGCGCCTCAGGGGTCGGTTCCTCCGCGTCCACGTCGTCGGAGACACGGTCATCGGGCATGTCGTTGTCAGGATTGGCGTCACCGGGCACGGCGTCACCGGGCACGGCGTCATCGGGCGCATCGTCATTGAACACAGCGTCGTTCGGGTGGGACACGGTGGTTGCTTCACTTTCGGTCGAGGAGATGCGGGCAAGCCGGCCGGTCAGCCGAAGACTTGGAGGACGAGCCATCCGAAGGCGATATCCAGGACGGAGACGATGGCGATGATGAAGAGAACGAACACGATCACCACTGCTGTATAGGTGATCAGCTGGCTGCGGGTTGGCCAGACAACCTTTCGCATCTCGGCGACGACCTGCCGATAGAACAGCCCGATGCGCGCGAACAGGCTGCGACGGTCCCCGTTGGGCGTCCGCGCGCGTTCAGCGGCGGGCCGGTGCGTCTCGGTCACGTCGATCCTCGCTCCGTTCTTAGGTCCCAAGGGGTCAACCCGTGTGGATCAGCGCCATGGATCCAGCCCAATGGCACGAGCTCCGCGCAGGGCAGGAGGGACTCGAACCCCCAACCGCCGGTTTTGGAGACCGGAGCTCTACCAATTGAGCCACTGCCCTAAGGTCGTCACCAATCCCGGCCGGCACGTCCGGCGCGACCGTCACGAAACTCGCGTCACGGAGCGCCACAAGAGCATGCCGAGGCAAAGGTCTTCAGACCACCAGCGGTTGAGTGTAGTTGCAGAGTCTGGCTCGGGTCGAACCGGCGAAACCCTGCGGTGGGCAGTCGCGCCCACCGCACAGGCGGCCCGGCGCCGGCGCGGCGTCCCAAGCCCCGGCCACTCGCAGCGCCCACCATCCGGGCCATCGCTCCCTACGCGTGAGCGCGCCCTGCAGGTGCCGGCGCGTCCACGCGCGGTGCGAGGATTCGGACATGACCGATGTTGCGGTACGTCGCACGTCCAGGCGGGTGGGCTCGATCGCGGAGTCGGCGACCCTCGCGATCGACGCGCGTGCGAAGAAGATGAAGGCAGCCGGACGACCGATCGTGGTGTTCGGCACGGGGGAGCCGGATTTCCCGACCCCGGTGCACATCGTCGCGGCCGCTGAGGAGGCGTGCCGTCAGCCGCGGATGCATCACTACACGCCGGCCGCCGGTCTGCCGGAGCTGCGCGAGGCGATCGCCGCCAAGACGCTGCAGGACAGCGGGCTCGAGGTCACCGCGGCTCAGGTGGTCGTCGCCAACGGCGGTAAGCAAGCGCTGTACAACAGCTTCGCCGCACTGCTCGATCCGGGCGACGAGGTGCTCCTGCCGACGCCGTACTGGACGACGTACCCCGAGTCGATCGCCCTGGCCGGAGGGGTGACCGTCGAGATTGCCACCGACGACGCCTCGGGCTACCTCGCCACCGTCGCGCAGCTCGAGGCGGCCCGTACGCCGCGCACCCGCGCGCTCGTGTTCGTCTCGCCGAGCAACCCGACGGGCGCCGTGTACCCCGCGGCGGAGGTCCAGGCGATCGGGCGATGGGCGCTCGAGCACGGGATCTGGGTCGTGACGGACGAGATCTACGAGCACCTGCGGTACGGCGCGGCGGCCGAAAGCCCGTACGCGTCGATGCCGGTGCTGGTGCCCGAGCTCGCCGACCAGACCATCGTCGTCAACGGCGTCGCGAAGACCTACGCCATGACGGGCTGGCGGGTCGGGTGGTCGATCAGCCCCCGGGACATCGCCACTGGCATCGCCAACCTGCAGTCCCACTCGAGCTCCAACGTCTGCAACGTCGCGCAGGCCGCCGCGGTCGCCGCGCTCACCGGGCCGCAGGGCGACGTCGTGGAGATGCGCGCCGCCTTCGACCGCCGCCGGCAGACCATGCTGCGGATGCTCAACGAGATCGACGGCGTGAGCTGTCCCGAGCCGCTCGGCGCGTTCTACTGCTACCCGTCCGTCAAGGACCTGCTCGACCGCGACCTCAGCGGGCAGCGCGCGGCCACCTCGATCGAGCTCGCCGAGCTGGCGCTGGAGCAGATCGAGATCGCGGTCGTGCCGGGTGAGGCGTTCGGCACGCCGGGTTACCTGCGGCTGTCGTACGCGCTGGGTGACGACGACCTGGTGGAGGGCATCACCCGGTTCCGCCAGCTGGTCCACGGGTCACGCTGAGCCGGACCGGGTCTGCTTCCGGGGCGGGCGTGGCGCTGCGGCCCCTCGAGACGCTGCCCAAGGCGCACTTGCACCTGCACTTCACCGGCTCGCTGCGACCGGGGACTGCGCTCGAGCTCGCCACCGAGCACGGCATCCGCCTCCCCGACAGTCTGGCCGAGGGGCTCGCGACCGGGGCGGGACTGCGGTTCGCGGCGACGGACTCGCGGGGCTGGTTCCGCTTCCAGCGGTTGTACGACGCTGCCCGCGCCGCCGTGCGTACGCCAGCAGCCGTGCACCGCCTCGTCCTGGAAGCCGCCGAGGACGACCGCCGCGAAGGTTCCGGCTGGCTGGAGATCCAGGTCGACCCGACGACGTACGCGCCCTGGCTCGGCGGGTTGTCGGTCGCGCTCGAGACGATCCTCGCCGCGGCGGCCGACGCGAGCGACCGTACCGGTGTGGGCGTGGGCGTCGTCGTTGCGGCCAGCCGCATCAGACACCCACTCGAGGCGCGGACGCTGGCGCGTCTCGCCCGTCGGTACGCAGGTGAAGGTGTCGTTGGGTTCGGGCTCTCGAACGACGAGCGCCGTGGCCGGCTCGAGGACTTCGCGCCGGCGTTCCGCATCGCCCGCGAGGCCGGGCTGTGGGCGGTGCCGCACGGTGGTGAGCTGATGGGGGCCGAGTCCGTCGCCGGGTGTCTGGATCTTCTCGGCGCAACCCGGATCGGTCACGGAGTGCGCGCCGTCGAGGACCCGCGCCTGCTGGCGCGGCTGGCCGACGCCGCCGTGACGCTGGAGGTCTGCCCCACCTCGAACGTCGCGCTCGGCGTGGCCGCCCGACCGTCGGACGTCCCCCTGCGGACCCTCCTCGAGGCCGGCGTACCCGTCGCGTTGGGCGCCGACGACCCGCTGCTGTTCGGCGCGCGTCTGCTCGCGCAGTACGAGCACGCGCGCCATGTCCAGGGGTGCTCGGATGACGAGCTCGCAGCGCTCGCGCGACAGTCGATCGAGAGCTCGCGCGCACCGAGCCATATCTGGGCGGAGCTGCGCGCGGGAGTGGACGACTGGCTCGCGACCGATCCGACTCCGGCGCCGGCCGGGCGGTGACGAGCGCGAGCCCGCGTCGGCACGAGGCGCGGACTGCGAGTCCGACCTGCGCTACGGAGCCAGGGTCTCGTCGTCGCGGTGGACCGTCGCCGGGGAGAACGCGGGCAGGCATACCGCGACGTACTCGGCCCCCTCCGGGTCGGGCGAGCTGTAGCGAACCCACTCACCGGGCACCGTGTGGACCGCTTGCCCGGCGGCGACCTCGAGCCGGCCGCCCTCGTGCTCGACGACGAGGATGCCGCGCAGGACGAGGGTGTACTCGTCGAACTCCGGCCGCTGACCAGGCTCTTCCCACCCGGAGGGGCTTCGCATGCGCGCGATGCTGACGGCCGGAGTGCCGGTGCTCACCGCTCCGACGTACTCGTCGATGATTTTCGGCTTGGTGCCGATGGCCGCGATGGTGGTTGGGCTGGCGATGAGACGGGGCATCGGAGACTCCCTTGACCTAGAGGCTGACGCCGACGAAGACCGGCTCGGGCTCGAGCGTCACATCGAACTCGACGCGGACGCGGTCACGGATGTCGCGGGCGAGCGCGACGAGCTCCGCGGTGGTCCCGCCGCCCCGGTGCGTGAGCGCGAGGGTGTGTTTGGTCGAGACCCGGGCAGCGCCGCTGCCGTACCCGCGCGGAATCCCGGCCCGCTCGATCAGCCACGCGGCGGAGGTCTTGACCATGCTTTCGTTTGGGCCGTCGTACGGGTACGCGGGCGGCTTGACCGCCTCGCCGAAGCGCTCGGCCACGCGCCCGGCGAGTCTCGTGAAGGCTTCCGTGGGCAGGACAGGGTTGACGAAGAACGATCCGACGCTCCAGGTGTCGAGGTCGGCCAGGTCGAGAACCATGCCCTTGCGCCGGCGAAGGTCCAGGACCGCGGCCCGGGCCGCCGCGAGGTCGACCCGACCGCCGAGCGGCACGTCGAGCGCCCGGGCCAGCTCGCTGTATGCGATCGGCTTCGACCGGTTCGAGACCTGGAGCTGGAACGTGACGGACAGGATGACGTGCTCGCCGGGGTCACGCTTGAACCGGCTGGTGCGATAGCCGAAGCCGCAGTTCGACCTCGAGAGGGTGACGACCTCATGACCGCGGCGGTCGTAGCTGCGGACACTCGCGACCAGGTCGGCGACCTCCTGGCCGTACGCGCCGACGTTCTGGATCGGCGTGGCGCCAGTCAGGCCGGGGATGCCGGACAGGCACTCCAGCCCGGTCCAACCGGATTCGACCGCGAGGCGCACGAGGTCGTCCCACGGCTCCCCAGCGGCGACCTCCAGCGTGACGACCGACGCCTGGTTTCGCTTGACGGCGACACCCCGGGTGCGCACGGCAAGCGCGGTCCCGGCGAAGCCGTCGTCGCCGATGACGAGGTTGCTCCCACCGCCCAAAACGAGCAGCGGCTCGGATCGGGTGTCAGCTGCCGCGACCGCGCCGACGAGCTCGTCCTCGTCGTCGATCTCGATCAGCTCACGCGCCGGGCCGCCGAGATGCAGGGTGGTGTACGGCGCGAGTCTGACGCCGGTGACTGGCATCGGCCGGTCAGCTCAGCCGGACGATGGCGCGAGCGAGGCCCAGCACCCGCTGGCCGGCACAGGTGGCGTTGAGGTCGACGCGGACGAGCCCGTCGTCGAGGACGGTCGCAACCCGGCCCTCGAAAACCACCTCGACTCCCTCGTCGTCATCGGGCACGACAACCGGCTTGGCGAAGCGGACGGTGTACTCCACGAGCGCGCCTGGGTCCCCGATCCAGTCGGTGACGGCTCGGGCGCCGTAGGCCATCGTCAGCATGCCGTGAGCGATGACGCCGGGCAGCCCAACCTGTGCGGCCACCCGGTCGCTCCAGTGGATCGTGTTGAAGTCGCCCGACGCGCCGGCGTAGCGGACGAGGTCTGAACGGGTCACCCGAACGGTCAGCGTCGGGATCCGGGCGCCGAGCGCAAGACCCGCCCGGGTAGGGCGTTCGCCCGTCCCGACGCCGAAAGCGGCGCCGTCAGATGCGAGTGTCACCCAGGCCCGTCGCGGGACTCGGCGGGACGCACCATGATCGTCGCGACGGCGGTGCACACGTGCTCGTCGGCATCGGTCACCAGGTCCGTGCGCAGCGTCAACCAGCTGGCGCCCATGCGCTCGCGCACGTCGTCGATAATCGTCTCTGCCTGGACGATGTCGCCGGCACGCAGCGGGCGGTCGGCGACGAACCGTTGATCGGTGTGAAGGACCCGGGAGAAGTCGACGCCCAGATCGGCCATGACGTCGCGCCAGGTGTCCATCGCCAAGATCGCGGCGAAGGTGGGCGGGGCGATCACGTCGACGTGACCGAGCGCGCGGGCGGCGGTGGCGTCGAGGTAGGCGGGAAGTGCGTCGCCGATCGCAAGGGCGAACTCGCGCACCTTCTCCCGGCTCACGGCGTACGGACGGGGGGCTGGGTAGGTCCGACCGGCGACCGAAGGGTCGATCATCAAGACGGGAGGCTGGTCAGGGCGGAGGCGTGACCACGACGAAGGTTGATCACGGCGGGTCGCACGTCGGGAGGAGTGCCGTCAGCCGAGCAGTGCCCGGTCGCCGAGCTCAGCGAGTCTCGCGGTGCGTCGTGTGGCGACCGTCGCGAGGGCAGAACTTCGACAGCTCCATGCGGTCGGGGTTGTTCCGCCGGTTCTTCTTGGTGATGTAGTTGCGCTCCTTGCACTCCACGCAGGCCAGAGTGATCTTGGGGCGGACATCGCTCTTGGCCACGAAGGGTGCCTTTCATCGGTCGGAGCTTCGGTGCCCGGATGCTCACGTCATCGCCGGGCGTGGTCGTTGCTCTGCACAGTGATCGTCGGCCGGGGCAGTGTGGAGGATATCCGACGGTCGCGTGCTGGGTCGAACCCCAGCGACAAGATGCCGGTGGTAGCGGGGGCGGGACTCGAACCCGCGACACCACGATTATGAGCCGTGTGCTCTAACCACCTGAGCTACCCCGCCGCGCCGGTCGACGCTCGCGCGCCGCCCGTACAGAGCCCCATTACGGAATCGAACCGTAGACCTTCTCCTTACCATGGAGACGCTCTGCCGACTGAGCTAATGGGGCGAGCCCGGTCGAGAATACACACCGCAGGCGTCGGCGGCCGTGGCCAACAGCGCGGTGGGCGTCCGGGGTGCAGCGAGCCGTGGCAGGTGTTGGGTTCGAACCAACGTAGGCTGAGCCGGCGGATTTACAGTCCGCTCCCTTTGACCACTCGGGCAACCTGCCTTGCCGCCGATCGCTTCGATGCACCGGACCGGTGGCGGCTTGACAGGATAGCCGACCCCGCGTGGCGCAGCGGGACGGCCGATGGCAGCGCTGCTTCCTCGTGCCGCGCCATCGCTTCGAAGGGATCGCTTCTACCGAGGAGACTCGACATGCCCGACTCGTCCTTCGACGTCGTCAGCAAGGTCGACCGTCAGGAGGTCGACAACGCACTGAACCAGGCCGCGAAGGAGATCGCGACTCGCTTCGACTTCAAGAACGTCGGGGCCTCGATCGCCTGGTCCGGCGAGAAGGTCGAGATGGTGGCCTCGTCTGAGGACCGGGTGAAGGCGGTGCTCGACGTCTTCAAGGACAAGCTTGTCAAGCGTGGCATCTCGCTCAAGTCGCTCGACGCCGGCGAGCCACGTCTCTCGGGCAAGGATCACCACATCACCGCGACCCTGCAGAGCGGGATCACACAGGAGAACGCGAAGAAGCTGGCCAAGCTCATCCGTGACGAGGGCCCAAAGGGCGTACGAGGACTGATCCAGGGCGACGAGCTCCGCGTGACGGCGAAGAAGAAGGACGACCTCCAGGAGACCATCGCCCTGCTCAAGGGTCAGGACCTCGACTTCGCGCTGCAATTCACCAACTATCGCTGAGCTGCGCGCCACCGTCGCCGGCCGCAGCGATCGTCAGCACTTGGGCGCGATGCGCTCCATGCTGTCGGTGTCGACGTACGCATTCGACACGTACTGGTTCGGCGCGATCTGGTCCCACAGCTTCGTCTCGTAACCGAACACCTCGGAGTAGACGCTCTCGCCCTTCTCCTGGCAGTTCACGACGATGACCTCGAGATTGGGGAGGGTTCCCACGATCTCCGACTCGGTGGTGGCCTCCTCCCGGATGTTCAGGTCGCTGCCTTCGGTCCACACCACCCCGACGATGATCTTCTCGCCGGTTACCTTCTTCACGGCCTTGCGTGCCTCGGTGAGGTAGAAGCGGAACGATCGGCTGTCCCAGGTCGACCACGGCTCGAACGTGTCGCTCGCGTCCTGGTAGATGTCGTACGCGGCCTCGGCGTTGCACTTGAGCTTGAACGCGCACTCATCGGACACCCCCGGGTGGTAGCAGTCGTTGATCTGCCACGAGCCGCGGTCCTCGGATCCGTCCGGGCAACCCTCAGTCGGTCCGTTGTAGCCGACGGCGTCCGGGTTGCAGCCCGACTCGGCAAGCGCGATTGCCGTGGCGATGACGAGGTTGGCGTCCTGCCATCCGGCGTTGAGCGCCTTCTTCGTGCACTTGCGCGGCGGCAGGACCTCCGCGACGGCGTACTCCGGTGGGATCGGCCCGCCGCCGGCGGCGACCGCCGCGGGAGCCAGCGCGAGGCCGGCGAGCACGGTCGCTGCCCCGGCGATCGCGAGCAGCGCGATCCTCGGCAACTGCACCGGGTGCAGCCGACCTCGTCGCGTTCCACCTGCTGCGTGCATCATCTTCGGATCCTCGATTCGCCCAGTTCCCGCGCCACCGCGGGCTCCTGAGCAGTCTTGCCTGGCTGTGCGTACGAGGGAACCCGGGGCCAGCGTGGCTCACGAACGCCCCTCGCGAGAGCTGTCAGCGCCGGTAGCCCGCGAGTGCCTCCAGGCGAGCGACCCGCTCGGTGGTCGCGGGATGGGTACCGAACAGCCGGCCCACCAGGTCGGGGCGGAAGGGGTTGACGACCATGAGCGCGCTGGCCGCCCGGAGACCGGGCTCGGGGCGCAGCGGCAACTCCCGGACCCGTCGGTCGAGCGCACGCAGGGCCGCCGCGAGGCCGAGCGGGTCCCCGGTCAGCGCCGCGCTCGCCACATCGGCGTCGTACTCCCGGGAGCGCTGGACCGCCATCCGGAGCAGCACCGCCGCCAGAGGACCGAGGACCAGCATCATCACAGCGCCGGCGATCCCGCCGCCATCGTCGTCACCGTCACCGGAGAGGAGCCAGGAAAGCTGCGCACCGGACAGCACCCCGGTCGCCAGCGCCGCCGCCACCGAGCAGACCAGCGTGTCACGACGCTCCACGTGGGCGATCTCGTGCGCGAGCACGCAGCGCAGCTCTCGCTCGTCCAGCAGGTCGAGGAGCCCCTCGGTGCAGCAGATCACCGCGTGCCGGGGGTCGCGGCCCGTTGCGAAGGCGTTCGGTGCCGCGGTGGGTGACAGGTAGAGACGCGGCATCGGCAGCCGGGACGCGGTCGAGAGCTCGCGCACGATGCGGTACAGAGCGGGCTGGCGCGCCTCGCTCACCGGGTATGCGCGCATCGCGCGAAGGACAATCCTGTCGCTCGCCAGCCAGGCGTACGCATGTATCAGGGCGGAGAGGACAACCGCGCCGACGAGGCCGACCACGCCGAACAACGAGCCCACCAGCAGGAACACGCCGGAGAGCCCCGCGAGCAGGGCAGTCGCCCGCGCGCCCGCGCTCCCGCCGTGCCTGCCGTGCACCTGAACCTCCCACGCCAACCCGGGTACGCCGCGGGACCCGACGTCGCAGCCAGCGGGCCGCTCCCAGGACGGCGCCCCGTACTGCAACGAGGCACCCGCAAGCGATCGTTCCCGAGGGTTCACAGGAGCTGCAGGGTGGCCTCCGGCCAGATCGAGAGCGCCGCAGCCGCGACGACGGCCAGCACCACGGCGATGGAGGTCAGCGTGACCGCTGGGCCATGTGGTCGTACTGGTTCGAGCGCGCCGGGCAACGCGAAGAGCAACGCGGCCCAGCGGAGGTAATAGGCCAGCCCGATCACGACGTTGACGGCCATGACGACCGCGAGCCAGCCGAGCCCGGCGTCCACGGCCGCGCCGAAGACAACGACCTTCGCCACCAGGCCGGCCACAGCGGGCGGCAGCCCGGCCAGCCCGACGAGGCAGAACGCGAGCGCGACGGCGGGCAGCGCGGCAACCCTGGCGAGACCGCGATAGGAGGCGAGGTCCGGGACGCCGGTCTGCGCCGATCGTGTCGGGGCAGGGGGCCGGACTGCCCGTGTCGCCGCGTGGCTACCGCCGCCCTGGGCCACGGCGGCGGCGACCCGGGACGGCGGAGCAACCGGAGCGGCCCGGCTGGACGTCACCAGCGCCACCACCGCAAAGGCCCCGAGGTTGAGAACGGCGTACACCGCGAGGTACGCGACCGTGGCGGCCGCGCCGTCCCGCGACACCTGTCCGGCCGTGCTGGTCACACCGGCCGCCGCGAGCGGCACCAGCATGAAGCCGGACTGGGCGATCGACGACCATGCGAGCAGGCGTACGGGCTCCGTCTGCCGCAGCGCGCCGAGGTTGCCGACCGTCATAGTGGCCGCGGCGATGAATGCCAGCACCGGGCCCCAGGCCAGGCCGTACGGGCGCAGGCCATACCAGAGCACGACGGAGAGCCCGGCGAAGCCGCCTGCCTTGGACACGACGGACAGGTAGGCGGCGACGCGCACGGGCGCACCGGCGTACGAGTCGGGGACCCAGCCGTGGAAGGGCACCGCGGCCACCTTGAAGAGCAGGCCGGCGAGGGTGAGCGCGGCCCCGACGGCCGCCACCGGCCCGGACGCGGTGCCGGCGACGAGCTGGCCCGCGATCCGCTCGAAATGCAGGGTCCCGGTCGCGCCGTACAGCAGCGCGATGCCGACCACCATGACGGCCAGCGCGACGACTGAGAAGAGGAACGCCTTGAGCGCGCCTTCGGCGCCGCGACCGTCCGCTGCGGGCGCATCGTCGGGGCGTTCGGCGGCGAGGGCGATCAGGGCGAACGCCGGAAGCGAGAGGACCTCGAGCGCGACGACGACGGTGAGCAGGTCGCGCGCGCCCGCGATGGCGACCGCGCCGGCGAGCGACGCGAGCAGGAGGAAGTGATACTCCCCGCTCAGCCGGCCGGTCGGGCGGCCACGTGTGTCGGCCGGCAGCAGCGTGACCAGCGCGGCACCCGCCAGCGCGATGCCCTGGAACGCGCGCGTCACGGAGTCCGCGACGTACGAGCAGCTCAGCAGCCCGCTGCTGTCAGCCGCGCAGAACGTCCCCCGGGCGGTGCCGGCCTGCTCCACGACGAGGGCGGCGGCACCGACGATGACGGCGAGCGTGAGCCAGCGCAGGACGCCGCGTTGCTCGGCGGGCAGGAGCAGATCGGCGAGGAGCACCACGAGAGAGCCGACCGCGACGACGAGGGCGGGGGCGAGGGCGTACCAGTCGACATCCTGGACGAGGGACTCCACCGCTCAGCCCCCCGATCCGAGGACTGCCGCCACGGCCGGGTCGGTGAGCCCGAGGAGCGCTGCGGGCCACAGCCCGAGCACGAGCACGGCGACGACGAGCGGCCCCCACGCGGCCAGCTCCACCGCAGCCACATCGCCGAAGACCAGTGGCCGGCGGGACAGGTCAGGTGCGCTGCTCGCGCTCGTCACGGCATGGGGACCCTGGCAGACCTGGCGCACCACGCGAAGGAGGTACGCCGCCGTGAGCAGGGTGCCGACGCCGGCGAGCGACATGAACACGAGGTAGAGCGGGCGGTCGAGTGCCGCGGCGGGGTCGAACGCACCGAACATCGCGAGCATCTCCCCCCAGAACCCGGCCAGGCCCGGCAGCCCCAGGCTCGCGATGGCGCCGAATGTGAGGAGAGAGCCCAGTCGCGGCGCGCGGCCGTACAGCCCGCGCCCGATCGCGCCGAGGTCGGCGGAGCCGTGCCGGTCCTTGATGCCGCCGACCACGAAGAACAGCAGACCGGTGATCAGGCCGTGGGCGATGTTGGCGAACAGCGCGCCGTTGACGCCCGCCGGGGTGAGTGTGGCGATCCCGAGCAGCACGAAACCCATGTGGCCGACGCTGGAGTAGGCGATCAGCCGCTTGAGGTCGGTCTGCACCAGGCAGACCAGCGAGCCGTACAGGATGCCGACCACACCGAGCGCCGCGATGTACGGGGCGAGGACCTCGGCGCCCTCTGGCACGACGGGCAGGACGACGCGCACGAGGCCGTACGTCCCCATCTTCAGCAGCGCGCCGGCGAGGAGCACCGAGCCCACGGTCGGCGCGGCGGTGTGGGCATCGGGCAGCCAGGTGTGCAGCGGCCACATCGGTGTCTTGACCGCGAAGCCGACGAGCAGGAGCAGCGCGGCGAGGACCTGCGTGCTCCGCGCCATCCCGGCGCCGCGATCGTCGGCGAGCGCGACCAGGTCGAACGTGCCGGTCTCGGCGTGCACGAGCAGGATGCCGACAAGCATCACCGCGGAGCCGAGGACGGTGTAGAGGATGAAGGTGTTCGCCGCCGCCGTCGGCTTGCCCTCGCGGGCGCCGTCGCCCCAGCGGGCGATGACGAACCACATGGGCAGGAGCACGACCTCGAAGAAGATGAAGAACAGCAGCAGGTCGAGTGCGAGGAACGTGCCGAGCAGCCCGACCTCGAGCAGGAGCAGCAGACCCACGAGCCCGCGCGGTTGGCCGGCCCGCGGCAGTATGCGGGTCGTGTAAAGCATGCAGAGGAAGGTCAGCAGTGCCGTGAGCACGACGAGCGGCAGGGAGATGCCGTCGAGACCGAGGTGCCAGCGCAGGTCGATCGCGGGCGCCCAGCGGGCGTTCGTCTCGAGTTGTACGACGCCCGACTGGCCCAGGTCGAACACGACGGCGGCGGCCACGGCCACCACCAGCGTCAGGCCCGACGCGAGGACACCCACCGGCCGCGCGAGCCGCTCCCCGCGCTCGGCTCCCGCGGCGAGCAGCGCGAGACTGCCGGCCAGCGGCACGGCGAGGACAGCGACCAGGAGCCAGCCGCCCGCGGCCGGGTCCATCGCCTCGATCGGAACGGCGGCGCCTGCGATCGAGATCACCGGGCCACCGTCGTCCAGGCTGCGACCGCGACGAGGACCGAGCCGGCGAGCAGGACGCTGAGGTAGCGCTGGACGTCGCCGTCCTGCAGCCGTCGAACCGTCGCGCCGAGCTGCTGCGCCGCGTTGCCCGACCCGCTCACGGCGCGGGCGATGATCGTCGTGTCCACAGTCGAGGCAAGGCTGGCGAACCGCCCGACCGGCCGGACGACCAGCAGTTCGTACACGTCGTCGAGGTAGAACCCGTCGACGAGCAGTGGCCGCTCCCGGACCGGGCGGCCACCGGCGGCGGCACGCCAGCCGAGGAATCCGGCAGCGCCACCCAGCACGACGAGCAGCGTGCTCAGCACGGACGTGACGAGAGTCGGCGTCAACGCCTCGGGCTCCGCCCCCAACGGCCCGAGTGTCACCGGGTCGAGGAACACCGACCGGCTGAGCCAGCTCGGCAGCCACGCCGTCGACAGTCCGACGATCCCGAGCACGGCGCTGGGCACCGCCAGCGCGATGAGCGGCCAGCGCATCGGCGCGGGCGGGTCATGCAGCTCACGCGTGACGACGGCGCGGCGGGCGACGTGACTGCCGCCACGCGAGCGCGCCGGCGTGCTGGTCGCCACCTCCTGAGCAGCGCCGCGACCGAAGAAGGTCAGCAGCCACAGCCGCACGGCGTACGCCGCGGTGACCCCGACCGTCAGCAAGCCGACGACGAGGACCAGCCAGCCGGCCCAGTGGGCGACCGGGCCCTCGTGCAGCGCCGCCTCCTCGGCACTCGCCAGCACGGCTTCCTTGGAGAAGAACCCCGACAGCGGTGGCACGCCGGCCAGCGCCAGCAGTCCGATCGTCATCGTGACGAAGGTGACGGGCAGTGCGCGGCGGAGACCGCCCATGCGCGTCATGGAGTTGGACCCGACGGCGTGGATGACAGCGCCGGCGGCGAGGAACAGCAGCGCCTTGAACGCACCGTGGGTGATCAGGTGGAACGACGCGGCGGCGTACGAGCCCACAGCGAGCGCGCCCAGCATGTACGCGAGCTGGCTGACCGTGGAGTAGGCGAGGACCCGCTTGATGTCGTCCTGGGCCAGCGCCGCGAGCGCGGCGCCGAGCATGGTGACGGCGGCGATCACGGCCATGACGGCGAGCGTCGCGGGCGCCGCGAGGAACAGGTCGTACAGCCGCGCCACCACGAAAATGCCGGCGGCGACCATCGTCGCGGCGTGGATGAGCGCGCTCACCGGCGTCGGGCCGGCCATCGCGTCTGGCAGCCAGACGTGCAGCGGGAACTGCGCCGACTTCCCGACGACACCACCCAGGAGGAGCATCGTCCCGACGGTGAGGGTCGCGCCGCTCAATGGCTCCGCGCCCGCGATCAGCTCGATGTCCTGGATACGGAAGGTGCCCGCCGCGAGCCCGATCGTGAAGATCCCGAAGAGGAAGGCGACGTCGCCGAGCCGCGTGACCAGGAACGCCTTGACCCCGCCGGCTCGGGCGTCGCGGCGCTCCCAGTGGTGGCTGATGAGGAAGTAGGAGCAGACGCCCATCACCTCCCAGCCGACCAGCAGCACGATCAGGTCGTCGGCGTGGACGACCAGCAGCATCGCCGCCGTGAACAGCGACACGAACGCGGCGTACGACGGGTAGCGCGGGTCGTCGTGCAGGTAGGCGACCGAGTAGACCTGGACCGCGAGCGCCACCGCAGCGACGACGAACGCCACGGTGGCGGCGAGCCCGTCCAGGCGCAGCGCGACGTGGATGTCCACGCTGCCGGTCGGCACGACGCCGTACGACGCGCTTGTCGCGACCCCGGCACCGAGGATGTGAGCGAGGACGGTACCGAGCGTCACGGCGAAGGTGACCAGGGCGGCGCCCACCGCGACGAACGCCGCGGCCCGGCGGCCGTCACGACCCGCGGTGAGGCCGAGCAGCGCGGCGACGGTCGGCACGAGGATCGCGGTCACGGCGGGGATCACGGCTGCACCACGGGGTCGTCGTCGGCGAGCAGGCGCATCTCATCGAGGTTGACCGTGTCGGACAACCGGAATACCAGCAGCACGATGGCGAGCCCCAGCCCGATCTCGGCCGCCGCGATCGTGATGACGAACAGCGTCAGCGACTGCCCCGACTGAAGCGCATCGCGCCACCACACGTCGAAGGCGACAAGCAGCAGGTTCGCCGCGTTGAGCATGAGCTCCACACCCATGAGCACGAGGATCGCGTTGCGGCGGGCGAGCACGGCGTACACACCGGTGCCGAATAGGCCGGCGGCGATGAGCAGCGGGATGACGAGGTGCACCTACTCGGCCCGCCTGCTGCCTGACCCGCTGCGATCGCGGTCACCCGTACGCGCCGTGTCGCCCGACCGCGACAGCGCGATCGCGCCGACGAGGGCTCCCAGCAGGAGCAGCGACACCAGCTCGAACGGCAGCACCCAGGTCTCGAACAGGGCGGCCCCGGTCGTGCCGGCACCTCCGGCGGCGGCGCCGTCGAGGTCGACGTACTCGCCGGCGAACCCGGTCACCAGGACCGCGACGAGCACCGCGGTCGCGCCGACGGCGACCACGGCGGCAAACAGCCGGCGCGGGCGCGAGGACTCCTCGGTCGGGCCGATCGGCGCGCGGGTGAGCATCAGCCCGAACAGCAGCAGGACGACGACCGCGCCGACGTAGATCAGGATCTGGACCCAGGCCAGGAACTCCGCGGTCAGCAGGAGGAAGCAGCCGGCGACCCCGGTCAGGGTGACGACGAGGTACAGCGCCGCCCGCACCAGGTGTGGCGTCGTGACCACGGCGACCGCCGACCCGACCGTGACGACGCCGAACACGCCCATGAGGATGTCGAGCCCGGTGACCGCACCGATCATCGCGCCGGCTCGCCGACCGCCTTGGTCGCGGCGGCGACCTCCTTGGACGGTGCTGCGTGCTCGTCGTGAGCGGGTGGCGCGGGCACGGTCCACATCCAGTCCCGCAGCCGCTCCTTCTCGTGGATCAGCTCGCGGATGTCCATGTCGGCGTACTCGAACTCAGGTGACCAGAACAGCGCGTCGAACGGGCACGCCTCGATGCAGATGCCGCAGTACATGCAGAGCGAGAAGTCGATGGCGAATCGGTCGAGCTGGTTGTACGTCCGGTCCTTCGCGCCCGGCTCCGTCGCCGGCACGACCTCCTTGTGCGAGTCGATGTAGATGCACCAGTCCGGGCACTCGCGGGCGCACAGCATGCAGACGGTGCAGTTCTCCTCCAGCAGCGCGATCACGCCGCGACTGCGGGGCGGGAGGTCTGGCTTGACCTCGGGGTACTGGCGCGTCACCGACCGGCGGAACATCGTTCGCGACGTCACTCCGAGCCCGCGCGCCATCCCGATGGTTCGCCGGCCGCGGCCACCGAACCGCTGACCCGCGCCCCCCCGCGCCGTACGCCATGAGGCGGCCCGCGGTCGAGTCATGCGCCCATCCTGGCCGGTTCCGCCCGCTGTGACGAGCACCGGCACGAAGAAGCCCGAACGTGGCCCATCCTGCCCGAGACCTGTCCTCAGCTCAGATCAGCACAGCCACGACACCGGTGAGGGCGAGCTGTGCGAGCGCGACCGGCACCATCACAAGCCAGGCAAGCCGCTGCAGTTGATCTTCGCGTAGCCGCGGGTAGGACACGCGCGCCCACACGACGACGAAAGCGAGCGCGAAGGTCTTGACCAGGGTCCACAGCCAGCCGAGCTGGTCGGAGAACGGGCCATGCCACCCACCGAGGAACAGGACCGTCGTCAGGGCGCACAGCACGACGATGCCGGCGTACTCCGCGAGCAGGAACAGCGCGAAGCGCAGACCAGTGTACTCCGTGTACGGCCCGAAGACGAGCTCCGAGTCCGCGACCGGCATGTCGAACGGCGGCCGTGACAGCTCCGCCAGGCCGGCCACGAAGAACACCACGCCCGCCGGCAGCTGCCAGAGCAGCCACCACGGCTCCCACGCCTCCACGATGCCGACCAGCGACAGGGTCCCCGCCGCCATCGCGACGGAGGCGGCCGCGAGCACGAACGGCAGCTCGTACGCCATGAGCTGCGCGGCGGTGCGCATGCCGCCGAGCAGGGAGTACTTGTTGGCGCTGGCCCAGCCCGCCATAAGCGTCCCGAGCACGCCGACACCCATCACGGCTAGCACGAAGAACAGCCCGGCGTCCAGGTCCTGACCGATCAGCCCGGGGCCGAGCGGGATCGCGACCAGAGCGAGCAGGTAGGGCACCAGCGCGATCGCCGGGGCGAGGCGGAACACCGCCCGGTCCGCGGCCGCGGGGGTGACGTCCTCCTTCTGCACGAACTTCACGCCGTCGGCCAGGAGCTGCGCCCACCCGTGGAAGCCGCCCGCGTACATCGGTCCCAGGCGCGACTGCATGTGCGCCATCGCCTTGTGCTCCATCTGGCCCACCAGGAGCGGGAGCAGCAGGAAGGCCGACAGCACCGCCCCCAGGCGCAGCGCGACTTCCAGCACGGTCGTCATGTCGAGTCCGGTGCCGCCGGGCGTCCCCAGCTCGCGTCGGGCACGCCGGGCGGGAGCAGCCGGCGCCGGCTGGGTGCAGCGTCACCGTCGGACTCGCCGGGCTCCTTGGCGCCCGGCCACGGCTTCGCCGCGCGCGACGCGAGCACGAAGTCCTTTCGGAGCGGGTGCCCGTCGAAGCCGTCCGGGAGCAGCAGCGGCACGAGGTTGGCGTGGCCGGCGAAGTCGATGCCGAACATCTCGTACGTCTCCCGCTCGTGCCACGCCGCGCCCCGGAAGACACCGGTGGCCGTCGCGAGGCGGGGCTCCGACGCGGCCACCTCCGTACGCATGAGCAGGTGGACGAGCGTGCCCGGCTCACCCACGCGGGCAAGATGCGCGACGACATGGAAGCCGCCGGCGGGCAGCTCGGCCGCGGAGAGCCAGTCGAAATAGTCGAGCCCGTGGTCGTCGCGAAGGGACGTCAGCGCCTGCACCCACGAGCCGGCGGGCACGTCGACCGTGGCGGGCTCCGACGTCGCGTCGAGCGTGACGTCCGCGCGCAGAGTCGCCGCGAGCGCGTCCCGGATCCGCTCGGCTCCGAACCGCGCCGCCGCCGGGTCAGCGCTCACGCGGCGCACCGTACCGGTGGGCGAGCGACTCGGCCGCGATCTTCTCCTGCAGCTTGATGATCCCCTGCAGCAACGCCTCGGGACGGGGCGGACAGCCGGGCACGTACACGTCGACGGGCACGATCTGGTCGACACCCTTGGTGACGCAGTACGAGTCCCAGTACGGCCCGCCGCTGTTCGAGCAGGCGCCGAAGGAGATGACGTACTTGGG